>Ga0207933_1000182_pt1 | contig 65658 bp, 72 predicted proteins | sample NGESurdeep092012_4_FD_184488 | JGI IMG/M metagenome (GOLD analysis project Ga0207933, IMG submission 184488) | Arctic peat soil microbial communities from Barrow, Alaska - NGEE Surface sample F53-3 deep-092012 (SPAdes) | ecosystem: Environmental > Terrestrial > Soil > Wetlands > Peat ...
GCGGAGGCAAAACAAACACCGCAATACCAATGCCGAACAGGCTCAAAACGAGAAAATGCGCTTCACCGGAACCCAATACCAACGTAAAGAAGCCTTTTTCCGCAGCCTGTTTAGCCCCTGAGGGAAGGTTCTTTCAAACTGACCCATTTCCGAAGGCGTGGGCAAGTTGTCAGTGTTCGCTGCAACGCGAAATACTGAAAGGCAAAAATGACATCTCCAATCGCGACCGCAGTTTATGCAGGGCTGGGCGTGGCCGCGTGCGCCGGCGTCGCGGCAGGTGTGTACGCCTATGCTTCCATGTGGCCCGGTTCGCGGCTTTTTGGCAGCGCGCTCACTGCGCCTGCGCGGCCCGGCGAGATTGCGCTCACCTTCGACGACGGGCCGAATCCCACCTGGACGCCGAAGCTCCTGGACATCCTGGCAAGTCACGACGTGCGTGCAACTTTTTTCCTGCTCGGCGCACGAGCGAAAGCAGAGCCGGAACTCGTACGGCGAATCGCCGCGGCCGGGCACGTCATCGGAAATCACACCTGGTCGCATCCCAACCTGGCACGAAGCTCTTCGGACGTAATTAGAGAACAACTGAAGCGCACTCAGGAGATGCTTCAGCAAATCACAGGCGCGCCGGTGAAGTTCTTCCGGCCACCCTACGGAGCGCGCCGGCCGGCAGTGTTTCGCATCGCACGCGAAATGGGTCTCGAACCGGTGTTGTGGAACGCAATGGTCCCGGACTGGAGCGATCCCTCACCCGACAGAATCGCGCAGCGATTGTCGGAGAGAATTGCCCGGCTACAGCAGACAGGCCGCGCAGCAAACATCGTGCTGCATGACGGCGGTCACAACGATCCGGCGGCAAATCGCCAGCCCTCGGTCCTCGCCGCGGAGAAACTGATCGTGGAGTACAAATCGACCCACCGTTTTGTGACGCTCGATGCGTGGGCTTGAGCGAGCGGTTTAGCTTTCCCGAAACGACGCAAACGCCTCGCGCGCCGCAATAATGGTCGCCTGGACTTCTGCATCTCCATGGGCAGTTGAGATGAATGCAGCTTCAAACTGCGAGGGCGGCAGCCAGATGCCGTGATCGAGCATGGCCCGATGAAACCGACCGAATTCCTGAGTATCGCTCTTGGCGGCGCGGGCGAAGTTGGTGACTGGGCCTTTGGTAAAGAACCACGTCCACATTGAGCCAACGCGATTGGTGGTGAGCGCAACGCCTGCCTGCACGGCTTCCTGCGCAACTCCCTCGGCGACGGCTTTGGCAGTCGCTTCAAGACGCGGGTAAATTTCGCCGGCGTGTTCCTGCAGATAGCTGATCGTCGCGAGTCCTGCCGCCATGGCCAGCGGATTGCCGCTGAGAGTCCCAGCTTGATAAACCGGCCCAAGAGGCGCGAGCTGATCCATGAATTTGCTTTTTCCGCCAAACACGCCGATAGGAAGTCCCCCGCCCACAATTTTCCCAAGACATACCAGGTCAGGATCGAGCGAGTAGAGTTCGCAGGCGCCGCCCAGAGCAACGCGAAAGCCCGTCATAACTTCATCTGCAATCAGCAGTGCGCCGTGGCTCGCGGTGATTTTGCGCAAACCTGAAAGATAGCCGGGTGCCGGCGCGATGCACCCAGCGTTACCAACGATCGGCTCGAAAATCACAGCGGCGATGGCCTTCGGGTGCGCCGCGAAAGCAGCTTTCACAGCCTTGAGGTCGTTATAGGGCAACGCAAGAGTAAGTCGGGCGATCTCTTTCGGAACACCCGCCGAGCCTGGAATTCCGAGAGTTGCCACGCCGGAGCCTGCTTTCACCAGCAGCCCGTCCGAGTGGCCGTGGTAGCAGCCATCGAATTTGATGATGAGCTTGCGGCCGGTCGCGGCACGCGCCACACGGATGGCCGACATCGTGGCCTCGGTGCCCGAGCTCACGAAGCGCATTCTTTCGATCGCGGGATAGCACGCGCTGACGCGCTCGGCTAAATCGGCTTCGGCGGCAGTAGATGCTCCGAAACTCGCCGAGTTGCGCGCCGCGCGCTCGATAGCCTCGACGACAAGCGGAAATGCGTGGCCCAGGATCATCGGACCCCAGGAACCGAAGTAGTCGATGAATCGATTGCCGTCAGCGTCGATGAGGTATGCGCCTTTGGCGCGATCGACGAATGGCGGCGATCCGCCAACCGCCTTAAAGGCCCGCACAGGAGAGTTGACGCCGCCGGGAAAGAACTTCTCCGCGCGCTGCTGCAGCGCCTTGGAACGGGTGCGCTGCGGCACGCGAATCTCCGCGCCCCGAATTGCGCCGCTCCGATTTTTGGCGCTTCCAGTTTTCCCGCTCCCAATTTTTGCGCGCATCATGGCTTCAGTATAGAAGCCCGAAGCCTGCAAGCTAGTCCGGCTAAATCAGCCACGTCGCAGCGTGCCGACCTGAAAGCGCACGACTTTTTCGCTCATTAATCTTCGGCGGAAGGAGCAGGAGCCTTCAGGCCCCCTGAAATCCGGTCCCGCGAAAACTCGACCTTTAGGCCCGGATGCTTTGAAAGGGCCGTGACGCAAAATGCGGCAACATCAATCGGGGCTGCTCGCAGATCATCGTGAACAGAACAGCGTGAACAGACTCGATAAAATCGGCAGCCGATTCTATTGCGCCGCGCGCTTCTTCGCCGCAGCGGCCGACGCGGCAATCGCAACACCGGCGATTTCCAGAACAATGGCGACGCCGAAGATTACGCCACGGAAAAAGTCGTTCCAATCCGTTCCTGAGTGCGGCATCGAAGGCGCAAACCGGAACCACGAGATGCCGATCACAGTCATCGACAAGCCGACAACGATCAATGCCATTGCAACGGGAATCTTCTTTTCGGGAGAGTTTTCGAGTTTGCGAAGAATCATGATTAGTTTCCCTTTCAGTGTTGAGAAAATCGCGCTTCCGCTACGCCGCCAATGCGAGTGACATATTCAGGCTCGCGTCTCGCGGCTGCGGCGCGCCGCGCGCAGGCAATACAAGTTCACCGTGATGGATAGGCCAATGAAGAATCCGCAAAATGCATCGACCCAACCGTGGTGGAAAGGTATGTACTCGCGAAAAACCCACGGCAGCAAGCCAAGAACAAGAGAGAAGTTGGAGAGGGCCAGCAAGCGCCGGATCTTTGGATCGCGCGAACGATAGAGTGAATTCATCTTCAAAATCTCCTTTTCCGGTTCAGTCGTGCCTGTTCAGTCGTACCGCTACAAATAACCTCATTCATGTTCTGGATCGCTATTCGTGTTCTCGCCCGCTATTCCAGCTCCGGTTCGCCGCCCTCCCGCATTGCCCGCTTGGCATAGATGCGCACAAGTTGAAAGATCACCAAAACGTCAATCGAAGTTCCCAGCCCAGCGCATACGCCGCGGCAGAGATCATTGTTCGCAGCCGTCAGATGCAGCAGCGACAAAAGCGATTGCGGCCAGCCTGCAGCGCTAGCCAGGTCGATCTGGGCCACGATCAACAGGCCGATGAGAAGCGGCAAAGATTTTTTCAGGCTACAACTGTCAATCAAAAACATTGGATTTCCTTTCAAGCGTTCGGCGCCGAAACAGGCTCATAAAAATCGTCTCCAAAAAATCTAGTTTTTAAAGTGATACCAGCGCATGAGCGCGACCTTTGTCAGGCCCATCGCATAAATCACGGCAATCAGATCCCACGCCACGCGGTGCTCAACCAGCAGATGGTATTCGAGCATCACGAAGGCGATGAGCGTACCCACGATGGCCGCCGCGCTGGTCGAGCGGCGTTGATGCTCACGAGATCGCTCGTCGGCGACCTGATCGAGCATAAGGATGCGCCTCAGGATGGGGTGAGTCATGATTTGCTCTCCAACTGAAAAATTTGGTCCGTGGGACACGAGAAGATGCGCGCAAAGATCAGGGCCAGCTCAAGCGAAGGCACGTAGCGGTCGCGTTCGATGGAGTTGATGCTCTGCCGCGAAACTCCTGCGGCCTGGGCCAGCTGCTCCTGGGTCCAGCCGAGGGCGATTCGCAGCTCTTTAACGCGGTTTGTGATGGTCTGCGACACGGTTTGTAGCGGTCCGTCCCATGTAAAGCTAACTTTCCAACCCAGAATAGCCTGAGAGTATTTCGATGTCAAGCAAACTTTCCATCTTTCCTGAAATAATTCTCGCGCCATCTGGCAATTAGGCGGCCGGAGCGCCCCGCCGTCCCGCATCGCGTTTTGTGGGAAATGGCCCGGATCATTGCTGCTAGAATTCTGATTTCCGGCTCCCATTCGGGGATAATCAATCCGACCGATTCAATCCGGCCGAATTTATCCGCCGAATCAATCCACTGACGAGAAAGCCCAGCCCGTGCCTCAAGAGATCAAACCGAAAACCGTCACCTACGCCGACGCCGGCGTGGACCTGCGCAGCGGCGACCACGCCAAGGAGCGCATCAAGTACCTTGCGCAAAAGACCTTTAATCGCAACGTGCTGGGCGGCATCGGCGGCTTCGGTGCGCTTTACCGTCTCGACATGCAGCGCTGGAAGAACCCCATCCTGGTCAGCTCGGCCGATGGCGTGGGGACCAAGCTCAAGGTGGCTTTTCAACTCGGCCTGCACCAGACCGTGGGCGTCGACCTGGTCAACCACTGCGTAAACGACATTGCGGTGCAAGGGGCCACGCCGCTCTTCTTCCTGGATTACCTCGCAACAAGCAAGCTCGATGAAGATGTGGTCGAGAGCGTCGTCAGCGGCCTCGCCGACGCCTGCAAAGCCAACGCGTGCGTGCTCATCGGCGGCGAAACCGCGCAGATGCCCGGCTTCTATTCGGACGGCGAGTACGATCTGGCCGGATTTATTGTGGGCGCAGTCGACCGCGACAAGATGGTCACCGGCGCGGGCATCAAGCCCGGCGACGTGCTCATCGGTTTGCCCTCAACGGGCCTGCACACCAACGGCTACTCGCTGGCGCGCAAGCTGCTGTTTGAGGTGGCCGGATACAAGGCCACGCAATACGTGACGGCGATTAAAGAGAAGGCCGGCGCATCGCTGCTGCGCACGCACCGCAGTTATCTGCATGTGATCCAGAAGCTGGTCGGCGCGGGGATGACCACCGGCATGGCGCACATTACCGGCGGCGGAATCACCGAGAACCTGCCGCGCATCCTGCCCAAGGGAGTCACCGCGCAAGTCGAGATTGGCTCCTGGCCGGTGCTGCCCATCTTCGAGCATCTGCGCGATCTGGGCAACATTCCGCAAGAAGAAATGATGCGCACGTTCAACATGGGCATCGGGCTCATCGCGGCAATTCCAGCGGCGAAGTTTACCCGCGCCAAGAACCTGCTCGACCGCTCGGAAGAGAAGTTCTACGTCATTGGCCGCGTGGTCAAGGGCGAGCGCCGGGTACAGTACACGTGAGAAATGAAGCAGCCGCCGTTCGCAAGCCCGAGGCGGCCGCTAGCAAGCCTGCCCGGTTAGGCATCCTCCTCTCCGGCCGCGGCTCCAATTTTCTCGCGATCACCGAGTCCATCCGCACCGGACGACTCAAAGGCGCCGAAATCGCCATTGTAATTTCAAACGTCGTCAACGCCGCGGGCTTATCCGCCGCGGAGCGACTTGGCCTGCCGCACGCAGTGCTCGAGTCCAAAGGCCGCAAGCGTGAAGAGCACGACGCCGATGTCATCGCATCCCTGCGCGCGCACGATGTTGATCTGGTCTGCCTCGCCGGCTACATGCGCCTGCTCTCGCCGCAGTTCATTGCCGCGTTTCCAAATCGCATTCTCAACATTCATCCCTCGCTGCTGCCTGCGTTTCCGGGGCTGGAAGCGCAGGAGCAGGCGTTTGCGTACGGCGCAAAGGTCACGGGGTGCACCGTCCACTTTGTGGACGAAGAGTTGGACCACGGCGCCATCGTCGTGCAGCGCGCAATTCCGGTGCTCGATTCAGACGACGAACATTCGCTCGCCGAGCGGATCCTTGCCGAAGAACATCTGGCTTACACCGAAGCCATCGCGCGCGTCGTGAGTGGCGAATACGAAGTCCGCGGCCGCCGGCACTTAAAGAAATCAGGTTGACGCCGGTGTTAAACGTGTTGGAACCTGGCGCAGCAAAACGCTCGGGAGCTCCCTTGCTCCGTGTCCCCTTGTAACGCCGGCGTCCCCCCGGGGTCCCCACGTACAGGTCCACGTCCGTGGGGTGGCTCGCCGCCTGTCGTGCGGGCGTCCTCGCCCGCACTTCGTCGTTCCTTGATTTTCCCCGCTCTCGCCTCCCTCGCTCTTAATCGCTCTCCCTGATTTTCTGACGCCTGACACCCGAAACCTGCCTTCTGTTGTCAAGCCCGCGATCCCCGCCTATTCATCGCAAACGTCTGAATCTTCAAGAAAAAAATCACTGGGCAAGTTTGCCGATCAATTTGCGCATTCTGTTAGCCTGAATTGAACGCTGCAGAAAGCCTCCCGCCTGTGCTTTGAAAGCCCTGATATGAATTGCGGGAGTGATTTTTGTTCTCAAGAGGCTCATTTTTCACTGTAACTCTTTTGCAATCAACAAATCTACCTTAAAATCCTCGTCATTTTTTCTCGATTTTTGTCGATTTTTATCGATTTTTGTGCACCAAGCCGGCCCCTTTCAGCCCCAAAACTGTTCCAAAACGCCCGGATTTTCGTCAGTTCGCGCGGGAACAACTGGCCGATCTGTCCGCCAATCCTGCCTCGCCCCAGCCGGCCCGCGAAAACTGCCCCAATCGGCTCCGGTTTTGCCCACCCTCAATCGCTTGTCAAGAGGGTCTCCGCTCAACTTTGTTGCAAGTCCCTTATTTTTCAGCCACTCACGGCGCACCCAAGTTTGCCGATAATTTACCGCATATAGCCTAACCTTAAAAATAACCAGACAAGTTACGGACATGCCGAGCCGGGCGAATGTGTACGCCATCCCAGGCGCGGTTCTTGGAGCACCCGTGTCTCTTCTTTGGCGTGAGAAGGGCCAGCGGTTCCACAGTTACTGTGTCACGAAGCCTTGGATACCAAGTGGATTCTTCCTTAAGAAGAATCCACCGCGCACTGGGGCTGGAAGCGGCGACATGAACTGCGGAACCGCTCTTGCGGGGCTGCTGCTGAACTGCGTGTGCGGATGGCGCCGGGGCGCGGAACCGTTCTTGTCTGTCGAGGTCAGCCCGCCTTTTGGATGCTGGGCCGGAACCACGGAAGTATCCAAAGCATCGCGGACTGCTCCGGGAGCCTGTGCAAGGCCGGCGTTCAATCGCGTGCGCGAGCAACGCCGGTCCTGCGCGGGAAATACTGAGGCGCAAGTTTTCCAATTCAATTCAACCCCGCACGCTGCGCTTAAATCCGCGGCACAAAGGAGTGTTGTCAAAAATGAACTTCAAGAATATTTGGAATCATCCGAAAACATCGGCGGCGGGGCTGCTCATCGCGGTCGCGAGCATTGCTGGAGTGCTGTCGCAGCAGGGCGTCTCGCTGGGCAATGTGGGAACCGGAACCGTCGTGTCGCTGGCGAGCGCGCTGGCCACGGCGCTGCTGGGGCTGCTTGCGAAGGATCCCTCTTCTGCTTCCAGCCCGGCCTCCAGTCCGGCAACAAGCCAGCCGGTCAGTGCGCCAGCCAGCCAGCAGGCCAAGCTGGGCGCGTGGATGCTGATCGCGCTCGTAATCCCTCTGCCTTGGATGCAGGGTTGCACCGCCAGCGGCGTGGCCAAAAACATTGTCAACTGGACGCCGGCATTGCAGAGCGCCGTGGCCACAGTGGACTCGACCGCGGCTCTACTGGCGCCTGCCGATGCGCCCATCTTTGCCGCGGCAACCATCGGCTTTGACGCGGCGAGCAACCTGTTAGTCGCCCAGGCCAAAGCCTACCTTGCAAATCCCTCGGCCAGCCTGCTCGCGCAATTGCAGAACCAGATCGTAACCTTCCAGCAGCAGGTGAACACGGCGCTGTTGCAGGCGGCGAAGATTGTGAATGTAAATAGCCAGCAGCACGCGCTCGCCGCAATTCAGGGAGTGGGCACAATTGTCGTCGCGATTCTATCTCTGGTCCAGACCATCTCAAGCAAAGCGCAGGTCGCGCAGATGGCAGCCCGGTCCAACGTAAAGCTCGCCGCGATCGAGCCGTATTGGAATCGAGACCGCTCAGCGCAAATTGTAGCCGCGCGCTACCGGGAGCCGATCGAAGTGGCGCGAGTACAGGTGACGCAAGTGACTCAGGCAGAGATGAGCGCCGGCTTCTGAAGAGCGGCGATCAAATGTCAATCAGCCGGTTCGGCGAGGGTCGCGTTGACCTAGGTCTCAAAAGCGGGATCTAGGTCACTTGCGGGTAGGAATGCGACTTCTAGCAAGAACCGGCAAGCCGCCTATTCTCTGAGATTTGCGCGGTGCGACCTTGGAAGGATTCACATAACCATGGCTGTAACGCATTCTGGGGAGAGTGGGATAACTGACTATTCTTGGAATCTAACGGGAACCCCCAAGTTGACAGCTTACCGGCGATTCCGCGGAATTCTGGTAGACTTCTCGCTGAGCACATTAAGGTACGGCTTTGGCTCTAGGAACTCCAGATTCCGTGAGATCCAAGGCGGAACCTTTTGCCTTCAAACTCCATCTAACCAGTGGAAACTATCAGCCGATGTGCTGAGGAGACCATGGGAAAAAAAGTAAAATCAGATTTTCTCTTTGCACAACCTTCCTTTGCGTCGGGTGCTGCTCGCACTCTCGATCTGTGGGGATTGCTGGACGACTACAACATCAGTTCTACGACTGTTGAGGCGGATGTGAAAGCCATCGCTGCGGATTGGATTGTCGTAGGCCAAGACCTCACTGACGCCATGGGGCAAGATGAATCAGAATTAAAGGTCGCTTGATTTGTGAGCAAAAAGCACAGTCAAAGAGAGCAAGTTGCCTCGCCGCCGTCTAATTCCGCGCTAGCAACCGTCACCCAACAGTCCCTCTCGTTCTCTGGCCCGCTTCCACCTCCTGGGGTTCTTGCCAAATATAACGAGGTAATCCCGAATGGTGCGGAGCGAATCGTAGCGATGGCAGAGCGCCAGAGCGCACATCGCGAATCTTTGGAAGCTCAAGTCGTAGCTGGAAACGTAGCCAGTCAGAAAAGAGGATCGATCTTTGCCTTTATTATTTGCCTCGTCGCACTTATTGGGGGCTTCGCGCTTCTTTTTACGGGCAGAAATGCAGACGGTTTGGCCGCAATAATTTCTAGTTTGACTGCACTGGCCGGCGTCTTTGTGTATGGCAGGTACAAGCAAGGAAAAGAGCGCGTAGACAAAGCAGACGCCCTCGCCACACGAAGGCAAAACTAGCGTGCAGTGAGATCTTAGGGCATTCGAACTTTGCTGCTGCCGCATCCTTTCAAATGTTCGTGTCCTTCGCTTCTCCCAGAATCAATTTCAGAGTCATCTGCTTTTTGCCGCGAACAATGGTCACGCTGACAGTATCGCCCGCCTGATGCTTATCCATAATCGCGCTGATGTCTCCCGGATCAGAGACCTGCTTGCCATCAATGGCAACGACCAGGTCCCCGCCAATCATGATGGGCTGGTTGCCCACGTAGGCCTGCTCATTGCCGCCGCGCAGACCCGCGCGTTCGGCCGCTCCGCCGGGAACGACGCGCTGGATCAGAACGCCGGAATCGGCCGCAAGTCCCATCTGCGACGCGAGATCGGGACCAATCGCATACGACACGATGCCCAGCGAGGGCCGCTTGACGCGCCCGTAGCGCAGCAGATCGGCAAGCACCGCCTTGGCGGTATTGATGGGGATGGCGAACCCAATTCCCGAACTTTGATCCGCTCCATTTGACGCGATCATCGTGTTGATGCCGATAACTTCACCCGAGGAGTTGAGCAGCGGCCCGCCGGAGTTACCCGGATTGATAGCCGCGTCGGTCTGGATGGCGTCTTCAATCGGCGCGCCATCCTGGTTTCGGATCGACCGGATGGAGCTGATGATGCCGCGCGTCATCGTCCCGCTCAGGCCAAATGGATTGCCGATGGCATAGACCTTCTGCCCCACGTTGAGCTGCGAGGAGTCAGCCAGCGTAACCGCTTGCAGGTCCGGCGCGTCGATCTGGAGCAGCGCAAGGTCGTGGACCTTGTCCGTGCCCACCACGCGGGCCGGATAGCGGCGCTTGTTCGAGAGCATCACCTCGATGCCGCGATTCGCCCCATCGACGACGTGAAAGTTGGTGAGAATGTGCCCGGCCTTATCGAGGATGAAGCCCGAGCCCTGGCCCTGCTGCGGAACGTTCCCATAAAAGAAGTCGAAGACCAGCGCGGTAGAAGTAATGTTGACCACCGAGGGCAGGACCTTCTTGTAAATGGCGATATTGTTCTGCTCTTCCGCATCGTATGCGGGCGCGGCGTGAGCCTCAGTCAACTCCAGCGGCGAACTCGAGCCCGGCAAGTTTGACCCGCCGGACCCGATCAGCGCACGGCGAGGTCCGAAAAAACGATGGTCGAGGCGCGTGGTGATGAACCAGAATCCGCCCAATAAAAGCAAAACAATGATAAAAATCCGGGTCAGTCTCATAGTTAGTCGACCTATAGCATTCTCGGAATTGCGGTAGACCGAAAGCACACACTCAAGTGGCTTTTTCCTCAAACGGGGCCCCCGGCGGCAGGTCCTGGCCGCTGGGGTGGAAGCAAAAGCCACCTTTCAATGCACTCAAGAAGTCCACGGGGATTCCGAAAATGCTCTAAAAGACCCTCCTGACGTTGTTACGGATGGGCCGGAGCAGAGTTCCCATGCGTCAAGCACAACCGCCTCTCCTATTCTAGTGACAACTTCTGGCCGGATTTGTTGCTCTCGGCCAGAAGCTGCGGCCATAGGGCTACGACCTGCGCGTGGAGGGCAGCGATATCGCCCGAATTATCAAGTACATAATCGGCCTGGGCGGCCTTTTCGGTATCCGGAACCTGGTGCGCCAGGCGATTGCGCGCATCGGCTTTGATTGCGCCACTGCCGGACCCATCTGCGATCCCAGACGATAGGACGCGGGCGGCGTAGCGCAAGATCTTAAGATCGTCCGGCGCAGTCACCACGATGACGCGATCGATGCGGCGGCGCCAGTCGGCAAGAATGCTGTCTCCGTCACCTCGAGCTAACGCGTCCCGCGCAACTTCAAAGATCAGCGCCGATTCGAGAATCGCGACGGCGGCAGGATCGCGAGCAAAGACCTCGTCCATCCAGCGGCGTTGCGCCTCAATCACCGGCGGATGCACGAAAGCGTTCAGCTCCTGCAATCGTCCATGGCGAAAAGCAAGTTCGGCGAGGCGTGCGCGATTGAGTTGGCCGTCAGGATTCACGACCTCAGGACCAAAGCGCGCGACGATCTGGTCGAAGACTTCGTGGCCCGGCTCCATCACCTCGCGTCCAAGCGCATCAGCCTCGATGACCTGAGCGCCCAGCTCGCGCAGCATGGCGGCAACAGTGCTTTTGCCGCTGCCCAATCCGCCGGTGAGGCCGACGCGGAGCACGGTCTACAACTCCCGCCCCAGCGATTCACGCCGCATTTTGGCGGCGCGCACCGTGTTTGACATCAACATCGCGATGGTTAAAAGGCCCACGCCGCCCGGCACTGGCGTGTAAGCGCCGGCAAGCTCGAAGGCTTTCGGATCGATGTCGCCGACGACGACGGAGCCCCGCTTGGCAAATGCGGCTTCGCGTTTTTCATTGCCCTTGAAGAAGCGATCGAACTCCTTGCGCGTGGTAACGCGGTTGATGCCAACATCGACAAGCGTCGCGCCAGGCTTGATCATTTCAGGCGTGATGAAGCCAGGACGACCGATGGCGGCAACAAGAATGTCCGCCTGCCGCGTGATTGCCGGCAGGTCGCGCGTCTTCGAGTGGCAAATCGTCACGGTCGCATTCTGGTGCAGCAAGAGCATGGCGACGGGCTTGCCGACAATGTCACTGCGGCCGACAACGACGGCGTGCTGACCGGCCATGGGAATATCGCTGCGCTTCAGAATCTCAATAACGCCGGCAGGCGTGCAGGGTGCGAGCGCAGGACGGCCGGCCAGCAGGCGGCCCGCATTCACGGGATGAAAACCGTCCACATCTTTCGCGGGATCGACGGCGTCAAGAAGAGCCTTCGAGTCGACCTGCGCCGGCAGCGGCAGCTGGATGAGTATTCCGTCCACGTCGTCGCGAGCGTTTAGCTGGGCGACGAGCGAGAGCATCTCCTCGGTGGTGACCGTGTCGGGCGGAGTAATGAGGTCGCTATAGAGACCAAGCTCGGCGCAGGCCTGCACCTTGCTGCGGACGTAGATCTCCGAAGCGGGCACATGGCCCACAAGTACAGCGGCGAGCCCCGGTTTAATGCCGCGAGCGGCAAGCCCGTGAACCTCTTCGGCCACTTCCTGTTTGATCGCCGCCGCAATGGCCGCACCGTCGAGAACCTTTGGCATTCTTCGCTCCGCCATTCTTCAATCCGCCACTCTTCACTCCAAGATTCATGGTATCGCCTCGGGCAGCGGAATCGAAACCATTGCGTTGGAGCGGTGAAGTGTTCTCGGCGTCACCATTCCGCGCCTGAGTCTTATTGGCGCGGAATGGTAAAGCGAGAGCGCGCGAGCTAAGCGTGCCAGTTACTGGATAGTGCCCGGGCGATAGAAGTCCGGCCGAAAGATCGGCTGGCTAATCGGATGCGGCCTTGCGTTTCGACTCTCCTCGCCTCGCAGCTTCATCTTGCTCAGGTGCACATCGTAGCCGGTGCCGGGAAGCAAAGATTCCAGGACGAAAGTTTCCGTACCGCTGCTCTTGAGCTCGCGATAGCGATAGATGCCGACCTCGCCCTCACTGTTCTCGGTTCCGCCAGCGGGAGCATCGAGAAAGCGCTGAGCGTCAGCCAGCGTGGCTGCGGCGTGGTCTTCGCCTTCCGTCAGGCTCTCCGCCGCGTAGGAGCGGACCAGCTTGGTCCAATAGCGGGAAAGCAGATCGGTGTTGGTGAACAGGTCGGCCCAGATGATCTCGCCGCGGACGGCCACCACTAAGCCGACGGCATGCTCGTCGCGGAGTTGGGCGAGCACCCGCTCGCGAGCATTCATCACGGGCGCGGCGGCTTCATCCACTTTCTGGCTCACGTCCGAGTCCTGCATGGCCTTGGCGTAGCTGCTGGTGCCGAGACTGCGGTGATATGAGCCCGCGGGGGCCGATCCACCGGAGGCTGGCGGTGGAGCTGCTTCAACTTCCATCTGCGAGATCGCCCCGTGCACCGAATCCCACACCCGCTGCTGGTCCTGGTCGACCATAGCGCGCTCGCGCACCTCGGGCTGCACCATGAAGCTCTTCGCGGCTGTTTTGCCTGCGGCGCCGAATGTGGACGAACTTTCAGTCCAGCGGCCCGGCTCGATGCAGAAGACTCCAAGGTCAATGGGATCGGCGTTGGCAGGAACGATGCGGTCCTTGGCGACGATGCGGTCCTGCTTGCCGCCCGTGACGATCTCGCCCGCAAGCAGCAACAGCGGGTGTTTGGAGTGGTTGACGAGAACCAGCGTGTTCACCTCGTCGCCACGATCGTAGTTGTCTTGAGCAGGTTGACTCGCAGGCCCCCTGGGCCGCACGAGCCCTCGTGCGTGACCGGCCTCGGTTACTTCGACTTCTCCGCTCTTCAGCCCTTCATCGAGGGTGATGAATGGAGTCTCGCCCGTGAATTCCTTGCCTGCGCGATCGTCCGCGCGTACCACCGGGAACAGTAAAAGATTGCCGCTCTCAATTGGAGCGAGCACGCGGTAGGGGGCGCCTTCGCCCTTTAACGGCCCTCCGGCTGCTTTCACTGTCTTCGATCGATGAACTGCCACGAGCGTGATGAGCAGCGCTGCTGCCACCCCAAATCTGCCCCAAGTCTTCATAAGTCTCCTCCGCCGGCCTGCGGTCAACGGCACCGGTCTTCAATGGGAGAACGCCGGACTGGCAGGAACTTGCGGCACATTTTTTTGCGTGTTCCGGCCGGCGGGGGAAGACCAACATGGAGACCACAGACCTAAATGCCGGGCTCGGAGGCCAAATAGTTGCTCGGAACGTCAAAGCTACTAAGCGAATCACGAGGCAGCAAGAATGGCTTCAGCGGAGACCGTAGCCGGCGTGCCAGAAACGGCTAGCGCGGTAAAGACGGAGCTCCCGGCACAGCAGGGAGCGATCGACGCCCGTCTTCTCGATGAGCTTTGGCGCGCGAGCGATGCTGAGTCTTGGGGTCTGGAACACGACGAGTTTGACGTGATTGTGGCAGGCGCGGGCGCGCCATGGAACTTCGGACTGGAAGCAGGCGCGTCGCCGACTCCTCGCCAGCAGACAGATTATTTTCACGGCCTCCATCTGGACGATCTGGTTCTCGCGCGGGCCTGCGCTGCCGGGAACGAACGCGCGTGGGAACACTTCATCGCTCGGCACCGCCAGCCGCTGATTCGCGCGGCGATCGCGATTACTGGGAGCGAGATGCTGGGACGCGATTTGGCCGATCAACTCTACGCGGAACTGTTTGGGTTAAATACGCGCGAAGGCGAGCGTCGCTGCCCGCTGCTTTCGTATCGCGGAAGAGGATCGCTGATGGGCTGGCTGCGTACCACGCTGGCCCAGCGGCATGTGGATCATCTTCGCCGCAACCGTCGCCTGAGGCCGCTCGATGATCCGCATGACTACCCGCTGGTCGAAATCGATGCGCCAACGGCAGATGCGCCGGCGCAGACGCCCATCGCCGAGCTCTCGCAGTTGCAGCGAGCCATTGAACAGGCCCTGCGAGAGCGCGACGCGGAGGAGCGCTTCCTATTGGCGGCTTATTATCTTGACGGGCAGACGTTGTTGCAGATTGCTCGCGTGCTCGGTGTGCATGAGGCCACGGTGAGCCGCAAGCTGCGCCGAGCAACCGAGAGCACAAGGAAACAGGTGCTCAGAAATTTGCAGCGCGACGGATTGAGCAGGCGAGCGGCGGAAGAGGCACTGGGCGCCGATCCGCGCGATGTGGAAGTGAATCTGAAAAAACTTCTGCAAAATTCGCAAACGGAAGCGTTCAACGAACAGGCAGCGCTATGAGTGCGGCAATGAATGTAAACGGCCAACACGAGATGCATCCCGGCGCGGAAACGCTGAGTGCGTTTACCGAGCAGGCTCTCAGCGCGAAGGAGCGCGGCGAGGTGCTGGCTCATCTTGCTGTCTGCGGCCGGTGCCGGCAGTTGGTGGCGCTGGCGCGCGAGGCCGCAGGTGTAGAGGTCGCGGCGCGGCATGGGGCTGCACGGCCGAGGGCGTGGTGGAAGAGCTGGGGTCTTGCCCTGGTTCCGGCCGCAGCGGTCGTGGCCACGGGTGTCATTGCGTTCTACGTTCACGAGCGCGCCATGGAGCGGACTTCGGATGTTGCGAAGCTCGAGCAGCAGCGAGCGAGCGAAAAAACGGTGCCCGCTCCGCAGGCGTTGCCGGAGCCGCTAGCGCCAGCTGCTCCGGCGGCTCCCACAACTCGGGTCGACGTTCCGGCAACACCCAGGGCTCCGGCCAGATCAACGGAGACTGAGCGGCCGGGCGAGGTGAGGCGAGAGCCCGCTACCGAGCCGGATGAGACGGCAAGCGCGCCACCAGCCGCGCCCGCGCCCGAAGCCTTGAACGGGCCGGCGCCCGAGCGAGAAAGATATAGCGGATCACCCGCCGGCGAAATTCACGGCGCGATGGAAAACGCGTATGCTCCAACGCGAGCGCCGGCGGACGACAAGACGCCATCTGAAGTTGCGGTGTATGACGAGGAGCGCAAGAAGCAGGCTGAAGAGGCGGCAGAGGAGAGACATCGATATGCCGCCAAGGCAGCAGCACCGTCCAGTCTGCAAAACTCCAAAGTCGGCGAAACGAGGACCGACAAAACGAGGACCGACGAAACGAGGACCGACGAAACGAGGACCGACAAAACAGTGATCGACAATGCCGGGAGCGCTCCAGCGGAAAGCCGCACTGCTCCGAACAACGAGCAGGTCGAGGTGGATGCGCAGCAACCTGAGCCGCAACCGGCTCCTGACTTCAATTCAGGGGAGCTCAAGAGTCCGAGACTGAGTGGGTTTTCCGGTGCCCTCATGGCAACGCCGATCCACCTTCCCAGCGGGTTGCCCGTTCTTTCGGTCGCGTCGTCTGATCATCGCGTGCTTGCAATCGACAAAAAGGGGTCGCTGTACTTCAGCGAAGACTCCGGATTGACTTGGGAAAAGGTGAAGCGGCAGTGGACAGATCGCGCCATTTTGGTACGTAAGAAAAACTCAGAGGATGCCGCACCTCCGGCGGCGACTGTCCCCGAAAGCTCGGAAGGCGCCTCCGTCTCCAATGCATTGTCCCACCCCGAAACAGTCTTTGAGCTCGTTAATGACCAAAGTGAGATGTGGCTGAGCGCGGACGGAAGAAACTGGACCGCAAAGTAGCTTTTTGGTCCGCCTCCGGCTTCCAACCGCCGATTTCTCCTCTTGAAAAAGCTAATCGTTGCCGAAGCAATACTCTCGGGATCATGCGTGGCCACGGCGGCGCGTCTGGGCCGACTCGGTGCCTGCAAGCATGAATCACTTTGGGCATTGCGGCTAGATCGTCAAATCGAGGGCGGCTCACGTGGGGTCAATCGGGTTTCACCAGCGAAGCGGAGCAGCGGCAACCGTGCCCTGGGCATATTTGCGCCTTCCTCCGTTTCCGCAGGTTGCGGTGAGGGTGGTGCAACTGGCAATCAACGGAAAAGTGCAGCCGCATCAACTTTGTGAATTGATATCCTCCGACCCGGCGTTTGCCAGCGAGGTTCTGACGGTCTCCAATTCCCTGCTCTACGCTCCGCGCTATTCCTCCACGACGATTGAGCAAGCTGTGGCGGCGCTTGGAGCCAACGTGCTAAAGGGAATGTGCGTGACGGTAGGCGTAAGAGCATATTTGGGCAACGCGATAAGCCACCCGGCCATGCGGAACCTGTGGCGGCACAACCTGGCATGCGCCATGATCGCCGCACGAATTGCGAGGGCTGGATCGATCGACAAAGACACCGCATACACTGCCGGCGTTTTGCACGACGTCGGGCGCGTGGCGCTGGCGGTGATACAGCCCAAGGGGTATGCGGCGCTGCTTGAAAAGCATCGCGGATCGTCTGCCTCGATGCTTTTGGCTGAGCGCGAGATGTTCGGCTTGGATCACTGCGAGGCTGGACGGCAACTGATCGCCGATTGGAAACTTCCGGAGAGCTTCGAGGCGGTGGTCGCGAATCATCATTCTGAGTTGCGGCCGGACAGCCCATGGAATCTTGAAGCGCTCGTACAAGTGAGTTGTGCTATGGCATCGGCGATGGGATTTGCGGCATTTCCTGGATGCACAGCGGCAAAGTACTCGGAATTGCTCGGCGAGCTGCCGGCGCAAGTGCAAAATTTGTTTCATCCCGACGCGGAGACGCTCACAGGTGAAATTGCAAGGAACATCCACGCGATCGAATCGTTTTAAGCTCGACGTTTCACGTTGAAACGATTGCGCCGGAACGCAAAAGGCCCGCGTTCCGGCGCGTTTTTTCGTGCTCTTTTACGTCTTACGTCCGCATCAGCCTGCGCTGCAACTGTTCCAGAGTTTGGCCTTTGGTTTCTGGATACACGAAGAGGACCACCAGGAATTGCACTACCGTCATGACCGCGAAAAATATAAACGGGGTTGCGGTGCTCATCATGGTTACCACAATCGGGAACATTTGTGCGATCACCGCGGCCATCACCCAGTGGCTGGCGCTGCCGACGCCCTGCCCCTTGGAGCGCACCGCCGTAGGAAAGACTTCGCCGATATAAACCCATATGACCGCCCCCTGCGAAACGCTGAAGAACGCGATGAACGCGACCAGCAGCCACAGCAAGTCAGCGCGGTGGGATTCGGTGGAGAAAACCCAGGCCACGCCGCCCAGGCAGCCGGCACAACCCGCAGCGCCGATCAGGAGCAGGGTTTTGCGGCCGAGCTTATCGATCAGCGACATGCCGACAATGGTAAACAAAAAGTTGGTTGTGCCAATGGCGATTGCCTGCTGGTCGCTCGATATTTGGCTGAAGCCGGCGGCGGCGAAGATGTTGTTCAGGTAGTACAGGATTGCGTTGATGCCAGCGAGTTGGTTGAAAGCGCCGATGGTGATAGCGAGGAATAATGGATAGCGATATTTCCATTGGAATACGCGCTCGTGAGCTGTAGCGTGTTCCTGCGCCAGCGCAGTCTGAATCTCGGCCAGTTCCGCCAGCGGATCGGGGTCGCCCATCATTTTCAGCACAGAAAGCCCCTCATCAATTCGGTTTTGCGTGACCGACCAGCGCGGGCTGCGCGGAATTCCAAAAAGCAGCGCAAGAAAAATCAGAGCCGGAATGGCGGCGATGCCTACCTGCAATCGCCATTCCGCCGGGCCCAGGTGCATGGTGCGAAAAAGGTAGTTGGAGATGTAGGCCGCCATTACGCCAAACACGACATTAAGCTGGAAGGACGCGACGAGCCTGCCGCGCAATTTTGCCGGGGCAAGCTCTGCAATGTACACAGGAGCCAGCACCGACGATGCGCCAATTCCCAGGCCGCCGATGAAGCGAAACGCCATGAACGCCGGCCAATTCCATGCGAGGCCACACCCCAGCGCCGAGACGACATAGAGCACGGCGGTGATGCGTAACGTCTCGCGACTGCCAAGCCGCTGCCCCGCCTGACCCGCGCCCAGCGCGCCGATCACCGTACCCACCAACCCGATGGCTACCGTGAATCCTTTTTCCTGCGGGTTTAATCCGTAGAGACGAACCAGCGCGTCGATCGCGCCGGAGATCACGACGGTGTCGAATCCAAAGAGCAGGCCGCCTAAAGCTCCGGAGAGCGTTGCTCGTAGCAGCGCGGAATTAAGTCGCACGGTATTTGGTCCTTCGCGTTCCAAATCATGCTACAGAGTGCAGGCGAAGGCGGCAAACAGGGACGCGGAGGGATTACGCGCCATCCGCATGGCGTTACGATGGATCGAAGATGGTTCGAACGCTGAACGGCCCGGCGACATTGCACATTTAAGGCTGGCGCGACGGAAGAATACAATATGAACCGATCGGCGGCAGATGATGGCAAGTCCACCGCCGCATCACAAGGAGAGCAAATTATTCTTATGAATCCCCTCCCCCTTCGAACATTCATTTCCCTGCTCTATCGAAAAGTCCGTATTGCGATGCCGGCAGTCGCGCTTGGGGCGGCTGCACTTTGCGCGGCGCAGAGCAAGCCGGCTGCGCCCGTTACTAACCCGGCCCCGGACGAACTGGTGCTGAGCAATGGCGACACGCTGCACGGCAAGTTTGTGAGCGCGGTTGCCGGCAAGGTGACGTTCCACAGCGAGCCGCTCGGAGACATTTCGCTTTCCTGGGACAAGATCAAGGAACTGCATGCGACGGAGCAATTCGGCGTGCTGAGTTCGACCGTGAAGCTGCGCGGCAAGAAGGACGCTGGGCAAATTCCGGTAGGCACGCTGGACGTTGCGGATCAGGCAGTAACAGTGCATCCGGGAGACGCGACAGCCAGCGCGCCGATTCCGGTGAAAGATGCGCAATACATCACGGACGAGGCGACGCTGAACAAGCAAGTGAATCGCCAGCCAAGTTTTCTGGCAGGGTGGAATGGGCCTGCTACGGCGGGCGCAACGCTGGTGACTGCAACGCAGAACCAGTACACATTCTCAGGAGCGATTGGGCTGGTACGCGTGGTGCCCACGGTGAGTTGGCTGAATCCGCGCGACCGCACATCGATGGATTTCAGCGGATCGTTTGGAAAGATCACACAGCCTGCATACATCAACCCGGGTCCGCCGGCCGCCACGGTAGCTGCCGTGACGACCAAAACGGCCATCTACCATGCGGACGCAGAGCGTGACGAGTATTTCTCGCCGCGCTTCTTTGCGCTCGGCCAGACCGCTTTCGATCACAACTTTGGGCAGGACCTTGACCTGCAGCAGATCTACGGCGGCGGCATTGGATGGACTGCGATCAAGACGCCAAAGCAATCGCTGGATTTGAAGGCGACCGTGCAATATGAGAAGCAGCAATTTATCAGCGGCGCGGCGGGCACCAACCAGAACCTCATCGGCTCAACGTTTTCCGCAGGGTATTTGCTGCACTTGAAACTCTTCACCTACACGCAGGGACTGGCGTTCATCCCTGCTTATAACAACTCGGCGGCGTACTCGGCCAACGAGACCGATACTTTTGCATTTCCAGCGTACAAGAATCTGAGCTTCTCTCTGGGAACCCTGGAAAGCTTTTTGAACGATCCGCCGGCGTCATTGCCTCCCACTAAACGCAACTCTTTCCAGTTCACGATGGGGCTGACGTACGCGATCAAGTCGAAGTACTGAGATGTATTCAATGCCGGCCGTGTAAATGCTCTTCGCTCTGTCAAATGAACAAATCTCATGTGTGTTCCGATCTGTGCCGCCGTCGATCTTTCGACTCGAGTTGGTCGTCCGCGCAATGCACTGGCGCGGGCAAAATTGCGCGCGGGCAAATTATACCTTTACGAATATCTTCCTTCGGTAAAGCGCCCACACGGGGAGAAAGCAGACCGCCGTGTAGGAAGCGGAATAGGCCAGTGCTCTCCAGCCGGGATCGGAGATCGGCGCGAACACCTGCATGTAGACAAAGCTGAATGCGTCGTCTCTGTGCCCGTCGAATGTGAAGCGCACGAGGCTGATGGCGGTTCCCAGCAGTTCGCTGATGATGTAGGCAACAATGGCGTTTGAACCAAAGACCAGCCACGGCCAGAGCACCCTTTTGCTCCAGCCCGACTTGCCCAATCTGCGCTGCTCGATGGCCCAATAAACAACCATGAACAGAAGCAGCGACCATCCGGCGGCGACGAGAACATACGAGCTCGTCCACATCTTCTTATTCAGCGGAAACCAGATCGACCAGACATAGCCTGTACCAAGACAGACGGCAGCACCCACTGCCAGGCCAACCGTATTTGTGATCGCCTCGCGCTTGCCGCTGAGCCAAAGCGCGGCCAGCAAACCGATCAGCGTGGTCCCGACGGCGGGAATGTCGCTGAGCAGACCTTCGGGGTCGCGCAGATTGTGGGTTGCCCAGTCTTCGTAAAGGTGCCCCGGCATCAGTTCCCGGTCGAGCCATGCAACGATGTTCTGGTTCTTGTCGAGTAAAGGAATGTCGCGTCCCGGCACGCCCGCTCCCGGCACGGGAACCCAGCAAACCAAAATCCAATAGCCAATGAGTAAACAAACGAGAAGCGCAACCTTGGTCCACACGCGGCGATCCCAGAGATAAAAGAGGCTCACGACCAGGTAGCAGATGGCTATGCGCTGCAGGACACCGTAGAAGCGCAGATGGTCGAGATGGAAACTCGGAAATCCATTGACGACGACGCCAAGTACAAACAAAACGGCCGCGCGCCGCAGCGAATGCCACGCCAGCTTGGCTCGCGAATCGCCGCGATTGAGCCGCGCCCGAATGGAAAAGACGATAGACGCACCGACTACAAAGAGAAATGTGGGAAAGACGAGATCCGTAGCCGTGAAACCATTCCACTCGGCATGGCGCATCTGGGTCCATGCACCCTCGCCTCCGGGGTTGTTCACCATAATCATGAAGGCCATGGTGAGGCCGCGGAGAACGTCGAGCGATAACAGACGCCTGGGCGCGGAAACAATCGCAGGACGGGTCATGGAATCAAAGTGCTCCTTGAAGCAGGAATGAAGCAGAGCCTGCAGTTAATTTTCGCACTGGGAAAGTTAATAGCAGGCTCTAAGCTACGAGACGGGAGCTCATTTCGCAACGCCAGCGCCAGACATTGCCGCAACTAACCCTCCCGCTGCTAAACTCGCCCTTCAGGGGTTCTGCGGGATTTCGCTTTCCATTATTCGGAGGCTCACCTTGGCCGAGTTCAAGCCGTTTGTCGCGCCCGAGGAAAATCGGCCCGAGTTCACCTTTCGCGCCGTACTGCTGGGCTGCATCTTCGGGCTCATCTTCGGCGCCGTCACTGTATATGTGGGCCTCCGCGCCGGGCTCACCGTGGCTGCGTCCATTCCCATCGCGGTGCTTTCCATCAGCATTCTTCGCGCCTTCGGCCGCGCTTCGATTCTTGAAAACAATATCGTCCAGACCACGGGAAATGCCGGACAGTCGATCGCCTCCGGCGTCATCTTCACGTTGCCCGCCCTCGTCTTTCTCGGCTTCGATCTTGAGTATTCCCGCATCTTCATGCTCGCCCTGATCGGCGGCTGGCTCGGCGTATTGTTCATGATTCCGCTGCGGCGCCAATTGATCGTGCAGGAGCACAATACGCTGCCCTATCCCGAAGGCACAGCATGCGCCGACGTGCTGATTGCGGGCGAAAAAGGCGGCTCCCTCGCCAGCCGCGTTTTTCTTGGGCTTGGACTCGGCGGCGTCTACACGCTGTTTCAGAACAAGAACCTGTTCGCGGCGTGGCCGGACACACCGGAGTATCAGCCGGACTTCGGCCCACAACACGTGCTCAAGGGTGCATCGATCAACGCCGACGCCACGTCAGAGTATTTAGGCGTGGGTTACATTATCGGACCCCGCGTCGCGGGAATCATCTTCGCCGGCGGCGTGTTGTCCTGGCTCGTCATCATGCCGCTCATCTACTTTTTCGGCAAAGACCTCAGCCATCCTATCTACCCCGGCCTGGTTCCCATCGGCCAGATGGGCCCGTGGGATCTTTGGGCTACCTACATCAAACCCATGGGAGCTGGGGCCGTGGCCGCGGCCGGCGTCATCACTCTCATCAAGACGGTGCCGACCATCGTCGGCGCCCTCGCGACCGGACTGAAGACCATGCGCCCCGGAGCTGCGGGCCACGCTAAGCCCATCCGCACCGAAGACGACCTCTCCATGCGCGTGGTGATCATCGGCTCGCTCCTTATTGTGGTCTGCATGTTTCTCTTTCTTGAATTCAAGCCTGTCCCCGGCGCATTTGTAGGTTGGGCAGCTAATCTCGCCGCTTCGCTCCTCGTGGTTGTCTTCGGATTTCTCTTCGTTACCGTCAGCTCGCGCATTGTGGGCCTCGTCGGCAGTTCGGCCAGTCCGGTATCCGGAATGACGATTGCAACACTGATGGCAACGGCGGCGGTATTTCTTCTGCAAGGCTGGACCGCGCCAGCATATGGTGCACTGGCCATCATGATCGGCGGCGTGGTTTGCATCGCCGCTTCGAATTCAGGAGATACTTCGCAGGACCTGAAGACTGGTTACATCGTCGGTTCGACGCCGCGCCTGCAGCAGATTGCGCTAATGATCGGCGTCGTGGTATCTACCATCGTGATTGGATTCACGCTCAACTTGATGAACACGGGGTTGCAAGAGTTCCACGCCGCATCTCAACCCTGGGACATTGGCGCCTCGCATCCCGGCGTCACCACCCAAACGGACACGCAACACCTGCCCAATCAAATCCGTGTGATCGCTCCTGACGGCAAAACCACCACTACGCACCAGAAAACCGAGTACATTCTTTTAAATGCGATCGGCTCGACCGAATTGCAGGACGGCAAGTATCTCTACTCGCCCGCTACGGGACGCATTGAGGTGCATTGGATTCAGGGAATTGGCAGCGCGGCCGCTCCAGCCCCGCAGGCGCGCCTGATGGCCACGGTCATCAACGGAATCCTAACCCGAAAGCTTCCCTGGGGACTCGTGCTGATTGGCGTTTCGCTGGTGATTGCGGTTGAGCTGCTGGGCATTCGCTCACTGCCCTTTGCAGTGGGCGCGTATCTGCCCATCGGAACCACTCTGCCAATTTTCGTTGGCGGCGGCGTGCGCTGGCTGGTCGACCAAGTTGCGAAGAAGCGCGGCGATGATACGGACGCTGAGAGCGAAATCTCATCCGGATCTCTCTTTGCCTCTGGACTGATTGCTGCCGGCGGCATTGTGGGCCTGATCGGCGTCGCGCTCAAAGCCTATGAGGCCACTGCCGGCAAGGGCGACATTCTCAACTTCCCGCACACATTTTTGGATAACAACTATGTCAGCGTCGTAGCATTCGCGGCTCTGGCGTCCTCGCTGTATTACTTTGCGCGGAAGCCGCTGAAGGAATAGCGAGCATGTCTACGCCACCACCCGAAGCTGCACGCCCTCCTGCTCCTGCAGGCAATTAATGATGTGGAAGAGATTTGTAGCCGTTGGATTCCCTTTGGGGCCGAACATCTGATGTAGCGTCTTCACATGAATCCCAGTCTTCCGGGCCAGCGCAGGAAAACCCACTGTCGCATTGATGAAGTCCCGCAATATTTCACGGCCCAATGCGGCTTCGGCCGCCAGGAAAGCCTCGATTGCGTCGCGGAGCAGTCCGCGGCGAAACTTTTCATCTTTTCGCACCCGCTCCTGAACAGTCTGTCGAAATTCCCGGGTCAACGCCATGATTTCCTCTTCTTCTTCTTCTTGAAATCAAGCCAACACTCTTTCGCCAGCGCAATGTCGTTCTGCTGGCGCTGCTTCGTTCCACCGCAGAGCAGAATCACGATCTGCTCGCCGTCCTTTCCGAAGTACGCGCGGTAGCCTGGGCCGAAATCGATGCGGCATTCAAAGACTCCGCCACCGACGCCCTTCACATTGGAGAAGTTTCCCAATCCCAGGCGATAAAGCGTTGTAGTCACGCGCCGTGCGGCCTCGGAATTGAGACGGCTAAACCAATCGCCAAATAGATTGCGTCCATCCAGCCGAATGTATTCGCGGATGTCGGTCATCCGATCAATGGTAACATATATATTCCCGCCTTCGCAATCGCGAATCCTCTGCCCGCGCCAGGTTCGAGCCCTTCATCATTCCAGTTCCGTTGGAATCGTCTGCCCGGTGCTTGAGCGTGCAACGAAAGGTTTCATAGCGCCCGCTGTTGTTGGCACCCTCCGCTACAATAGTCTGAAGCTCCTGCCAGCCCAGGGAACATGAGTCCCCTGCTCCGCCAGGAGCATTGACACATTATGCTGGCAGAAAATCTTCTTGAAGCCCTTACATTCGACGATGTGCTGCTGGTGCCGGCTTTCAGCGAGGTCGTGCCGGCGCAGGTAAGCACGCAGACGCAACTGACTCGCGCGATTACGCTGAATACGCCGCTGCTCTCCTCCGCCATGGATACGGTGACGGAGTCGCGGATGGCCATCGCCATGGCGCAGCAGGGCGGCATCGGTATCGTGCACCGCAATCTCTCCATCGCCGACCAAGCTGGCGAGATCGACAAGGTGAAGCGGTCAGAGAGCGGCATGATCGTCGATCCGGTGACCATTGGCCCTGAGAAACTGATTGCCGATGCGTTGGATGTGATGCGCCGCTACCGCATCAGCGGCGTGCCGGTGACGCAGGGCAAGCGCCTGGTGGGCATCCTCACCAATCGCGATCTGCGCTTTGAGACGCGCACCGATATTCCCGTTGGCGATGTGATGACCAGGGAAAACCTGATCACTGTGCCGGTGGGCACCACGCTCGAAGAGGCGGAGCTGATCCTGCACAAGCATCGCGTGGAAAAGCTGCTGGTGGTGAACGACCGCTACGAACTGATGGGCTTGATCACGGTCAAAGACATTCAGAAGAAGCTGAAGTATCCCAACGCCAGCAAAGACGATCAGGGCCGGCTGCGCGTGGGCGGGGCGATTGGTGCTACAGGTGACTTCCTTGAGCGCGCGGCGGAGCTGGTGCGCAATCGCGCCGACGCGCTGGCGATCGACTCGGCGCATGGGCACTCATCGCGCGTGCTGCAGGCAGTGCGCGAAGTGAAGAAGCGCTTCCCTGATGTAGCACTGCTGGCCGGCAACGTGGCAACTTATGAGGGAGCGATGGCGCTGATTGACGCGGGCGCCGACGCGATCAAAGTGGGCATCGGACCCGGATCGATCTGCACCACGCGCATGGTCACGGGCGCGGGCATGCCACAAATTACGGCTATCGCAGAGGCTTACCGCGCAGCGCAGAAGCATGGAATTCCGGTGATCGCCGACGGCGGCATCAAATACTCCGGCGAGGTGACCAAGGCCATTGCCGCGGGCGCCAGCTCAGTGATGATCGGTTCACTTTTTGCCGGCGTGGACGAGAGCCCCGGTGAAACCATCCTCTATCAGGGGCGCAGCTTCAAGAGCTATCGCGGCATGGGCTCGTTGACGGCCATGAGCCAGGGCTCGGGTGAGCGGTACTTTCAGGGATTAGCCGATCTGGCAGGTGCGGAGGGCGGGGCCGCCGACGTGGTGCAACGCGAGCGCGCCAACGAGAATCGCCTGGCAAAGTACGTTCCCGAGGGAATCGAGGGGCGCGTGCCTTACCGCGGGCCGCTGGAGGCGATGGTCTTTCAACTCGTGGGCGGATTGCGCTCGGGCATGGGCTACCTGGGATGCGGAAGTATCGCGGAGTTGCGAGAGAAGGCGAAGTTTGTGCGCATCTCCGGCGCGGGCCTGCGCGAGAGTCACGTTCACGACGTGATCATCACGCGCGAAGCTCCCAACTATCATGTCGAGTAGCCGGCGCGGGCTTAGCTCCTGGGTCGGCGCATGGTGGCCAGTGGCGGTGGGAATCGCGGTCATCGCCATAGAGTCGACAAGATATTTCGGCGCTGACCGGACCTCGCATCCGCTGCGCATGATGATTGAAGCGCTCTTCGGACGGGTCGGAGATGCCCGCTGGGCGACAATCCACCACTACATTCGCAAGTCTGGCCACTTTCTTGGCTATGGCGCGCTGGGATTGGCGTGGCTGCGCGCCTGGTGGCTGAGTTTGCCGCGCTGCAGGTTTCTGTTCGTTGCCGAACTCGCGCTCGCGGGCACTGCGCTGGTGGCAGGTTTGGATGAATGGCACCAGACCTTTCTGCCCAACCGAACTGGGTCACCATGGGATGTTCTACTGGATTGCTGTGGCGCATTGTTGATGCAGTGGATCGCATTCATGTGACTGCGGATGCGCCGGCCCGTCCTGCTGTTTGACAGGAATTCACGAACTCCGCCTGCTCGGGAGGAGTGCCTTTAGTCACATACGCAACGAGTGAAAATCGGTCATACTCTGCTATGAAGTCAATTACTTAGGCATGTATTGCACTTGTCATACGTTTTCCTTGCGTCCGCAAGATACGCGTGTTAAGGTAGTCTCGCTCAAGAAACCTAGCTAGATGCAGCGGGGCGATACAGGACTGCGAAGCGCGTAAACTCCGTGGCGATTTTCCCGAACGTGCGAGCTCTTTTGAGGCGGATACGATCGGCCCGTTGAGAAGCATGGGACCGAGGGGGCGAAGCTTGGGCTGCTTCCGCTCCGGAATGGGATCCAATACAATCGCCGCCAACTCCTCACTCGAAGCGCGTGGCTTTAACCGGCGAATTATCTGACCTCTGCCGCACTACGCAAGCTGCGCCGAAGCGCGGAAATTTCGGCATCCCTTCCCGATTCCACAATGAGAGTACTGAGACCAAGATCGCGGATTGTAAGCATCCGAATGTCAGAGGAAGAGTTCTCGACTCTGCGTCGGATTTGCGTGGCCACCGGCGCGCGCAGCCTATCGGACCTGGCGCGCGATGCGATGCGCGGTCTTTTGAACGGCGCCAATCAAGAGAGTGCCGGCGATGCATCCAGAATTGAATACTCCGCTCAGATGCGGGATCTGGAACAAAAAGTTGAAAAACTCAGTGCAGAGATTGCGCTGGTCAAGGCAGATCGTAATCTGTAATGAGCGGTTCCACAATTCACGTGCTCTTTCCGGCGTTTTGCAGGGTGTCTTTTTCTTGATGAAAAAGCCACTTGGTGGTTGCGATTCCGGGTGCTGCAATTGTGGAGCCGCTGTTCGTGGCCATCTCTTGGACGAGCCGTGGTGCCTGCGAAACCAGATTTGATGAAATCAGACTTGAATTGAGAACGCTATTTCGATGAGAAACAGAATCCTGCTGCTTCTTCTATTTCCCGGCGCGCTTTGCGGCGGGCAGACAACACCCACCGTTCCGGGAGGGGACACAACGGTGTGCCCAACTGGTCCGGGTCCTGTTCCCGAAGGCCTGGAGGCTGTGTGTCCTCCGGCAACAAGCACGGTACCCAACCCGGGGGCGACGGCGTACCCTCAAGGCGGCAATCCGCAAGCGGGTGCGCTTCAATCCGGAGCCAATTCTGTTCCCGTTCCCGCGCCCAGCGTTCCCATTCCATACAAAGTGGTCGGTCCGATTACCGCGAGGACGGAGTTCCAGATCTTCGCGGAGGACGAGGCCGGCCATCCATTAGAGATATTCGGCAGAAAGCTCTTCGACGAGGCTCCCACCACCTTTGCGCCGCTTGACCGCATTCCGGTGCCGGCGAACTACGTGCTCGGGCCAGGCGACGAATTGTTAATCCATGTGTGGGGAAAGATCGATCTGGACACGCGCGTAACCGTGGATCGGAATGGACAGGTCTTTGTTCCGACGATAGGGAATTTGACGGTTGCCGGCCTGCGCTTCGATCAACTACAGAGCTTTCTGCACTCGGCCATCGCCACGCTCTACAAGGATTTCGATCTGAACGTGAGCCTCGGCCAGCTTCGCTCCATCCAGGTCTTCGTTTTGGGCAGCGCTCGCCAGCCCGGCGTGTATACCATCAGCTCGCTCAGCACCCTGGTGAATGCGCTCTTCACCTCCGGAGGGCCATCGGCAACCGGCTCAATGCGCCACATTCAGCTGCGACGCAACGACCAGGTCATCACGGAGTTTGATCTTTACGATTTATTGCGCAAGGGCGACAAATCACACGATGTCCAGTTGCTGCCCGGCGATGTGATCTATATTCCGCCAGTGGGGCAGCAGGTGGCCATCATCGGCAGCGTCAACGAGCCGGGAATCTACGAAATCAAAGGCGATGAAACGGTTGCTTCGGCTCTGGAGGATGCAGGTGGCGCGACAAATCTGGCCGACCAGGATCGCGTTCTGCTGGAGCGGATCGAGCATCACGAAGACCGGCAGGTGGAATCTTTCGCGATGGATGAGGTTGGCCTGAAGCGCACCCTTCGCGATGGAGATCTGCTGCGCGTTTATCCACTCTCACCCCGCTTCGACAACGCTGTGACTCTTCGCGGCAACGTGGCGCAGCCGGGGCGTTATGCATACCGCGATGGCATGCGTGTCTCCGACCTCATTCCTAACCGCCAATTCCTGCTCACCCGCGATTACTGGAACCAACAGAATTTTCTTGTGCCGGAGAGAATCGCCCATCCTTTCGGCCTGGGGCCAAACCAGTTCGATCCCCAGACGGAAACGAATGCGCAAAACCCAGCCAACGCGCCGACCGGCGTCAACCCACAAAACCAGTTCAACTCGCAGAATGGATTTAATCCGCAGGCCGGTACAAATCCGCAGAGCGGAAACAATACCCGGCTCTCCCCGAATGGGCAGACCTCAGCGAACATCCAACCCGGAAACAACGCGCAGAACGGAATCAATCCGCAGACCGGGTTGAATGCGCAGACCGGTGGCAATCAACAGACGGGGACCAATCAACAGACGGAGATCAATACGCAGAATGAAGCCATTCAGCGCAGCGAGACAGGTTTCGCGGCAGCCCGGAACGGCGAGGAGATCAACTGGGACTACGCCGCTATTGAGCGGCTCGACCAGCACGATTTGAGCACCCGCCTGATTGCGTTCAACCTTGCCAACGCGATCGACAATCCGGCGTCCCCGGATAACCCCGTCCTGGAGCCTGGAGACGTTGTCACCATCTTCTCTGAAAAGGACATTCCACTTCCCGTCGATAAACATGCGGCATTTGTTCGCGTGGACGGCGAAGTGAATGCGCCGGGCGTTTACCGCATCAGGCCAGGGGAAACGTTGCGCGATGTGGTCAAGCGCGCCGGTGGGCTAACTCCGCACTCCTATCTCTACGCATCGCAGCTCGATCGCATTTCCACGCGCCGGGCCGAGGAGATCGAAATCAGGCAATCGACAGCGCAGATGCAGAGAGACCTGCTGGCGCGCAATGCGGCTACTTCCACCGTCGGGACGTCCAACACGGCGGAACAGCAAGCACAGTTGAGGTCCCAGCAGGCATTGATTGCGCAACTTGCGGCGGTTCAGCCAACAGGGCGCGTGGTCCTGGCCATGAAGCCCGATGCCGGCAGCGTCGAAGACATTCCCGCGTTCCCGCTCGAAGATGGAGACACGTTCTACATTCCGCCGGAGCTGAATACGGTGCAGGTTTCGGGCGCAGTCTATAACGAGAACGCCTTTCGCTATGAGCGTAATAAGCGGCTTGATTCATATCTGGATGATGCGGGAGGACCCACGCGCCAGGCGGATACCAAGCGCGTCTTTCTCATCCGTGCCGACGGCACTGTAATCAGTCGCCAGACCCACGGCGAGTTTTGGCACTCGGATTTCGGCAAGACGACACTGCTGCCCGGAGATGCAATCATCGTCCCGCCAAAGTTGAAAGGCCCCAGCACGTTCATCCAACAGCTCCCTTATTTCACGCAGATCCTCTCGCAAACTGCTCTCACAGGCGCTGTACTCGGCACAACCTACTAGCAAATCGACAAATCATCATGGAACAAAACACAGACATCGCGTCCGCTGAAGTCTCTCCGAAAGGGGAGACTCCAGCGGACGAATGCGGGCCGGCGCAGGGATCGGCCTTTTTTAGCGCGCTCACCCAGTTGGCACGAGGCAAGCGCCCGGTCGCGTTAGCGACGGGAATTGCATTCCTGGTTGGGATCGTGGTGAGCCTGTTGCTACCGGTCAGTTACACCGCAACAACTGAGATCATGACACCCCAGCAAACCCAGCAGTCAACGGCGTTGCTCATGAGCCAACTAGCGCTGAATCCCTCCACCACAAGCCCACTGTCGGGCGGAGCCGGCGGCGCGTTGAGTCTGAGGAATCCCAACGAACTTTATATGGGGCTTCTGGCTTCGCGGCCCATCGCAGATGGCATCATCGCGGAATTCGGTCTCGCCGGTGTTTATCATGCCGGGGATATGACGGCTGCACGAAAGGCGCTGGCAGATCGTACGACGGTCATATCTCAGAAGAGCACGCTGATCGCAATCTCAGTGACCGATACAGACAAGAAGCGAGCAGCCGACATCGCCAATGCATATCCTGAGCAACTGCGCGCGCTAACCAAGAACCTTGCAGTGACCGAAGCGTCGCAAAGAAGGCTCTTCTATGAACAGCGCTTGAAGGACGCCAAAGAAGACCTGGTTTCGGCAGAGCTTGCGTTTGAGCGCATACAGAAGGAAAAGGGGCTGGTTCAGCTGGATGCGCAAACAAGATCGCTGATCATGTCACAGGCCGACCTGCACGCCCAGGTCGCGGCCAAAGAAGTACAACTGCAGGCGCTGCGCTCCTACTCCACCGAGCAGAATCCCGAAGTACAGCTTCTGGAGAGCCAGCTCGCTTCACTTCAGGAGCAATCGGCAAAGCTGGAAGAACGCAGCAGCTCTCCAAACTCCGGCGGATTTGATCTGGCGGACGTTGCCGGCGCGGGCGCGGAGTATCTCCGCGCGGAACACGAGCTCGAGTACCGGCAAGCACTCTTTGATCTGCTTCTGAAACAGTATGACGCCGCACGGTGGGACGAGGCCAGGAACGCCGCGGTAATCCAGGTGGTTGAGGGAGCGATTCCTCCGGATAGAAAATCCGCGCCAAGGCGGACCATCATCGTTTTGATGTTCGCGGCGCTCGGCTTGTTTGGCGCGTGGTTCTACATTTTGGGGCGTAACATCGTCGCCCACAATCCTCGCATTGCGCAACTGCTGGCAGAATTCAAGCCAGTGCCTGTCAACGAATGAGTGCCTTCAGAACGCCGCGCGGAATCCGGAGCCGTAAACGTCCCAGCATCGCAAACATCTGCTTTGGTCGTATGTCTCGACTTCCGGTGCCAATTTCCTCCGCGTGGGACTTGGCGCCGTTTCGGGTCTGATGGTCTCGCGGTTACTGATGCCTCGAGGACGGGGCGAGCTGGCAATTCTGTTGTACTTTCCCACGCTGATGGCGGCGTTCTTTAGCCTGGGAACACCTCAGGCAATCACCGCGCAGCTCTCCAAAGGTGCTGAGCAAGCGGGAGAAATTCTCACCACCGGCTTTCGTCTCGCAGTTGCTCACGCGCTTCTGGCGATTCCCCTCTTCATGCTGTGCGCACCGCTGACGTTGACCGGCGACAATCGTCAGCTCGCGATCCCGGTGCAGATATCCTGCGCATGCGGCGCATTCATGGTTATGGTGCCGTACTTCAATGCCATGGCTTATGGCTTGAAGCGCTTCAACTGCGTCAATGCCGTGACGCTCGCCGGTCAGGCCGGCTATGTGATCGCGCTATTCATTTTGTGGCTCTCCGGAATTCTCACGCCGCTGGCAGCCGCGCTCTCAGCGCTGGGGAGTCAATTGCTTCAGTGCCTCCTGTACCTTATTCATTTCAAACCATCGCAGCTAAATAGAAAGCTCCCGCGTGGCGCCTACATTCAGTGTCTCGGATTGGGGATACGCTTCGCGGCTCCGAGCCTCGCGGCTGTCGTTCTGCTCAATGCGGATCGGGCCATTCTCATTCGCACAACGACGCTGGAGCAGATCGGTTACTTTGCCATCGCATTCGCGGTAACCATGCCCATCACGATAACCACTGAAGCGTTCACCCAGATTGGGTTTGTTGAAGTGTCAAGTGCCGAAAGTGCTCATGCGTCGTTTGCCCTTATGCTGCGGCGCTTCCAGATGGCGCAGGTGATCGCGGGAGCCGGCTTTCTTCTCGCCTGCGCCTTTATCGAACCGGTGATCCGGTTTGGTTTTGGAAAGGCGTACCTCAATGCCATCCCTGCGGCCTTTCCTCTGGCGCTGGCAATGTCACTGAGAGCGATGACGAAAACCCTGGAGAACAATCTTCGCGGTCTACGATTTATCGTACCGGGCGCGCTTGGAGCCATTATCAACTTAGCGGCGCTCATTCTTCTCAGTGTGTTCCTCGTGCCGCGCTGGGGAGCGTTCGGGTTCTGTTGCGCAAGTCTCATTTCAGAGGCCATCTACCTGGCCTGCCTGGCTCTTTATCTCACCACGCAGCAAGATGTCCGATTCCGGTCGCTATGGGGTCTTCGGCCAAGTATCGCTCGCGCCATGGTGCTGGCATTGGTGGAGATATTCAGAGAGCGGCTTTTTGCCGTAAACAAAGAAGAGGTTGCAGAAAGCCCGTGCTAAACGAAGCACACAAAACTCGGGTCATTCCGTGGCGTCTGCTTCTTGCGGTCATCGTGGTTCTCGTCGCTACCACTTTGCTGGTGCGGGGCGAGCGGCTTGATGCTCCTTACGCCGGATTACTAGCCGCGGTGCTTCTTGTGATTTGTTCGGCGATGCTGCTTCGCGCCGCTGTGAAGACCGGCAGTTTTATGAATGGATACACGCTGGTTCTGGGCACTTTCTTACTCACTTATCCGCTATCGGCATTGGTGCATCTGACCGGCAAGGAGTATGTCTCGCTTGGCTTTTATGAAACTGCCGCACTCGACCCACACACACAACTTCATCACGCATATCTATCGCTGGCACTCGTTCTTGTGGCGCAGTTGGCGCTTTGGTGGGGATTAGCGCCCGCGCGTCGCGGATTGCCACGGAGCGGACCGCAAGTGATCCGCGTTCGTTCCACGCTACTCGCTCTTACAGGATTTGTATTCACACTCATTGGCATTGCCGGCACAACCCTGCTGTTCTCAGGTTCCGGCCAACCGCTTGAGAACCTGACGACTGTGGACAGTACAAGGGAGCTTGCGGCCGGAAGCGCTCGCTTCGTGTTCATGTCCACATGGCTTTCCTGGGGCATTATCTTCCTTTTGACTGCTTTTCTGACTTCTCGAACCAGCAAGAATCATCCCAGAATAGTTTTAGCCGCGCTTGTTGGCGGATCAACTTGCATGTTCCTGAATCTGTTTTGGACAGGCAGCCGCGCTGAGAATTTACTGGCGGTTTTGCCGCTGATCTTTGTCGTGAAGAAGATTGCTCCCCGGTATTTTCGCCCCTTCGCTTCCGTCATTGCCATCGGTGTCATGGGAATCATGGTGTTCGAAACCATCGCGCGAACGACAACATTGATGAATAGCGGTTTCGATTATCTCGCACAAAGCGGGATGAGCATCAGCCAGTTTCTCGCCAATCAATTGGCCGCAATTCTCGATTGGCAGATGGGAAGGTACCCCACGATTAGTCTGGCCTTCGATATGGTGAATCGATATGGCCATGCATGCGGCTCGACCTTGCTCCAGGGACTGGCAATGACGATCAACGCGCCGGCGACTTTGTTGCACATTCCTCTGAAGGTTGCCGAACCGCAGTCAATGACGTCGCTGGTGGGGCAGTATATTTACGACGATTCGTCGATCAATGGCGTGGTGCCCGGGACTCTCTCCGAACTCTACTTCAACTTCGGCGCAATTGGAGTCTTTGGTGGCTTTTTCGTCATCGGTAGAATTGCGAGATTCTGCATTTCAGTGACGCATTCCGCTGTTGATATGGGAACTGTGCTGCTTGGTTTCTACATTCTCACATTGTTGTGCGTCTGTACGGTGCCCATGACGGCAACGCTCGGCGTTTATCTGCTGGCTACGAGAGGTCTTCCGATCCTTGCCTTTTGTGTCGCGGAACAGACTCTGAGCCGATTGGTGAGCCCTGCGCCTCAGGCCGTCGCGAATGCACTGGCGGCTTAATGAGATGGGAGTGCGACGATTCCAGTCAGAACAGTGGTTGTGAGCAGTGCCCGTCGTGCCGATCACCTGCCCCAATGATCAGAAAATGACGATGAGATTTTCCATTTGTATTCCGGCATTCAATCGCCCTCGAGAACTGTCGGAATTACTCGACAGCATTGTCGCCGAGGCGCCTGGGGATTGGGAGATCGTCGTCAGCGAAGATTGCTCGCCGAAGCAAGCCGAAACCGCGGAAGTAGTTCGTAAATTCGCCAGTGGACACGGACTGTTGCATGTCCGCTTTCTGTCGACGCCAACTAACCTCGGCTACGACGGCAATCTGCGCTTTCTTATCGATCATGCAGATGGCCGCTTTTGCGTTTTCATGGGCGACGATGATTTGTGGTGTTCCGGCGCATTGAGCGAACTTACGAAAGTGACAGAGGCTAATCCCGGCGTCGGTGTGATTCTGCGCGCGTGGCAAACGATCTCGAAGGATACCGGGGAAGTATTGGATGTGCATCGCTATTTCCCAAGTGATCGCGTCTTCAAGGCCGGCCCGGAATCGGTAGCAGCGTTTTTTCGTAGATCGGTCTTCATCTCCGGCCTTGCGATAAGTACCGATGCGGCGCGCGATTTAAGCACTGACAGATTCGACGGAACCTTGCTCTATCAGTTGTACTTAGTCGGTAATTTACTCATGGCAAAGCCCGGTTACTATGTGTCGCGAATGACCGCTATTCGCCGAGTTGGCGGTGAGCATTTCTTCGGGTCGAGCGTGAGCGAGCGAGAGCGGTTCGTCCCGAGACACTTGACTCCCGAACACTCGTTGAACTTTGTTCGCGGAATGTTCGAAATTGCCCAAAACCTCGAATCCGCACACGGTCCAGATGTGGGCCGCATGATTCGATCCGATATTGCGCGTTACTCGTACCCGCTTCTTGCCATCCAGGCGCGAACCAGCACTAAAGCCTCTTTCAAGCGTTACGCCTCGGAATTGGCCCAGCTCGGCCTCGGCAAATACCTCTCGTTTTGCATATACCGCGCATCTCTTTCCGTGGCCGGCTTCAGGATATGCGACGCTTTCATTGACTCGCTGAAGCGGCTCTTAGGTTCGACGCCGGTGATGGGTGGAGTGCGCGGCGTTCGCCCATCTTGAGCAAAGCTTTTCCTGGATGTAGCTATGGCGGCGTCTGGCCGGAGAAAAGTCGAGTCTGTCCTGATCGTCCGCTCGGCCTTTGGAGAAATCCATGAGCTTGCGTGGCTGAGGGCGCTGCGTGATCTTGGGATAAATGCCAATCTCTTCGACACGCACTCCTATATTCCTCAAAATCTTTCCGGCCGGCTTGAACAACGCTATTTGCTTGGCCCCAACATCGACAAAGTAAATCGGATGGTGATTGAGCGTGTAAAAGAGACGCACCCCGACGTAACGCATTTCTATCAGGGCCATCACTACACCGCCAAAACGATCGAGCAGATCGCCGAGACAACGTTTGTCTGCGGCTCACACTGCGACGATCCATTTGCAAGACAGGATCTGAGAGAATACCGGCTTCTTACAAAAGCACTTCCGAAGTACGACGGGTACCACGTATTTCGCGAGTCCAATGTCGCCGAGGCTGCTGCACTTGGGCTCAAGCGCGTGCGGGTTCTCATGATGTATTACATTCCCTGGATGCACTACCCGTGCTCTCTGAGCGCGCAGGATCAACAGGCGTTTGGATCCGATGTTGTCTTCGCTGGTCATATGGAGCCGGATCTTCGCGTTGAGTCTCTGACGAAAGTCGTGCGAGCCGGCCTGAAGTGCAGGATATTCGGAGGGACTGCGGAGTGGAAATCGGTTTTACCACGTGACGTGTACGCGTCCGTAAAGCCAATCTCCTACGCAAGGGGCGCTGACTACCGACGGGCGCTTTGTGCCAGTAAGATCGCGACCTGTTTCTTCAGCAGATGGAATCGTGATCAATATACGACGCGATCGTGGGAGATTCCAGCTTGCGGTGCATTTCTTCTTTCAGAGCGGACCCTTGCCATGCAGGAGTTTTACCGCGAAGGAAAAGAAGCCGAGTTTTTCGAAGGTCCCGAAGAATTCATGGATAAGGTGAGATTTTATTTAGATAACGACGCCGCACGAAAGAGGATTGCAGCGGCCGGATATGCGCGCGTGATTGCCTCCGGAAACGATATTTACAGCAGAATGCGGCAGTGGCTCGGGGATGTTGCAGACTGGCGCTGTGAAAAGCAGCTTGAGAATTGAGCACTATTGGGCAGCGCAGACTAATGGAGTTTGCATCAATCTGTAAACTTTGCGGCTCGGCCAAAGTCGAGAATGTGGCTTCCGAAGAACACGACCTTCACACATATCATGTTGTGCGTTGCTCCCACTGCGATCTCATTCAAACAGTCGAGCACTACGCGGAGGTATCTCCGGACTACGTTGACTTAGAGAATTCCGCACTTGACGAAAGCCGTCTGTGGTGTCAGGGCACGCATAAGCTCCCGGCATTCGACCAATGGCTGGCGTATGCGTCGCGAATCAAAACCCGACAAAGTCCAAAGCTGTTAGACGTCGGGTGTGGTACCGGAGGATTCCTGAAATTTGTTTCCGCCAATGGCTTTAGCGCCTATGGCTTCGACGCTTCAAGGGCACAGGCGGAACACGCACGAACTTACTTTCCCGAAGTCCGGCACTCAAGCTCGCTTCAGGACTACCTCGAGCTCCTAAGTCAGCCTAATCTGAAATTCGATTGCATTACGCTGTGGGACGTCTTCGAGCACATCCGGAATCCCGTTCCTTTTTTGCAGCAGTTAGCGGAAGCTTTGGAACCAGGGGGACACTTATTCATCTCGGTTCCCAATGGCCGGGCAATTCCCTGGAAGATCCGAATTCATCGCGCATTGAATATGCCTTTGGATCTCGCACCCTGGGAGCACGTCTTCTATCACTCGATTCAGTCGCTTCACAAATGCATCGCAGCCTCTTCACTCGAGCCTGTCCATTGGGGGGCGGTTGCCTGCTATCCACGGCCACTCTCGCTGTTTGAACTCTGCAGACGCACCGGCTTTTTCATGCTCAGAGCCGTTCCCAACCTGTCGCCTCAAATCTTTGCGTGGGCGCGTAAACCATGCACATGACTACACCAGAAACGACGTTGGATCGCGGTGCGTTCGCAATTCTGGTGAATCGCCGGCGTGAGCGATTATATGGTTGAATATGGCGCCGAGAGGACTTCAGAGATCCATTCGAAAGGCGCGGAATCAAAATCCCGTCTCAAGGTCGGATTTCTCATCTATGACTTGCAACGCAACACGGAGGATGCGCTTTTTGAGGTCGCTCAGGCAACGCCATTTTCGGTTAAGGCATTCCCGCTCTATGCGCATCTTGATCAGGAACATTCCCGAGTCGTCTATCGCCCCGCGATCGCTCGTGGAAAACACCTCGGGGTCAACGTCAAAGGCAGCACACCTGAGGGGTTTGTTTCCAATCCTGAATGGTGGGTGGGGCTGGCTTGCGCGCGCGAATCCGATGTCGTAATTCTGAAGGGGCTGCTGGGTCTGGGAGCAATCTGGTGCGCGCTTTGCGCTCGACTTCTTGGCCGCGTGGTGATCTCAACCAATCAGACACTTCCCGTGAAGTGGGAGAGGAAGCGGCGGTGGTGGATTCGATTATCGAAGCGAATGTTGCTTCGCCTGTGTCACTACCATATTTATCAAAGTCCTGCCTCGTTCGAAGTTCTCACCGAGGTTTACAACTGTCCTCCAGAACGGATGATCTCTGCCCCTTACGAGGGCGGGGCCTCGTTATTCAGGAGAATCCTCGACGAGGTAGTAGAGGAGCGGGATGCTCACGATCGGCTCGGATTTGATTCAAGCGTCGTATTTCTGTACGCGGGTAATCTCGTTTCGTTTAAGGGAGTAGCCGATATAGTAAGGGCCGCCGCGCTGCTTCCCGAGGACGCTTCTTTCTTATGTGTTTTTGTCGGGCCCGAGGAGCCGGCAAACAAAGGAGGGGGGACGATCGAGCACTTCGTGAGACTCGCGCGGTCGATCGGGGTTGAGCATCGCGTGCAGTTCCTTGCCCCCCTGACACCGGAAAAACTCGCGGAACTCTACTGTGCAGCTGATGCCGTACTGCTGCCGTCGCATAGAGAAACCTTCGGAAAGGTTCTGGTCGAAGCCGGTCTCGCCGGCAAGCCGCTCGTCACGACGAGCGCTTGTGGATCGGCGGGGCTGATTGTGCAAGACGGCGTGAATGGGTTCGTCATCGAACCCGGCGACGTTTCTCAGCTTGCGCGGGCCATGACGCAGCTCTTTGACCCTGAGCTGCGCGCCAGAATGGGAGCAAGCTCGAAGGAGATCGTCGATCGGTATTGCAGGATGGATCTGGAAGCTCAAGGATATCTTGAGGCGATTGCGCGCGGTGCGGAGTACCTGGGTTTACGAGAAGGCGTCTGACCTCGGGGTAACTGGCGCCAATCGATTAAACAGGCTTTTTTCCCTTTCGTGACTCATGCCCAGATCCCAATATCGACTATCCGTCCTGACCAATTCAATCTCAAGGATGAATGGCGGAATTTTCGAAGCGATGCGCAATCTAACCATCGCGATCGCTGCGGAGGATCGCTATTTGCCCGTCGTTTTCAGCGCCTGCGATCGTTACACAGAGAGCGACTTGCCGCTCTGGGAAAATATAACCACCAGGACCTTCCCCGTTCGCGGCCTGCGTATCTTCGGTTATGCGCCAGGGTTGGCGAATGCAGTCGAGGCAAGTAATGCGGACATTCTCCACATCCATGGGATCTGGATGTATCCGTCGTATGTTTCCCTTCGTTCGGCGCGGGAAATAAGACCTTATCTTGTCAGCCCACACGGCCTGCTCAAGCCTTTGGCTCTGCGTAATTCCCGCTGGAAGAAACGGATTGCCGCTCTGCTTTTTGAGAATGAACATTTGCGCCGCGCCGCTTGCCTGCATGCATTGAATGCGGCCGAGGCGGACGCATTCCGTGCGTATGGATTAAAGAATCCAATCTGCATTATTCCAAATGGTACGATTCTGCAAAACGATTGCGCCACTCCGAATCCGTTTCCGGGCCGGTCAATTCTTTATCTCGGGAGGTTTCATCCTCTAAAAGGACTGCGCAGGCTAATTGAGGCATGGAGCGCAGTGCACGAGGAGGCGACGGCGGCCAACTGGCGCCTGACCCTTGCCGGATGGGATCAAAATCGTCATCGCTCTGAATTGGAGCGGCTTGCAGATCAGCTTCAAGTTCGTTCAACTGTTACCTTTGTCGGTCCCCAGTTTAATACCGATAAAGATCGCTGCTTCGCCGCGGCATCCGCGTTTATTCTGCCAAGCGAGAGCGAGGGCATGCCAATGAGCATTCTCGACGCGTGGTCGTGGCGACTGCCGGTCCTGATGACGGAGGCATGCAATCTGCCGGAAGGCGCGGAAGCGAAGGCGGCCATCGTGATGGCGCCGGAAGTGAACAGCATCGCGGCGGCATTGCGTCAGTTGTTCTCCTTTTCAGATTCAGAACGCGAGGCAATGGGCCGCAACGGACGATGCCTTGTCGAGAAGCACTACCAATGGCCGCGTGCCGGTAATTCCATGACCGAGGTGTACGACTGGATACTGGGCCATGGACCGAAGCCAGCCTGCGTTTTGGTTTAACTAAAGCGGCGTGAAAGACGACCTTTGTGCGAGGAACATCCGACAGATTCGAGGTCGCTGGCTCTCCGAAGGGATTGAATTCTCGCGCGAGAATCATCGTCATCAGTCAGTTCTTTGGCCCGGACCAGTCGGCTGTTGGGCAGTTTCTGGCGGACTTCGTGGATGGTGCTGCGGCCGCGGGCCACGATGTCAGCGTGATCTGCGGCGCCGATGACTATTCCGCCGGCGATGTTGCGGCGCGCAGCAGCGACCAACGTAAAACACCTCAGTCCACTGCTAACGTTTGCACTGGCGGAGGAGCAATTCGCATCGCGAGAGTAAAAACCGCGGCTTTTTCACAGAGCAAAATGCGAAAGCTTCTCTCCTACGCCACGTTCTATGCGGGAGCTGTTTGGAGAGCACTGAGTATCGCCACGCCCGATTTAGTTGTGACTCTCACCGCGCCGCCGGGGCTGGCATGGATTGGATGGTTGGCGCAGCGGGTGCGCGGCTGCCGACATGTGGCATGGGAGATGGACTTGTATCCCGACATAGCCATCGCGCTGGATATACCCGTTGCCGCATGGACCTCGCGGATCCTGGATTTTCCGCGACGACGAGCGGACGTGGTCATCGCTCCAGGCGATTGCATGAAAGCGCGCTTGCTGCAACAGCGGATTCCGGAGGGTCGAATTGTGGTTGCGGAGAATTGGGCCGATGGCAGCATGATTTTCCCACAGCCATTTCCGGAACCACTACCCATGCGTATTCTCTACTCGGGAAACTTGGGGTTGGCGCACGATGTGGCGACCATTCGCGCTGTGATTGAGCATCTGGCGGATCGTCCCGATTTTCTCTTTGTCTTTGCCGGCGGCGGTCTCTCGCGCAAAGAGTTGATTGAATTCTGCGAGGAGCATGAAATCAGAAATATTTCTTTACGCGACTACGTTCGTCTGCGGGATCTGGGAGCAAGCCTAGCCGAGTGTCATATAGGTCTTGTGACACAGAAGCCAAAGACTCTTGGCGCGATTGTGCCGAGCAAGATTTATGGATTGATGGCAGCAGGTCGACCGGTCCTCTATATCGGTCCTGCCTCGGCTACTCCGGCCATTCTCATTCAGAAGTTTGATTGTGGCTGGCACTTTGATTGCGGCGATGGAGCCGGAGTGGCGGCCCTGCTTTTACGCCTCATTGAAGATCCTGAAGAGCTTTACAGAAAAGGGCAGAGCGGGCGCGAGGCGTTCATCAAGAATTACGATAAGCCCGCTGGAATCGCACGAGTGATGCGAGCCATGGGACTGGCGACGCAGACCACTTGCTGAAATGACATTCCAACTTTTGTCGCTGTATGATCTGTTGCAATGAAGAAGGTGTTTCCTGACGAGCCAGCATGAATGAGCGAGTATTGGTGACAGGTGCGGACGGGTTTGTGGGGAGATACATCTGCCGTAAGTTGATTGAATCGGGTTACTCTCTCCGTGCCGGCGTACGGAATGTCGAGTCAATTCCTGACCTGCAGCGTGCCGTCCCGGGATTAAGTGATTCCTCTCTTCTTGGAGACCTGGGTGCGAGTCCGGAACTGAGAGGTCCGCTCGCGGGCGTGTCTGCTGTCATGCACTTAGCGGCTCGTGTCCACGTAATGAAGGAATCTTCCGGCAATCCCTTGCAAGAATTCAGGCGAGTGAATGTCGTCGGCACGAAGTCCCTGGCTCGCGCTGCTGCGGAGGCAGGTGTTCGGCGGTTCATCTTTGTGAGCACGATAAAGGTCAACGGCGACTCAACATCCGACGAGCCGTTCAATGTGGATATGCCGCCTGCCCCTCAGGACGCGTATGCGATTTCGAAATGTGAAGCCGAAGAAGCGCTTCGCTCCGTCGCGGTAGAAAGCGGACTGGAAGTAGTCATAGTTCGCCCCCCGCTGGTCTACGGCCCTGGAGTTCGAGGGAATTTTCTGCGGCTCATGAGTCTCGTAGATCGCGCTCTGCCGCTGCCCTGGCCCAAAGGAAAGAATCGCCGCAGCATGATCGGTGCGGCAAATCTTGCCGATTTCCTGGTGCGATGCGTCGACCATCCCAATGCAGCCGGCCAGAGTTTCCTTGTAAAGGATTCCGAAGACATATCGACTCGCGAATTGATCTCCCGTTTAGCGCGACTCCTGGGTCGGCCCGTGCGGCTTGTTCCTATTCCAGAACCTTTGATTCGGTTGGCCGCGAGACTGACCATGAATAAGGAGGCGGCCGGCAGGGTTTTGGATTCGCTCGTGATCAACTCCGATTTCGCACAACAATTGCTTAAGTGGGCTCCGCCAGTGACGCTTGACGAAGGATTGGCAACAACTGCCCAGTGGTATCGAGAAATCTACCTGCCATCGCGAGCGAAAGCTTTCTAATGCAACTTTTTGTTTTGCTCTTCGTCTTTTCGGCTCTCATTACTGCAGGCGTTCGTGCCTTCCTCGTTCGGCACGGCGTGATGGATCTCCCCAATGCCCGCAGCTCTCATTCAGTTCCGGTACCGCGCGGGGGGGGCGTAGGAATCGTCGTGGTTTTCTTGTCGGCGGTTGCCTGGCTCTTCTTGAGGCAAGTCATCCCTGCCAGACTCGCATGGGCGCTCTTGGGGGGCGGGTTCACCATCGCTGTTGTCGGCCTCGCTGACGATCGTTTCAAGTTGGCGCCTTGGCCGCGACTCGTCGTTCACTCACTGGCGGCAGCATGGGCTGTTTGGAGTCTCGACCCCATGCACCCTTTTCAATTAGCGGACAACAACTTCTTTTGGGCCTGGGTGAGCCGAGGCATAGCGTTCATCGGATTGATATGGCTCACCAATCTTTTCAACTTCATGGACGGAATCGACGGATTGGCGGGAATGGAAGCTGTATGCGTGAGCGGGTTCGGAGCAATCCTGTTATTTCTAGATGGATTACCGAGTTATGCGCGCCCTTCATGGATGCTGGCTGCGGCGAGTATGGGCTTCCTTGTTTGGAACTGGCCGCCTGCCAAAATCTTTATGGGCGATGTAGGAAGCGGATTCCTGGGATTCACGCTGGGTACGCTCGCGCTCTTCTCCTCGAAGGCAAAGCCGGAACTCATTTGGCCCTGGCTGATCCTACTGGCCGCATTTTTTGTGGACGCGACTGTGACCCTATTGCGTCGTATATTTTCGCGCGCGCGCTGGCATGAGGCTCATCGAAATCACGCTTACCAACATGCCGCCCAGGCCATGGGCGGTCACGCGAAGGTAACCCTGGCGGTGGCAGCTATCAACCTTGGTTGGTTGTTCCCGCTGGCATGGGCTGCGTTGCGGTACCCCGGAGCCCCACCTGCGTTGGCCGCGGTTGCCGTCATTCCGCTTTTGTATATAGCAATTCGATTTGAAAGTGGCCTCGAACGGAATCCTTCAAACGCTGCTCTCCAGGACTAACTCGACTTATTTGCGCCGGAAGACTCCTGAAGAATCGCTCCATGCTTTACTGAGACACTTTTCCGCATAGATTCCCTTTACCTCCTGTGTGGTTTCGGAAGGTGAGTCCTCAATCATGATTAGGCAACCAGGTTTTCTTATTCGGAATATCGCCGTGCGCCGGGTTCTTATCTGGATCGCGCAGGCCGGCATTTTCGCGGTCTCAGTCATGGCGGCATTTCTGCTTCGCTTCGATTTCAGCGTGCCCGCGTTCTATCTTCGCTATATTCCTTATGCCCTTGCAATCTGGCTGCCCGTCAAATTGGTGGTGTTTTACGCGGCCAGGCTCGATCGAGGCTTTTGGCGCTATGTGTCTTCAATTGATCTGATCCGAATTTCAGTTGCAAATGTCATTGCCTCAATCATCGGCTTTTTTCTTATTCACTTGCTAGCGCCGGCTGGATTCCCACGATCGCTCTACGTGCTCGATTTGATGGTATGTCTCTTCGGCACATGTGGCCTTCGGCTTCTGGCGCGCGCAACTTCACGGCTCAGTTCGCAAGCGCGGAGCAACAAAGAGCCACGGAAGAGGACTCTGATTTATGGCGCGGGCGACGCAGGTAATACGCTCCTCAGGGAGATTCGCAACAACGCAAGACTGGCCTATCGAGTGTGCGGTTTCATTGACGACGATCCCAGCAAGGCAGGCCTGCACCTCGCCGGAGTGCCGGTATTTGGAGGAGGCGGCGCGATCAGCGCGCTTGTTGCACGATACAGAATCGCGGTCATTCTGATCGCAATTCCCTCTGCGAGTGGCGCCGAGATGACGCGGATTCTCGAGCTTTGCCATAACGCGGAAGTTGAGTTCAAGACCGTGCCCGGATTGGGTGAGGCGATGGAGGCGCGTGGCCTGGCCGGCCAGATTCGGGAGGTCGCGCTCGAGGATCTCCTGGGGCGCACCCCCGTACACCTCGAAGAAGATTCGATACGGGGCACGTTGCAGGGCAAAATCGTCCTCGTGACCGGCGCGGCCGGATCGATAGGGTTCGAACTCTGCCGGCAGATCGCCCGTTTTCATCCCGCTGGAATCGTCGGATTTGAGATCGCAGAATCCTCGTTGTTCGAAATCGAACGCGAAATGCATAAGTCCTTTCCTCTTGTTCCCTTTTATGCTGAGATTGGAAGCATTCAGAATCGCGATCGCCTGAACGAAATCTTTCAGTACTACAATCCGGCGGTGGTTTACCATGCCGCGGCCTACAAGCACGTTCCGTTGATGGAGACGCATGTATTTGAGGCCATCGAAAACAATATTTTTGGAAGTTACAACGTGGCCGTTGCGGCCCAAGATCATGGCGTCGAAGATTTTCTGTTGATTTCTTCCGACAAGGCAGTCAGGCCGACAAACGTGATGGGCGCGACGAAGCGCGTCGCCGAATTAATCCTGCTGGGGTTGCAAAACGGCCGCACGAGGTTCGTAGCTGTTCGCTTCGGCAATGTGCTGGGCTCGAACGGCAGCGTAATCCCGATTTTCAAAAAGCAAATCGCCGCCGGAGGTCCCGTCACCGTCACGCATCCTGACATGCATCGTTTTTTTATGACCATCCCCGAGGCTTGCCAGCTTGTCCTGCAGGCTTTAGCCATCGGAGTGGGCGGCCAGGTGTGCGTACTGGACATGGGACAGCCGGTTAAGATTGTCGATCTCGCGAAGCACCTGATTCTGTTGTCGGGGCTTCGGCCCGATGAGGACATCAAAATCGAATTCACAGGAGCGCGCCCCGGCGAAAAACTTTCAGAAGAACTGAGCACGTTGCTTGAAAACACGGTGCGCTCGAAGCACGACAAGATTCGGATTTTCGTCGGTAACGGTGTTCCGAAGGAAGATATGCGCACCTGGCTCGAGGCGCTTCACGAGATCTGCGAGGCGCGAGACCTTGGCCGTTTGGTTGTAGCGCTGAAGGAGCTCGTCCCGGATTACAGCCCAAGCGTCCACCTGCTCAAGCGCATCATGGCGCGAGATGAGCACGGGCGCACTGTGATCGGGGCGAATTGACGCCTCACTCGTTTGAATTAGCTTTCGGCATTGTGCAGGTCTCACATTCGATCGAGCTTGAACTTATTTACATAGTTTAAAAGTCTTTTAACTGTTTTCCCACGCTCTACATTTCTCGCACGCGGTGAGTCCGTGTGCTTAACCCCTTTCATCTCAAGAAACCAAAGCTCGTCGCGCTGTTGCGGCAGCTTTTTAAACCTATGTGTCATCGTGTGCGCCCAATTGTCGACGCTCGCCACTGTATCGCTTGAAATGGGTGACTTAAGTTTCGCAGACACTTCTGGGATATACTTGCACTGTTGCCGGAGAAAGTTGACCTTGATGTTAACTGGATCGTTCAACGATTTCGGGAACGTTGCGACTGAGAGCATTTCTAAAATAAAGGCGTAGAACGCGCCCAGTATTGCGGCTGGAAGTCCTGAAGCCTTTCCTGATTTGTAAGGTTCATATTGGAGCGGGCGATGTTCGAAAGTCCCTGGCGGGTTCTGCATGTTGTCGCAAACCATGAAAAGCGGGTTGCACAACATCTGACGGCGCGCTCCCTTGAGCATTATCTTCCCCTCTATGCGATGCGATCCAAATGGACCGATCGCGTAGTCGACCTGGAACGCCCTCTCTTTGCAGGCTATGTTTTTGTGCGGTTCCCGAGCGAGGTACGGATGTCCGTCGTGAGCGCACCCGGCGTTTTGCGCTTGCTGGGAAGTGGCGTGGGCGAAACGGTGAGCTCCGTTGAAATCGATAGGATCCGCGAAGGACTGGCCAGCGGATGCATCCTGCGGCCCCATTCGGCAGTTTCCGTCGGGGAAATCGTACGCGTGCATCGAGGCGTGTTCGCGGGTGTGGAGGGGATCGTGATGGAACTTCGTCACGAGTGCAAAGTCATCATCTCCCTCGCTGCGACCAAGCAATGCTTTTCTCTGGAGGTCGATCTGGACGAGATCGAGATCCTGCGCAAGCCGGTCGTCAGGGAAGCGATTGACGAGAGTAAGAATCCAGCGACGCTTCGGTCGTAGCGATGCGAGCGCAGCCAGCAAAGGAAAGCGGGCATATCTTGAATGAGATATGCCCGCTTGTTTTTTGAGCCAGGAGCCGCTGAGATGGCCAGAATTTACGCGGCCTTCTCGCCACCCTCGGGTTCATCTTTCTTCTGTTCTTCGAGCTGCTTCTCGAGTTCCGCGCGCTTTTTCGCCTTCAGGTCGTCGCGCTTCTGGCGCTTGACTTCCAGCTGTTTTTCCGCGCCCAGCAATTCGATGAACACTTTTTCTGCGCCATCGCCCTGCTGGAAGCCGATGCGAACGATTCTCAAATAGCCACCGTTGCGGTCGCCGTAGCGCGGAGCCACCACGTCAAAAAGCCGCTTAACGGCATCGTCAGTACAAAGAAAGGCGTGGGCCTGGCGGCGCGAGTGCAGATCGCCCTTCTTGCCCAGCGTGATCATTTTCTCAATGTGCGGACGAACGGCCTTAGCCTTGGCCACGGTCGTCTGCACGCGGTCTTCGTTAATTACGGACGTCACCAGGTTGCGCAAGAGCGCGCGGCGATGGCTGGTGTTGCGTCCGAGTTTGTATCCTGCATTGCGATGGCGCATGATGAAAAACTCTCTTTCAATGAAAAGTAGTCAGCGAGCAACGATCGGCTTTCAGTTGTCAGTGATCACTTGGTGGCCACTGGCAACCGATCACTGACAGCTGTTTTAGAAATTCTCCGTTTCGGTGGGCAACTGGAGATCGACCGAATCCAGCGGCTCATCTTCATCGTCGAAGCGGCCATAGCTTGCGGCCAGCGCTGTCTGCGGCGGAATGCTGGTTGGCCCCGGTACCGCGTTACCTTGCTCGTCGATCTTCATGCCCAGCGAAAGGCCCATTTGCGCCAGGATCTCCTTGATCTCGTTCAGGCTCTTGCGGCCGAAGTTCTTGGTCTTCAGCATTTCGGCTTCAGTCTTTTGCACCAGCTCGCCGATAGTCTGAATGTTTGCGTTCTTCAGGCAGTTGTAGCTGCGAACTGAAAGCTCAAGTTCTTCAACCGAGCGGTTGAGGTTATCGTTGCGCAGCAGGATGCGGCTTTCATCGCCGCGCGCCTCTGCCTCGATTTCCTCCTCGAAGTTGATGAAGATGTTCATGTGGTCCTTGAGCAGCTTGGCGGCCAGGCCGATTGCATCGGCAGGCAGAACGGCGCCGTTGGTCCACACTTCCAGCGTCAGCTTGTCGTAGTCGGTGATCTGCCCCAACCGTGCCGCGTCGACGGAGTAATTTACGCGACGCACCGGCGAGTGAACTGAGTCAACGGGAATAAAACCAAGCCCCAGGTCAGCGTCAAAATTCTTATCCGCCGAGACATAGCCGCGACCACGCTTGAGACGCATCTCCATGTCGAGCTTGCCGCTTTCTGAAAGCGTTGCGATGTAGACGTTCTTGTCGAGGATTTCGACGTCGCTGTCGGCCTCGATCATGCCGCTGGTCACAGGGCCGGGCTTGTCGGCGCGCAGATACAGCGCCTTGGGGCCCTCACCTTGCAGCTTGAAGGGAATCTGCTTGAGGTTGAGAATGATGTCGGTGGCGTCTTCGACGACCCCGGTAATGGACTGGAACTCGTGCAGCACGCCTTCAATGCGAACTGCCGTGACCGCTGCGCCCTCAATGGAGCTGAGCAGCGTGCGGCGCAGCGCGTTGCCGATGGTTGTGCCGAAACCCCGTTCAAAGGGCTGGGCGCTGAATTTTCCAAACGTTTCGGTAAGCGTCTCGGCTTCAACTGCAAGGCGCTTCGGTTTTTGAAATCCTCTCCACAACATATAGCTCTCTCGTTTCCCGCGCGGCATGTACGTCGCGATGCATTTTGCGGCGGCCGCGCAAGTTCTCCTTCGATTGAAATTCAGCTATTAGCCATCGACTATTAGCTGTTACTTCGAGTACAGCTCGACGATCAACTGTTCGTTGATCGGCAGGTTGACGTCCGCGCGTTTGGGCAGATGGAGCACGCGCCCGGACAGGTTTTCAAAGTTCGCTTCCAGCCAACTCGGAACAGGGTTTTGCGCGGCGTACTGCGAGGCCTGCTCCACAATCAACAGCTTCTTGGCGTTATCGCGGACAGCAATCTCGTCGCCCGCGTTCACCTGATACGAAGGAATATTCACCTTGCGTCCATTTACCGTGACGTGCCCGTGACGAAGCAACTGCCTCGCCTGGCGGCGCGAGATGGCAAATCCTAAGCGGTACGTCACATTATCGAGTCGCCGCTCCAATTGCTGAATGAGTAATTCGCCCGTAACGCCGGTTGCGCGGCTGGCCTTCTCGTAGTACTCGCGAAACTGGCTTTCCAGCGTGAAATACATGCGCTTGGCCTTCTGCTTCTCATGCAGTTGCAGGCCATAACCCACGATCTTGGCTTTGCGGTCTTTGCCGTGCTGGCCCGGCGGAAAGTTGCGCTTCTCCAGCGGGCAGCGGTCAGAGGTACACTTGGTGCCCTTCAAAAATAACTTTGTGCCTTCGCGTCGGCAAAGGCGGCAAACTGGTCCGGTATAACGTGCCATTTCTTCTCCTCACTTCGGATGTCGGCCGGTTTACGTCCGTAGCGGACTTCGTCCCGGCCCGTTGTTAGCTTCCAGCTCCTAGCTTCTAGCCCCTAGCTTTCCCTTCCCAATCCAAGAGCCGCGATTTGAGCCGCCGGCACATTGGAGCTAGCAGCTAGAAGCTAGCGGCTAGTAGCTGTATTTACACTCTGCGTCTCTTCGGTGGCCGGCAGCCATTGTGCGGCACCGGTGTGACGTCGCGAATTACTTTGACCTCAATGCCCGCGGCGGCCAGCGCGCGGATTGCCGATTCGCGGCCCGAACCTGGACCTGCGACGCGGACTTCCACTGCGCGCACACCATGATCGCGAGCAAGATTGGCGGCGTTTGAAGCTGCCTGCTGCGCCGCAAACGGCGTGCCCTTGCGCGATCCGCGGAATCCCAGTGAGCCCGAGCTCTTCCAGCTCAGCGTGTTGCCCATCTGGTCGGTGATGGTGACGATGGTGTTGTTGAACGAGGCTTGAATGTACGCAATACCGAACGGCACATTCTTGCGCTCGCGCTTCTTGAACTTTTTGGTTTTGCCCTTCTTGCCTGCCTCGGGCTTCTGCTCTGGTTTCGCCATTAGGTCTTCGCACTCGCTTTCTTCTTGCCGGCAATCGTGCCCTTGCGCGGGCCCTTGCGAGTGCGAGCATTGGTGTGGGTGCGCTGGCCGCGCACCGGCAGCGACTTCCGGTGGCGCAGGCCGCGATAGCTTTGAATGTCGATCAGGCGCTTGATGTGCATCGAGACGTCTTTGCGCAGGTCGCCCTCGACGTCCCCCTGGTCCTCAATCACCTGGCGGATGCGATTGACCTCTTCCTCGCCCAGATCCTGGACCTTTTTGAAGGCATCCACATTCGCCTTGTCCAGAATTTTGAGTGCGCGAGGCTGCCCGATCCCGAAGATATAAGTGAGCGCGATCCGTGCCTGCTTGTTGCGGGGCAGATCGACGCCAGCAATACGTGCCATTCTCTGTTTCCTTCTCTAGGTTGTGTGCCTCCGGCCTCAACCGGTCCGCACGGGTTAAAAGGAGCAACTTCCGAGGTTCATCGCAAGCCTTGATTCCGGCTAACTAGCCTCGTGTTTCCGTGGAAGTCTCCCACTAATGCCAGGCCTAACTTATCCCTGACGCTGCTTGTGCTTGGGATTCTCGCAGATCACGCGAACCACGCCGTTGCGAGTAATCACCTTGCACTTGACGCAAATCTTCTTTACCGATGCTCGAACCTTCATTGCTGCTACCCCTCTTCGCGCGACTGTCGTGGCGCGGAAAAATCTTTGGGTCCAGGCCGCTTGCTACTAGGCCGCTTGCTACTTGTACCGGTACACAATTCGTCCGCGATTCAAGTCGTATGGACTAAGCTCGACGGCCACGCGGTCGCCGGGCAGAATCTTGATGAAGTTCTTGCGCATCCTGCCCGAGACATGCGCCAACACCTCATGATTGTTCTCGAGCTTCACCTTGAACATGGCGTTTGGCAGCGTCTCAGTAACAGTTGCCATAACCTCAATCGCATCTTCCTTTGACAATCAATGTCCACTTCTGGCGCATCCTGCGCCTTTACATTTTGGACAGGAGTATTGCTACTCCGTCAGAATTCTTGCTCCGGTTGCAGTCACCGCAACCGTGTGCTCAAAATGAGCACTCATGCTTCCATCTCTGGTCACGGCGGTCCATCCGTCGTCCAACACTTGCACATCCGGCTTACCGGCATTCACCATGGGCTCGATGGCGATGACCATGCCCACTTTCAGCTTCATGCCCTGACCGGCTTCGCCAAAGTTCGGTACCTGCGGATCCTCGTGCATCTGAGCGCCGATCCCATGGCCCACAAAATCCCGTACCACCGAAAATCCTTCGCCCTCAACCACGGTCTGTACGGCCGCTCCCACATCGCCCAGAGTTGCACCCGGCCGAACCGCAGCAATGCCGGCCTTGAGCGACTCTTCCGTGGCCTTCAGCAACCGCGCTGCGTTGGCGTCGATTGAGCCGACCGGCACAGTGATGGCTGCGTCGCCGTAGTAACCGTCGACGACCACGCCAAAGTCGACCGAGACGATGTCCCCATCTTTCAGAACCCGCTTCGGCGACGGAATGCCATGCACCACTTCGCTGTTGACTGAGGTGCAAAGCATGCATGGAAAACCGTGGTAGCCCTTGAACGCTGCCTTCACACCCAACTCTCTCACCCGCGCGTCGGCGGCTTTCTCCAAATCGTAGGTGGTGGCGCCCGGTTTCACCTTACTGCGAACCAACTCCAAAACCTCGCGAACCACCTGGCCCGCGCGGTGCATCTTCTCGATCTCCTGCGTCGACTTCAGTACAACAGCCACTTGATTCCAGCCTTCGCTTGCCGCATACACGCACAAACCCACCGCTACAGTTACGCTGCGTGACGTAACCGCTCGACGGCGGCAACAATTCCGGACGCGATCACTGCGATCGGCCGGTCCCCATCCACTTCCGCAAATCGTCCCTGTGCCCGATAGTGCTCGACGACAGGCGCGGTAAGAGCCCCATAAGCGCGCATGCGCTCCTTGAAAACCTCTTCCGTGTCGTCGGCTCGCTGGACCAGCTCAGCACCTTCAATGTCGCAAATGCCATCCTGTTTTGGAGGACGCATATAGACGTTGTAGATGGTCTGGCAAACAGGACAATTACGGCGGCCCGTAATGCGGCGCAATAACTGATTATAGTTCACTTGGATGTTGACCGCAACTACCGGCAAAGACTCGATTTGTGCCGCGATCCGGGCATCAAGCCACTGTGCCTGCCCCAGGGTGCGCGGAAAGCCGTCCAGGATGTAGCCTCTGGCCGTGTCGGGCTCCAGCAGTCGTACAGCCACCATTTCGTCGACCAGCGAGTCGGGCACAAGCTCGCCCCGTCCCATGATCTCTTTTGCCACTTTTCCCACCTTGGTCCCGTCAGCGACGTTCGCGCGCAGCAGATCTCCCGTGGAGATCTGCGGGATATTCCAGACATTGACCAGCTCTTTGGCCTGGGTTCCCTTGCCCCCGCCGGGCGCGCCCATCAAAAGAATCGGGCCGGGAACGGTGTCCGATTCCGTTGCCCGGCCAGATTCCATGGCGGTCTTAGATGAAGCCATTACCAGGTTTTCCTTCCGCGCACCCGACCGGAGCGCGGGGAAAACCCGTCATAGTGACGCATGATCAACTGCGATTCGACTTGATTGACCGTATCCATGGCCACACCCACGACAATGAGCAGCGAAGTGCCGCCAAAGTAGAAGTTGACGTTCATGCCGTGAATGACCCAGTTGGGAAGGTTCTCGAATAACCTTCCGACCAGCCAGATTTTGTCGAAGCGAATGCCCGAAATGAGGAAGGTCGGCACCATCTGCACCAGAATCAGATAAATCGCGCCCACCAGTGTGATACGCGTCAAAATGTCGTTGATATAGTCTGAGGTGCGCTTGCCGGGACGGATTCCGGGAATAAATGAGCCCGACTTGCGGAAGTTGTCTGCGATGTCGTCCGGCCGCATCACGATGGAAACGTAGAAATAAGCGAAGAAGATGATGAACACAATGTTCAGCAGCTCGTACCACGGCATACCGGCTTGCAGCGCCTGCATCATGGGCTGAAGGATGCGGCTGTTCTGCACCCATTCCGACTGGCCGAAGAGCAATGGCGCGGAAAGAATTGAGCTGGCGAAGATAATCGGCATCACGCCGCCGGAGTTCACCTTCAACGGCAGATGGCTTGACGCGCCGCCCATCATGCGCCGGCCCACAATGCGCCGCGCGCTCTGGATAGGGATGCGCCGCTCGCTTTGCTCCACAAAAACTATGAACGCCACCACCGCCACCATGCCCGCAACCAGCAGCAGAACTACCAGGAAAGTCATCGGTCCCCAGGCGTCGGTCTGGATCTTCTGATAAAGGTCGCCGATGCCGTGCGGCAGGCCAGCCACAATACCCGCAAAAATCAGCAGGCTCATGCCATTGCCGATGCCACGGTCGGTAATCTGCTCGCCTAGCCACATGATGAATGTACTTCCGGCAGTGAGCGTGAGCACGGTCATCAGGATGAACCCCGGGCCGGGATCCATCACCACGCCCTGCTTGGTGAGAATGGTCGCAATGCCGATCGCTTGCAACGCGGCGAGAATGACGGTCACGTAGCGCGTCCACTGCGTGATCTTGCGCCTGCCCAGCTCGCCTTCCTTCTGGATGCGCGCCAGCGGCTCATAGACCACGGTGAGAAGCTGAAAGATGATGGAAGCGGTGATGTAGGGCATAATGCCCAGCGCGAAGATCGTCATGCGGCGCAAAGTACCGCCGCTGAACAGGTCCATCAGGCCGAGCGCGGATCCGCTCTGCGAGTTGAACAGCAGTTCCAGTTGACGGAAATTAACACCCGGCGTGGGAATCCACGCGCCCAGGCGGTAAACCGCCAGTATGCCCAGCGTGAAAAGCACCCGCTTGCGCAGGTCAGGAATCCGGAAGATGTTGAGAAATTTCTCCAGCATATTGGGTAATCCGCTTCAGGCGCCCGAAGCGCCGGTCGAATCCTGCAATCAATCCATGTTAAGGCGCTTCCCGTTTTTCGAGCCTGCCCAATCCCGGGAAACGCGGACTATACGTTGCGTCACCCCCTCAAAATTGGCCTTTGAAGACGCAATATTGTGAGTGTGCCAGGAAGAAGCCCTTACGCCGCCGCGGGGGCTGCTTGGCCGCCCACAACCACTGCCTTGCCGCCAGCCTTCTCAATCTTCTCAGCCGCCGATTTTGAGAACTTGTGCGCGTGAATCGTAATTGCCTTCTTGAGCTCGCCGGAGCCGAGAATCTTGATGAGCGCCTTCTTGTTGGAGGCGAGACCGAGCTTCTTATAGTCGTCGAGGCCGATCTCGGCAATCTTCAGCTCGGCGATCCGGTCAAGATTCACAACAGTGTATTCGGTGCGGAAGATGTTGGTAAATCCGCGCTTGGGCAATCGCCGGTGCAGCGGCATCTGGCCGCCCTCAAAACCGCGCATCATGTGCGAGCCGGATCGTGAACGCTGGCCCTTGTGGCCGCGGGTTGACGTCTTGCCCATGCCGGATCCCATGCCCCGGCCCACGCGCTTGCGTCCGGTGTTGGCCTTCTTCGGCGCGCGCAAATTCGATAAGTTTCTAGCCATTTTCCCCTCGCTATAGCGCCGGCGAATTTAGTACTCGCCGACTCGCGTTGTGTCGGTTCAAAGTTCTCGTTTGTCCGTTCAAAGCAACGCGCCTTGAACAGCGAACTAAGAACTAGCTTTCCAAAATCCTCACCAGATGAGGTATAGCCTTCACCATGCCCCGCACTGAATCCGTGTCCTCGCGCTCCACTATCTGATTGAGACGCGTAAAGCCCAGGCCCTTCACCACCAGCTTGTGCTTGGTGGGCGTGGCGATCTTCGAGCGGAAATATTGAATGCGAATCATCTTCATCTTTGTCTTTACCATCACAGATCCCCTATCTGCTTGCCGCGCATCGTTGCCACATCGGCCCTGTCGCGCAACTGCAGCAGCGCGTCGAACGTGGCCTTGATGACGTTGTGCGGATTCGGCGAGCCGAGGCTCTTGGTCAGCACGTTCTGCACGCCGACCGAAGTCATTACCGCGCGCACTGCGCCGCCCGCAATCACGCCTGTGCCTTCCGGAGCCGGCTTCAGCAGCACCTGGCCTGAACCGAACCGGCCCAGTACCTGATGCGGAATCGTGGTCTCGGTCAGATGGACCCTCACCAGATTTTTCTTGGCGCTTTCAATTCCCTTGCGAATGGCCTGGGGAACCTCTTTGGCCTTGCCCGATCCGTAGCCCACCACGCCTGAAGCCGCGTCGCCCACAACCACCAGCGCGGCGAACGACATGTTCTTGCCGCCCTTCACCACCTTGGTCACGCGATTGATGGCCACTACCTGATCCTTCAGGTTGTACTGGTTGGCATCGAGTTTCTTCGTCAACATCGTCATTTGCTCTCTCGTTTTCCTGCCAGCTTCTAACCTCTGGCTCCTGGCCCATATCGAATGAGCAAGGCCTTCAACTTGTCACAGCAAGCTAGCGGCTAGAAGCTAGCGGCTAGCGGCTGCTACTAGAACTCCAGCCCAGCTTCGCGCGCCGAATCGGCCAACGCCTTCACCCGCCCGTGATACAGGTAGCCGCCACGATCGAAGACCACCTGCTTGATTCCCTTGGCGACGGCCTTTTCCGCCACAGCTTTTCCAGTTTCCTTTGCTGCCGCCACGTTGCCGCCGCTCTTCAACTTGATGCTCGAAGCGGAAACCAGCGTCTGGCCGGTTTGATCGTCGACCACCTGCGCGTAAATGTGGTTGAGCGAGCGGTACACGTTCAGCCGCGGCCGCTCACCCGTCCCGCTGAGCTTCTCGCGGATGCGATTGTGAATACGTTGCCGGGTTGCATTTCTCTTGTGCTGCGTAATCATGTCTTCTCTCACCTATCGGCGGAGCCGCCCCGCGACCCCGTTCGGATTTTTCCAGGTTTCAGGTGCCAGGGTTCAGGGGTCAGTTTTTTCTTGCCGCACGCCGGCGCTTCATCTGATCCCTGAAACCTGAACCCTGCTCCCTGCTTTATTTCGCTCCGGTCTTGCCGGCCTTCTTCTTCAGCCGCTCGTCGGAATAACGCACTCCCTTGTTCTTGTACGGATCAGGCTTGCGCAGCGAGCGCATGTCTGCCGCCACCTGGCCCACCTTTTGCCGGTCCACGCCGAGCACAGTCACATGCGTCTGCTTCGGATCGATCGTAACCTCAATCCCGGTCGGCAGCGGAACCTCGATGGGGTGCGAGTAGCCCAGTGTGAAAACCACTGTGCCCTTACCCTTCAACTCGGCGCGGTAGCCGATGCCCACAATATCCAACTCCCTGGTCCATCCAGTGGTCACGCCATGCACCGCGTTATTCACGAGCGCCCTGGTCAGGCCGTGCAGCGCTGCCTTGTCTTCGCTCGCCCGCTCGAGGTGCAGGGTACCGTCAACGGTCTTCAGCGTGATGCCGTCGGCAACCAGCGCCGACACCTTGCCCTTGGGGCCTTCCACCAAAACAGTGTTGCCCTCTACTTTGTACTTCACTCCCGGCGGCAGCGGGATCGGTTTTTTTCCAATGCGCGACATTGCTTGAAATCCTTATCTTGGCTTGCGAGTCCCGGTCGCTATAGCCACCGTTCCACTGCAGCCTGAAAAATAGTTGTCAGTTCGAAGTTCTTAGTTCACAGTTGCCAAAGCTCAATCGTCGTTAAATATCTGTGAACTACGAACTAAGAACCGTGAACTGCCGTTACCAAACTTCGCAAAGCAGCTCGCCGCCTACGCCTTCGCGACGCGCCTGGCGACCTGTCATTACGCCTCGGGGCGTGGTCAAAATCGAAATGCCGAGGCCGCCCTGCACGCGCTTGATCTCGTCGCGGCCCACATAAACGCGGCAGCCGGGACGCGAGATGCGCGCCAGGTCGCGAATAGCCGCTTCCGCGCCGCCGTACTTCAAGTACACGCGCAGCACCAGCTTGCCCTCTTCGTCCTGGACTTTATAGTTCGAGATGTAGCCCTCCTCCTTGAGGATACGGGCAATCTCGGTCTTCAGCTTCGAAGCGGGAACATCCATCTTTTGATGACGCGCCCGAAGCGCATTGCGAATGCGCGCCAGAAAATCTGCTACAGGATCCGTCAGACTCATTCCTTCTCCTTCATTCCCCGTTCGTCCGCCTGCTGCCGGAAACCTGCGGGAATGCTTACTACAGCTTCTAGCCGTTAGCCTCTAGCTCTTAGCCCCATCTTGCTAAATCACAGCTCATCGACTTCGCACGACGAGCTAGAAGCTAGAGGCTAGTAGCTGCTTTTCTACCAGCTCGACTTGATGACACCGGGAATCTCGCCCTTTAGCGCGAGCGCCCGAAAGCATAAACGGCACACGCCGAACTTGCGCAGAAAAGCCCGTGGCCGACCGCACATCTGGCAGCGATTGTGTTTGCGGCTGCTGAACTTCGGCTTCCGCGCGTCCTTGACTCGTTTTGCAGTAGTTGCCATAAATTCTCGACTCTCTCCCTACGCGCCCTGGCGGAAGGGCATTCCAAAGTGGCGCAGCAGCGCGCGCGCCTGGTTGTCGTCCTTTGCCGTGGTCACGATGGTGATGTTCATGCCCTTCAGCTTCTCCACCTTGGAGTAATCAATCTCCGGAAAAATCAGCTGATCGCGCAGCCCCAGCGTGTAATTGCCGCGGCCGTCGAAGCTCTTGGTTGACACGCCGCGAAAATCGCGCACGCGCGGCAGCGCAATCGAAATCAGACGGTCAAGAAACTCGTACGCCTTGTCGGAGCGCAGCGTGACCATGGCGCCGATGGCATTGCCGGCGCGAACCTTGAATGCCGCAATCGACTTCTTGGACTTTGTAGTCACCGGCTTTTGGCCGGCAATCTGCGCCAGATCGGCCACCAGCGGATCCAGCAGCTTGCTATTCTGCGTGGCCTCGCCCAGACCCATGTTGATCACGATCTTGTCCAGCCGCGGCACCGCCAAGGCGTTCTCCAGGCCAAGTTCCTTCTGCAGCGCCTGCTTGATCTCGTTTTGGTACTTCTCTTTCAATCTTGCTGCCATTTTGCTCCACTCACTTTCTTCCGTTGCTCGGATTGGCTCGCCGCGGCGAACCGTTTACCGTTGCGGAAGCAATTCGAAAATCAGCTACCGGCTTCTCTACTTCTTCGTGGGCAATTCCTGCCCGCACTTCTTGCAGATACGCATGCGGACATCGCCTTCGATTTTGTGACCCACGCGCGCCTCGCCGCAGTTGGCGCAAACCAGCACAAGGTTCGAAACGTGGATCGGCGACTCCTGATCGGCGATGCCGCCCTGGGTTCGCTGACCGGTCTTGCCAGAAATCGTCTTCTTGACCACGCGCACATGCTCTACAAGCACTGCGTCCTTTTCCGGGAAAACGCGCAGCACGCGGCCCGTCTTGCCGCGGTCAGAGCCTGCGAGCACCTTGACCGTATCATTGCGATGAATACTCAAACTCGGCATTTTCTTCTCCAAAACCTGTTGCCGGCTCCTAAACTACTTCCGGCGCCAGCGAAACAATCTTCAAAAACTTCTTCTCGCGCAACTCGCGGGCCACCGGCCCAAAAACGCGCGTCCCGATGGGCTCATGATCGTCGCCGATCACCACCGCGGCATTCTCGTCAAAGCGAATGTAGGTGCCGTCACGCCGCCGATGCTCCTTGCGCGTGCGCACAATTACCGCTTTCACTACTTTGCCCTTCTTCACGGTGCCGTCGGGCGAGGCTTCCTTGACCGCGGCGGTTACCACATCGCCCAGTCCCGCCTTCGCGCCCAGGCCGCCGCCCAGCGGCAGAATCACCTGCAGCTTGCGCGCGCCGGAGTTATCGGCTACCGCGAGCATCGTTCTCATTTGCACAGCCATGGTTTGCCCTCCTTTCGGCAGCCTTACTTCTCAGCGGTAACGGTCTCGCCTGGAAGCACGGCGTCTTCAATCTGTCCCAGCGCCGACCGCCGCACGATCTCTTCGAGCGACCACCGCTTCAACTTGCTCAGCGGCCGCGTTTCGCGAATCCGCACCACATCGCCCATCCGCGCCGAACTCTGCTCGTCGTGGGCATAAAACTTCTTTGTCGAGCGCACGATCCGCTTGTACTTCGCATGGGCCTTGCGCATCTCCACAGCGACCACGATGGTCTTCTGCATCTTGGTCGAAACCACCTGCCCAACTTTTTCGTTGCGCCGCGCGCCTATTGCGGCGGGCGCCTGTGCCGGGTTCTTGGTCGCCGTCATTTACTCGCTCCCTTTTTCTTCCCTGTCTTCTTCTTTGCCGCGCCTGCCGCGGCTTTCTTCGTCTTGCCGGTTTTGGCCTTCGCGGGTGAACCGGCTTTCGACTTGACCTTCTTGCCTTTCGCGGTCTTCGACTTGGCCGGCGCATGGGTTTTCTTAACCGTTGCATGCTTCGCTTTTACGGCCGCTGCCGTTTCATGGACCTTTGCAGCCTTGTGCTTCGCGGGGGGCGCAGCCTGTTTCTCTTCGCCTTCTTCAGTGTGAATTCCCAGTTCGCGCTCGCGCGTCACGGTCTTTACCTGCGCAATCTCCTTGCGCAGCTGGCGGAGTTTCTTCACACCGTCGCTCTGCCCAAGAGCCACCTGGAAGCGGATGCGGAACAACTGCTCCGAGGAGATCGTCTCCTGGCGCTTCAACTCTTCGTCCGTCAAATTTCGAATTTTTGCCAATTCCATTTTCTTTTCCTAACTCCAGGCTTTCAGCTTTCCGGCTCGGCTTATTTACTCGGCCTTGGCCACGGTTTTCTCGGCTCCGGGGCGCATCACAAATTTGGTTCTCAGCGGCAGCTTGTGCGACGCCAGGCGCATGGCCTCGGCCGCGAGCTCCGGCGTCACGCCTTCCATCTCAAACAGAATCTTTCCCGGCCGTACGACTGCCACCCAGTGATCGAGCGCGCCCTTGCCTGAGCCCATGCGGACTTCAGCGGGCTTCTTGGTGATGGGCTTGTCAGGAAACAGCCGCAGCCAGATCTTGCCCCCGCGCTTGATGAAACGCGTCATCGCGATACGGCTGGCCTCAATCTGCCGGTCAGTGATGTACCCGCACTCCAGGACCTTCAGGCCATACTCGCCGAACGACAGCGTGGAGCCACGCCACGCTTTGCCGCGGCGCTTGCCCTTCTGCTGCTTGCGAAACTTCACCTTCTTTGGCATCAACATAACGAAAACCCTCAAAAGCAGCTACTAGCTACTAGCCTCTAGCTTCAAATCATTCAAATCACAGCCTGTCTTCCCACCGAACCAGCTAAAAGCTAGAGGCTAGAAGCTAAAAGCTGCCGTTAAAACGCTGTCTTTCCAACCTGCGGAACCTGGCGGCGCTTCTGCTCGTAAATGTCGCCGCGATAGATCCAGACCTTCACTCCGATTACGCCGTACGTTGTCTGCGCTTCCGTGAAGCCGTAATCGATGTCGGCGCGTAGCGTGTGCAGCGGCAAACGCCCCTGCAGGTACCACTCCGAGCGCGCGATCTCGTTGCCGTTGAGCCGCCCCGACACGCGCACTTTAATTCCCTTGCAGCCGAAGCGCAGCGCCGAGTCAACACTCTTGCGCATCGCCCGGCGAAAACTCACGCGCTTTTCCAGTTGCAGCGCAATGTTTTCGCTCACCAGTTGCGCGTCCAGCTCCGGCTTGTTCACTTCGATGATGTCGATGAACACGTCGCGGTTGGTGCGCTTGGCAAGCTCGGTCTTCAGCTTCTCAATCTCCGCGCCCTTGCGCCCGATTACGATACCCGGCCGCGCAGTGCGGATAAGGAAGCGCAGCTTGTTGCCCGGCCGCTCGATCTCGACTGAGCTAACGCCAGCTGCTTTCAGCTTGTCGCGCAGCTCGGCTTTCAGCTTCACGTCCTCGACCAGCAGCTTCGCGTACTCGCGCTCAGAGAACCAGCGTGACCGCCACGGCTTGTTGATTCCCAGCCGGAATCCGTAAGGATGGACTTTTTGTCCCATATGCTTCCTCTCAAAAATCTCCCGGCTTATTTGCCGGACTTGCTTTTAGTTGCCGCCGCTTTGCCTGCCGGCTTGCTTGCTTTTGTCTTGCTCGTCTTCGTTTTGGCGGGCGCAGTCTTCTTTTGCTTGCCCGCCTTCGCTGCTTCCTTCGCGGACGCCGGCTCTTCCGCCTTTGTCACCAGACCCGTCGCCGACTCGCGCTCCGCCACCGACAGCACGATGTGCGTGAGCCTGCGCTGATATCGATACGCCCGGCCCATCGGCGCAGGCCGGATGCGTTTCATGCGCGGCCCGTCGTTAGCAATCGCCGTCTTCACGTAGAGATTGTCCACGTCAAGGTCGATGCCCTCTTCGCCGGCCACGTACTTCGCGTTGTCCACCGCTGAAGTCAGCAGCTTGTGCACCACCGGGGCGATGCGCTTCTTGGTAAACGCCGCCGTATCCAGCGCATCCTGCACTCCGCGCCCTTTGATCAGTTCCAGCACCAGCCGCGCCTTCTGCGGCGACACGCGCTGAAACCTCGCTTCGGCTCTGTATTCCCTTGTTGCCACTGCCATACTCATGCCTTCCTCAAACTTCAGCTTTCAGGCCCCGATTTCCGTTGGCCTACGCCGCAGGCTTTGCCGCCGTCTCGGTTGACGCCTTGTTGGCTCCGGTGTGGCCCTTGAATGTGCGAGTCGGCGCGAACTCGCCCAGCTTGTGTCCCACCATGTTCTCGGTCACGTACACAGGAACAAATTTCCTGCCATTGTGCACGGCGATGGTGTGGCCCACGAACTCGGGAAAGATGGTCGAGCGCCGCGTCCAGGTCTTCACTACCTTTTTGTCGTTGGCCCGGTTCAGCGCCTCGATCTTTACCATGAGGTGCGCATCCACAAACGGCCCTTTTCTCGTCGAACGTCCCATAAAACTTAGCTCCTAGCTTCTAGCCTTTAGCTCCTAGCTTTCCATTCATCGAGCTAGCGGCTGGCCAATTCCTCAGTTTTCTCGCCCCGCAACCATTAGCTAGCAGCTGGAAGCTAGTAGCTAGAAGCTGCTTTATCACTTCGCTCTGCGGCTGACGATGAACGTGTCCGTCCGCTTGTTGTTGCGCGTCTTGTAGCCGCGCGTCGGCTGGCCCCATGGCGTCACAGGATGGCGTCCGCCTGAAGTCTTGCCTTCGCCACCGCCGTGCGGATGGTCCACCGGATTCATGGACACGCCGCGATTCGTCGGCCGGATGCCCAGCCAGCGATTGCGTCCCGCCTTGCCGATCGAGATGTTCTCGTGATCCGTGTTGCCCACTTGACCAACCGTCGCCATGCACTCGACCAGCACCCTGCGCGTTTCGCCAGAGGGCAGCTTGAGCAGGGCATAATCGCCCTCCTTGGCCACCAGTTGCGCCTGCGCTCCGGCCGAGCGCGCCATCTGCGCGCCTTTGCCCGGCTTCAACTCGATGGCGTGCACTGTGGTGCCCGAGGGAATGTTCTTGAGCGGCAGCGCGTTTCCAATCAAAATGTCGGCATCGGGTCCCGAGGTCACCGTCGCTCCCACCTTCAGCCCTACCGGCTGCAGGATGTAGCGCTTCTCGCCGTCGGCATAGCTCACCAGAGCGATGCGCGCCGAGCGGTTGGGATCGTACTCGATGGTGGCTACTTTGCCGGGCACGCCATACTTCTCCCGCTTGAAGTCGATGAGGCGCAGCTTCTGCTTATGCCCTCCGCCCTGGTGGCGGATCGTCAGGTCGCCCGAGTTGCGGCGCCCGCCGGTGCGCTTGCGCGTCGTCAGCAGCGGCTTGTGCGGCGTATCTGTCGTCAGATCGCTGTTATCGAGCGAAGTCTGAAACCGCAGCGTCGGTGTGATCGGTCTGTATGTTTTGATTGCCATGATCGTTTTCCTTAACGAGCAGTCAGCTATCAGCCGTTAGCTTTCAGCCCATCCTGCTCAAACCAATTCCAAAACTTTCTTTCTGCCTTTTCACTTCGCTCTCACACCCAAAAAGCTGAAGGCTGAGAGCTGACAGCTAAGAGCTGTCTTTACAAATTGCTCACGTACTCCGGCAGCTTTTCGCCGGCCTTCAACTTCACGTAGGCTTTCTTCCAATCGGGCCTGAAGCCCGCGAACTTGCCCCGCCGGCGTTCCTTGCCCGCGAAAGTTGCCGTGCGTACCGCGACTACCTTCACTTTGAAGAGCGTCTCCACGGCTTCTTTCACTTCAGTCTTGGTGGCATTGGGCGCTACTTCGAAGACCAGCGTGTTCTCGATTTCCTTTACGCCCAAGCCTTTTTCGGTAATTACCGGGCGGCGAATGACTGTGTGCAGAGTCGGCATTACACGGCCTCTTTCTCAGCAGCGGTCTTACGCGCCTCATGCTTGCGTTTTGACACGCTCTTCTCCAGCGTTTCTCCCAGCTGCTCAATCGCGGCCTTGGAGAAAATGGCCCGCTCGTAGCGCAACAGATCGTAGGGGTGAACTTCGTTATTCAGTACCAATTCAACGCCCTTCAGATTGCGCGCGCCCAGCACCAGCGACTGCACCAGCGTCTTGCCGTGTTCCACCAGCAGCACCGTCCGCTTGGCGTCCAGCTTATCCAGCGCCTCGCGGTAGAGCTTGGTTTTGCCTTCCTTGATCTCAAGAGAATCCACCACGATCAGCTTGCCGTCGGCCAACTTCGCAGCCAGCGCCGAGCGCAGCGCGCCTAAGAGCTTTTTGCGCGGGAAGGGATAGTCATAGCTGCGCGGCTGCGGACCGTGCACTGTGCCGCCGTGGCGCCAAAGGGGCGACCGGACAGAACCAACACGAGCGCGGCCCGTGCCCTTCTGCTTCCACAGTTTCTTGCCCGAACCGGCTACCAGCTTGCGGTTCTTGGTGGCTGCCGTGCCCTGGCGCAGCGAAGCGCGATAGTGCTTTACGGCCTCCCACAGCAGAGCCTCGTTCACCTGCTCCGGCGCGAACACCGCGTCGGCCAGATCAACCGTGCCCACCTTCTTGCCGCTCAAATTCACTACATCTACTTTTGCCATCGTCTTCTTCTTCTGCCGGAACTCTCTCTCCGGCTTGAATCTCATGCGCCGCAAGGCGCGTCTGCCCCACCGCAGGTGGTCACTTCTTCTTGGCTGCCTTCTTCGCCGCCTTCAACGGATCCACAGTGCCTAACCCGGCAAACCCACGACGCTCGCGCGGCGGAGCTTTGGCCTTCGAGATCAGCACATAACCCTCGCGCGGTCCCGGCACAGCCCCTTCAACCATCAGCAGATTTTCATCCACGTCGATGCCGCGAATACGAAGATTGCGCACCGTCACCTGGTCCGTTCCGAAATGCCCGGGCATGCGCTGGCCGGGAAATACGCGCGACGGAAAGCTCGATGCGCCGATCGATCCCTGCACCTGGAACATGTGCCCGTGCGATTTGGGGCCGCCGGCAAACTTGTGCCTCTTCACCACGCCCGCAAACCCGCGGCCCTTCGAGGTGCCGATCACGTCCACGCACTTGGCATCGGTAAAGATGTCCACCAGCACGCGATCGCCGGCCTTGGTCTGTTCGGCGCCCTCGGCTGCGGCTTCAACGTCAACTTCCTTGATCACCTTCACCGGCGGAGCTTCGCTCTTCTTGAAGTGGCCGCTCTGCGCCTTGGTAATCCGCGAAGCCTTCACGAACTCCACCAGACCGATCTGCGCGGCGTCGTAACCGTCCCTGGCCGCTGTTTTCAACTGCGTAATTACGCATGGGCCGGCCTGCAACACCGTAATCGGATGCACGTCGCCCTTTTCGTCGAAGACCTGCGTCATGCCGATCTTTTTTCCCAGAATCCCTGTGACTGCCATCTTTTTCCTCACCTCATCATGCGAGTTGAAATGCCTCGCACTGCCGGAAACTGCTAGTTCAAAGTTCATAGTTCAGAGTTCTTAGTTGTCCACGCCACTACCGCACTGTGAACTGCGAACTAAGAACTTACTTCACTTTTCAAACGCCTTGATCTCAACATCCACGCCGGCAGGCAGATCGAGCTTCATCAGCGCGTCTACCGTTTGTTGCGTCGGCTCCAGAATGTCGATTAGCCGTTTATGCGTGCGGATCTCGAACTGCTCACGAGACTTCTTGTCCACATGGGGCGAGCGCAGCACGCAATACTTGTTTTTGATCGTCGGCAACGGAATCGGCCCCGCCACCGTTGCTCCGGTACGCTTGGCCGTGTCCACTATCTCGCCGGTCGAGGTGTCCAGCACGCGATAGTCGTATGCCTTCAACCGAATTCGAATCCTTTGTCCTACCATTTGCTCCCCTTCGAGTCACAGTGCACAGTGATCAGTGAACAGTGATCAGTTTTCTTGCTGTCCGAAACCGCTTCGCTTTCCTGCCGACTTTCTCGCTCTTCACTGATCACTGACAGCTGACCACTGACAACTTTCACTTAATAATTTCCGAGATCGTCCCCGCGCCCACGGTCTTGCCGCCCTCGCGAATCGCGAAGCGCAAGCCCTTCTCCATGGCCACCGGCGTAATCAAATCAATCACCAGCTCCACGTTGTCGCCCGGCATCACCATTTCCACGCCCGCCGGCAACTCCGCCACTCCCGTCACGTCCGTCGTGCGGAAGTAGAACTGCGGCCGGTAGCCCTTGAAGAACGGCGTATGACGGCCACCCTCTTCCTTCGACAGCACATACACAGAGCTCTTGAAGTTGGTGTGCGGCGTGATCGACGCCGGCTTGGCCAGCACCATCCCACGCTCCACATCTTCCTTCGCCGTGCCGCGCAAGAGAATCCCCGCGTTGTCGCCAGCCAGACCTTCGTCCAGCTGCTTCTTGAACATCTCGACACCCGTGCAAACGGTAGTGCGCGTCTCGCGGAATCCAACGATCTCCACGTTCTCGCCCACCTTCACCTTGCCGCGCTCGATGCGGCCCGTCACAACTGTTCCGCGGCCGGAGATCGAGAAGATATCCTCAATCGGCATCAGG
>Ga0207933_1000183_pt1 | contig 65444 bp, 63 predicted proteins | sample NGESurdeep092012_4_FD_184488 | JGI IMG/M metagenome (GOLD analysis project Ga0207933, IMG submission 184488) | Arctic peat soil microbial communities from Barrow, Alaska - NGEE Surface sample F53-3 deep-092012 (SPAdes) | ecosystem: Environmental > Terrestrial > Soil > Wetlands > Peat ...
CCGCGTTCGACGTGCTGAAAATGGACGCCATCACACTCCACGGCTATCTCGGCCGGGATTCCCTGACCCAGTTCGCGAGCCGAGTCGACCGCGGCTGCTACCTGGTCTGCCGGACCTCCAATCCGAGTGCCGAGGACCTCCAGCACCGCGACGTGGAGGGGGCGCCGCTCTACATTCGGATGGTGGAGCTCGCGGAGGGAGTGAACCAGGCGGGCAACCTGGGCCTGGTGGTCGGCGCCACCGCCCCGGAACAGATCGCGGAGATCAGGAGGGTGACAGATCTTCCGTTTCTGATACCCGGAATCGGAGCCCAGGGCGGCGATCTGGAGGGGTCGGTCCGCGCCGCCTGGAACGGCGATCAGGCGTCCTGCGTGATCAACGCAAGCCGTTCAATCCTCTTTGCCCCCGACCCCCGCCAGGCGGCCCAGGATCTACGGGACCACATCAACCGCACGATCGGAGGGTTATGAGCCAGCGTCCATCGATTCAACTGGTGTTGGAGGGCCACATCATCGACTCGATGATGCTGCCCCAAATCATGGACTTGATCATGGACTTGGGCGGCAACTTCACCGTCCAAGAGCTGCGCGTCGGACAGCACACCACGGACCCGTCGGTGTGCCGCCTAGAGGTCGGTGCGCCGGATCCAGGCCGCCTCGACGAGATTGTGCGCCGGGCCCGGGAACTGGGGGCGTTGGTCGCCACCGAGAAACCGGCGACGACCGCCATCGCGTCTCAGGAAGGGGTCTATCCGGAAGGTTTCTATTCGACCAGCAACCTACCCACGTTCGTTCTGGTGGACTCGGCCTGGGTAGGGGTGGAGCGCCAGGAAATGGATTGCGCGGTCGCGGTCGATCGTGCCGCCGGCCGCGCCTACTGCGTTACCTTTGCCGACACCCATCCGGGGATGGAACTGGTTGTCGGTCACCAGGGGATCAAGGTGGTACCGCTGGAGCGATCCAGGCAGACGGAGATCTTCAGTTTCATGGCTTCAGAGGTCTCGGCCGAGAAACCGAAGAAGTTGCTCATCGGCAAGGTGGCGGAGGAGATGAAGGCCATCCGTGCCGAGGGTGGTCGGGTTCTGGTCGTGGCCGGACCGGCGGTGGTGCACACCGGTGCCGGGCGAGATTTGTCCTGGTTGATCGAGAGCGGCTACGTGCAGGTGCTGTTTGCCGGCAACGCCCTCGCCGCCCACGACGTCGAGGCGGCTTTGTTCGGAACCGCGCTCGGCGTCAACCTGGAGAGCGGCCTTCCCATCGAGCACGGGCACGAACACCACATGCGCGCCATCAACCGGGTCCGCGCGGCCGGAGGCTTGCGCCCCATGGTGGCGTCGGGCGAGCTCGCCTCAGGCGTCATGAAGAGCGCTGTCACCCACGGCGTGCAGATCGTCCTGGCGGGCAGTGTTCGCGACGATGGGCCCTTGCCCGACGTCATCAGCGATATGGGGGAGGCCCAGCGGAAGATGCGAGAGGCGCTGGTCGGGGTCCGCATGGCCCTGATGTTGTCCACCATGCTCCACTCCATCGCCACCGGGAACATGCTTCCGGCGGGCGTGCGGACGGTCTGCGTGGACATCAATCCGGCGGTCGTGACCAAACTGGCAGATCGCGGCAGCTGGCAGTCGATCGGGCTCGTGACCGACGTCGAATCTTTTCTTCGGGAGTTGGTCCAGGTGCTCAAGACCGGGCACTGACGGTGCCCATCGTGCGGACCAGCTCCAGCTTGGCGGGTCGACCTAGAATGGTACGTACTAGTACGGCCAATTCTGATCGGAGGTTGATCCCATGGTGTCCTTCGAGCTGAGCCCGGAACAGCGCGAGATCCGCGACTGGGTGCACGAATTCGCGGTCCGTGAGATCCGGCCCGTGGCGGCCGAATACGACGAGCGGGAGGAGTTCCCGTGGCCGGTGGTTAAGAAGGCGGCCGAGGCCGGACTTTACACAGCCGAGTTCCTGATGCAGAGTTTCGCCGATCCGAGCGGAATCCTGCCCGCCCTGGTGGCGGAGGAGTTGACCTGGGGCTGCGCGGGAATTGCGCTGGCGTTGCAGGGGACGGGGCTGCCGGTGGCGGCGATATTCGCTCAGGGCAGCCCAGACCAGATCGCGACCTGGATTCCAGCCTGCTACGGCAGCCCCGGCGAGCCGGCCCTGGGGGCGTTCTGTGCCACCGAAGCGGGGGCCGGGTCGGACGTGTCCAACTACAAGACGCGGGCTGAGAAGCGCGGCGATGACTGGGTTCTGAACGGCGAGAAGGTCTTTATCACCAACGGCGGGATCGCAGCCGTGCACGTGGTCGTTGCCACTGTCGATCCCGGCCTGGGTGCGCGCGGCCAGGCCTCGTTTATCGTGCCCCCTGGCACCCTCGGGTTGAGCCAGGGCAAGAAAGAACGGAAGATGGGCATCAGGGCCTCCCACACCGCGACCGTGGTCCTCCAGGATGTGAGGCTGCCGTCGGATTGCTTGCTGGGGGGCGAGGAGCGCCTGGAAGCGAGGTTGGCCCGGGCGCGTGCGGGAGAGAGCACGGGACGTTCCAACGTTGCCATGCGCACATTCGAAACGACGCGGCCACTGGTGGGGGCGCAAGCCCTGGGCATCGCCCGCGCTGCGTACGAGTTTGCGCTTGGCTATGCCCGAGAGCGCAGCCAGTTCGGTCGCCCGATTGTCGAGAACCAGGCCATCGCCTTCAAACTCGCCGACATGGCGCTGCAGATTGAAGCCGCCCGCAACATGATTTGGCGCGCGCTGTGGGAGGGAAAGAACGGGGGAGAGTTCAAGAAGGCGGAGGGCTCGATGGCCAAGCTCTTCGCCGGCGAGGTCGCGGTCCGGGTCACCGACGAGGCGATTCAAATCTGCGGCGGTTACGGATACATCCGGGACTTTCCGGTGGAGAAGTGGCACCGCGACGCCAAGATCTACACCCTCTTCGAGGGCACCTCGGAAATCCAGCGCCTGGTCATCAGCCGGGCGATTGTCGCTGGATAGTGGCCACCTCGACACCCACTCGAGCGTCTGACCGTGCCGCGCGGTCCGCCTCCCTACGGCGCCAGCGTTTGCTCAACGCGGCCCTGGTTGAGTTTTCGCGCCAGGGTTACAGCGAAACCTCGGTGGACGATATCGTGTCGCGGGCTCGGACCTCAAAATCGGCTTTCTATGCGCACTTCGACTCCAAGGAGCGTTGCTTCCGGGCGCTGCTGGAAGAGGAGGGTGGCGGGCTCATGTCCGCGGTTCAAGCTGCGGCCCAGGCTGGTTCCGACCATCGGCAGCGCCTGAGAGCAGGAATAGATGCGTTCGTCAGCCAGTGCAGCCGCCACGCCGACCTGGGGCGCCTGCTCCTGGTGCAATCGGTCGGGCTCTCGCCGGAGGTGGAAATGATCCGGCAGCGCCTCCAGAACAGATTTGCGGAGATGGTCGAACTCGAGATTCGTCACGCCGCCGCCCGAGGATCGATCCCGCCCGACATTGACCCCGAGATCTTCGCCCGGTCGGTGGTGGGGGGGGTGGGGGAGGTCACCGCCCATCTGCTGAGGTCAGGCGGAGATGCCCGGTCGACCGCGCGAGCGCTGATGGAGATCTTTGCTCCGTGACCGGACGGCGGGGATGACGCGGCGGGCGCATTTGAACGCGCGGGGGGTTGGTTGCAGAACAAATGTTCGTATAATGTTTGGCATGCGCACACTGACCACGCAAGTCCGCTTGAAGCGGCTCATCCGGCAGCACGCCGAGCTGGTGGGGCAGTCCCGAGATCAGACGGTGGATTCGCTCCGGCGAGCGGTGATTGCCGCCCGTCTGCTTGACCTGGCCGACTCGGTGAAGGCGGCTTGGGTTTCGGAGCGGGGCAGCTCGGGGTGCAAGCTGGAGCTAATGAACGACCACGTCGAATCCGAGTTGGAGCGTTTGAAGGGCAGCATTCGGGCGATCCAGTCCCCTGCGACTGAGGTGGGAGCCTCGCCGCCAGGGTTTCAGCGAATCGCGCTGCCGCTGCTGTTTCTGCTGCGGGGGCTGGACGAGATAGGTGACGATCTGCTGGTCGGTTGGTGGTCGGCATCGAGTGAGCGCAGCCTCCTGGTCGGCGCGGTCCGCACGCCCCACCGCTAGCAAACGCTTTCGACCGCCGGGCCAGCGGGGCGCTGCCGCATCAGGCGTTGGTGGCGGTGGGTACCCACGAGCGCGAGAAGCGAACCAAGGCGCAGCCGGATGAGCGCCACTGGGTCCAACCCCGACAGCCCTTCCGCGTCGTCAGGCCGGCACCGGCGAGTGAAGCTGGTTCAGTCGGTCGGACCGCGGAGCGCTCGGTTAAACTTTGGTCGCGATTTCTGAACGGTTGCGGATTGAGTCGGGCGAGGGTCGGGTAGCGGCTCGACCAATTGACTCGGGCCGTTGCCGGTCGGCTCCGGTCTTGTGACGAACTCCGGGCGACCGGGTATCTCCCGAGTGCTGGTGCCCCTCGTCCGAGGTCAGACGGCCCGGCCGCTGCTGAGTGTGGGGGACGCTCTGATCTCCCGTGGGGCGGCGGGCTCCGGCGTGGTCCTGGGGTTGGTGGAGACGGGCAAATTGTCCAGCGACGCCGCCTCCACCGATCTGGAGCGCGTTCGCGACATGCTGAAGTGGATCTCGGGATCTGACTATGAGCATCCGGGCCGCCCGTCGATGGAAGTCGAGGTGCGATTCAGTTCAGACGCTCCCGCCACCATCCGCGCCGCCGTGGTGGAGTATTCGTGTTCGGCCGTCGTCCTCGGTTATCCCTGGCTGGCCGCGCCGGGGCGCCAGCGCTTGCGGTCGATATGCGAGGCACTGCTGAACCCGGCACCGGCCGACCTGCTGCTGGTCCGGCCAGCCCTGGCGGCCCCAGAAGCGGCGCTCGCTCCAAGATCGATATTGGTTGCGGTGCGGGGCGGGCCTCACGAGCGTTTGATGGCTTCGGTGGTGCGAGCCTTTGCCCACGTGGCCAGGTCCAAGGTCACCCTGGTTCACGTGTCGCGCCCTTCGGATCATCGCGATCGAAGACGGCACAGCCTCGAAGATCTGCAGAAATTTGCCGACGGTCTGAAGGGCGTCGACGTCTCGATCAAAATGGAAGAGAGCCCCTCGCCGATGACCCTGGTGCTGGAGCTCTCGTCCAAGCACGACATGGTTCTGGTGGGATCGCACCTGGACCCCGAGGCTCCGGATCGGATTTTGAGCCCGGCCCTGCGGCAACTGATGAGTAGATGCACCGCCACCGTGATACTGGGCTATTCGGCCGCCGCCCAGGACTGGCAGGCGACCTGAGCGGGATCGCTGACGGCGTCCGCGGCTCCGAGGCCGGCGCCTCCGACCCGCCTCGGAGCGCCAGCAGAAGAGCCGATCCACAAACCAGGATGAGCCTCGAGCACCGGGCGGCGTCGTTGGATTCTTTCTCCGCTCGGAGGTTCCTCATCAGATCCAGCAATTATTTGGCCGGCCCAACGTCTTGAACCCTTGGGAGGGTGTGCCTCGGCGGCTCGTTTTCAACTAAGTAAGGGGAAGGAGGTGACCGGTGGCGGGCCCACTTCGGTGGCGCGGCAGACGCGGCTCGGGCCAGTCACTGGTGGAGTTTGCCCTCGTCAGCCCGATTCTCTTCCTGCTCTTGGTCGGGATATTAGAGGCCATGCTGTTGCTCTTCGGCATTAGCACAGCCCACTACGCAGCGGGCCGGGCAGCGGTCGTGGTGGCCGAGGTTGGCAACGACCCCTCGGCCGATGACGCGGCCCTGGCCGCCATCCGCGCCACGGCCATCGGCACCACCTCGATCGTGAACGTCACCGAAGTCGACATCTACAAGGTTGACCCCCAGACCGGGGCGATCGCCACCACCTGTGGAGGGCCCTGCATCAACCGCTATCAACTCGATGGCACCAGCATCGGGACGCCTGACTGGTTGCCCCTGGTCCGGGACGTCACGCTGTCCAGCGGCGACTACATCGGGATCAGCATCCAATACGTCTACGACTGGAAAAGTGGGATCTTCGGTGGATTCCTGCCACCTGTCCAGCAAACCGCCGTTGACCAACTGCGCATCGAGCCGAAGACGTATTGATGGCTCCTTCGACCAGCGAGAGGAGCGTCAGGGCGAGATCGCGATCTGGCGGCCAGGCATTGATTGAACTCGCCATCGCCGCCCCGATCCTGATCGTGCTCCTCCTCGGCAGCCTCGATCTGACCCTGTTCTATGTCAACTCACTGCGCGTGAGCACGGCAACCAGGGAGGGGGCCAGGATCGCCGCGGAACTGGGCGGCGGGCAGGACCTGCCCGGCACCCCGACCACGGCCCAGCTCGACGCTGTCGTGCTGGGCGATGTTCGGCAAGAGACCCAGGGCATGCAATACGCGGCCGTCAGCGAGATCGATGTCTACACCCCCAGCGCCGCCGACGGCCACTACAACCCGATCAGCGACCCCGCCGATGAATACAACGGATCCGGGGTTGCCCTGCCCAAACAATCGTTTCCGCTGACCTTGCGGAACCAGAAGATTCCCGATGAGACCTCCATAGGGGTGCGCGTGGTCTGGAACTACGACTCCCCCGCCGGACTCGGGATCGGGAGCATCACATTTGATCAGTACGGCGTGTTCAAGGCGGCGGCGGTGCCATGAGGGCTCGGGTGAAGGCGCGACTGGGCTGGGCTCTGGGTGGACAGGCCGGCCAGGCCATTGTTTTCGTCGCGGCCGCCATGGTCATGCTGATCGGGGCGGCTGGACTCGGGATCGATGGCGCCGAGTCCTACTTCTTCAATCAGGCCGCCGAGCGCGCGGCCGCCGCCGCCGCGCTCTCGGGCGTGGTCTTCATGCCGTCTGAATTTGCACCCTGCTGCAGCGGCAAGGATGCCACCGACCGGGCGGTTGCCGAAGCCCGCCGGAACGGATTCGACACGAGCGACACGGCCGACGCCGTCCAGGTGACGGTCTCCAAAACCTCGCAACCGCAGCAACTCGAGGTCACCGTGTCGAGAGACATCCCGATGTTCTTCATGAGCATGTTCGGGATCTCGACCGTCCACGTATCGCAGAGCGCCATTGCCGACTACCTGACCCCCATCCTGCTCGGGCAGGCGGGTAACCAGATCGGTTCGACCGTAGCGCAACTTGGCTCGGGAAACAGTTACTACTTCCAGCGCATGGAGGGCTGGTCCACCGGCAGGAGTCAGGGCGATGCCTACACCAACAATCCGGATCAGCCGGGTTGGCCCACCTCGACCGACGTGCACGCCATCAGCCTTAAAAACGGAAATGAGTTGAGCGATCCGAGTCTTGGTAGTAGGGGTGGCTACAACTATCAGGTCTACCTGCCCCAGGGAGGGTCAATCTGGGTCTACAACGCTGTCTTCGGACCCGAGCACTCGGGCAGTTACAACCACTGCGACAACGTGGCGCCGCCCACCGGCCCGGTCTGCAACAGCGCGGGGCCGAACTACTACTCGCACGAGGACGACTCTGACTTCAACTGGCAGAAGACCGACTTCGCCGCCATGCGCTACACCATATTTAGCGTCGGCAACACGTTCGATCGCAGCCAGGACAGCATCGTCTCGCAGATGACGGTGTTGCCAATTGACGCCACCCACTGGAATGCGTCCCCGCCAACCTACACGGACATCAACACGGGCGCGGCCATAACCCAGACCTACAACGCCAACGGCACCCCATCGAACATGGCCGTCTACCACAACTGGGTCAATATCGGCAGCTACCTCGGCGCCCAAGACAAGGCGCCCGGGCAACCGTCCATCACGATCCGCAACCCCCTGTACCCCGCCCTGCCCGGAGATCTACCGCCCGGAACCTACCGCCTTCGGATCGACGAGCTCAACTACGATGGCTCGCTGGCTCCGACCAACCCCTCGCAGGTCAACGGCTACGCCACGGCGCACAAGATGCTGGCGGTCAAGGCGCTGGGCCCGGGCGGCAGCGACTGCACCACCGCGAGTCCGCCCTGTGCCATTGGCGGGTGGGGTGACATGGCCATATACACCCCGGTGTCGGGCACCAGCTTCACCGTCCCGATTTTCCAGCTTCCGCCGAGCTACGCCGGCCAGACCATCGACGTCGACATATTTGACCCCGGTGACATCAACGGCGCCGGCAATGTGACGTTGAACCTTATCGACCCGTCCACTGGACTGGTCGCCACCAACACGGTCAAGAACGTCGTCGTCTACGACCTGGGAAGCAGTCGCAGCAATGGAAATGGTCTCTCTCCGCCGGTCACCAGTTGCCAACTCCCGGTGGGAGGGTCGATCCCCAATGCACCGTGTCAGGTCGGTTCAGGATCACAGGCCTCATTTGTTGCCACCAGCAGTGCGAACGGGCAAAACTTCAACGGTCAGTGGGTGCGGGTCGAGATCCCGATCCCGACCGCCTACAAGTCCTGGAATCCGAACAGTCCCAGCACCTGGTACTGGAAGTTGCAATATTCCACCTCCACCAGCACCACCGCCACCGACACCATCACCTACACGGTCGGGCTCAAGGGGACGCCGGCTCGGCTGATCTCGGGCTAACGCCCGGGCCGGCGCTCTCGCCGCCGCCGATGCACGTAGAAGCAATGGATCGGCGGCTGATGGCCATCGCAAGACGCTCGTTGGGTCTCGCCGCGGTCATTGGCGAGCGGCCGAAATCAGGCTAGGCGCCGAGTTCGTGCTCCGCGTGTCGCCTTCGGAAGCCCACGTACAGGGCGATGTCGTAAACCGACTTCACCGCGCCGGCCAGGATGAATGGGAAGCCGAAGGCCGCGGCCTGGATGGCCGCGCCCGTGATGGTTGGCGCGGCCGCCTGGGCCAGTCCTCGGGCTGCTCCGGTGACGGCGACGGCGCCGCTGCGCTCGCTCGGCTTGACGATCGATACCACGTAGGCCTGGCGGGCGGGCTGGTCCATGGACTGAATCGAAGACCAAACGATCAACAGTGCCACGGCCCAGCCGAGCCCGGGCATGAAGGGCAATGCGACCAGCATCAAGTTGCTGGGAAGGTGGGTGAAGACCATGGTATTGATGAGCCCGACGCGGTCTGCGATTCGCCCCGCTAGCTCGAAGCAGAGCGCCCCGGCGATCAGCATCACCGCAAAGCTCGGCCCGAGCACGGCGGCAGTCGCCCCAAACCTGACGTGCAACCAGTAGACCAGCAATGAGCGAGCGACCAGCCCACCCCCAAAAGAATCAAGTGCGAAGAGGGCGGAGAGGCCGATTAAGGGCCGAATGGTGCCAAAAACGCGGGCCTCAGGTTCACCCTCTATCGCGGACGAGAGGAAGAGGGACAGCGCCGTCGTGGTCAGTCCGAGCACCGCGAAAAGGATGAACAGAGACTGCGTGCGGGCCAGGTCGCCGCCGGTGCTGGCCAGAAATGATCCCGCGGCGGCGGCCAGCGCGCCTGATAGCGAGTAGCGGCCGAAGGCCCGATTTCGCCCGGCAGCACTTATGGACTGGGTTAGGACGGCCTGCTCCACCGACAGGAAGGGCCCGTTGTCCGTTCCGCTCACCCCCATCATGCCGGTGAGAGCCGCCAGTGCGAAAAGCCAAAACGGCGTCGCCAAGGCGAGGTCGACGCCGGCCAGCGCCATCAGCACCCCGATCGCCGCCAACGTTTTCCTCCGCCCGAACCGCCCCGCCGCTGCTGCCGCCAACAGTCCGGTCAGCGATGCGGCCGCTATCGCGATCGCCACGACGGCACCGATCTGGGTCGGTGTCAGCCCCCGGTCCTGGAGGTGCAGTCCGAGCACGATGGCCGAGAACCCAAAGCCGAACGCCCGAACGACCCGGGCGCTGAGGAGGATCCGGACGTCCCGACGACGGGGGGGCGGGGTGGCCAGCGTTGCCTTGGGGCTGCTCATGCGGCGCAGACCCAAGGCGCGTCTATCGAATCTGCTTCGGGGACGCCGGCCGTGGTAGGCCTCCGGGTCCGGCAGGGCTGCGTCATCACGAGCGGGCTGCGTCCTGGGCCGGTGGAATGGTCAGAGCGAGCGTACCTTTTCCCTCCAACCCAGCAATCGCCGCCGACGACAACATCACCAGCCTCCCACGTCCCGCGTATTCCGGGCCGGCTCCACGCCGAGGCCGCCCTGGAAAACGAATCGGTTCGGCAAGTGTGACGTGCATCGTAATGTAATGGACGTTCCATTGCGCCGACCCGACTGCGCAAGGGGGTGGCCTCGGGCGGCGGTAAGCCGAGCGCTTCGGTGCTGGTCGGCGAGGGTCGTATCCGGGTACTGGACAACGAGGCGGGGGTGAGGGGGACCGTTCACCTCGCCATGAGCACGCCCTCGCCCAGGTCAGCCACCGGCCGTCAAACAGCACCCCGGTCCGAAGACTCGGCCTGGGCAGGCCCTCTCACTGCTCTTCCAGTTCTGCCGCTTCGCCAACCAGCGTCACCGGGTTGGAGCTGAGCCCCAAGAGCGCGTTGACCGGGGTCGCAAACGCGTAGATGTAGGTCACATGAATCCGAATCAGGGATCCTGCCACTACGCAGGTGGCCTGGGTGAAGCCAGTGACAGGCACGAAACTGTTGCTGGCTGCACTGTATTGCCCACAGGTGGTACCTGGTCCGGGCCCGGGCACAACGTAGGAGATGGTTACGTGAGCATCATCATTCACGATTATTGCCGGTACAGCGGCGGAGACAAGCTTGCCCTCGATGCTGTCGTCGGCCGGCTGGGCGGCGTTGCTCCAAGCGGTCGGATGCGTCGCCGCGTAGCGCACAGCATTACGCGCTGCGTTGGTCGACATGATGCGCCCTGCGAACAGCACGCTGAAATCGATAATGCCGAAAATGACCGCGAAGGCAACCACCGACACGATTGCGAACTCAACCATGCCCTGACCACGATTCGAGCGAGCCTGCTGCATCAGACGGTTAGGGTCAGCGAATTTGGTACCTGATAGTTACCGGAGCTCGAGAACTGGATGTCGAGTGACGCGTTGCCAGACACCGTCATCTTGTCGACGATTATGCGCGAATCCAAACTGTCACCCAGGCTGTTACCAGAGAGGTTGGCGGCTGCCGATAGAGCGTAGAGGCTTCCCAGGAAACGCGTCTCCCCGTTTCCGCCAACGGTTATCGGGCTCGTATTGTTGCGGTCGCCGAAGATGGTCATACCTTGGTAAGTCCCATATGAGGGTGGCGAAAGATTCACCGATCCGTTGCCACTCAGAGTCAGGTTGGCCCCGGCCTGTCCACTGGTGCACGGAGTTGGGTAGTCGGCGCAGGCGAGATAGATGGTGACGTCATGCCCAACCAAGGAGCCGTTTCCGGTTACCGAGAAGGAGTTGGTGACCACGTAGGTCCCCGGATTCATGGTCACGGAGGTATTACCCGACACCACCAGATTGGTGTATATGCCCGGGTTCAGAGTTGCAGCACAACAAGTCTTCGTCCCCACTACGACCGGCACCGGAACCGAGGCGTACGGATCTGAAACCGTGGTGGCTCCTAAGGTGGGAGTGGGGTTGATCTGCGCCAGGGAACTGCCGGTGTCGCCACCCTTGACATCGATTCCACCACCGCTCACCGAGAGGCTTCCATTGCTCGTGACCTGCAGGGCCGTGGCTGAGCTCGAGTTGACCTGCACGTCACCTCCCTTCACATTGAGACCGGCGTTGGCGGTGGCGCTGAGGGCACCACTGGCACTCGGATCCATGAGGCAGATCACGCACGCGCTCCTCTGACTCAAGGTCGCCGTGGCCGTGGTGGAGACCGTGGAGGTATCGATTCCCATGATCGGTAGGAAGAGGGTGCTGAAGGTGTGACGTACGCTGGCCGAGACACTCGCCACCTCGTTGGAGACGCTGGTTACGATTCCGCTGGAGTTGTAGTAGGTAAGCGTCAGGTCACTGCTGGTTACCTGGTTCTCGGCAGCGACGATATTGGCGCGATCGGTGGCAACGCTCTCGGTGCTTCCGTTGGTAACCTGGATGGCGGCCGCGAGAGCCGAGGCGTCGGCCGCGTTCTGGGCGGCTCGATATTGAATGGTGATCTCGCCGCCATCGATCGCCAGGCCCGCGACTCCGACCAGGATGATAGAGAGAGCCGCGACGATGACGATGATGGAGCCGCGCTGAGGGTCGCGATTCTTGACAGGACGCGGTAGCCGATGGGCCGGTCGCATCACCGCTCCTCGATGAAGGCGGCGGCGGCGGTGACCGGCACGCCGGAACCGAACAGGCCAGCCATCATCGGCGTGAGCAGCGGATAGTTATACGTGATTTTGACTTCAACCATGGTTCCGGGAGCCACGCAGGAGGTCTCGGTGTAGGTCGAGGCGGGCACAAAGGCATTGGTGGCAGCGCTCCAATTGCCGCACAAGACGGATGTGCCACTGCTGATGTCGTAGTAATTGATGGTGATGTGCGAGTCATCGTTTGGAATTTCGGTGACGCCACCTGCCGCCTGGATCTGACCCTCGATGGTGTCCGAGTCCGGAGTGGCGGCATTGCTCCAGTTGGTGGGGTGTTTTGATGCCCAGCGGGCCCCTCCGCGGGCCGCGTTGGCGATCGCCAGCCGATCCGTGTACAGAAACCCGAAATCGATCACGCCCATTAACAGCAGCAGAAGGAAAATCGAGGAAATGGCGAATTCGACCAGCGCCTGACCTTGGCGGCCGTCACGTCTGTGCCGGAACCCCGTGGCAGACGACCCTAGGGCTGGAAGTGCCGAACGGGGTGCCCGGGACATCATCCACGCGTTCTAACCGACAACCGGGGCGGGCGAGCGCCGACGCGTCGCTCACGCGAGTTGCCCGGGGCACGTTCGATCTCCACCAATAGATCGGCCGCCTGGGTCTCGATGGCCGGCTGCGCGCTCCTAAAGCTTCCCACCTGTACCGTATTTGACGCGGCAACGCCGCAAATCTGGCGCGAATGGACGGCGCATGTCGCCCCTGGCTCAGCCTACGGTCGAATCCGAGCCAGCTCTCAGGACGGCCTGCCGAGCGGATCGGTCCCCGGCTTGAGCGACGGGACCGCGGCGGCACGCCAATTCGACCGCGAGGCCACGGTCGAGCGACCGGATGGGGTCACCCGGAACGCGCAGCAACCGCGTTGGGTTGGGCAGACTGCAAATTTGGAACCGGCCCCGTCACCCCGCAGCGGCCCGAGCGCGTTGCTGACGTAAACGGCGATTATCGACACCATATTGGCCCGCCTGTCAGCCAACGGGGCAACGGATCGCACCCCCTCGCCCGACGGCCCGACGGACCGGCTCAGGGCCTCTACGAGCTCCTGTGGCACCTGGAGACGGGGTAAGTCAGGCTGGCGGCGCAGCGCCATCATGTACGCGGCCAGATCGTGAGCGCCGTTGTTCGCCCTGCGTGCCGCCGCCACGATGGGCTGCCGTTGATCAGAGGCCACCTTGAAACACGCCGAGCAAAACTCCCCATCGCCCTGGATCAGCCGCCGTTCACCCTCGGCGAATTCGACTCCACAAACAGCGCAGCGCGGCTGATCGTACCTGCTGCGGCGACGTCGAACCGGACCAGCGCCGCCAGCACCTCCGAGGCTGGCCGAGCCTCCGACTGGGCCAACGCCTGAAAGGCCTGCCACGTCTCCAGATTCACGGCCAGGCGAACCAGGCGCGAGCCCACCAAGCGAGGCCCCGGGCTCGGGGGGGAAGCCCCGGGCCTCGCGTGCCTCGGCGGCGACGAGGACCCGACCAGGGGCGCTCCCGCGCCCACACTGCCCAGCATCGAACGCGGCGCACGCGGGGTCACGCTCCCGGCGCCATGGGGCCTCACAGGCGGCAGAGACCTCGAATCCTGCCCGGGGGAGGGCGCCGTCAGACCACCCTGCCCCACCTTGACCGGCTCCGATCGCTTCCGCCGCGAGGCTCGACCCACCGCCCAACAATACACCCTGGCTGTTAACACCTGCGAGCAACGTTACCCCCCTGTCAGTAGGGGGGGAAACGCTGAGATCAACCATGCACTGCATACAGTTAACCCGGTTGACACCGCCCGCCAGGAAGGCCACGCCTCGGTCCTGGCGCCCCTGGCCAGCAACCATCCCCCTACGGGCTGCCCGGTTGTCCTGGCCAGCACACGCCAGGACGACCTCCTGGCCCAGCCCCAGCGGGGCGCTCGCGGCTGGTGAGCGGCGGTATTGCTCGCCGACGCCACCCACCCGACACGGACCGCACAGGAGGTCACCACCCACCCTGTCGCCTGGCCCGGTCACCGCGAAGCCCCTGGGAGAAGACACGGACACGCCGGACGCCTCACGGACTGGCCCGGAGACGACCTGAGACGCGATAGCCCCGACGCCACGCCCCGAACGCTCGCCTTCGGGCCCCGTCAAGGACCCGTCCGCGCCCTGCGGGCGCTCCCCTCGCCCTGTGGGCGCCCTTGACTGAGCCCGCGCGCCGACCGGAGAAACAGCCAGGGGGGCTGGAACAGCCCCCCTGCCACCCAGCCGACCACCCGACTGGGGCGCCTCCCGACCTGGAGCGCGGGACGCCCCGAGCAGACCGTCAGCGGCGATTATCAATAGCATCTAATCGGTCTCAAGGCCGCCTCCCCGCCCGCCGGCAACGGGACGATGACGAGCCGAGCCATGATCGATGCCTGCCCTGCGTCGGTTGTGCTCAGCAGTGGCCGCGTAGTTCGGGCGGTTCGGTGAGTTAGTCCGTGGCGGATGGGAGCAAAACTCGTCGCCACGCGCGCCGCAAGCACGGTGGTCATGCGCCGGCCAGCGTGTCCGGCGGCCTGCGATATGCATCCCTCGCCAGGCGGCCCAATCGACGAGGTCAACCATCGAGGCGGAAGGAGATGTGGCTCACGGGCTTTGCGCCCCCTTCCAACCGACCGCGCTTTTCGCAGGTTTTGGGGCGCGATCACGCTGAACTAGGGTAATGGCCTGCGCAAGCGTGAATCCTAGGTCCACCAGGGCCAGCAGCTGGTCGCGTGGATCTTCGAGGTCGGTTCTCTTCGGAGCTGGCGACCCAGTCGTTTCGGGAGCGAGGGATTGACCATCAGCCACGAGTTGGGCCACCGACAGTCCCGCCAGCTGGGCCGCGGCCATGACGACGGCGGAGCGCGGAACGTGGGCACCCCTCTCCCACTTTGCCACCTGCGTCGTATCCACTCGCCGTCCCAGTACCGCAGACAATCGCAGCGAGAAGTCGTTCTGCGTCAGCTTCAGGCGGTTACGCGCATACAGCAGGGCATCGCCGCTCTCCGTACGGGTGCGCGGGGCCAGCGCATGGTTACGCACCACCGTGATGCCCCTCAGGCCAGAAAGAGATGAAAATGTACACCCTTGATATATACTGCCAGATGTTGTTGAATGTTGCCAGTGACCTGGTAATCCAATCCAAGCCTGGTGGGCCAGGCGATTTGGCCCCTTGGCCTCACACATTCAGCTCCGGTTTGAACTCGGGAATGGCCGCTGCAACGTCCATCAGCAGCTCCCGGTCTCCCGTCAAACGGGTCGGATTTGCTGGGGCCGCCCTTAGAATGCCGACTATCTGATGTCAACTCAGGTTCAAGGACAGCAACGCCGCCGCACCATGCCCATCCCCCTCTTGGGCGTCGTGCTGGCCGTGGCGGGTTTCGTGGTGGTGTTGATGTTGGGCAACCACGGGGGTGGTCCAACTCAAGCCGTGGCCGCGACCTCTCCAGTGGCAGTTGCCGCCCGCAATATCAACATCCGTACCGCATTCGGGACTGCCGACGTGACAATCGTGAAGATGGTTCCGGCGGACGTCCCCCCTGGAGCATTCACGACCGTGGCAGCGGTCAAGGGGCTGGTTGCCTCGGTCGACATCAAGAAAGGTCAACCCGTCACATCCAACCTTTTGGTCAAGTCTTCAGACACCATCTCCGGTCCCCAAGCGGCGTATTTGCCGATCCCGCCGGGGTTTGTCGCCAAAACGATCCCCACCAGCGAGATTCAGGGGGTAGCGGGGTTCATTCAGCCCGGTGACTACATCTCGATCATTGCCGTCGTAACCTCCGGCCTCCAGAACACTCGGACCATTTACACCAACGTGCCGGTGATCGAAGTGGGCCCGTCGACCGGGTCCATCTCGCCGGCTGGTTCGGCGAGCCCGGCGCCCAAGGCGTCGGGGGGCGTTTCCAGCAGTCTCACCGTGGTGGTGACCGAGTGCCAGGCGGAGTACCTGACCTGGTTCCAGCAATATGAGGCGGTCACCTACACCCTGGAGTCGTTCCACGACTATCAACCACAGGACGCCAAGCCGGATTCATCATGCCCCGGCGTCGGTTCGGCCAAGGGCGTGAACAAGGCGGACGTGTCGCGCCAGTGGCCGGGCTTTCTGGGCTGACGCTTTGACCACCGTGCTGGGCGCCCTTCTGGTCGCTCTCGGAATCTTCATGACCGTGGTCAGCGTGGCCCGCCGACGGGAGCCGAGCTCGGGCAGCCTCGAAGCACGACTTGCGGTCTACGACCCCCGCACCATGACCGAGCGGGACGTCGAGCTGCAGACCAAAGGCTTCATCGAACGCCTGATACTGCCCGCGCTGGCACGGCTCGGAAGGTCGGTGGCCAACCGCACGCCCGAGAATCGACGGCAGGCCCTCCAGCAACGCATCGAGGTCGCCGGTCGTCCCGGGAACATGACTCCAGAGCTGTTCTTGGCTCTTCGAATCGGCGCCGGCGTCGGCATGTTCGTCGTCGGTTTGGTCTTGGGAGTGCTTATCCGAAAGCCGCTCATTGAGGGCTTAGGTGCCGCTGTTGGAGCCGCCTTGGGCTACTTCTATCCCTTGTTGTGGTTGAACCAGAAGGTCGGCCAGCGGCGAAAACTGATCCAGCGGGCCCTGCCCGACACGCTTGACCTCCTGACAATTTCCGTAGAGGCCGGTCTCAGCTTCGATCAGGCCACCCACCGCGTGGTGGAAAAGTTCGCGAACCCTCTCAGCGAGGAGTTGCATCAGGTCCAGACCGAGATCTCCCTCGGGCGGCCCAGGATGGAGGCCCTCGATGCGATGGGCCGCCGAGGTGGTGTCGATGACCTTCACAACTTCGTTCAGGCGGTGATCCAGTCCGAGCAGATGGGCGTTGGCATCACCCGCATCCTCCGGATCCAATCGGAGGAGATGCGGCGAAAGCGGCGATCGAGGGCACAGGAGAAGGCGGCCCAGGCCACGCTCAAGATGATGCTGCCGATGGTAGGCTGCATCTTCCCCACTCTCTGGATCGTGCTGCTCGGCCCGGCCGTCCTGATCCTGATCAAGCGGATGGTGCATTAATCGTCAGGAGCCGATCTGCTCCGCGATCGAATCTCCGTCCACAATCCCTTCCGCCACGACTCGGCCATCGACGAGTAACACAGGTACCCGGAAGTCGTAAAGGGTGCGCAGGTCGTCATGTGCGTCCACGTCGACCAACTCCGGCTCGAGACCAGCTCGGCGGATCGAAGCCAGGGCCGCCTCACAAAGATGACATCCCTCCCGGGTGATGAGTTCAAGTTTCACCAACCCAAGCTTAGGCGGTGCCTGTCGATAATCGGGCTTGGATTCAGGTGGTGATTGCATCGCACCCGGTGGAGCAGATTCGTCCTGAGAACGGGGGGGGGCGATGCGAGACCCAAGGAGATTCACTGGAGCTGAGAGGGCCGAGATCTGGGATCGAGTCGCCGCTGGGGAGTGTAGGCGGCACCCTTCCATAGAGACGTAGGCGCCGGTGATGGCGGCGGGTGAGTCCCGTAAGAGACCGCGTACGGCGGCACAGCCGCCAAGTCCAACGCGAGGAACGTCGCGTGATCAACCCACTCAATCCACAACTATTGACATTTCCCCCTATGGCTGAAGGTGGCCGAACAGATCCCCTCGCCTCTGCACCATCAACCCTTCAAGTGCCCTAGCTGGTCGGAACCCGCAACGACTCGCCGACGAAGACCCCCGCACCCTGAAGGTGGTTGGCCTGCTCTATCTGATCCACCTTCTGGCGGAGATCAGAATCCGGATAGCGCGGGGCGGCGATGGACCAGAGGCTATCCCCCGCCTTGACAGTGACCATTTCATAGCGACTGGCTGCCCCTCCGTGGACGGTTTGGGCCAGACCAATTGCCAGGAACACGACGCTGCCGCAACCGAACACTAGGTTGCGGGTGGCCGCCTTCCATCGCGGCCGTGGTCGACGGCGGCGGATGGGTGTCAGGTCGAAGGCCGCGGCGTACATTTGTTCGCAAGGCTACACCAAACAGATGTTTGCCGTCAATGCCCGAACATAAGTTTGCTTTCCTCCCCGGTCATTGCTAGAATCGATTCCACCTTGGCACCGCCGAGGAACCCCAGCTCACGAGGACTAATGCGTTGAACGAAGAGTTGAGTGACCGTCAGGCCAGGATTCTCGACTACATCAAGAGCACTTCGCGCTTGCGAAACTACCCGCCCAGCGTGCGGGAGATCGGCGAGGCGGTGGGGCTGTCGTCGAGTTCCACGGTCCACAACCACCTGAATCAGCTGGAGCGTCGAGGTCTAATTCGCAGAGACGCCAGCAAATCGCGCACCGTGCAACTGGTGGGCTCGGCATCGGGCCCGGAATCGCCCGCCGCGGGCGTGATGGTGCCGGTGGTGGGAAACGTCGCGGCCGGCACCCCGATTCTGGCCGAGCAGAACATCGAAGATCATGTGCTGCTATCCAACGGACTTGCCCAGGAGGGATGGTTCGCCCTGCGGGTGAGAGGCGATTCCATGATAAACGCGGGAATTCTGGATGGGGATTTGGTTGTCATCCGTCCTCAACCAGATGCTCCCGACGGAAGCATCGTGGTCGCACTGGTGGAGGGCGAGGCGACCGTAAAACGCCTTGATCGATCAACGGGAAGGGTCCGGTTGTTGGCCGAAAACCCAGCCTATGAGCCCATCGTTCCGGACGAGGTCAGCATGATGGGGACGGTTCGGAGCGTGGTGCGGAGCTACTGATCAGGTTTCAGACGCCACCCGGCCGGGTCTCAGCTGACTACGTCGAAATCCCGTAAGGCCTGATTCAGGCTCACCTTGGTGTCGGTGTGCGAATTGCGCCAGCCGACAATCAGCCCGGTGGCCACCTGATATTCGCCAGCCGGGAACCGACGGGGCCGCGAACCCGGAATCACGATTGCGCCCGGTGGAACCGATCCGCGGTGTTCGACCGGGCTGGGGCCGGTGACATCGATCACCGGGGTTGACCCGGTCAGGACCACGTTGGCGCCCAATACCGCACCCGCGCCGATCAAGACGCCCTCGGTGATGATGCACCGGGATCCGATGAACGCGTCGTCCTCAACGATCACCGGACGGGCCTGGATGGGTTCGAGGACTCCGCCGATGCCCACTCCGCCCGCCAGGTGCACACGAGCTCCGATCTGGGCGCATGAACCGACTGTGGCCCAGGTGTCGACCATGGTGTCGGGGCCGATCCAGGCCCCGATGTTGACGTAGCTGGGCATCAGAATGACACCCTGGGAAAGGTATGCCCCGAGTCTGGCAACCGCGGGCGGCACCACTCGGACTCCCGCTTTGTCCAGATCCCGCTTGAGAGGAATCTTGTCTCGGTATTGAAATGGACCGATTTCGATCGTCTCCATCGCCCGGAGTCGGAAATAAAGCAGGATCGCCTTCTTCACCCACTCGTTCACGATCCATTCCCCGGCCCGTTTCTCGGCGCTCCGAATATCACCGCTATCGAGCCCGGCGATGCACTTTTCAACCGCGTTGGCGTCCATTTCGCCCCGCTCGTAGGCGGCGTCGATCCTGGACTCCAGCGTGCTCACAGGACCTGGTCCAGAAGCTCAATCGCTTGTCGGCACTCCTCCAGCGGCGGGACCAGGGCAATTCGGACGTAACCGTCTCCGCTGTCGCCGAAGTAGCTTCCGGGCGCCACCACCACCCCCCGCTCCAGCAGCCGGTCGGCGAAGGACTGCGAGGTTTCTCCGTCAGGCACCTGGCACCAGAGGTAGAAGGTGGCGGCGGAACCGGCCACGCGCACCTTCTTGGTGCTCAAGAACTCCAAGAAAAGCTCACGTTTGGCGGCGTAAATCGCTCGCATGCGCTCCACGTGGTCCTCGCGGGAGAGCGCCTCCACGGTGGCGTGCTGGATGAACTCGGGCACCGCTACCCCCGCCAGTGGCCGGTAGAGATTGAGTCCGCGGATGATCTCGGCCGGCGCGACGATGAATCCCGAGCGGTATCCGGTCATTGACGATCTTTTGCTCTGCGTGTTGAAGACGGCCAGGTGGGAGCGGTCCTTGATCTGCAGCGCGGATGCCGTGGGCTCTTCGAAGTAGATCTCGCTGTAGGCCTCGTCGGAGGCGACGATGAAGTCGTGGCGCCTCGCCTTCTCCGCGAGCTCGCTGTAGAACGACAAGGGGGCGGTGGCGCCGGTGGGATTGTTGGGGTAGTTGATCCACAGCAGGGCAACCTCATCCCAGGTGGAGTCGGGAACCTGATTCAAATCGGGCAGAAAGCCGTTGGCCTCCAGCAGGGGTAGGCGAATGACCCGTCCGCCCGCCATCTCCGCCCCCCGGTCGGGAATCGGATAGCCCGGCTCGGTTACGGCGACGATGTTCTTGCTGCTGTGAGGGTCCATCACGATGAAGGCGAAGCTGTAGACCGCTTCCTTGCTCCCGAAGGTGGGCATCACTTCTGTTTCCCAATCCACGGCCACCCCGTAACGGCGCATGATCCAGGCGGCAATCGCCTGCTTGTGTTCGTCCAAGCCGGTGGCCTTGGGATAGCTGGAGCGCTCGGTGATGGAATCGATCAGAGCCTGGCGAATCGCGGGGTCGGTCGCCTCCATGGGGTCGCCGACCGAAAAATCAATCAGTCGAACGCCACGCTCGATGGCTGCGCGGCGCGCCCGGTCGAGGACCAGGAAGGGGTACGGGCGAAGTTGCGAGAGAACCGGGTTCAGGCGCATAAGAAATTCCTCAGGATGGTCAGGCTGCTCATCAGTGCCGCCAGGCTCACGCGCTCGTCGCGGCGATGTGCAAAATCGGGATCGCCCGGGCCGAAGTTTACGGCGTCGATCCCGTGCGAGGCGAATTCGGCCACCGGAGTCCACGCTTGCTTCGGCTCAAGCGGCAGGTTCACCGCTGCTCTCAGCCGCTCCAGCAGCGGATTGTGGACATTGACCGGGGCGCCGGCCGCATGGCCAAGAATCGATAGCTCTCCCGCCGTTCCGATTCGCTGCCGCAGGAGAGACTCCGCCTCGGCCACGGTTCGATTGCCGGCGTATCGAAAGTTGATGCCGCAGGTCACCGAATCGGGCACGACGTTGTTGGCGATGCCACCACCGATCTCAGTCACACTCAAGACCTCCCGAAACCTGAGGCCGTCAACCATGACGTCTTGAGGAGGGGCGCTCGCCACCCCTTGGAGGGCGGTGATGGCGGCGTGTATGGCGTTGGAACCGAGCCACGGTCGGGCGCTGTGCGCCGCCCGCCCCCGGAAGACCAATTCGGCCTTTATGTTGCCCAGACACCCCGCCTGGAGGTGGTTCGCAGTCGGCTCCATCACCACTGCCAGAGGAATCTTTGACAGGTCGGGAAGAGCGGCCAGAAGCGGTGCCAGGACTGATTCCGAGGTCGCCAATTCCTCCCTCCCGAACACCACAAAGAGGGGGTTGAGGGAGGGCCGGTCGGGCATGCCAGCCAAGGCCAGCACAACCGCCAGGGCACCCTTCATGTCGGCCGCGCCGAGTCCCCAAATCCAGCCATCTCGAAGTTCGGGCGGCAGGTTGCCCTGCTCGGGAACGGTGTCCGAGTGGCCGGCCAGGATGACGTCCCAGGGCCCGGGGCGGCCAAAGACGATCGCATCGCCCTGTCGGTGAACCACCGCGACGTCGGGCAACGCCGCCACCTCGTTGGCGATCCAGTCCGTGATCTGCTGTTCGTGTCGACTGACCGACGGGATTGATACCAGCGTCATGGCCAACCGGCTCAGTTGGTCGAGCGTGTTGTCCGTCATGACACCCGATATTGCTTAAAGCGGTGCACGCTTTCCAGAGGCGCGTGCACCCAAGCTCGAGTGCCCGCCTCGGTGAATTCGGTTCGGTCAACCCCCCCCACCTCGCGCAGCTGGGTCAGGATCATTTCCTGACCGTAGGGGACCAGCAATTGGAGCTCCGTCATGGATCTCAGTGGGACCTGATCCATGGCCTCCAGTAGCTCGTCGAGGCCAAATCCGGTCGTGGCCGAGAGTGGGACGACGTGGTTGTACAACTCGCTGAACACCCGCAGGATGCGCCGTCTGCCGGCGACGCCCAAGATGTCAACCTTGTTCAATAGCACCAGGCGCGGTTTGCCGCCGGCGTTCAGTTCGATCAATTCCCGGTCCACGGTGGCGGCTTGGGAGACCGCGTCGGGCGACGACGCGTCCACCACGTGCAGGATCCCGTCGGCAGCGCTCACCTCCTCCAGCGTGGCTCGAAAGGCGGCCACCAAATCGGTGGGCAACTTTTGGATGAAACCGACCGTATCGGTCAGCACCACCTCTCGCCCACCGGGCAGTCGGAGCCGTCTGGTGGTCGGGTCGAGGGTGGCGAAAAGCAGGTTCTCGGCCCTGACTCCGGCACCCGTCAAGACGTTCAGCACGGTCGACTTACCGGCGTTGGTGTAACCCACGATGGCAAAGGTCGGCACCGGGACGCGGCTGCGTCCGGCGCGTTGCTGGCCCCGCTGCGCCCGCACCTGATCGAGCTCCCGATCGAGGGCACGCAGGCGTTTGCGAATTCTGCGTCGCTCAACCTCAATCTGCTGCTCCCCGGGCCCACCTCGTGTCCCCACTCCCCCACCTTGGCGGTGGTAGTCCCAGGCCCCAATCAGCCGCGGCAGCAGGTGATGCAGTTGCGCCGATTCGACCTGCATCCCGCCCTCCCGGGTACGGGCGTGCTGAGCGAATATGTCGAGGATCAGCTCGGTGCGATCCACCACCCGGAGCTTCAATTCCGCTTCCAGGTTGCGCTGCTGACGGGGGCTGAGATCCTCATTGCAGATGAGCAGGTCAAATCCCAGCTCGATGTGGGCTTGCGCCAGTTCCTGCACCTTGCCCCGGCCGACGAAGTGGGCGGGCGAGGCCACCGAACGACGTTGGATCACGCTGCCCACCACCTCCGCACCGGCGGTGCGAGTCAGCTCTTCGAGCTCGCGCATCTCACCCGACATCTCCACCTCGGAAATCCCGGGCAGCAGCACCCCGATCAAGTAGGCCCGCTCAGGTCGGGCGCTGGTCTCTATCAAATCAGATGATCTTTTATGGTTTGAAGGATACTTTCGAAGCGGCCGGGGGCGGCGCCAAACCAGGTCACATTCGGATCCCGCCGCCACCAGCTCAGCTGGCGACGGGCGTAGCGGCGGGTGGATCGGGTGATCGTGGTGACCAGATCGGCCTCCGGCAGCGCGCCTTGAAGGTAGGCGACCGCCTCCCGATATCCAATACCGGTGAGGGCCTGGGAATCCGCCCTCACACCCGCCGCCAGGGCAGCTGCCGTTTCGGCAACCAGGCCATCCGCCACCATCTGGCGGCTTCGCTCTTCCAGGCCCGACACTAGGTCATTGGGGTCTGCATAGAGCCCGATCGGGATCGAGCGCCAGGGTGGCGGCTGGCGCTGACGGAGGCGGGTGAGCGGCGGCCCCATGGCGCGCAACAGCTCGATTGCTCGAATCATTCGCGGTGGGTTGCTCAGATCAACCCCGCTATTGGGGTCCAGGTCCTCCAGCATGGCCCGGAGTTCGGCCGCAGATGAGTGCTGCAGTGATCGACGCAGGTCGGGATCGGGTGGCACGTTGCCGAGCGTCGAGCCGTCGCACAGCGCCTGGACGTAGAGCATGGAACCACCCTCGACGATCGGAAGGTGGCCGCGAGCGGCAACCTCATGGATGGCGGCCCTCGCCAGGGGCAGGTAGTCGCCGAGGCTAAACGGCTGGTGGGGGTCGGCGACTTCAAGTAGGTGGTAGCGGACGCGACCGCGAAGTTCAGGCCCGGGTTGATTGCTCCCGACGCTCAGGTCGCGGTAGACCTGGCGCGAATCGGCAACCACTATTTCTCCGCCCAGCGCCAGCGCCAGCTCGAAGGCCACGCGCGTCTTCCCCACCCCAGTTGGGCCCAGGATCACGGGAACCAAGCAGCTGGTCATCATGGAGCGCCGGGCGAATGGTGCGAGATCGCGGGTCGCATCGGCCCCGAACGCGTCCTAACCCCTGCGGAGGAGCCGGGTCCGACGGAAGGACTTCTTTGGCTCAGATACATCGGCTTGATGTCCACCAGCGGCGTGCAGAGGCAAGCTGATCGCCGCAGCTTAGACGGGCCCGACAGGCCATCGACTCCACCGGATAGGCTCAAATCTCCGTCGAGTATGCGGTCATCGCGCCTCGGCTGACCTTAGACGCGCTGGTGACGGGGCGAAACCGGACGTCGTGACGCTATGCCCTGGCTCGCCAAGATCTAGGGTGTTGCCAGGCCCTATCCTCCAGCGGAGCTTGAGGCAGTCGTCGCCGCATGATTGTCAAGGGCGAGTTGCCAACCTTGGAGGTCTCGGAGGGTGCCCTTACACCACCAACGGAGCCGGTTCGGAGCACGTGATCTCCGCCTCGAATTCGTACAGGCCGCCGGCAAGCATCTGGCTGACAGGACAGAACTTGGCCGCGCGTTCCAGCACCGCAATCTGCGCGTCGCTGAGCGAACCCTCGAGATGGATCCGCTTGGCGGCGCGTTGGCAGTTTACCTGGCGGCCCTCCGCGGCTGCCTCTTCGGCGTCGGATTTGCCCGCGAACGCAGGCAGGCCACTGATCTCGACCCTGATCCTGGCTAGTGCTATTCGACGGCGCCGCGCCACGCCGGCCAGCGTCGCCACCGTGCAGGCTGCGAGGGCGCCGCACGGTAGACCCCTGGACGGTTCAGGACCGTGCCCACTCAACCGGCTTCCCTGAGATCGCCGAAGGTGCCTCGCAGACCGTCGAACCGGTTAGTACGTGCGGCGGAAATGACGCCTCAGATCTTGCCAGTCGAGAAGCAGGCGGGTGGGTCGGCCGTGCGGGCAGGTGATGGACAGGTCGGTGGACTCCAGTTCCATCAGCAGGCGCGACTGCTCCGATTGGTCCAACTGGTCGCCGAACCGCACCGCCGCATGGCAGGCGAGCGTGGCCGCCGCCTGCTCCAGCCGTTTTGGAGCCTCACTCCTGCCCATCACGGCCAGCATCTCCTCCAACGCAGCGGCCGCCCGGGCCGGGGGCACGTCGGCGGGGGCGGACTCGATTCGGACCGACTGAGGGCCAAACGGCTCCAGAACGAATCCGAAATCCTTGAGTTCGTTGCGGTATTGGTCGCAGCCTGCCATCTGCAGGGGATCCAATTCGACTACCTCGGTCAGCAGGAGGGGCTGGCTGGCCACCGCTCCCGCCTGCAGGCGGGCCACGATCCGGTTGTACAGAACGCGTTCATGGGCAGCGTGTTGGTCCACCACCATCAGACCTTCGGCGGACTCTGCGACCAGATATCCGACCCCGATCTGCCCGACCGCCCGCAGCCGCGAGGGAGGTTGGTCGAGGGCGGACTGCAGATCCAAGTCCGAGGCTTGAGGCGGCGCGCCGGCGCTGGATGCCATGCCCCAGCCGCGGGCGGCGGATGCGACCGGTGCTGGCGTCCCCATGGCCACTAGCATCCGGGGAGGGGCGGAAGAACCCAGAGCCGCCAGCACGGTCCGCTGAACGGCGCCGAAGACGGCTCCCTCGGACTGGAATCGCACCTCGCGCTTGGTCGGATGGACGTTGACGTCGACCTCAGCTTCGTCGACCTTCAGGTCCAGGGCCACAATCGGATGCCGCCCTCGCTCCAGCAGCCCGGAATAGCACTCCTCGACCGCGAAGGAGAGGGCACGGCTCACGATCGGTCGGTGGTTCACGGCCAGGAGAATGGCATCGCGATTTCCCCGGTTGATCGACGGGGGCGAGACCAGACCGCTCACCTCCGAGCCTTCAACCCCAATCAAGTCCTTGGCCACTCGCGGCCCCAAGACAGCGGTCGCCGCCTGCGCCCGGCCTCCTGTGCCGAGGGTTCGAAACGCCACCCGGCCGTCGATCGACAGCTCAAAACGCACCCCGGGGTAGAAGAGTGCATAGGTTTGAACCGTTCGCTGGCAGAGGCCAGCCTCGGTGGCGTCGGTCTTGAGGAACTTGAGCCGAGCTGGTGTGTTGGAGAAGAGGTCTCTAACCTCCATGACCGTGCCCCCCGCCGGCGGGCAAACGCCGCGCGCCAGTGTCTGTCCGAAGCGAATCTGAACCCGGCACGATCCACTTCGACACTCGAGGTCCGACACCGCCGCGATGCTGGCCAGCGCCTCGCCACGAAATCCCAGGGTCTGAATCCGGCCCAGATCCGCCAAGGCCGAGATCTTACTGGTGGCGTGGCGGACGAAGGCCAGATCGAGGTCGTCGGGCGGGATCCCGGCGCCGTCGTCCGCCACCCGGATCAGGATCTTGCCCGAACCGCGGATTTCGACGCTGACACGGCCGGCGCCAGCGTCAAGCGCGTTCTCGACCAATTCCTTGACCGCCGCCGCCGGTCGCTCCAGGACCTCGCCCGCGGCGATGGCGTCGGCGAGTTCGGCGGCGAGGACCCTGATCACGGCCGGCGACCGAGTTGAGACCGGATCTCATAGAGCTTTTGGAGGGCCTCGAGGGGGGTCAGCCGGTCGAGTTCGAGGGCTTCGATCTCGCTCGCCAGGGGGTCGGCGGGGGGCGCAAAAGGTAGCCCCAGCTGGTGCTCCGGAGCCTCCAGGGGACGCTGCGCCTCGAGCTCACCCAAGATTTGTCGCGCCCGGGCCACCACCGCCGAGGGCAAGCCGGCCAGCGCTGCCACGTGGATGCCATAGGAGCGGTCCGCGCCGCCTGGAACCACGCGGTGCAGGAAACGAACCGTATCGCCCTCTTCGAGCACCTCCACGCGCTGATTCTTGACCCCCGGGAGGCGGTCGGCGAGCGCGGTCAGCTCGTGGTAGTGGGTCGCGAAGAGCGTTCGGCAACCGAGTCTGGAGGAGTCGTGGATGTATTCGACGACGGCCTGGGCGATGGATAGGCCGTCGTAGGTCGAAGTCCCCCTCCCCACCTCGTCGAAGATGAGCAGCGACGCTGGCGTGGCTTGGTTGAGCATGCTGGCGGTTTCGGTCATCTCGACCATGAAGGTCGACATTCCGGCCGCCAGATCGTCGTGTGCACCAACGCGGGTGAAGATGCGGTCGACGATCCCGATCTCAGCCGATGCCGCGGGCACGAAGCTGCCGCACTGGGCCAGCAGCACGATCAGCGCAACCTGGCGCAGATAGGTCGATTTGCCGGCCATGTTGGGGCCGGTCAGGATGACCATCCGGGTGCCGTCCAGGCCCAGATCGACGTCGTTGGTGACGAAGTCCCCGACCGACACAGCCGCCTCGACGAGGGGGTGGCGTCCGGCCGAAATGACGAGACCGAGATTGGACAGGACGCGCGGCCGGGTCCATCCCAGCTCCTCGGCGGCCTCGGCCAGGGAACTGAGCGTGTCCAGTTCGGCCAGAGCCTGGGCGGTGGATCGGAGCGCCGCGGCGGCGTCGGTTATCTCATCCAGCAGAGATCTCAACAGCTCCAGCTCCCGGCTGATGCGATGCTGCTCGGCATTCAGCACGATGGCTTCGTTTTCCTTCAGCTCGGGAGTGAGGTAGCGTTCACCGCCGGCCAGCGTCTGCTTGCGGATGTAGTGGTCTGGAGCCAATCCGGTGTTCTGGTTGGCGATCTCGATGTAGTAGCCGAAGACACGGTTATAGCCGACCTTGAGATTCTTAATCCCGGTCCGCTGACGCTCTTCGGCCTCGAGACCGGCGATCCACGCGCGAGCTTCCTTCGAAGCCTCCAAGATGCCGTCCAACGCGGGGTCGAACCCGGGCCTGATGAAACCACCGGCGCGCGCCACCGCGGGCGGATCGTCGACGATGGCGCGCTTCAACTGTTCGCAGAGCTCGGGGAGAGGCTCGATCATCGCTGCCCAGCGCGTCAGCCCGGGCGTGCTGGCTTGGGCGGCTGACCGGGCGACTTCAGGTAGGGCCTCGATCGCCCGCCGCAGGCTGACCAGTTCGCGCGGCGTTGCCAGGGCCTGAATGGCCCGGCTGGTAAGGCGCTCCAGGTCGCCGATCGGGACCAGCGCCTGCCGCAGTGATTCGCGCTCATTGCGGAGCTCGGCTACCGCCCCGAGACGCAGTTCGATCGTTTCCAGATCGCAGAGGGGAGCCCAGAGCCACCCCCGTAGGAGTCGGGCCCCCATCGGCGTCAGCGTGCGGTCCAGCAGAGCGAACAGGGCACCAAGTTCCAGGTTTCGGATGGTGGCCCCGTCCAGCGGCATGACCTGGTCTGGAGAATAGGTGCGGACCCGGAGCGTCCCCACCTCGAGGCGGATCCCGTTCTGCTTCAGGTACTCGAGAAGTACGCCGGCCGCCCCCACCCCGAGGGGTGCGGCCTGGGCCCCGATCGAGGCTGGATATTGGATGCCGAGGAGTTCGGCGAGGGTGCGGCGACCACGTTCGGGGTCGAACCGGTACTCCTCTATCTGGGGCGGGGTCAGGACCTCGCTGGGGGACAGTCGCAACAATTCGGCGGGCAGCCTCTCGGCGGCGAGTTCGCACATCTGCAGCTCTCCCGTTGAGACGTCACAGGCGGCCAGGCCGGCGCGGCCGGAACGGGCCCAGGCGGCCACCAACCAGTTCGACTTTCCCGGCTCCAGATACTCGTCCTCAACCACGGTGCCGGGGGTGAGTACGCGGGTAACCTCGCGCCGCAGCAGCGATTTGCCGCCCGCCGCGTCGACCTGATCGCAGACCACCACCTTGCGACCCGCCCTTAACAATTTCCCCGCGTACGCCTGCCAGGAGTGGTGGGGGACGCCGCACATGGGCATCCGCCCGCCGGTGGCCGGACGAGAGGTGAGGGTCACGCCCATGATGGGGGCGGCGGCCACCGCATCTTCGAAGAAGATCTCGAAGAAGTCGCCCAGCCGGAAGAGGACGATGGCGTCCGGGTGGGAGCGTTTGGCGGCCCAGTACTGGCGCATCGCCGGTGTCGCGCCAGCCGGACCGCTCACCCCCCTTTCCGCACCACCGGGCCCGACAGCTGACCGGCCGAGCTGCTATCCACGCCCACGATCACCATGTCGCCGCCGCGGCTCAGCTGCGCATCCGATTGCTCGTCGCCACCCTGCTCCCCACTCCCCACCGACCGCCGGCCCTTGATCACCACCCGCTTGCCCTGGCGGCTGCGTCCGTAGGGTCGCCCCAACTCGTCGAAGCCCTCGACCAGCACCTCCACCTCACGCCCCAGCCAGCGCTGAGAGCGCGCCGCCGCGATTCCACGCTGCAGCGTCAGGAGGTCGTTGATTCGACGGCGCTTGTCGTCGGCGCTGACGTCGTCGCTCCACTTTTCGGCCGAGTGGGTGCCAGGGCGGGGCGAATACTGAGCCAGGTGGACCACGTCGAACTGGATCTCCTCGATCAATCGGCGTGTGTTGAGATACATCTCCTCGGACTCACCGGGAAAGCCGACGATGACGTCGGTGTAGAGGCCGATTTCGGGCATCAGCTCTCGGGCTCGCTCCACGATGGCCCGATAGTGCCGGACCTGGTAGCCGCGGGCCATGCGCCGCAACACCGTGTCGTCACCGGACTGGACCGGAAGTTGGAGTTCGTGGGCCACCTTGTCATTGGTGGCCATCACCTCCAAGAGCTCGGGTTCCAGGTCTTGAGGATGGCTGGTCATAAAGCGAACCCGGCGGAGTCCGTCGATGGCAGCCACCCGCCGGACCAAACTGGCCAGGCCGCCCCCGGCATCGGGGTCGCGGTAGTCGTCCACGTTCTGCCCCAGCAGCACGACTTCGCGGGCTCCATCCCGGACCGCCGCCCGGCAGGCGCTCAGCACCTGGTCCATGGGCACGTGCACCTCGCGGCCGCGGACGGCGGGGACGATGCAGAAGGTGCAGTTGTGGTCGCAGCCCTGGATCACGTTGATGTAGTGACTGACCGCGGTCCGGCCGGCGGCGGGTAGGGGCTCCCCCAGCGCGTAGTCGTAGCGTGCTTCCAGGTCGGCCAGAAAGTCGTCGTATTGACCGATCGGAATCACGGCGTCCAACTGAGGAAATCTGGACTTGAGGCGGTCTCCCTCTTTTTTGACCAGACATCCGGTCAGGGCGATGGTTCGACCGGGCGCCTTCCAGCGCCCCAGCTCACCCAGTTTGGAGTAGACCTTGTCCTCGGAGGCTTGGCGGACGACACACGTGTTGAGGACTGCGATGTCGGCTCGATCGAGATCGCTCTCCTGCGCGTAACCGGCCGCGAGCAGGCGCCGGGCCAGGTTTTCAGAGTCCGCCAGATTCATCTGGCAGCCCATCGTCGTGACGTGGAAGGTGCGAGGCTTGGAAGCAGGCATCGCCACCCCCGAGGATTCAGGCATCGAGGCCGGCGGCTACTTCAGCGGACCTCGACCAGAAGCCGAATTCCGGTGCGCTCCTCGCCATCGATGGAGATGTCGATGAATGACGGCGAGCAGACAATGTCGATTCCTCCCGGAGCCACGTATCCCCTGGAGATCGCGATCGCCTTCACCGCCTGGTTGATGGCACCTGCGCCGATGGCCTGGACCTCCACTCGACCGGCGCTGCGGATGACACCCGCGATGGCGCCGGCCACGGCCACAGGCTTGGAAGTGGCACCGACCTTGAGCACCTCGATCGGCGCCCGGCCGTCACCCTTCATTGTTGAAACTACCCCCGTCACTTCATGTGTTCTCGATCGATGCGCTGGATTGTTTGTGCCCGCCCGGTGAGTCTATCAATCGTAACCAGTACGGAATTGAAAGTCACCACGCCGGTGGCCGTGTTGAAGCGCGTGGGCATGGCGGTCAGAAAGCGATCCACGGCCGCCTTGGAGTCCACGCCTATGACACTGTCACGGGGCCCCACCATGCCCACATCGGTCACATAAGCGGTTCCACCCGGAAGGACGCGCGCATCCGCGGTGGGTACGTGAGTGTGGGTACCCACCACCACGCTCACCCGGCCATCCAGGTACCAGCCCATCGCCTGCTTCTCGCTGGTGGCCTCGGCGTGCACGTCACAGACGGAGAAGGTGGCGGCAGATGGTTCGGAGAGAATCCGGTCGGCGGCGCGGAAGGGGTCGTCGAGCGCCGGCATGAAGAGTCGGCCCATGAGATTCATAACCAAAACGCTGTCCGCGCCGACGGCGAAGCAGCCCGCTCCGCGCCCGGGAGTACCGGGGGGAAAGTTGTCGGGACGCAACACCCTCTCCTCGGAAACGATCTCCTGGACGAATTGCTTCTGATCCCAGACGTGGTTTCCGAGCGTGATCACGTCCGCACCCCAGCCGAGGAACTCATGGGCGATCTTGGCCGTGATGCCGAATCCAGCCGCCGAGTTTTCGCCGTTCAAGACTACGAAGTCCACACTCAGCTCGGTCCTAAGATCCGGCAGTAGGTCCCGAACCGCCTCGCGTCCGGGGCGGCCGACCACGTCGCCCACGAAGAGCAGCCGGAAGGGAGTCGGACTCATTGCCATCGGCGAACCATCAGCCGTTCAGCCTATCGCAGAGGCGAGGTTGACATGAAAAAGGCGATTTACCTAAAAAAAAGGGAGGCCTCACGCGGCCTCCCTCTCTCACTTGTCTTACTTGGCGTATTCGATGGCCCTGGTCTCCCGGACCACGGTGACCCGGATCTGTCCCGGGTAGCTGAGTTCGCTTTCGATTCTCTTGGCGATGTCGCGCGCCATCAGCTGGGCGGACGAGTCGTCGATCGTTTCTGGCCGGACCAGGATTCGGACTTCGCGGCCGGCTTGAATCGCGTATGACTGCTGGACTCCGTCGAATGAATTGGCGATCTCCTCCAGTTTCTCCAGACGCTTGACGTAGGCGTCCATGGTTTCGCGCCGGGCGCCCGGCCGGGACGCCGATATGGCGTCGGCGGCGATCAGAAGAACCGCCTCAATCGATTGGGGTTCGACGTCGTAGTGGTGAGCCCGGACGGCGTGGACCACCGCCGCCGGAATCCCGTGTCTCTGGATCAGGTCCGCCCCGATGACGGCGTGTGATCCCTCGACTTCGTGATCGATGCCCTTGCCGATGTCGTGCAAGAGGCCCGACAGCTTGGCCGTCTGGACGTCGGCGCCGATCTCCGACGCCATCATGCTGGCCAGGTAGGCGACCTCCTTGGAGTGATTGAGGACCTGCTGGCCGTAGCTGGTGCGGAAGCGGAGAATCCCAAGGTGTCGCACGACCTCGGGGTGAAGACCCTGGAGCCCGACCTCCAGAACGGCGGCCTCTCCCTCCTCCTTGACCCGCTGGGTGACCTCTAGACGCGATTTGGCCACGATCTCCTCGATACGGGCCGGATGGATACGCCCGTCGACTATCAGTTTGTTGAGTGCCACCCTGGCGATCTCGCGGCGGACGGGATCAAAACCGCTGATCACCACCGCCTCCGGCGTGTCGTCGACGATCAGGTCGATGCCGGTGGCCTGTTGAAGCGCGCGTATATTGCGGCCCTCGCGGCCAATTATTCGACCCTTGATCTCCTCGTTGGGCAGCGGCAGTACGGAGATTGAGGTCTCCGCGGTTTGGTCCGCCGCCACCCGCTGGATGGCCTCGACCACGATCTTCCGAGCCCGCCTGTCGCTCTCGTCTCGAGCGGCCAGCTCCGCCTCGCGCACCTTGCGCGCGACCTCGTTGCGCAGCTCCTGTTCGGTTTGGCCGAGGACGATCGCCTGGGCTTCCTGGCGGGACATGTTGGCCACGCGCTCCAGTTCTCGAAGCTGTGCTTTCAGGGCTTCGTCGATCTCGATCCGTACTTCCTGGAGACCCGCCTCCTGACCCTTAAGGCCTTGCTCTCGAGCCTGCAGTTCCTCGATGCGCTTTTCGAGGTTCTCCTCCTTCTGATTTAGGCGTCGCTCAGATTGCTGGATCTGGGCACGTTCAGTTCGCGCCTCCTCCTCAGCCGCGGAGCGGATCCGAACCGCTTCCTCCTTGGCCTCCAGCAGACGTTCTTTGACCGCGGTTTCACTCTCGAAGAGGTTCCGCTCGGAAACCGCCTTGAGCTCGGACAGCTCGCGATCGGTGCTCCGCCGAACCCTGTTGCGGGCGACGACGAATCCCGCCCCCCCTCCGAGTAGAACTGCAACCAGCAGCAGCACCACGAAAAACAGCGTGTACATAGATTGGTTCCACCTCTTTTGCTATTCGGTTGTGAAGGTGCTGAGCCACATTGCGAGTGACCGACTCGCTCAACTGGTCAGTGTTGCGTAAAGCGACGCGGCCCGTAGCCAGCATCGCTTTAGCGATTTTAGACTTCGGGGAGACCGGCCGCAACGCGCCGCCGGCGTTTCCGATCGCAGCGCTGTGCGGCGTACGGCTCCGGATGGGCGGCTCAGCCGACCCTGCCGATCTCGATCAGGTTCGACTCACTGGCCCACGGCCCCCATGCCCGGCGGCCCAGTGCCGCAGCGGCGATGACTGAGGGCATTTCAGTGAAGGCGCCGGCGGTCGACCGGGCCCGCGGCGCCGATCGTGGATGATGCTGACGCGGGCGGCGCAACCGTCCCTGTGCTCCCAGCGGGGAGGCCAATTCGATGCCTTGCCACCGGCGGGTCAGGCGACGGGACCGGACCGGCTGGCCAGCACTCGTCGCACCACCAGCGGCTCGAAGCCCCGGCGTTGCAGCCGCATGGCGACGCGCTGTGGCTCCAGTCGGGGCCAACGCTCCGCCGTCTGCTGGGCGGCGCGCAGCTGTTCCTCGCCACTGACCTGGGACAGCACCTGGTCGGCTAGTGAGCGCTCGATGCCCTTTGCCATCAGCTCCGCCCGCAGTGCCGATGGGCCGCGGCTCATTGAGCGCCGCCGCACCAGGGCGGAGCTGAATTCGCGGTCGTCGAGGTAGCCGAGCGCCCTGAGCCTGTCGACGGCGGCGTCGACGGCCTCTACTTCGTATCCTCGCCGTCGCAGCTTGAGGCGAAGCTCCTCGGTCCCGTGGGCACGCCGAGCGAGGAGATTCAGCCCTGATCCGAACGCAGAGGCGCCCGGCTTAGAGGGCCGGTTCGTCGCCGCCCCCCGCCCCCGTGCGCACGACGGCGGAGGTGCGCAGTTTGGCCGAGGCGAGGCCTGCTGCGGTCTCACGGACTTGCCTTTCGATCTCCCCGCCCAGGGTCGGATTCTCGCGCAGGAAGTTGCGCACGTTCTCTCGCCCCTGACCCAGCCGAACGTCGCCAAACGACATCCAAGTTCCGCTCTTCTCGATGATCCCGAACTCGTTGGCGGCATCGATCAGCGCGCCCTCGCGAGAAATCCCTTCGTTGAACATGATGTCGAATTCGGCGGTGCGAAACGGCGGCGCGACCTTGTTCTTGACGACCTTGACTTTGACCCGATTGCCGACACTCTCCAGACCCGACTTGATGACCTCAACCCGGCGGATGTCGAGCCGCACCGAGGAGTAGAACTTGAGCGCCCGTCCGCCCGGTTGGGTTTCCGGGTTACCGAACATGATTCCGACCTTCTCACGAAGCTGGTTGATGAAGATCACGGTCGTGTTCGACTTGGAAATGGCGGCTGTGAGCTTGCGCAGTGCCTGTGACATGAGTCGGGCCTGCAGCCCCACGTGCGCGTCGCCCATCTCGCCCTCGATCTCGGCCTTGGGGACCAGGGCGGCGACCGAATCGATGACGACCACGTCCAGCGCGCCGCTACGGACGAGGACTTCAACTATCTCCAGTGCCTGTTCCCCGGTGTCGGGCTGGGAGATCAAGAGCTCGTCGATGTTGACCCCGATTCGAGAGGCATAGATGGGGTCGAGGGCGTGCTCGGCGTCGATGAAGGCGGCGACTCCGCCCGACTTCTGGGCCTCGGCGATGATGTGCAGGGCGACCGTAGTCTTGCCGGCCGACTCCGGGCCGTAGATCTCGACCACCCTCCCGCGCGGCACGCCACCCACTCCCAAGGCCAGGTCCAGCGGCAGAGAGCCGGTCGGGATGACCGAAACGTCGCGGTTGGCGGCCACCTCGCCCAGCTTCATGATTGAGCCCTTGCCATAGCTGCGCTCAATTTGCTGAAGCGCCGTGCTGAGTGCTTTTTCCTTTTCCATGCTGCGCTGCCTCCCAGTTCATTTTGTGGCTAGATGCGGTTCGTATCGCGACCATCCTCCCCCGGTCGAGGAGACGGGTCGGAGTTGGTTTGATGTCGCGAACTCATCATACGAACGCTTGTTCGCAAGGTCAAGCCTCCCTGTTCAGCCGCGCCTCCAGCAACTCCAGAGCCGAGCGCACCGCCTGGCGCCGGTTTCCGTCCCGATCCAGTCCGAAGTCGTGTCGGTCGGCCATGGCCTGGTTCTCCTCGGCCAGCCCGATGTACGTCAGCCCGACGGGTTTCCGGCTCCCATCCGCGGTTGGGCCGGCGATGCCGGTGATGGAGAGCGCAAAGTCGGTCTTGAGTTCGGCGCGGACCCCCTCGGCCATGGCCGTCGCCACCTCCTCGCTGACCGCGCCGTAGGTTGCCAGGAGGCGCTCGGGTACCCGTATCTGGCCCGATTTGACGGCGTCGGAATAGGCGATGACGCCTCCCCGGAACCATTGAGAACTGCCCGGAACGGCGGTGATGGCTCCCCCCAGCATGCCCCCGGTGCACGATTCCGCCACCGCCACTGTCAAGCCGCGCGAGCGCAGCTGCTCACCCAGGCGTTGGGCCAGCAACTCGACCATGGCATCATCGCCCAGGATCGCCGGTCGAGCAGCGAGCCAGACGCCGCGAAATCGCCACAGGTAGTCGGCACCGCTCCAGACGGTGAATACGAGCGAAACCGCCACCAGCACGTCCGCCGCCGGCCTCAGGCCGGGATATGGCTGCTGCAGAATCAGCAGCAGCGCGGCGATGATCTGGGCCACCGTCTTGGCCTTACCCCAGGAGCTGGCGGAGATGGTGTGGCCCTGATCGGCGCTGAGCGAGCGGAGCACGGTGATGAGCAGCTCGCGAGCGAAGATGACGATGACGATTGAGGCCGCGATCTGACCCTGCGCGACGAGCACGATCAGCACCGATACGACGAACAGTTTGTCGGCCAGCGGATCGAGGAATTTGCCCAGCTCGGTGACCTGGCCCGAACTTCGGGCCAGATTCCCGTCCACGGTATCGGTCAGTGCGGCCAGGGCAAAGACCGCCGCGGCGATTTGGTAGTGGTGAGCAAACTGCACCTGCAGGAGCACGATCAGCAGGGGCAGTACCGCCAGGCGGCTCAGGGTGAGGATGTTGGGCAGGTTCACTTCTGACGAATTCTGCGCTTTGAGGCCCCGGGCGGGGGGCGAGGCGCCCCGGGCGATTGGTCCCCCTGCCCTCATCACTTCCGGACTCGGAGCCAGGTCCGGGCGGCGGCCAAGGGAGCCCAGGGAGGGAGGGGCGGCGGACGCTGCCGCGGCGCCGACAGGCTCCGCCTCGGGTAGGCCAGCATTACCCTACCGCCCGAGCGTCAGCCCTCCAGGCCCAGGCGCTCGAGCAGCTCGTCCACGTCGGGCAGGTTCATCATCACTTCCCGGGACTTGCTGCCCTGGTATCCGCCCACCACGCGGTGCTCGGCGAGTTGGTCCACGATCCGGCCGGCGCGCGAATAGCCCACGTTGAATTTGCGCTGGACGAGCGACACCGAGGCCCCACCCTCGGCCGCCACGGCCCGTGCCGCGCGCGAGAAGAGAGGGTCCAGGCGGCGTTCGTTGTCGGCCTCGGAGGGCTCCGGGGCGCGCTGGTCCAGCACCTCCTCGATGTAATCGGGCTCGCCCTGGGCCTTCCAAAAGCCGACCAGGGTTTCGACCTCGTGGTCGGAGATGAATGCCCCCTGGATGCGTGTGGGCTTGCCCGCGTCGACCGGCTGGTAGAGCATGTCTCCGCGACCCAACAACTTCTCCGCTCCGCCCGAATCGAGGATCACTCGACTGTCGACCTGCGATCCGACGGCGAAGGCGATGCGAGACGGAATGTTGGCCTTGATGAGTCCGGTGATGATGTCGGTCGAAGGCCTCTGGGTGGCGATAATGAGGTGTATGCCCACCGCCCGAGCCAACTGCGCGATGCGGCAGACCAACTCCTCGATCTCACCCGCGGCGACCATCATCAGGTCGGCCAGCTCGTCGATCACGACCACCACGTAGGGCAGGCTGCGCGCGTTCTGCGCCTTGGCCTTGTCGTTGTAGGCGGCAATGTTGCGCACCCCCTCGGCCGAAAGCAGCTTGTAGCGGCGGTCCATCTCGGCCACCGCCCAGCGCAGTGCGGCGGCGGCTTGATGCGCCTCGACGATGACCGGCACGGCCAGGTGCGGCAGACCGTTGTAGCCGTTCAATTCGACGCGTTTGGGGTCGATCATGACCAGACGCAGCTGGGCCGGAGTGGCCTGCAAAAGGAGGCTCCCGATCAGGGTGTTGATGCAGACGCTCTTGCCCTGTCCGGTGGCGCCGGCGATGAGCAGATGGGGCATCCGGGTCAAATCTCCGACGATGCCCTGCCCGGTCACGTCGTTGCCCAGGGCCAGGGCCAGGGCCTGGCTGCCGGACCGAAAGCTGACCGATTCGACCACCTCGCGAATCGAAACCAGGCTGGCCGACTTGTTTGGCACCTCGACCCCCACCGCCGACTTGCCCGGTATCGGCGCCTCGATCCGCAAGGGGGCCGCGGCCAAGGCCAGGGAGAGGTCATTTTGAAGCGCGACGATCCGTTTGACCTGGACGCCAGCGCCCGGCTGCAGCTCGTACTGGGTCACGGCCGGGCCGGCATTCACGCCCACCACCTTGGCCTCGACGCCGAAGGTCGCGAGGGTACCCTCGATGATCCGGACGTTGCGTTTGATCTCATCCTGCATGCGCTCCTTGCGCACCCCGACGCTGTCCAGCAAGGTCGTGTTGGGCAGCTTCCAGGCGACCTCGGGCCGATCGTCGCGGGGATCGGCGACAACCTTCAAGATCGTTTCATCCGCGCCGCGCTCCGTGCCCGGGTCCTCGGGCGGACCGCTGGGGGGCGCTGTCGGGTGACCGGTCAGGGCGGGGCGCTCGATCGTGCGCCAAGGCAAGTCGGGAGCCTCCAACGCGGCTGCCAGGTGCTCACCCTGCCGGACCGGGACCAGCGGCGCCTCGGGCGCGCTGGTGGGGCCGGGCTGGGATCCGCGTGGGACGCGGACCAGTGATTCCAGGCGGCGGCGCTCGGCATAGGCGGCGCGAATCGCTCCCGCGGCTCCAGCCAGGACCGCCCCGGGGCTGAATTGAAAGGCGACGATGGCACCCACCAGCAGGCCCAAGGCCAACACCACCACCGCACCGACCCCGCCGGTGAGTCCGACGATGAGGTGGGCGACGGATCGACCGACGCTCCCGCCGGCGGTAGCCGAGCCCAGGCTGAGCAGACCCAGCAGGGCCAGTCCGGCGACCAGGGCCGCCGTCACGCCGGCGCGGCTGACGCGGCCCGCCGCGGGCCACATCCAGCGTCCGCCGAAGAAGAGGAGGCCGGCGACCGGCAAGGGCCACCCGTAGCCGAAGCCGCGTTCGATCTGCTGCCGCAGCCCCTGAAGGAGCGGGCCTCCTCCCCAGAGCATGGAGACCAAGCTCAAGAGCGCCACCGCCAGGAAGAGGACGGCCATGACCTCGCGCAGCTGGAGTGGGGTCAGCACCGGCATCGACGGCTTGCGCGGACGCGTGGGAGACCGCGGCCGTGAGGCGGCCCGGCGCGCCTCGGAGGCGCTGACACGAGTAGGACGGGCAGTTGTGCGACGCAATGCTGTGACGGCCCGCAAGGGCGGTGCCTGCCCGGATTATATGCTGAACTATGTCCATGGACCCCTTTGCGGCGGCCGAGGCGAGGTATCGGCACCTGTCCGAGGAGAGGCGCGAGGGGCGCCTGGAGCCGCGCGCATTCCGCAACGCCGTGCGCCAACTCAGGGTCGAAGATGGCGAGAGCCGACAGTGGGTGCTCGGGCCCGAGAACGGCGCCTGGTACCGGCGCGAGCGTGATCGCTGGATGGAATCGGAACCGCCGCGACGACTGGTCTGCCCCCGCTGCGCGCACCACAACCTGGTCCGCCACTCCTTCTGCGTCGAGTGCGGCGCGGTGCTCGACCGTAGGGAGGCCGGTTGAGGGCCACGTCCCGAACTCGGCTCGCAGCCAGAAGGCGGATTGCCTGCTGATCGACCCGCCGCCCGCGAGACGGGGCGTCGATGCGGCGCCACCCGACTAGGTCGGCGGCGTTGCCCGGGTCAGGGCCAGTCGGTACTCGCCGGTGAGCTGGGGGGCCTGATAGAAGCCGGTTGCCGGCGCCGATGCCGCCCGCTGAGTGGGCGGCTGGTGGCGGCCCAGGAGGTGGTCTTGGAGCCCGCTACCCCAGATCCCGACGGCCAGCGCCGCCGCCAGCGGGATGAGGGCCGCCAGCAGCCAAAGTCTCCAGGCCGGCCCCCGCTTGGTTCCCCGCAGCAATTCGAAGCCACAGAATCCGCAATGGCGGTCGAAGGGCCCGGCCGTTCCCCGGCATGCCCCGCATTGGCGCAATGGCAATGCGCACTGGATGCACTGGCTGAGAATGGTGGCGGGAGCATCGCAACGCGGACACAGGGTGGGAGCGGTCAGCGCCCGGGGTGGCAGCTTCACGAGGGTCCCGATCTACCGCTCATTCACCACCGGTATCACCATCGGCCGGCGATGGGTTCGATTCCAGACCAAGCGCGAGACGGAATCGTGGATGGCCTGCTGGATGACGGTGAGCTCGGGGCGGCGACCACATCTGCGCACGGCGGCAGCGGCGGTGCTGGAGATCTCGTCCATCAGACTCTGCGAGAGGTCCGGATTGATGAGGCCCCGGGAGACGACGTCCGGGCCCTGCCGCACCGATCCGCTGTCCCGGTCGACGCCGATGGTCACCACCACCATTCCGTCCTCGGACATGTGCAGACGGTCCCGCAACACCACCTGTTCCACGTCCCCAATGCCAAGGCCGTCGACGAAGACGAGTCCGCTCGCCTTCTCGGTCGTCACCTTCAACTGCTCGGGGCGAACCTCCACCACCGAGCCGTCCTCGACAATCACGACCCGCTCGGCCGGAACCCCGGACTCGACCGCCAGCTGGGCGTGATGGTGGAGCTGTCGGTACTCACCGTGAACGGGGATGAAGTGGCGTGGACGCAGCGCGCCGAGGACCTCCCGCAACTCATCACGATAGGCGTGACCGGAGACGTGAACGTTGCCCGTCTCGGAGTAGTACACCCGGGCGGCTCCGTTGCGGTACAGGTTGTTGATGGTGCGGTTGACCATCCGCTCGTTGCCGGGAATGGGCCGGGCCGAGATCACCACCCAGTCCGAGCGTCCGACGTTGAGCAGATTGTGGCGGCGGCCGGCAAAGCGGGCCAGGGCCGACATCGGTTCCCCCTGACTGCCCGCCGTGATCAGGACCAGGCGCGTTTCGTGGGCGGCCGCTTCGAGACTGACGAGCGTCCCCGGGGGTACGTCGAGATAGCCCAATTCGCCACCCACGCGAAACGAGTTCTGCATGCTCCTGCCCGCGACCGCCAACTTGCGTTGGTGTTCGTGGGCCAGCGTCACCACCCGCTGCAGGCGGTGGATGTTGGAGGCGAAGGTGGCCACGATGATCCTTCCCGGCGCCTGGCGGAAGATCTCCTCGAAGGGTGCGATGAGGTCCCGCTCAGAGCCGCTGTGTCCCTCCCGCTCGGCATTGGTGGAATCGCCCAGCATCAACAAAACGCCCTCGTCGCCGAGCTCGCGCATGCGTTGCAGATCGGTTCCGGTGCCATAGGCGGGGTCCCGGTCCAGTTTGAAATCGCTGGTGTAGAAAACCCGCCCGACGGGCGTTTCGATGGAGAGCGCGAGCGCGTCCGGGATGCTGTGGGAGACGGCCACGGCTTCCACTCGGAACGGCCCCAGTTGGACCCGGTCGCCCGCGCGCACCTCCCGCAAATCAGCGTCGTTCAAGACTCGATGCTCGCGCAATTTGGTCTTGGCCAAGCCCAGCGTCAAGCGGGTCCCGAAAACCGGCGCTCCCAGCCGCCGAATGACGAAGGGAAGCGCCCCGATGTGGTCCTCGTGGCCGTGGCTCAGGAAAATCCCAAGCACCTTTCGACCCCGCTGCAGGAGCCAGGACACATCCGGTACCACCAGGTCCACGCCCGGCATCTCCTCGGTCGGAAACATGAGCCCGCTGTCCACCACCAGCACCTGGCCTTCCCACTCCAGAGCCCACATGTTCAGCCCGACTTCGCCCAGGCCTCCCAGCGGCACGTAGCGCAGTGGTCCCATCAGATCAGCCGAAGTTGGATGTCGGCGGCTGGATCCGTTCCGGCCTCATGCGATTTAGGGGTCGGCCCCGGCTGGGCCTCAGCGGGGGTCCGATCGAGATGCGCTTTGACGCGTTGGAAATCCGCCTCAAGATCCTTCAAGAGAGATCCATTGTGCAGTGCGGCCGCGGGGTGGTAGCACGGAATGAATTGGACGCCGGCTCGTTCAAAGGTCTCGCCGTGGACCCGGGAGATCGAACCCACCCCCGGGAGCATGCGTTCCAACGCATGACGGCCCAGAATCACCACCGTCTGCGGTCTGATCAGACCGAACTGCCGACGCAGGTAGGGCAGGCAGGTCTCGGCCTCCTCGGGGCTGGGGTCCCGGTTGTGGGGCGGGCGGCACTTGAGCACGTTGGTGACGTACACCTGGTCCCGCGAGAGTCCGATCCCGGCCAGCAGGTTATCCAGAACCTTGCCCGCCGCACCCACGAAGGGCAGGCCCTGAAGGTCCTCGTTGGCCCCCGGAGCCTCGCCCACGATCATGATCCGCGCGTCGGCCGGACCGCTGCCGGGTACGGCGTTGGTGCGGGAAGCGTGAAGGCCGCAGAGGGTGCAGAGGCGCACCTGCTGGGCGAGTTTCTGAAGTTCGATGCCCCGAATGCTATCCGAGGGCAGCCCCAACACTGATCAATTCGCCCGATTCGTCCACCACCCGCATCAACGCGGCCAGGTCCTGGCTCGGCATGGGGACCAGAGGAAGCCGGAAGGGGCCGGTCTCAAATCCGAGGCTGGCCAGCACCGACTTGACCGGGATGGGGCTCGTGGAGGCGGTCATGAGCGCTCTCATCAAGGGCAGCAGTCGGAGGTGAATGGCCGTCGCCCGGGCCTGCTCACCGTTCGCGTGCGCCTCGATCATCCCTCGCATGGCGGTTCCAGCCAGGTGCGACACCACGCAAATGACCCCGTCTCCGCCCACCCCCAAGAGCGGGAGGGTGAGGGCGTCGTCACCCGACCAGACCTGAAAGCCGGGGGGACGCGAGGCACAGATCAATCCGATCTGGGTCAGATCGCCGCTGGCCTCCTTGACACCGATTACCCCCGGTAGCTCGGCCGCCCGCAGGGTGGTCTGGGCGGTCATGTTGACGCCGGTTCGGCTCTGGATGTTGTACATGATGGTGGGCCCGACCGCGGCCAGGGCTTGGAAGTGACGGAAGATGCCCTCCTGGGGCGGGCGGTTGTAGTACGGAACCACCGCCAGCAGGGCGTCTGCTCCCGCCGCCATGGCCCGTTCCGAGAGCCGGATGGAGTGGCGGGTGTCGTTGCTGCCGGTTCCGGCCACCACGCTGCCATCGGGAATGGCCTCCCGAACTGCGCGAATGAGTTCGATCTTCTCATCGTCGTCGAGCGTTGGCGCCTCGCCCGTGGTGCCCGCCAGCACGACCCCGTCGGAGCCGTCTTGGAGCAGGCGTCCGGCCAGAGCCTGAGCAGCACCCAGATTGAGCGAGCCATCGTCATGGAAGGGAGTCACCATCGCCGTCAAGAGCCGACCGATCTCGCGCCCCATCAGATCGCCCCCATCCGTATCGCCTCCTCGGCGATCTGGATGGCGTTCAACGCCGCCCCCTTGCGCAGATTGTCGGAGACCAGCCAGAAGGCGAGACCGTTGGGGGTGGACGGATCATTGCGGATCCGGCCCACGTAGACATCATCCTTGCCGGCCACGCCCACCGGGGTGGGATAGATCTGCTGGGCGGGATCGTCCTGAACCACAATTCCGGGCGCCGAATCCCAGCGGGCGCGGGCCTCGGCCGCCGACAGCGAGCGACCGGTCTCGAGGAAGACCGCCTCGCCGTGGCAGATTGGAACCGGCACGCGAACGCAGGTGGCCACGATTCTCAACTGGGGCTCGTGGAGGATCTTCCGGGTCTCCAAGACCAGCTTCATCTCCTCTTCGTTGTACCCCCCCTCCTCCATGGGCCAACCTCCGGGCACCACGTTATAGGCGAGTTGGTAGGGGTAGGAACTGGACTTGGGGTCCTCGCCGGCAGCGATGGAGCGCGTTTGGGCGGCCAGTTCCTGGACCAGAGCACTGCCGGCGCCCGACGCCGATTGGTATGTCGCCACCGTCACCCGCTCGATTCCGACCCCATCGCGAATGGCGTTCAGGGCGACGGTGAGGGGGATGGTGCAGCAGTTGGGATTGGCGATGATGCCGTGAGCGCGACGCGGAATGTCTTTTGGATTGACCTCGGGCACGACCAGCGGAACGCCGTCCTCCATACGCCAGGCGGAGGAGTTGTCGATGACCAAGGCGCCCGCCCGGGCCGCCAGCGGCGCGAAATGACGCGAGACCTCCGCTCCCGCGCTGAAGAGGGCGATGTCGACACCCGCAAAGGCGTTTTCGTCCAGGGTCTCGACCGGAATCCTCTGACCGGCGCACTCAACCTCCAGCCCGGCTGATCGCTCGGAGGCCAGGGCGCGGACGCGCGCCAGGGGGAATTGGCGCTGACCCAGGATCTTGAAGAACTCGGTACCGACCACGCCCGTGGCGCCCACCACCGCAACATTGAATTCCCGAACCGGAGAACCCATGGCCGGAGTTTACAGTCCTCGGCTGCGCCTCATGCGAGGCCCAAAAGGGAGTCCATGCTGCGATGGAACGTGGGCTCGGCGACCAGCCTTCGAATCGCCAGCAGAACACCGGGCGCGTAGGCCTCCCGACTGGTGGTTCGATGGGTCAGGGTCAAGGTCTGCCCGGCCAGCCCGAAGAGCACCTCCTGATCGGCGAGCAGACCGGGCAGGCGGACCGAGTGCAGACCCACGCCCTGGAGTTCGGCGCCTCGGCTCCCCGGGAGCGGTGAGTGGCGCGGTCGGTTGTAGGAGAAGTGACCCTTGGCGGCGAGTCTGCGGGCGCTGGCGAGGGCCGTCCCGGAGGGCGCGTCCAGCTTTTGATCGCCGTGCATCTCGATCACCTCGGCGGCCTCGAAATAGGGCGCGGCCAGTTCGGCAAGCCACATCATCAGCACCGCCCCGATGGCGAAGTTGGGGGCCACGATGCCGCCCACGCCGGCGCTGACGCAGGCCGCCTCCAATTCCACCAGGTCTTCCTCGGACATGCCCGAGGTGCCGATCACGGGCACCGCGCCGGCGGCGACCGCCGCCAGGCCGTTGGTCAGGGCGGCATCGGGACGGGTGAAATCGACCAGCACCTGCGGTCGCCACTCTTCCAGTCGCCGGGTGAGGTCGTCGTCGCGGCCGATGCCGCCCACGTAACGTATGTCGCTCTCGCGAGCCAGGGCGGGGGCCAGTTCTCGGCCCACCCGCCCCCTATGGCCGGACAGCGCCACCGCGATCGGGCGTTGTTCGCCTCGCTCTAGCGTGCCCATGTCACCGCAATTCTGCTCGGCTCGGAGCGGGCCGACAGAGAGCGATCGAGATCACCGATCGACCCTGCCGGCACACCCCTGGCCGGGGCGCTATTTTCAGCGCCGGGCGCGATCCCGGCTGCCGCTGCGGTTGCCACGGAAGCTTCCCGACCGCTCGCGGGAGTCGTCGGGTGGCGGCGTCGGCTCGCTCAGGGCCCGCGCCACCTTCTCCGGATCGATCGACTCCTCGATCGGCAGTCCCTGCGCGGTGAGTTCGTCGATGGCCGCCTGGCGGCTCAGGTTGAGGCGGCTCTGAGCATCGATCTCGACCGCCTTGACGACGATCTCGTCACCAACGTTGATGATGTGCTCGACGCGCTCCACCCGGTGGTCACTGAGCTTGGAGATGTGAACCAGACCGTCCTGATTGGGAAGCACTTCGACGAAGGCCCCAAAGGGCATGATGCGAACCACCTTGCCGCGATAGATCCGCCCCACCTCGACCTCGTCGGTGAGACCCTTGATCCAGTCGATCGCCTTGCGCGCCGCTTCCTGATCGGAGGCCGCAACGAAGACCTTGCCGTCGTCCTGGATGTCGATCTGGGCCCCCGTCTCCTCCACGATCTTGCGGATAACCTTGCCGCCCGATCCGATCACGTCGCGGATCTTGTCGGGATGGATCTGGATGGTGGTGATGCGGGGCGAGTAGGGACTCATCTCGGCCCGCGGGCTCGGAATCACCGCCAGCATCTTGTCCAGAATCTGGAGGCGCGCGTCGTGGGCCTGAGCCAGTGCCTCGGACATCATCTGACGGGACAGGCCCTTGATCTTGATGTCCATCTGGAGGGCGGTTATGCCCTCTCTGGTTCCGGCCACCTTGAAGTCCATGTCCCCCAGCGCGTCCTCCACGCCCTGGATGTCGGTCAGGATCGCATAGCGTCCCTCGCGGGTGACCAGGCCCATGGCGATGCCGGCCACGGGAGCCTTGATCGGCACCCCGGCATCCATCAGGGCCAGGGTCGAGCCGCACACCGAGGCCATCGAGGTTGAACCGTTGGAACTCAGAATCTCGGACACCAGACGCATCGCATAGGGCCACTCGACCAGGTCTGGGATGACCGGCAGCAGGGCCCGCTCAGCCAACGCGCCGTGACCAATCTCCCGCCGTCCGGGCGAGCGCAGAGGCTTGGATTCACCAATTGAGTAGGGCGGCATGTTGTAGTGGTGCATGTAGCGCTTGGACTCTTCAAGTCCGATCCCGTCCAGCTTCTGAGCATCGCCGATGGTGCCCAGGGTGAGCACCGTCAGGGCCTGCGTCTGGCCTCGCTTGAACATGCCCGAGCCGTGGGTGCGGGGCAGAACTCCGACCTGGACGGTGATCTCGCGGATGTCCTTGGTGCCGCGTCCGTCGACCCTCACGCCCTCTTCGATGACGCGCTGGCGGACGCGATCCTTGAGCTTCTTCTCGAAGAGTGTGCCGACGGTGGCGGACTGCTCTGGAAAGCGCTCCGACAGCGCCGCTCGCAGCTCCTTCTTGAGGGAGCTCAGAGCCTTTTCGCGGGCCGCCTTGTCGGCACCGTAGGCGACCTCGTCGAGGCGGTCGCCCAGCCACTGCTCAACCGCGGCGGAGACCTCCGGGTCGTAGGTGGTGGGAGTGTATTCCTGCTTGGCCAGCCCGACCTGCCCCTGCAGGGCGTGCAGCGCCTCGCAGATACGGCCAATCGCCTCGTGGGCGACCTCCAGCGCGTCGACCAGGATCTGCTCGCTGACGCCCTTGGCCCCGGCCTCGACCATGAGGATGGCCTCCTGGGTACCGGCCACGACCAGATCCAGCTCGGAGCGGCCCATCTCGCCCAGGGGCGGGTTGACGACCAAGGCGCCGTCGATGTAGCCGATGCGAACGGCCCCGATGGGGCCCTGGAAGGGGATGTCAGAAATGGCCAGCGCGGCCGAGGCGCCGTTGATCGAGAGCACGGCCGGGTCGTTCTCGTGGTCCACCGAGAGCACGGTCGACATGACCTGCACGTCGTTGTGGAAACCGTCCGGGAAAAGGGGCCGAATCGGTCGATCGGTCAGGCGCGAGGTCAGCGTCGCCTGCTCCGAGGGGCGCCCCTCGCGACGGATGAACCCACCGGGGATCTTGCCCGCCGCGTACATCTTCTCCTCGTAATCACAGGTCAGGGGGAAGAAGTCGATGCCTTCGCGCGGCTCCTTCGACATCAGCGCGGTGCACAGCACAACGGTGTCGCCCTGGCGGATGATGACCGCTCCATTGGCCTGTTCGGCCACGGTTCCGGTCTGAATGGTGATCTGCCTGCCGGCAATCTCAAACGTCTTCGTGGTGGTTTCCACCCGTACTCCTCCAACGAGGGCCCAGGGTCCTAGCGACTGGCGTTGACCGGGGTCAAGTTCCAGTTGTTAGGGGCCTGAACCCCCACATAAATGAGCACGCCGCGGGGCGTGCTCCTCCTATCGCCTTATGCCCAGCTTTGCGATCAGCGTTCGGTAGCGCTCGACATCGTTGCGGGAAAGGTAGTTGAGCAGGCGCCGACGCTTGCCTACCAGGAGCAGGAGTCCGCGGCGGGAGTGGTGATCCTTCCCATGCGCCTTCAAGTGCTCGGTGAGCTGCTTGATGCGCTCGGAAAAGATCGCAACCTGAACTTCCGGCGACCCCGTGTCAGAGTCGTGGAGCCTGTGCTCCGCGATCAGCGTTCCCTTGACTTCGTTTTCGACTGCCAAACTGAGGTGGAATTATACCCGGTTAGCACCCCCGCGCCACTGGGGCCGGTGCTCCGGCCGGGCGGCGCCCTTGGCGAAGCCCCCCCAGCCGGTACCTGATCGCCCCATCCTGGTCAGGGACGGCGGAGCGCAGCCTGGGCTGAAGCCGGCCGGCCTGCGCCCTCCCCCCCTGGCTCGAGCCGGAGCGCGGCCTCGACGACCGGCTTCGCCCAGTCCGGGACGACCTCGATCGCGCAAGACCGGATAATCCGCCCCTCCCGCGTCTCCAGCACCAGGAGCGGCTCGGGGGCTTGGCCCCCCCGGAGGTCTGCTTCGGCGCTGTTGTCGTAAACGCGGAGATGGGAGAGCCGGGGCATCAAACGCACCAAATTCTGCCTGCTCTTGGCGTAGCGGAGCCGGATCCGCCCCGACTCGATGTCGTGGCCGCCGAGCGCGACCCGGGCGGCCACACGCGTGATGTGCAGTTCAGGGCCGTCGAGGCCGACATAGGCCATGTTCACCCTCAGGCCCTGCTCCAGCGCCCCCTGCAGCAACCCGGTGATGGTGCGCCCGCCCAGCGTCGTTGCCAAAGCCAAGTCGTGCCGCTCCGCGATCGCGCCGGCGAGGGCTTCCCGACCCGATTCCCAGGCGATCTGGTTGGCTTCGCGCCCGCTCAAGCCCGGGTTGGCCGCCAGCAGCTCGCGTGTGAATTCGTCGAGGTTGATGTAATCACCACCCAGCTCGCGAACTCGGGCACCCAAGATGCTGCTCTTGCCGGCCCCGTTCACACCCGCCAGGACGGTGATCAGGGCGGGCGGGTCAGCCGGCGGCAACTCTCCTCGCCGAGTTGCGCCCGGCTCCCGCGCGCGTGCCACGGCCTCGGCTGGCGGCGCTGACCGCAGCCCCTCCCAGCTCCTGCGGGGTTGACTCCAAGAGCGCCTCCGCAGCCCGCCGCGCTCCGGGCGTGTTCATCCGTACAACCCTCTGGTTGAACTCCCTCGTCAATCGGTCGAGGTCTGAGTCCTCGTTCTTGGCCATGGCACCGTACTGATCGGCCGACAGGAGCACCGCCCGCACCCGGCCGTAGCGGGTGATCGCAACCGCCCCCCCGGATGCCGCGATCTCCAGCAGCTTGCCCATTTCGTTCTTGGCATCGGTCGCCCGGACGACTTCGGCAATCCGCCCTCGGAGGTCTCGGATTTGTTGAGGAGAATCAGCCATCTTGGCTAAGATTTTAGCACGGTTTCCCTCGATTCGCCCCGTCGGTGGACGTGCCTGGAATCTCCGACCCGGCCCGCCGGAACAGCCCTCGAGCTCAGTTGGAACCGATTCGCCCGGCGGCGTTGCCAGATCTCGGGGACACCGCCGACTGGGCCAGCGACAGCGCCCCCGGTTCGATCTCGAAGACGGCCGGCAGACAGCCGATGGGCTCCCCATCGAGGTCGACCTTGACCTCGACCGGGGAGCTGACCTCGATCCGTCGGGCTCGGGTATGGAAGATCCTCGGGGTCAGGCCCACCAGGTGGGTCCCGGAACGAATCCGTCGCAGTCCGCGCAGATTCTCCCAGAGGTTGACGTCGCCGACCACGATGACGTCGAGCAGACCGTCGTCGACTCGTGCCTGGGGAGCGATGCGCATGCCACCCCCGTAGTACTGCCCGTTGGCGACCACGACCTGCTGGCAGACGAGGTCGATGGGCTCGCCATCGATGACGATGTGGAGCGGCTTGTTGCGCCAGGTGAGCAAGGTCCGGATTGAAGCCAGGAGGAAGGTGAGCTCGCCTCGTGGCAAGCCGGACGAGGAGGCGACGCGAACCGCGACCTCGCCGCCGATGCCAACGTCGGCGACGTTGAGGAAGTGGCGCGAGGTGGGGCCATCCGGGCCGGCAAACCAGGCCCGGCCCAGATCCAGCCGCCGCGGCTCACCCCTGGCGAGTGCTGCGGCGGCCAGGATCGGGTCTGCCGGGATGCCCACGCTGCGCCGGAAATCGCCCCCGGTGCCGAGCGGCAGAATCCCGAATCGAGTTGGAGACTCGATCCTGACGCCGTCTTCGAAGAAGCCATTCACGACCTCGTTGATGGTCCCGTCCCCGCCCCCCGCGACGACCAATGGTCGGTGGCCGCGAACCGCGGCGCGGGCCAACCTGGTGGCGTCCCCAGGCCCGCTCGTCATGGCCAGTTCAAAGTCGAATGTGGAAGCGCGCAGGCGCTCGGCCAGCAGCGGCCAGCGCCGCCCCGCCCGGCCCCCCTGGGCGGCGGGGTTGGCGATGAGCAGCGGCAGATTGCTCAAGTGGTCGAGCGTCCCAACAACTCGCGGGTGGCATCCACATCGCGGCCGATGGCCTCGATCAGGTCATCCTGGCTGTCAAACTTCTCCTCGTCGCGGAGGCGGGCGACGAAGCGCAACTCCAGCGAGCGGTCGTACAAGTCTTCGCTGTAGTCCAGCAGGAAGGCCTCCACGCGCATCTCGGTGCCGCCGAAGGTGGGCCGATAGCCGATGCTGATGGCGGCCATGGCCTGGCCTGCGGGATGACTGGCCCAACCGGCGTAGATGCCGCGGCCGGGAATCAATTTGGTCGGCGGAAGGGTCAGGTTGGCGGTCGGAAAGCCGAGCTGACGGCCGATCTGGTCGCCGCGCTTGACCATCCCGACAAGAGCGAAGCGCCGGCCCAGCAGGCGGGCCGCGCCCGCCATCTCCCCGAGCGTGACCAAGCGCCGCACCTCGGAGCTGTGGATCTCCTGACCCTGGAGTCGCATTCCCTCCACCACCTCCGCCCGTCGGCCTCTCTCCCGCAACCAGGCCAAATCCCCACTCCTCTCCCGTCCGAAGCGAAAGTCGGGGCCGACCACCAGCCGGCGGAGCTGGCAGACCCGGTCCAGCTGGGCCATGAACTCCTCCGGGCTCTGGGCCGCGAACTCACGGGTGAAGTTGACGACCATCACCTGCTCGATTCCGATGCGAGCGATGAGCTCCATCTTCTCCTCCAGGGTGGTGATCTGGGGGGGACAGTTGGCGGGATCGAGAACGCAGCGCGGGTGGGGGTCAAAGGTGATGACGGCGGGCACTTCGCGGTTGGCCCGGGCGGTGGCCACGAGGGCGGCCAGCAGGCGCTGGTGGCCCAGGTGGACGCCGTCAAAGCTGCCGAGAGCGAGCGCGGTGGGGCCGAGCTGCTGAGGCGGCCAACCGAAGTCGATCTGCACGCTTAGGGCAGCACCTTGTCGGGAACGAAGAGGCGCCGCAGTGGATCGGTGTGCCCGATGGCCACCAGGCGCCCCGCCTGGTCGTGCGCCCGCACCGCCCCCAGCCCGGGTTCGGGCAGAACCCGGACCGCGCGTCCCTGCCGCACCAAACCCTCCTGGTCGGGACCCAGCCGGACCTCGGGCATGGGTGGAAGCAGGACCTGGGGTGGCAGCAGGTGAGCCTCGATGCTGGCTCGGTCGGTGAGCTCGGAGAGGTCCACGGCGGTGGTGACGCTGAGGGGTCCGTAGTCGCTGCGGACCAGCCGGCCCAGGTAGCCGCCCACCCCCAGGCGATCCCCCAGGTCCCGCGCCAGGGAACGCAGGTAGGTGCCGCGTCCGCAGCTGACGCGGACGGCGGCGGTGGCTCTGGGCCCGGGTTTGAAGTCCAGCACCTCGGCCGAATAGATCTCCACCGCCCGCGCCTCGGGCCGCGTCGTGTCCCCCTCGCGGGCGCGAACGTAAGCGCGCTGGCCATCCACCTTGACGGCCGAAAAGGCGGGTGGTTGCTGCTGAATCTGCCCCACGAAATCGAGCAGCGCCGCGGCTACCAACTCCCGAACCAGGGCGCTTGGGTCGGCCCCCGCGACCTGCTCCGACTCGGCGTCGTCGGTCGCCGTGCGATACCCAAAGCAGACCTCGGCGACGTAGGTTTTGGGTAGCAGGTGGGCGAAATCCGCCAGCCGCGTGGCGGACTCGAAGAGCACCGGCAAGACCCCGGTGGCGAGCGGATCCAGGGTTCCCGCGTGTCCGACGCGGCGGGCGCCGCTGACCTGTCGCAACCGCCGCACCACCGCGAAGGAGGTGGAGCCGGCGGCCTTATTTACGTTTAGAACCCCTGGGTGCATGCTCTGCGATCGCCTCCGTGGCGGTGGCTCGGACGGTGGCGATGGCGTCCTCCATGGCCAGTGCGACCTCGGCTCCAGCCGCTCGCAGATGGCCCCCGCCGCCGTAGTGAGCGCAGATGGCGGCGGCGTCCACCTTGCCCCTCGTACGCACGCTGATCTTGGTCAGCTGGGCGCCGATCTCCTTGAAGACAACCGCCACCTGAAGTCCGGCGATGCTGTTGAGGGTGTCTATGATGCCCTCCGACTCGGCCATCACCGCGCCCGTCTCGCGCAGCATCTTCTTGCTCACCTTGGCCCAGGCCAGCCGGCCCTCCATCTCCACCTGCATCGCGGCCAGGCTCAGCGACTGCAGCCGGAGCGTGGTGAGGGGGCGGGATTTGTAGACCATGGCCGCGATGTAGCCGGGATCGGCGCCGTAGCGGGCCAGCCGCGCCGCGTCGGCCAGCGCCCGCGGGGTGGTGTTCTCGTGCCGGAAGCCGCCCGTGTCGGTCATCAATGCGGTGTACAGATTGGTCGCGATGGAGGCTGTCACCGGCCAGCCAAAGTGCTCGAGCAGGTCGAGGCACATCTGACCCACGGCCGAGGCGGGCTCTTGGGTGAGACTCTCGGCGTCGATCAGGTTCAGGTCGCCAAAGCGCGAGTTGGAAGCGTGGTGGTCGATGTTGACGACGGTGGCGTGGTCGCCCACGTAGCTCGCCATTCCGCCCGAGCGCTCCATGTTGCCGGCGTCGAAGAAGAGCACCAGGGCCGGATCGACCCCCGCCGGAGGCGCCTCCACGACGCGGTCGAACCCGGGTAGCCAGCAATAGAGGTCGGGCAGCGGCGGGGGTATCAGCACGTAGGCCTGCTTGCCCTGCGTCTCGAGCGCTTCGGCGAAGGCCAGGCTGCAACCTAAAGTATCGCCGTCAGCGTCCTTGTGACCGATGATCAGGACCTCGCGGGCGGAGTCCAGGAGCGCCTTCAGCTCGCCGACCTCGTCGCTCAGCTCGGAGATGCTGATGGCCATGACCTCCTCACGGGCGCGCTGCCGGGATCATTGTTCATTGTTCGCCGGGGCGTCGGAACTGGGCGTCGGCGCGGGCGGCAGCACTTCCCGCAGGCGCTGTGAGATGCGGGCCGAATACTCGATCGACTGGTCCAGCTCGAAGCGCAATTCGGGCGCGAATTTCAGGTTTTGCAAACGTCTCCCCAACTCCCGTCGGATGAGCCCTCGCGCGCTCCTCAGGCCGGCCAGGCTGTCCGCCTGGGCCTTCTCGTCGCCGAGCACGCTAACCCGGATACGGGCGCTGCGCAAGTCGGGCGACATCCTGATCCCGGTCAGGCTGACGAAGCCAATCCTGGGGTCCTTCAGGTCGCGCCGGATGATTTCCATGATCTCCTCGCGCACCTGAGCCCCCACCTGGTCGGTGCGGTGACCGCTCATGGCGAGGCTCAGACTTCCTCGCGCTCCAGCCGGAAGGTCTCCATCGTATCGCCTGGCTGGAAGGCGTCAAAACCATGCAGGCCGATTCCACATTCCTGACCCGCGGTCATCTCGCGAACCTCATCCTTGAAGTGTTTCAGGGAGGTTATGGGACCTTCGAAGATCTGCTCCTTGCCCCGCGTCAGCTTGACGTGGCCGCCCCGGCTAACCCTTCCCTCTAGCACCCTCGAACCGGCGATGATGCCCATGCGCGGGATGCGGATGGGGGTGATCACCTCCACTCTGCCCTCCCAAACCTGCCGGTAGGTCGGTTCGCGCAGGCCCTTGGCCGCCCGCTCCACGTCCTCGGTCAGCTTGTAGATGACGTCGTAGTAGCGGACCTCGACCTTTTCCCGCTCGGCCGTCCGCTCGGCGGCGGGGTTGGACTTGAGGTTGAAACCGATGATGATGGCGTTGGAGACGCCAGCCAGAAGAATGTCGGAGTCGTTGACCGGACCCACACCCTGGCCGACGACCTTGATCTGCACGACCGGGTCCTCGATCTTCTGAAGCGCCGCCACCAGGGCCTCCAGGGCGCCACCGGTGTCGGCCTTGACGACGAGATTGAGCTCTTTGACCTCGCCTTCCTTGGCCCGCCGGGCCAGTTCGTCGAGCGTGATCCGCGGTGCGAACTCGCGCCCGGCCTCGATCGACCGCTTTTCCTGCAGTTTGGTGAGTGCGATCTGCCGCGCCGCCTTCTCGGATCCGACCACCTGGAAGATGTCACCGGCGCTGGGGACCTCGCTCAGCCCGCTCACCACGACCGGGGTGGCCGGGGTCGCGACCAGAACAGCGGTGCCGCGATCGTCGCTCAGGGCCCGAACGCGGCCGTAGATGGCACCGCAGACGAAGTTGTCGCCGACCCGCAGGCTTCCATTCTGAACCAGGACCGTGGCGACCGGGCCGCGGCCCCGCTCGAGGTGGGCGTCGACGATGGTGCCGATGGCGTAGCGGTCGGGGTTGGCCTTCAGATCCAGAATCTGGGTGGACAGAACGATGGTGGTGAGCAGGTCGTCCAGACCCTCGCCGGTCTTGGCCGAGACGTGAACGCACTCGTGCTCACCGCCGTAGTGGCGGGTGATGAGACCGTGCTCGGCCAGTTCGGCGTGGACCCGGTCCGGGTTGGCCCCGTCGATGTCGATCTTGTTGATCGCGACCACGATCGGAACCTCGGCCGCGCGGGCGTGCTGGATGGCTTCCACCGTTTGCGGCATCACGCCGTCGTCGGCGGCCACCACCAACACCGCCACGTCGGTCACCGAGGCGCCCCGCGCACGCATGGCGGTGAAGGCCTCGTGCCCGGGAGTGTCGACGAAGACGACCTTGGCGCCCTCGTCGGTCTCGACCGAGTAGGCGCCGATGCGCTGCGTGATTCCGCCCGCCTCGCCCGCCGCCACCCGGGTCTTGCGAATGGCGTCCAGGATCGAGGTCTTGCCGTGGTCGACGTGGCCCAGGACGGTCACGATGGGCGGCCGCGGCTTCAGGTTGGCGGGGTCCTCGTGGACCAGGGAAAAGAGCTGGCCGCGGGAGGTGGTGACGACCTGATCGCCCTCGCTCTCGATGGCCACGATGTCATCATTCGCGATCGTTTCCACGGCGAAGCCAAAGTCGTCGGCCACGATCTCGGCCGTACCGAAGTCGATGACCTGGTTGACGGTGGCCATGATTCCGCTTCCCATGAGCTTCTTGATCACATCCACGGGGCTGACCTGGAGACGGTCGGCGAGGTCCTTGACCGTCACCGCCGGCGGCAGCTGGATCTTGCGCTCACCATTGGGCTGAACCCGGTCGGGTGCCGCCAACGAGCGCTTGAACTGCCCCCGGGCGGCCTCGATGGCGGTTGGTGGCAGCGGTGCGGTGGGATTGCGCAGGAGCCGTCGCTGCTGCAGGAAGTTCAGCAGCTCCTTGTGGTTGATGTTCAGCTCGCGCGCCAGTTCCTGGGCTTTCATGGGGACGTTTGATTATGCGCCCGCGCGCCCCCTGGCTTCCGCGCCCGGCTGGACGGGGATCCGCCGGGGCGGTTGGGCGTGGCCGACGAGCTCGCCTCCGGACGGCCGAAAGGGGTCACGGTGCGGCGCCCTCCCCTTCCCCGCGCGCTTGGTCGAGGCTGGCCAGCGCGACCAGGACCACGCCGTCGGCCGCCGGGCCCAGCCTGGTCTTGAGGGCGCGGCCCAGCGAGCGCCGCTTCAGGGCCTGCTCAACGCACTCGCTGCGAGCGTGGAGGTAGGCCCCGCGGCCCGGTAGTCGGCGCTCGGAATCGAGCCGCAACTCCTGCCCGGGGTCGGCCACAAACCTCAACAGGGCCGATTGCGGTTCCCGCCCCCGGCAGCCCACGCAGGTACGCTCGGGCTCAGATGGGGCCAGGGCGGGGCTCCTCGCCAGATGGGGCTGGAGCGGGTGCTGGCGGATTCTCTCCAACCCCGTCTTCGGAGGCGTCGAGAGGGTCTGCCTCGGAAGGGCGGATGTCGATTCGAAGGCCGGTCAGCTTGGCCGCCAGCCGGGCGTTCTGGCCGTCTTTGCCGATGGCCAGCGAAAGCTGGTCGCGTTCCACCGTGACCTGTGCGTTGCGGATCTCCAGGTCGACCTCCACGGTCAATATCCGAGCCGGTCCAAGCGCCGCGGCCACGAACCGAGAATGGTCGGTCGAGTAGGGAACGATGTCCAGATGTTCGCCCCCGAGCTCGGTCAGGAGAGCGTGGTGTCGAACTCCGCGCGGACCCACGCAGGAGCCCACCGGATCGATGCTGCGATCCTCGCTGGAGACAGCGACCTTGGATCGAAGGCCGGCTTCGCGTACGATCTCGCGCACCTGAACCAGGCCCGACGCCACCTCCGGCACCTCGGCCTCCAGGAGTCGTAGCACGAAGGTCTTGGAGTTGCGCGAGACCCTGACCTGAGCATCGCGCCAGCGCGCCCGGGGCTCCAGCAGGACCACGGTGATGAGCTGGCCTGGCCGCCAGACCTCACCCGGGATCTGCTCTTCGGGTGGCATCCAGCCCTGCACTTTGCCCAGGTCGATGTAGACCTGCCCACGGTCGACGCGATCCACCGTGCCGCTGGAGAGTTCGCCATGGCGCTGCGCCAACTCGCTCAGGGCGAGGTCGCGCTCCAGGTTCCGCAGGTGTCGCATCACCGCCCAGCGCGCCGTCTGAGCGGCGGTGCGCTTGAAATCGTCGACCGGGAGCATCCGCTCCACCTGGCTGCCGTCGTCGGCGATCAGCCAGCTGCTGATGCGCATTTCGCCGCTGCGCGGATCCAGGTGGAGGACGATCTCGCCGGGCGGATCAAATGCCTTCCGGTAGGCCTGTGCGAGCGCCCCCTCGACGCTCTCCACCAGCTCCGGCAGCTCGATCCCAAAGCGCGTGCTGAGCTGGTCCAGCGCATCACCCAACGACTCCTCGCGTTTCAAGGGCTGGCCACCAGATGGCCGGCGATGAGATCCGCCCAGGCGATCCTGATCGCCCCCGTCCGCCGCTCGACGACCTCCAGGCCCTCGCCGTCGACCGTGCCCAAAGTCCCCTCCAGCGCCACCTCCACCGCCCCCAGACGGTAGCGGAGGTTGACCTTGCGGCCGACAAATCGTTCGTAGTCGGCGGGCGTCTTGAGCGGCCGCTCGGCCCCCGGTGAGGAGACCTCAAGGGTGTACGAGTCGGGCATCAGGTCGGACTGGTCGAGCAGGGGGCCGGCCAGGTGGCTGACCCGCTCGCAGTCCTCGATGGAGACGAACCCATGCGACTTGTCGATCGTCAGGCGCAGAGTCTTGCCGCCCACCCCGGTGCGCTCGAGGGCGTAGACCGAGTAGCCGAGGTGGGCCAGACTCGGCTCCAAGAGACTCTGGATTTCTTCAATTGGCCATCTGGACACGGGTTCTGACCTAGCGAGGCGGCTGCAGCCTTCTCCACACCACCAGCAGCTGGGAGGCGTTGAAGATGGAGCTGTAGGTGCCGGAGATGATCCCGATCAACAGCGCCAGCACGAAGCCGCGCAAGGTTTCACCACCGAACAGGATCAGCGCCAGCAGGACCAGCACCACGGTGAAGCTGGTGATGATGGAACGCGCTGCGGTCTGCATGATGCTGAGGTTCACGACCTGCTCGAAGGTGAGCCGGTTGGAGAGGATCAGGTTCTCCCGGATCCGGTCGAAGACGACGATGGTGTCGTGGACCGAGAAACCGACCACGGTCAGGACGGCGGTTAGAAAGAGGCTGTCGATCTGGCCCACGCGCAGGTTCAGACCGGTGCCGAGGATGGAGAAGATGCCGGCCAGGATGAAGACGTCGTGGAGCAGCGCCAGCAGCGCGGAGCCGCCAAATTGAAAGCCCGAGCGCCATCCCCCCTGCACCTTGCGGAAGCGAAAGGCGAGGTAGAGCAAGATCAGGAAGGCGGCACTGACGATCGCGTAGAGGGCCCCGGTGACCGTCTCGCTGGCGATCGAGGGGCCGACCTCGTTGATCTGCTTGCTGCTCTGATCGATCGGTCCGACCCGGCTCACGAGCGCATTTTCCAGCGCCTGCTGCTGGGCCGGGCCGAGCGGACCGGTGCGGATGATGTAGGTCCCGGTGCTGGCCGCCTGGACCGTCCCCGAGACGTTGTCGGCACTCAGGGCAGATTGGATCTGGGCCACGCTGGTGGGATTCTGGAACTGATAGAAGAACTCGGTCCCACCCTCGAAGTCGATGCCGAGCAGGAAGCCCCGGGTGACCATGAAGAAGATGCCGGGCAGGATGATCAGGAGCGAGAGGGCGAAAAACCAGTTGCGGTGACCGACCACGTCGATGGTGCGCACCCTGGCGCCGGTGGCCTCGCCGGAGAGCTCGAGCCCGCTGGTCACCTCAGGCGATCCGGCCACGGTGCACCCCCAGCAGGCCGTCTGATCGGGCCCATCCGAAATTGAGGACGATCGAGAGCAGGTTGTGGGTCACGATGATGGAGCTGACCAGCGAGGCCAGGACCCCAATCGCCAGCACGACCGCGAAGCCCTTGACCGAACCACTGCCGAAGAAGATCAGGACGACGCTGGTGATGAGGGTCGAGATGTTGGAGTCGCGAATGGCCGGCCAGGCTCGGCGCACCGCCGCCTCCACGCCCGCGCCGATGGTGCGGCCGGCCCTCAACTCCTCCTTGAAGCGTTCGAAGATGAGCACATTGGCGTCGACCGCCATGCCCACGCTGAGGATGAAACCGGCGATGCCGGCCAGCGTCAGGGTGACCGGAACGACTTTGAACACGGCCAGCACCACCCCTCCATAGAAGAGCAGGGCGGCGCTGGCCAGGAGTCCCGGCAGGCGGTAGAAGGCGACCATGAAGATGATCACGATGATCAGGCCCAGAAGGCCCGCCGCCAGGCTCTCCTTGATCGAGCTCAGCCCCAGGCTGGCGCCGACGTCGGTGGACTGCACGACGTGGATGGCGACGGGAAGCGAGCCCGAGTTGAGCAGGGTGGCCAGATCCTTGGCGCTCTGCTGGGTGAAGGTGCCGGAGATGACGGCCTGCCCGCCGGTGATGGCCTGCTGGATGACGGGGTCGGTGACGAGCTTGCCACCAGCGCTGCCGGAACCGGTGCTGGCCGGTTGATAGAGCTGGGCCGCGTCCGTGTTCCAGTTGTTGATGTCGGCCTGAGTAAGGTCGAGCCATTCGGTGATGTGGTTCTGGGGACAGCTGCTGGCCGTGCCGCAGGCCGAGAGGGCGTTGTAGGCGGCCGTGGTCAGACTGCCGAACTCGGCCGCGCCCTGGGAGTTGAAGGTCACGTTAACCACCCAGGCGGTGCCCGTCGACTGGTCCAAGGAGGCGTTGGCGCCGGTCAGCATGTCGCTCTTGAGGGGCGTGATCTGGGGCTTGAAGCCGGGATAGGGACCGTTCGTGATGCTGGCGTCGGGCACCCATTTGGTCGTGATCAGTTGCGCGGTGCGCCCGATCACGTTGTAGGCCTGGGAGGAGGAGACGCCAGCCAGCTGGACGATGACCCGGTCGTGGTTAGTGCCCGCGGGCTCGACCACGGGCTCGTTCACACCGAGCGCGTTGACGCGCTTGGTGATGACGTCGATGGTCTGCTGCTGGAGGGTGGCTCGATCGCGTCCGGCGGGAAAGTTGGAGAGTTGCAGCTCGAGCTGGGTCCCCCCGGCCAGGTCCAGTCCCTTGTGGACGTAGAGTTGCCAACCGCTGAAATTCGGCGGCAGTCCGGGAACCGATCCCGACAGCGGGAGGTGGTTGCTGATTCGATAGATGTACCCGGCCCCGTCCACGAAGAGGGAGAAGACGAGTAACCCGACCACGATGATGCGGATCGGCCAGCTCAGTACCAGTTGCAAGGGTTAGGAGTTTATCCGACCCGAGGCGCCTGCACGGCGCCGGCCGGGTCCAGGTGTGGTTGGGTCAGGGCCGATCAAAAGAGACCCGACTGCTCGCCCGCCCGCTCCCGGCGGGCGAGGCCGAGGTGGTCGTAGGCAAGGTCGGTGGCGATGCGTCCGCGGGCGGTGCGGGCCAGAAAGCCAATCTGGATGAGGAAGGGCTCGTGCACGTCCTCGATCGTCTCCGGCTCTTCGGCCAGCGAGGTGGCGAGGGTGTCCAGACCCACCGGGCCGCCGCGGAATTTGGTGATGACCGTTTCCAGCAGGCGTCGATCGAGTGGTTCGAGGCCGAAGCGGTCGACCTCCAGCATGGCCAGCGAGCGCTCCGCCACGGCCAGCGTCGCCCGCCCGTCGGCGCGGACCTGGGCGTAGTCGCGGACCCGGCGCAAGAGGCGGTTGGCGATGCGCGGGGTGCCCCGGGAGCGGCGCGCCAATTCGGTCGCCGCGGCCGGGTCGATCTCCATGCCCATCAGCCTCGCGGAGCGCAGGATGATCTTCTCGAGGTCGGCCGGGCCGTAGAACTCGAGTCGGTAGACGGCGCCGAAGCGGTCCCGCATGGGCCCCGACAGGAGTCCCTGGCGGGTGGTCGCCCCGACACAGGTGAAGCGCTGCAGGCGCAGGCGCTGGCTCATCGCCCCCACCCCCTTGCCGAGCACGGTGTCGAACATGAAATCCTCCATGGCCGGGTAGAGCGCCTCCTCCACCAGCCGGTTCAGGCGGTGGATCTCATCGATGAAGAAGACGTCCCGGTCATCCAGGTTCAAGAGGATGGAGGCGAGGGCGCCGGCGTGGTCCACCGCCGGCCCTGAGGTGACGCGAATCTGGACCCCGACCTCGTTGGCGATGATGTTGGCCAGGGTGGTCTTGCCCAACCCGGGGGGACCGACCAGGAGGACGTGCTCGACCGGCTCGCCGCGCAGGCGCGCCGCCTCCAGAAGAATGCTCAGGTTCTCCTTGAGTGGCTCCTGCCCGACGTAGTCGGCGAGCTTTTGGGGCCGCAGGGTGCGATCGAACTGATCTTCGTCGGGGCTCAGATCGGGCGTCAGCAGGTTGTCACTCATCCCCGTCCTAGCGGCCCAGCGCCTTCAGGGCCTGGGCCAGGGCCAGGTCGGCTTCGGGCGAGTCATCCCAGGTGACGGCGCCGAGGCCGCGTAGGGCCTCGGTGGGTGAGTAGCCGAGGGCGCGCAGCGACAGCTCCACCTGGCGCGCGACCGGAGCCTCCTCGCGCGGCGGGCGTGCCGTCGGGCCCTCCTCGGCGAGGAGCCTTGGTTTGAGGTCGATGATCACCTTCTGCGCGGTCCGGGGTCCAACCCCGGGGGCGCGCCGAATGAGGCCCACATCGTCCTCCAGGATGGCGCGTTTCAAGCTCGCCAGTCCGGCCGTGCTGAGTATGGCCAGGGCCACCCGCGGGCCGACCTGATCGACCTGGATCAGAGCCTGGAAGAACTCGAGTTCGTCCGGGCTGGTGAATCCGTAGAGGGCCAGCTGATCCTCGCGTACGTAGGTGTGGAGGTGGAGTTCGACCACGTCGCCAAGCTTGCCCAGGCGCTCCAGGGCGGTGGCGGGAACGCTGACCAGGTATCCGACCCCTCCCGTCTCGAGCACCACCTGGTCTGATCGCAGGCGCATGATCCGGCCCCGCAGGAAGGCCAACACCTAGCGCGTGCGCTCCTGCTGATGGCGCTGGCGGCGGCTGCGCAGATGGCAGAGGGCGATGGCCAGGGCGTCGACGGCGTGATCGTCAACGGCCTCATCGACGTGCAACTGGGCGGCCAGCATGCGCGCCATCTGGGGCTTGCCCGCGTCTCCATAGCCGGTCAGGATTGCCTTGACCTGGGCCGGCTTGTACTCGTAGACGGGGATCTGGGCGCGTTCCAAGAGCAGCAACAGGACGCCCCTCGCCTGCGCCACCGCCAGGGCGCTGCTGGTGTTACGGCCCGCGAACAGCTCTTCCATCGAGGCTTCACTGGGGGGATGAGCGGCGATGATGGCTTCGAGGGCGGAGGCGATCGCGGCCAGGCGGGGACCGGTGGGACCGGGCCGGGTGCGGATGGTGCCGCAGCTCACGACGCGGTCGCCATCTTCGATCACCCCGTAGCCGGTGGCGGCGAGTCCAGGGTCGATGCCCAAGAGCGTGCCTAGGCGAGCGAGGGCCACGATTCCCGCCCGCGGCTGGGCCTAGACGCTGGTCGAAATGCGTTCAAGGACGTCAGCTGCGATGTCAAAATTGGCGTAGACCTGCTGGACGTCATCGTCGTCCTCGAGAGCCTCCAGCAGGCGCAGGACGGCCGGGGCGCGCTCCTCGTCGACTGCCACGGTCTGTTTGGGCTGCATCGTGATCCCAGCGCTCTCGATGCCCGCTCCGGCTGCCTCCAGGGCGGCCCGCACCGCCTCCAGGGCGGCCGGATCGCAGGTGATCTCGATGACGTCGGAATCCACCCGGATGTCGTCCGCGCCGGCCTCAATGGCTGCCAATCCGGCGGCGTCAGGCTCGGTCCCGGTGGCGAGTTCGATCACCCCCTTGCGCTCGAACATCCAGGCCACCGAGTTGGAATCGCCCAGGTTGCCACCGTGCTTGGCGAAGAGGTGGCGGATGGCGGGGGCGGTGCGATTGCGGTTGTCGGTCACAGCGTCGACGATGACCGCCACCCCGGCCGGACCGTAGCCCTCGTAGCGGAGCTCTTCCAGAGCATCGGCCTTGCCCGCCCCGGTGCCCCGAGCGATGGCGGCCTGGATCTTGTCGGCGGGCATGTTGACCTCGCGCGCCTTCTGCACCGCCAGGCGCAGCCGGAAGTTGCCGACCGCGTCCGCCCCCCCTTCGCGGGCGGCCATGGCCAGCTCGCGTGCCACCCGGGTGAAGGTCTGGCCGCGCTTGGCGTCGACCACGGCCTTCTTGTGCTTGATCCCCGCCCACTTGGAATGTCCGGACATCTACTCGACTCCCACGAACATGCGTTTTTGAATGTTAGCCGACCCCTATTCGAACATAGTTGCGCTTTCCGGCCCGCAGCACCGTTCCCTCCGTCAACCTCGCCTCCAATCCGGCTCTGATGCCGTCCAGGCTCACCCCCCCCTGCTCCACCACCCGCCGCGCCTGGCTGCGGGTTGGATACCAACCCAGCTCGACCAGGGTGCCGACGAGGTCGGCCGGATCGGCCGGCCGATGTTCGGCCAGCTCCTCGGCCCGGATCTCCCGGCGGCGGTAGCGGGCGTCGAAGGCCTCCTCCGCCGGGGCCACCTCCGCTCCCCCCCAGAGCCGGCCGACCAGGGCCCGGGCCAGCGCCGCCTTGGCCTCCCGCGGACCCCCTTGCAGCGCCGCCTGGATTGATTCCGGCTCCAGACCGGAGATCAACTTGAGGTAGGTCGGGGTGAGCGGATCGGGAATTGACATGGTCTTTCCGTAGACCTGGTCGGGCGCCTCCATGAGGCCGATCGAATTGTCCAGCGACTTGCTCATCTTGCGCACCCCGTCGGTCCCCTCCAGGAGCGGAAACACGGCCACATCCTGCGGGGCCTGGCCGTAACCCCGCTGGACCTCTCGTCCGAACATCAGATTGAACAGCTGGTCCGATCCCCCGATCTCCAGGTCGGCGCGCACCGCCACCGAGTCATAGCCCTGGTTGAAGGGATAGAGGATCTCGTGGGCCCCGATCGGGTTGCCGGCCTTGATCCTGCGCGAGAAGTCGTCGCGCTGCAACACCGCCTGCAAAGTCTGCTTCCCGAGCAGGCCCAGGACCTCGGCCGCCCCCATCGAGGCCAGCCACTCGGAATTGCCGTGAATCTCGGTCCGCGCCGGATCCAGGATCTTGAAGATCTGGTCGAAGTAGGTCTTGGCGTTGGCGTCGACCTGCTGTGGGGTCAGCACCGGCCGGGTATCGGAACGCCCACTGGGATCGCCGATCAGGGCCGTGAAGTCGCCGATGATGGCGACGACGGTGTGGCCGCGATCCTGAAAGGCGCGCAGCACGTCCAGCACCACCAGGTGGCCGACGTGCAGGTCGGGCGCGGTCGGATCAAGGCCGAGCTTGACTCGAAGCATCTCGCCGCTCTGGATCCGTGCCCGCAGGTGATCGGCGACGTGGATTTGAACCGCTCTCGACTGGAGGCGTTCCCACAGGTCCGAGGCCATCGCCAGAACTCTAGCCGTGCGGCGCCCGGCGCTGCACCGCCCACCGCGGTAGCGGCGGCGCGGGGTCAGAGCGCGCTAGGGACTCCGATCAGGCGCCATCCGGCAACTCGAAATATTGCGCCGGGTCGCGCGGCAGGGCGCCCGTGAGCGGAGGCAGAATGGCCGGCCCCACCCGCTCGGCCAGCGGCAGTCCGAAGCGCGAGTTGCTGAGGCTGGAGTGCACCGCCGATTCCAGCGCACCAAAGGCGGGGCCGGTGGTCTGGCTCAGTCCCCCCAGCACGTAGGCCGCGCTGGTGATGACGACGAGCCCGGTCAGCAGCCCGGCCAGCGCCCCCGATCCTCGGTTGAGGGCGATGACGGTGAACTGGATGTCGCGATGCACCAGCGCCGCCAGGATCTCGAACACCACCACCAGCGCGATGAAGAGGAAAAACCAGGTGTAGCCGCGGGAATCGCTGACCGGCAGCGAAGGGAACTCCTGGCGCAGGATGGATCCGCCCACCTGACCAAAGTTGGTGGCCACGAGGGCGGCCACGAAGACCCCGACCAGGCCCAGCACGCGGCGCACCAGGCCGCTGAAAAAGCCCAGCACGCCGTAGCCCACCAAGAGCAGCACGCTGATCACATCGAAGAGGCTCACCCAACCTACCTCTGACGGTTCTAGGCCCTGAAACCGGCGCGGTGGCGCTCTTTCAGGGCCTGTTTGATGGCGGCCATGAGCTTATCCGCTTCGGGGTCGGTGAGCGTGCGCTGGGGACTTCGGAAGGCGAGGGCGAAGGCGATGCTCTTATTACCCGCGGTCAGCTGATCGCCTCGGTACTCATCGAAGGCGACGACCGATTCCAGCAACTCCCCCCCCACCTCGCCGATGGTCTCGAGCAGCGCCGCGCACGCCGCCGCCTCCGCCACCACCACCGCCAGGTCGCGCTGCAGGGAGGGGAAGCGCGGCAGGGGTTGGAAGAGGCGGCGCGGGGCCGGGGCGAGGAGGGGTGCGGTGTCGAGCTGCAGGGCGACCGCGCGACCCTCCAGATCGAAGCCGGCCAGGGCGTCGGGATGGAGCTGGCCGAGGTGGCCCAGCGCCGCTCCATCCAGGCGCACCAGAGCGCAGCGACCGGGTTGGAAGGGCGGGGCCGGGTCGGGTTCGAAGGTGAGCTGGGCGGTGGTCAGCGCCGCTGCCGCCCGCTCCAGCAGACCGCGCAGCTCGCGCATCGCCCTCCACGCCTGCGCCGGTCCCGGCAGCCCGGTGTGGAGCATGGCCAACTGCTCCGGCTCGTGGGGCTGGTGCTGGGGGTGGAGGTGGTGGGCCCGATAGACCCGGGCGAGCTCGAAGAGTAGGACTTCGGGCCGGCCGGCGCGGCGATTTCTTGCCGCCGCGCCCAGCAGCGAGGGCAGGAGCGAGGTGCGCAGCGTGTCCTGTTCCTCGCTGACTGGATTGACGACTCTGACCGGAGACTCAAGCAGGCCCAGCCGCTCCAGCTCTCGACCCGAAACCAGAGCCGGGCTGACCGCCTCTGAAAAGCCGCCCGCGGCGAGTTGGACGCGGAGCGCATCGAGGCGCCGTTCAGGGCTCGGTTGGTGGGGCTGCCAGTGCGGGCGCGGGGCCCCCGGCAGGCGCGGTTCGACGCGGTCGTAGCCAAAGATGCGGCCCACCTCCTCGGCCACGTCGGCAACGATGCCGACGTCCAGCCGGAAGACCGGCGCCAGCACCTCCCAGCCACCGTCCTCATGGATTCGGACCTGGAAGTCCAGCCGGCGCAGGATGGCCTCCATCTCCTCCAGCGGAACGTGGGTGCCCAGGATGGCGTCGATCTGAGGGGGCCGAAAGGTCACGCTCTGGGGCTGCTGAGGCCGGGGATAGACGTCCGGCCAGCCGACGTGCACCCGTCCCTGCGCCACCTCCTGCAAGAGCGCGACGGCCCTTCTGGCGCCGGCCAGGGCGAGCTCGGGGGAGATCCCCTTCTCGAATCGGGCGGAGGCTTCGCTGCGAAGGCGCAGGGCCCGGCTGGTGGCTCGGATGTTGACGCCATCGAAGGTGGCCGCCTCGAGCAGAACTCGGGTCGTGGCCGGTCCGACCGCGCTC
>Ga0207933_1000184_pt1 | contig 65412 bp, 56 predicted proteins | sample NGESurdeep092012_4_FD_184488 | JGI IMG/M metagenome (GOLD analysis project Ga0207933, IMG submission 184488) | Arctic peat soil microbial communities from Barrow, Alaska - NGEE Surface sample F53-3 deep-092012 (SPAdes) | ecosystem: Environmental > Terrestrial > Soil > Wetlands > Peat ...
GTTTGAATTCCAAATCATCAATTGCTCCAATTTCAACATGACGATCTAAGTGGTTTTCTACCATTTGTTTTAATTCTTTAGGAGTTAAAAATTCTCCTTTTTCAAATTTATGGGCGATCTCAGGGGATGCTTTTGCAAGTGCATCCCGAAGTGTTTTATTTTCATTTACTAGCTTGCTGATATTATTTTCTTTTGTCCCTTTTAGATTTGCCGCTGATGTGAGAATGAGTAAATCCGCTAAATGTCCAATCATAAAGATTGATCCCACACCCGTTGTTAAGAGGGCAAGGTCAATTAGTAATTCCGAAGAGTTATATTTAGAATGCTTAAACTCAAGATTTGAGAGTATTGAATTTTTACTTGTGCCGCTAACGCCTAATTCGTCATTCGGATTTAATCTGAATTTTTCTCCTCCAACTTTAATATCCTTACCTTCTTTAAAATCCATCACTTGTCCTTCGGTCAATTCAATACCATTAATTTTTTTCGGGGCTTCGATAGAATCTTTAGGAATAGCAACAAATTCATTTATTTGTTTATCAATGCCGATAAGATGATCCTTTCCATCGGGCAATTTTTTCTCAATGAAATTCACGTCAGTATTTAATGAGTCAATTTCTTCTTTTGTGAGATTAAAAGTATTTTTTGGTATCTGGTTAATAGGATGAAAGCGGATAGAAACGCTATTATCCGGTTTTCTTTCGAGAGAAAGTTTTGCATCTAAAGAACCTCCTTCCAGTCCTGGTACTTTTAAGTTACTAAATCTGATTAGTGAAGTTCTGTTACCTGACATCAAAGCATTGTAAGTCCGGGGTGGCATATTCAAAATATCTTTTTTAGTTAGCCCTATTAGATCTAATTGATTTTCTGAGATTTCATTGATTGAATAAGTCATAATTAATTTTATTTTACAGTAAATTTATTAATTAAAATAATAATAATCAAATTTATGGTAAAATATTTATTAAATTTATTAATATTAAAATTTATTTTATTTAATTATGCTTTTAGCCAGATTATCACTGTTACGCAAAGAGGTACACGAATAATCTCAGTAGAATTTCCGGATAAGATTCCAGACACCACTTTAGCTCTACAAAATTTAACTGTAAAAGAAGATAGCATCCGAGTTAAATTCCAAACTGAAATTGATTTAAAAAATAAAATAGTTGAGAGAATATTTGGAAGTGTATTTCCACCACTTAAAGGCAGGCTTTTTATAACCTCTGGTTTTGGAGAACGCTTCCATCCGATTTTACAAAATGAGACATTACATACCGGAATAGATTTAAGGGCTAACTATGAAGTGGTGAGTTCAATCGCTAATGGAATTATTTCGGTAGAAGGTTATGATACGAGAGCAGGAAATTACATAGTTATTCAAGACGGAAATGGAATCGAAAGTATCTATTGTCATTTAAGAAAATTTTTTAGAAAACCCAAAGATTTAGTATTTGCAGGTGATAGTATTGCTATCAGTGGAGCCACTGGTGAAGTAACGGCACCTCATTTGCATTTCGCGATAAAAAAGGATGGAAAATTTATTGATCCGGAACCGTTGTTGAAGGCAATCTTGAATACAAATAATTTTTAGCTGGTTCCCTTCTGTGTTGTTGGCTTTGTGCGCCTGCTAATTTGCTTGCCTGATGGAGTTGACTATTAGAGTTTTCGTCTTTACCCCGTTTGATTATGCAATGACTGTGCAATCAATGTGCAATCTGTGCAATTAATGTGCAATTCATATGAGTTGATAAAATGCTCCTGCTCCCTTTACATTACTTGTCGAAAACAGCCCTCTTTGTACTAAGTCTGCAAGATCGTTGCTGGCAGTATTTCTTGAACAGTCATTTAATAACTGATAATCCTTATTGGTAATTCTTCCTTTCTCTTTAGCAAATAATACAGCTTTTACTTGCCTGTCGTTAAGCCCCATCTTTATTAACTGTTCCTGTGTCAAACTATTTTTAAAAAGCGTAATACTAAAGCCTCCGTCCAGTTCCAGCATCTCAGGCTCTGGCAATCCAGCCTCTTTACAGGTATCTATAATTTTAATGGTGCCTCGCCCCCAGGCATCAATGTATCCACCTTTGAAGCTTACATCTGCAATGATGGGATTTCTTGGTCTGGACGAATGGGTACGTTTTAAAGCAGCCAGTGTCAAACCTGCTGGTAAAGAACCTTCATTCCAAATACTGATTTTGTCATCATACACACGGATTTGGATAGGCGCTCCCATATAATTACGGTGCACCAATGCATTCAACAACATTTCACGGATAGCAGCTACCGGGTATTCTCCTTTTTCAATGCGGTTCATTCCTTCAAATTCTATAGGCCGTATTAAAAATTTATGATTGAGTTGAGTTAAAACAGCTTGTAATAACGTAATTAAATTTCCTTCTTCAGTTTCCTGAAACTTTATATCCGTTTCATCTTTTCCAAAACGGCCAATTTTCACGAATGTATTTGGATAAAATTTGCCCGGGTCTTTACCAAATAAAATGATGGCGGCCCTTTTCAATTGTCCATCTTCGGAAAGTCGTAATTTCTCAAACAGTTCAGGAATATTAAGACCGGCATTTTCCGGAAGGCGACCAGCATTTTCAGATGCAGCAAGAAATATTTTAACTGTACTTTCATCAATGCTTTCAAATGTTGCCCTTGGTTCAATTACATCATCCCATGTTTTGCCTGATTTTTTTAATAGGAATTCATTTAATGATGCACCGGTTAGTTCCTGCTTGGTGCTGCCACTCCTGTAATAATACCTTCCTCTTAATGAAATAGGAACAGAGTAAGGATGCGTTATACAGCTTTAATAAGAGAGAAACAATTAAAATCAGCATCGGGTAGAGAATTTATATGGAACGTAATCATTAAAAAATAAATTAAGGGCTCATATCCGCCAGTTGGCGGACGGAGGTTCGAACCCTCCCTTCGCAACAAGAAGCCTCAAATTTCCTTGAGGCTTTTTTAATTTTTTAAATATAGTAAACGAATAAATAAGTTGGTTTTATGTTTTATCAATTCTTCTACTAAATGTGGATTTCTACTAAAAATTATTTTAATCTTTAAGTCCGAAAAGAATATTTGCCAGTTTATTTTTTATCAATTTCTTTTCTGATAACAGGCACTACCTTGGTTCCGAATAATTCGATAGAATGCATAATCATTTTGTGTGGCACATTTCCAACACTTGCCTGTGCAAGAAAACGAGTGTTGCCAAACAATTCATGTTCATATAAAATTTTATCAATTACTTCCTGCACGCTGCCTACCATTAATGCACCTTTTGGCGAACGTGAGTATTCATATTGCTGTTTTGAAAGTGGCTGCCAACCTCTTTCACGGCCTACTCGGTTCATCATTTCTGCATAATATGGATAGAATTCATCCGCAGCAGTTTGTGAATTTTCTGAAACATAAAAATGATTATTAACCCCAAATTGAAGCGATGAAATTTCCTTCCCCGTTTTCTTTGCGGTCTCTTTGTATAAATTTAAAAATTGTACAAATTGTTCCGGCCTTCCTCCAATTATCGCCAACATTAATGGTAGGCCAAGAGTTGCGGCCCTTGCTGCAGACGCAGGCGTACCACCGGCAGCCAGCCAGATAGGAATTTTAGATTGATAAGGCCTGGGGTAAATACCACGGTCATTAATAGAAGCACGGTGTTTTCCTTTCCAGGTAATTTTTTCATTTTGATTTAATTTCATCAACAGATCCAACTTTTCATTGAATAATTCATCATAATCTTCAAGATCGTAGCCAAACAAGGGAAATGATTCAATAAAGGATCCCCTGCCTGCCATAATTTCTGCACGGCCATTTGATAAAAGATCAATCTCTGAAAAATTTTGAAACACCCGGACCGGGTCGTCTGAACTGAGTACTGTTACAGCACTTGAGAGTTTTATATTTTTGGTAACCATGGCAGCAGCAGCCAAAATTAATGCGGGTGATGATACTGCATAATCAGGACGGTGATGCTCGCCAATTCCAAAAATATCCAGGCCTAATTCATCTGCTAATTTAATTTCTTCCATCAGCTCTTTCAATCTCTGGTGAGCATTCATTCCTCTTCCTGGCAGCGATTCAGGCTGCATATCAGCAAAAGTGATTAGTCCTAATTCCATATTGTAGTTAATAATTAATAATGAAAAGATAAGGAACTGATATAGAATTTAAAAGGTCTTTCAGTTACGAATTTCATTTTTTTCAACTCTGATCTTCTTTAATAGCCTTTAACCCTTTTGTCCACCTTACTAATTGCTTCAACATATTTTGGGCAGCTTTTTGAGAAATCTCGTTTGCTTCAAATTGATTCTGATCATTTATATTTTGTTGAAAAAAAGGAAAATTTACTGATTCTGATAAAGGAACCATTCTAAAAGTTGAAAGGTCAGCTTTTAAAGAATTCGCTGCCCTCGTACCCGCAGATACGCCGCCATAGCTCACGATGGCCGCAGGTTTATAACCCCATTCCTGAGATAGATACTCCAATGCATTTCTCAATGGTGCAGGGTAATTATAATCGTACTCGCCGGTTACAAAAATAAAAGCATCAGCTTCTTCAATTTTTGCGCTCCACAGTTTGGTGTGCTCGTGTTTGTACATTTTCATAACGGGATGATTAGGCTCATCCATCATTGGCAAATTGAGTTCGCCTAAGTCTATAAATTCTACATTAAAATTACCATTCTGTTTAGCAAGCCCTGTGATCCAATTGCCGACAATTGGCCCTTTGCGGCCGGGGCGAACAGTGGAAGAAATTATTTTCAAATTGTACATTTTCGATTATTATTTTTTTAAAATATTTAATTTTCAATTCTTGATTAACACCGAAGTCATGGTCAAGGATCCTGCCACAGCTTTATCATTGAAGAATGAAATATGATCATTACTTCCTTTTAATCCTAATGAATACAACAGTGGCAAATAATGTTCCGGTGTGGGAATGGCAAGCTTTGCTTCCGCACCCAGGCTTTCATAATTGATCAATGGTTGATAATTTCCGTTCGTGATTAATTCTTTAAAAGTATCATTCATCTGCAACGCCCAATCATATCCATAATTCTCATTTATTTTATCCCAGGATACCATACGCAGATTGTGTACCATATTTCCGCTACCGATAATTAATACACCTTTTTTCCTTAATCCATACAATTCTTTCGCCAGGGCATAATGATATTGTGGCGGCTTGGTGTAGTCTATGCTTAATTGTAAAACCGGGATTTTTGCTTCCGGGTACATGTGCCTTACTACTGTCCATGTGCCATGGTCCAATCCCCAATCGTGATCTAATTCTACATGCGCAGAATGTATGAGTTCCGCGGTTTCCATTGCTAAAGCAGGATTACCCGGCACTGGATATTGTACATCAAATAGTGATTGCGGAAAACCTCCAAAATCATGAATTGTCTCTGGGAAATCCATCGCTGTTATGCGTGTCCCTTTGCTAAACCAATGCGCTGAAACAACCAATACCGCTGCCGGTGTAGGAATTTCTTTTGCAATCTTTTTCCAACGCTGGCTGAATTCATTGTCCTCAATTCCATTCATTGGGGAACCATGGCCAATAAATAATACAGGCATCAGATGTTCCTGTTCTTTTAAATCGCTGGTAAATTTATTGAATGCTGAAAGGTTGTCCATTTTACTAATTCCCTTTTCTTATTTTAAAATAAGTTTAATTGTTTGTTTTAATTGCAGGTTCCATCTGCTGAACAAGATTCGCCCTCTGTAATAATAAGTGGAGAATTTTCTTTTTCCATTTCTTCCCAGGTTTGTTCTAAAACTTCCAGAAATGTTTCGGGCGATTGTGCGCCGGAAACTGCATATTTATTGTTTAGAACAAAAAACGGAACACCATTAATACCGATAGACTGTGCCTGCATTTCATCTTTCCTCACTTCCTTTGTATAAACATCTGAAGAAAAAATTTCTTTCACTTCGCTCTCATCTAGTCCAATAGAAACGCCTGTTTTAAGAAGTATTTCTTTATCATCTATATTCCTTCCTTCCGCAAAATATGCTTTGAATAATGCTTCTTCTATTTCATTGCCCAGCCCTTTTGTCTTGGCTAATTGAATTAGCCTGTGAGCATTAAAAGAGTTAGCAACCACCGTATTTTTAGAATTAAAATCAATCCCTACTTCTTTGGCAATGTTGGCAACATGTTCTTGCATTCCTTCTGCCTGGGATTTTGAAATTCCTTTTGCTTCTGAGAGATGCTCTATTGCGCTTATCCCGGCATTTGTTTTTAGGTTAGGATCAAGCTCAAAGCTTTGCCATATTACTTTCACCTTGGCTTTATGAGGAAATTTCTCTAATGCCATTTCAAATTTTCGTTTGCCTATATAGCAAAACGGGCATCTTACATCTGACCAAATTTTTACTTCCATAATATTTTTATTTTTTAATTATTAATAACCAACAGTGAAGCGTACACGAATATGCTTTGGATTTTCTACTTCATCTAAAATCGCTACTGCAAGGTCTTCTACCGAAATCCTGCTTCTATGTTCTGTATCAAACACCGGATTGTCTAAACCTGTGCGATAACTACCTCTTCTTTCATGTGGCGTACCTGGATTCAATTCAATGGCAGGGCATACAAACGTCCAATCTAAATGATCTTCCTTTTTAAGTATATTGAGATAATCACGGGCTGCGCCTGCGCCGGGTTTGAATGCTTCGGGGAATTCCGGCGTGTCCACCAATTGAACATTAGTCGCTACAAAAAAACTTCCGGCCCCACCATTTATAATCAATCTTTTTACACCTGATTTTCTTACGGCTTCCTGGATTGATTGTAATCCTTTTATAAAATCATCATAAAGGTTAGGGTTTGTCCAGCCTGCATTATAGGCGCTGGTTACCACATCATTTCCCTTTAATATTTTTGACAATTTAGCGCTATCCATTACATCACATTCTACAATCTTTAGATTTTTTTGCGCTTTAATTTTTTCAGGATTGCGTACAATCGCGGTTACCTCATGCCTCCTGTCTAATGCTTCTTTTAAAATGGCAGAACCTACAAATCCTGTCGCACCTATTAATGCTATTTTCATTTTTTCATTTTTTTTTAAAATATCCAAGAACCAGGAATCTTTTTACAGAATTCCTGGTTGCATATTAATTTCCGTAATTTTGCATCCTAATAATTTTAAGCTACTAATTCTTCTTCTACCGCTTGTTTTACCAACTCTACATCTGCATTTATTTTTACTTCATCCCCTACAACTACTCCGCCAGCTTCCAGGGCTGCATTATAGGTCATTCCAAAGTCCTTGCGGCTCAGTTTTCCTTTAATGCTAAAACCTGCTCTTTCACCGCCCCATGGATCTTTTACTATTCCACCAAATTCAACATCCAGTACTAATGGTTTGGTAACACCTGCAATAGTGAGATTACCATAAAGCTTTGCCTCATCACCATTCCCCACATATTTCGTACCCGAAAAATGCAGTTTAGGATTTTCTTCAACGTTAAAAAAATCCGATGATCTTAAATGTGCGTTACGTTGCTCATTGCCGGTATCAATCGAATTAATATCAGCAGAGAATTCAATTTTTTTAGCCGTATGGAAGTCATCGCCTTCTGTTTCCACTTCAAGAGTGTATTGCTTGAAATGCCCTGTCACGGTGGTAATCATAAGATGTTTTACTTTAAAAGTAATTTCTGTGTGTGTTGGGTCAAAAGACCATTTTGTTAATGACATGTTTTTATTTTTTAATTGTTATTTAATAAGTATTTAAATAAGTATTTAAGTTTTTTATTTTAATTTTTTTTCTTTGTAGAAATCAATGCATCAACACTCGCTTTTCCTCCACCCCAAATCAAAACGATAAGGGCTAATCCAAAAAGCATGATAAAATATTCCCAACCTTCTCCTTTACCTGTAGCCATATTCCAGTTCATAAAAAATCCGTTGGCGGCATGCACGGTAATAATAGCGCCTGTATAAATAACCATTAATCCAATTGCCGATATACGGCTGAGAAATCCTAACAGCAAGAATAATGATCCAAAAAATTCGATGAGAATAAAAAGAAACCCAACGAAGTATGGTAAATGCACCTGTTCACTAAAAAATCCCATGGTTCCGGTAAATCCATAACCGCCAAACCAGCCCAAAAGTTTTTGTGCCCCGTGGGGAAATATGGTTAAGCCTAAAGCAAGCCGGGCAATCAGATTGGCTTTGTTATTTGAATTTGTTTCAATGATTCTGTTCATAGTTTGAAAAATTTTCTTTGCTATTTTTAATTTATAATTTGTGCCCGGAAAGAATTTTTTTCGAAATATCAATCTTGTAGCCTGCCTGTTTAAAAATCTTCTTTATTTCTTCATTTACTGTATTATCTTCTCCATCAATTACCATTTCTTTTAATTGAAAATTACCTGAAACCCTTACCAGTTTTGAATAGGGTAATATTGTTCGTAATTCATTTACGTCTTTTTCTTTATCAGAAATTTCAACTACAATTTTTTGCGTAGCAACTTCTTTTATCAATCCTGCAACTTTTTGATTTTGTTCTGCCGGAACTGCAAGAATAATTATATCAGCTTCCCAGCAACCATCTTTTACACATTCTATAATCTCTATTTCTGCGTGAGGATTTTTTTCTAATATATTATTAGTTATTTCCTCCAACTCAATTATTTTATTTGAAATAAATAAAAAACGGTAGGGCATACACGCAAATTGATTAGCAATTCTTATTCCTTCTTTTTCAGTTGCTCCAACAATTGCTATCGTTTTTTTTACAGCCATTTGTTTCTTTTTTTGTTACACAAAGGTATTGCCCCTTTCAGGGTGCATCCAATGACGTATGACAATAAATTGCATTGATCTATATCAAGAGTTAAAAAAGGAGTATTAACAGTAAACCAACAAATAACATTGATTTTTATTTTTCGATTTGAAAAAAAATTTGGAGCTGTAAGGAGGATAATTTTCTTTTGGCCAGGAAATTTATCCGAAAAAAATGCGAAAAATATATCAGTGAATCAGCGAAGGAAGTTGGAGAAGGAAATTAGTAATTTAACCCTAATCATAAATTTCAGGATTCACCGGATATGGAATGCGTTTTCCATTTAAGCCGGCTATAATATTTTCAGCCGCCATTTCAGACATTCCATTCCTTGTTTCAAAAGTAGCGCTGCCAATATGCGGCAAAACTGCAACTGTAGGCATTCTTAGTAAAGGATTATCCTTTTTCATAGGTTCGGGGTTGGTAACATCTAAACCGGCGCCCCAAATAATTCCATTTTGTAAAGCATAAATCAGATCATCTTCATTATGGATAGCACCGCGCGCTGTATTGATAAAAATGGAGGAAGTTTTCATTTTATCAAAAGCATTTTTATCAAAAATACCTTTCGTTTCACCAGATAAATTGCTATGAACGGAAAGTACATCGCTTCTTTGTAACAACTCTTCAAAAGAAACCATTTCTGCATTGAGTTCTTTTTCAGCTTTTAAATTATTATTTCGGTTGTGGTAAATCACTTTCATTTTATAAGCGCCAATGCATCGTTTCGCCATTTCAAAACCAATGTTTCCCAAACCAAAAATCCCCAATGTTTTTCCTTCCAATTCAATTCCAAGATTGGCAGTGGGCTCAAAAAAATTCCATTCGCCTTTTATAATTTTTTCATTCAGGTAAAATGCTTTGCGTGATGAGGCAAGCATTAACAGGAATGCCACATCTGCCGTAGCGCCGTTCAAAACGCCGGGCGTGTTTCCTATCGGGATTTTTAATGTGTCTGCAGCAGGAATATCAACGTTATCATACCCAACAGAATGTAGTGATATTACTTTTAAATGTTTGCACTGATTTAAAAAATAAGCGTCTATTTTATTATGGCCTGCTGATAAAAGCGCATCACTTTGTTTAGAAAATTCAATTAATTCTTGTTGGGTTAATGATCTTTTTTCTTTCCATTCAATTATTTCTAATCCCGCATCTTTTAATTTTTGTAAACCAGTTTCGGGGATTTCCCGTGTTATAAATACTTTCATTTTTTTTGAATTTATTTTCTTTTACAAAAAATTAATTTCATAAAGCATAACACAAAAGCCGAATTTGGTTTAATGTTTTATTCGCTTTCAAAATCAATAGAAAAATCATTGGTTAAGGTTATCAAAAAATGAGGAAACATTCAGTTATTCCAATCAGAGATTGAATCATGAATTTGTCGATACCAAATAACTTCATCCTCAACATATAAGTTTTTCTGAATAATAGAATCAAAATAGGATTTCAAAGTTTTGGAGTTATTAAAACTCTTTTCTTTTGCAATGGTTATGAACAATACAAATTGATTCAAACTCATAGGTACAATTCTGGTTTTCCCTCCATATGCTTTTGTATTTAATCGGTTTAAATTGAAAAAGTGAGCCAAAGCTCCTTCACTAATTTTGGGTGCTACAAATAAGCAATAAACCGGAACATCCGAGATCTTTTGCAAGTTTCCAAAGTGGCGTGCAACAGGTTCACCTTCCATTTCGTATTGTTTGTTTCCGCTTGACATAGTCACTTCTACTATCATTTTAAATCCTTCATAATCTACTTGAATATCAGGCATATTCCCAAGTGCAGTATTCAAAGGAACCCCATCTAAATCCAATGCGAAATTACCTTTGATTTCTTTAGCATAATTAATCATAACAATTGCTCTCCAAATATTCCATTCCAAATAGAGTGGTGGGTCAGGGACTTCCTTCTTTTGAATTTTTCCGAACACATTTATAATATCATCGAACTCCTTATAGTTTTTTAATTTGATTTCTGTCTCTTCTAATACTTCAGAAATCATTTTCTTTTCTATTCTTTCAAGTAAATCTTTAAGCGATTCAATACTTAACTTTGAATCAAATTTCACAAGTAAATTTGTAAGTTTTTTTTCAAGGTATCCTCGGTCATCCGTTAACAACAGCAATGAATCAGTATTGAAAAGATATTCTTTGTATTTTGTTTCCGTTTTAAATGCCTTTGCTTTACGCCCGACAGTTTTCAAAACATAATCTACCTCATCAGAACGGGAAGGAGCGGTAATCATTCTAAAAGTCTTCTTATCAAATGAAATAAATTGTGTTGCTCTTAAATAACGAACAAAAGCATCTGCATAATCGTTGTGATTACTTTTTTTAGTCTTAATAAACTTTGAAAGAGAGGCATCATTACTCTCACGCGTTTTTAGGTTGTTGGCTTTTATATCTTTCGCATAAATTCTTAAAATCTCTTTGGTAAAAACTTCATCAGTGAATGCTTTTCGATTTCCTTTGTATTCTAATTTATCATTTCTAAATTTCTTTATTGCGGCAACAACTGAATCAAATTTTTTATAGTGAGTCATTTGCACAAAGAAAATTGCAATTTCAGTTTTAGAAACATTGCCAAGATTTCTGACAAGCCGTAACAATTCCAAATATGGTTTAATATTAAAGTCTCTATCAACAGGAATTTTATGATATGGTGAAGGCAATTGGAACTTAAAAAGTTGCTTTGCTATTACTTCACTTGTATGTTTCCCTCTTAATAACTTTTTACCAACCTGAGTTAAAGAAATTTTCGGTTTTAGGTTGATGAAACCAAGTGCTTTTGGTGCTCTTGTAATTCTATCTCTTGCAGCCAGGGTAATGTTTTCGGGCATTTTACTCCCATCATAAAATTCAGAACTAAATAACTCATGAAAGAAACCTATTTGAGTTTTAGTATTCCACTCCTGACCTGCAAATGAATTAACAAGTATCTGAATTTCAGGGATTATCTTTTCAATTGTTCGGGGAGAAGTAAATGCAAATAGGGTACGGGTCTTACTTAAATTTGCCATTTATAAATAATTTAGTCATTGCTACATCATCACCTAAAAGTGATGACTTTTGATACTTATCTGCTTTTGTTTTCAAAAAATGTTCAACCCTTTCCTTTGAAAAAGAAATTGACTTTTCTGAAATGTCACAACCTAAAAATTTACAATTGGCTTTTATCGAAGCTATAGCCGCCGAACCACTACCAAGAAATGGGTCGCAAACTACAAAATCTTTTTCTGCGCTTCCTTTTAACATTAACTCAAAAACTTCTGTTGGTTTTTGTGTAGGATATTTAGAACTAACAACTCTTTTAATTTTCCATACATCTGGAATGCTTTTAGAATTAAGAGGCCGTTTACCTTTACTTGCAAACATTATAAATTCATGCCTTCGTCTGAAATAATGACCGAGCCCAATATTTACTTTGTCCCAACATAAAAGATTTTTAACTTCAAAAACATCTCGAACAACAGGAGCAAGGGTTAACAAAGAATAAGAATCAAACATTATATAAATATGCCTGTTATTCTTTAAAACACGATAGCATTCCTTTAAGAAAGTTTTATAATTTTCCTCTGTGTCATGGAATTCTTCAAACCATTTTGCATTACGTTTTCCTGCCTCGCTATATTTTCCGATTATTTTTCCACTTCCTAACTTCAATTTTTGATTCATTCCTGAATAAGCTGGATCTGTGATTATCACATCTACACTTAACGCAGGTAAGTTTTTTAAAAAACTTATTGCATCCTCTTGAAATATAGAAATTCTTTTGTCTTTACTTTCAAAAAAAGGTTTAGACTTGACTGCAATCTTATGCCCGTTAAGTACATAAATAGGTTTCTCTTCTAAAGCAACTTTTTTTTCCGAGTAAAAATTAAGAAGTGTTTGGTAGGAGTTAGAAGAAATTGCGCCATTTTTATTAACCTTAATTTTATTTTTTATTACATATTCTTCTATATCTTCAGAAACAATTGATAGTTTTTCCTGAATATCTTGTATCGTATAGCCCATATTTTATAAACATTAAGGTTTGACAACAAATTTAGCAATAAAATGCTCAAGTTAAAGAAGCGTTTTAACACTTAGAAGAAAACATAAATCTCTTTCCTAACCGGTAATTTATTAATAAGCAATTTATTTTCTCGCTGCCATTTGCCCTCTGATCCTGCTAAGCGTTTCAGGCGTTATGCCCAGGTAAGATGCAATCATGTGCTGGGGCAGGCGTTGAAGGCAGGTGGGAAAATTTTCAATAAGCTTGGTGTATTTTTCTTCCGCTGTTTCGCTTAATGAACTCATCAGCCTTCTTTGTGTAGCGATTAAACTATTTTGGATTAAGATGCGAAAATAACGCTCAAATGCGGGAACTTTTTCAAGTAAAGTATTCCAGGAAGGTTTGGTGATCATTAATAATTCGCAATTTTCTAATGCTTCAACATTGTAAATGGAAGGTTCTTCTGTAAGAAAACTGTACAAATCAGCAATCCACCAACCTTCAAAAGAAAATTGCAGAATGGGTTCATTGCCTTTTTCATCAACCGTAAAAGTGCGCAACATCCCTTTTTCAACAAAAGAGGTATAACGGCATACATCTCCTTCCTGTAATAAATATTGTCTTTTTCTTAATTTTTTCGGAATGAAAAGAGTTTTGCAAAATTCAAATTCTTCATCCGTAATTGAAATGTGCTCTTTTATGCTTGTCAAAAGAAGTTCGAACATGTAAAATAATTAATTATTGAATGGCAAATTTATGATTTATGTTTTCTAATTGATTCGTCGGTATATTGTCCGCATTGCAGATTGTACATTTGCGAAAACGAATAAAATAATAATGGAGAATAATTATAGTATTAGTGAATTCAATTCAATCCTTCAAAACAGGCGAAGTATTTACCCTTATCAATTTGAAAAAGGAAAGAAAATACCTGATGAAATAATCAGGCAGGTTTTAGAAAATGCAAACCGCGCGCCTACTCATAAACTTACGCAGCCATGGCGTTTTACGGTTTTTACTGATAAAGGATTAGAGCGTTTTTCTAAAATGCAAACTGAAATTTATACTCAATTTGCAGGAGAAAATTTTAAAGAAAAAAAACTTAAAAATCTTTCAGAATACCCTTTAATGTCTTCTCATGTAATTGCCATTGGAATGAAAAGAAGCACTGCTGTTTCCATTCCTGAAACGGAAGAAATTATTGCTACCTCCTGCGCTATCGAAAATATTTATTTATCATTAACGGCTTATGGTTTAGGCGGTTATTTATCAACAGGGGGAATCACTTATATAAAAGAATCAAAACCCTATTTTAACCTGGAAGAGGAAGATAAATTAATCGGATTTTTTTTCATTGGGTACCCGCAAGATTCTTTAGCTCCTTTGTCAAAGCGCACTTCTATCGATGAAAAAGTAATGTGGGTAAACGAATGAAACACAGTAAACCAATAAATAAACTAGATTTATATTTTAAAAGGATTTAAGTTTTTGATGAGCAACTTAATTTTTAAGGGTAGTTGTAAAAGTCTGGAGATTTTTCTATTTTTATCACTTTACCAATATTGCTGGAACAATTCTCTTTTAAATTAATAATAAAATTATCTGTAATTAACTCGAATCCTTAACTTATCTTTAAGTACCTGAACTCTTCTAATAAATGAAAAAAGCTACTGTTTTTCTATATTTTTTTTTATCTGCCTCCATTTTATCTAATGCCCAGGATCCGCATTTTTCCCAGTTTTTTGCTTCTCCACTTACTTTAAACCCTGCTTTTACAGGAATGTTTGAGGGTACTGTGCGTGTAGCGGGAAATTATCGAAACCAATGGCCCACTTTTGGCGACGTATACACCACTTCTACTTTGAGTGTAGATTTTGATATTTTAAAAAATAAACTTCCCGACTTTGACACATGGGGAATTGGTATTTTGGGGCTTACGGATAGAGCCGGTGGCGGCGTACTTACTAATAATTATTTGGGATTGTCAACTGCGTATCATAAATCGCTGGATGAAGATGGCTTTAAGCAATTGAGCATTGGTTTCCAGGGAACATATGGGCGGAAAAGCCTGGATAAAAACAAACTATATTTTGAAGACCAACTTACTCCTTTCGGATTTACAGGTGTGACACAGGAAACTTTTGTCAATGACAATTTGAATATTAATTATCTCGATGTAAATGCAGGGTTACTATATTCCATGTCAACAGATAAAACCAATAACTTTTATGTGGGCGCCTCAATGTATCACATTAACAGGCCCAGTGAAAGTTTTGAGGGTGCTTCCTGGAATATTGCCACAAGGACAACCATAAGCGCTGGTGGATTTTTCCCTGTTTCTGATATACTCACTTTACATACAAGTGGCATTTACCAATACCAGGCAAAGGCATCTGAAACGGTTGTTGGCGGCGCTTTAGCTGCTGTTATTGATCCAAAATCAGAGCAGCCATCTAATGTATATGCGGGATTATGGTATCGTTTAAATGATGCAATTATTCCATACATTGGCTTGGAATTTTCGGGGTTACGTATTGGCGCTACCTATGATGTAAATGTATCCAGCTTGCAAGCGGGCGCACAAAGCCGTGGGGGAATGGAACTTTCACTGATATACGTAAAAAAACCTGCAGGTTATAAAGGAATACCTTGCCCTAAATTTTAAAAGAAAGATTTGATTTTCAATGAGTCATTTAGAATGATTCATTAATAAAAATGCTTCTCATAAAAATGAGAAGCATTAATTAAGTAGCACGTACGGGATTCGAACCCGTGATTCCTCCGTGAAAGGGAGGCGTCTTAACCCCTTGACCAACGCGCCATTTTTTTCTAAGGGACGGCAAAGATAATCTTAGGCTCTTTTGTTGCCAAATAATTTTCATTCTGTAAAAGTGTATTCGATAAAATATCTTTATAATCGAATTAATAATTAATGGCTTCTCAATTACCTTTGCTTTATGCTATCAATCAGTAACCGCGGTAAAATAATGCCTGCTTCCCCCATCCGGAAGCTCGTCCCTTTTGCAGAAGCTGCAAAGAAAAGAGGAATTTCTATTTATCATTTGAATATAGGCCAACCCGACATTGAAACGCCAGCGGAAACATTACTCGCGGTTAGGAATTCTGATTTTAAAATCCTGGAATACAGCCACAGCGCCGGTAATGAAAGCTATAGAAAAAAACTGGTTGAATATTACCAACGGGTAAATATTAATGTAGGCTATGATGAAATAATTGTAACTACCGGTGGAAGCGAAGCTATTTTATTTGCTTTTATGAGCTGCCTTGATGCAGACGATGAAGTAATTGTTCCCGAACCGTTTTATGCAAATTACAATGGATTCGCTGTTGAAGCGGGAGTAAAAATCAAACCAATTACTTCTCAAATCGAAACAGGATTTGCTTTGCCTCCTATTGAAGAATTTGAAAAATTAATTACGCCAAAAACGAAAGGGATTGTGATTTGCAATCCTAATAACCCAACCGGCTATTTGTATAGTAAAGAAGAATTAGAAGTGCTGAAGGAGATAATTTTGAAACACGGCCTTTTTTTATTTTCTGATGAAGCTTATCGTGAGTTTTGTTATGATGGAACACATTTCAGCGCGATGCTTTTAGAAGGCGCCGAAGAAAATGTAATTTTATTAGACACCATCAGTAAGCGCTACAGTGCATGCGGAGCAAGGATTGGCGCATTGATCACGCATAATAAAGAAGTATTGCAGACGGCGATGAAATTTGCCCAGGCAAGATTAAGCCCGCCGGAATTTGGGCAAATTTTAGGCGAAGCTGCAGCCGGGCTTCCTTCAGATTATTTTTCCTGGATAAAAGGAGAATACCAGTTAAGAAGGGATACTCTTGTAAAAAGGTTGAACCATATTCCCGGAGTTTTTTGCCCCAATCCGGGCGGTGCATTTTATGCAATGGCATCCTTACCCATTGATGACTGTGATGTTTTTTGCCAATGGCTTTTGAATTCTTTTGACTACAATGGTGCTACGGTAATGTTGGCTCCAGGCACCGGTTTTTACGGAACAGAAGGATTGGGAAAATCGGAAGTAAGGCTTGCTTATGTTTTAAATACCGATGCGATTAATAAAGCGATGGATTGCCTGGAGAAAGCGCTGGAAGTGTATCCCGGAAAAATCGGGAGTCAATAGTTTGCAGAATTATTAAAGTGTTTTTATAAAATGGATAAAAAAACCAAAATAAAATCAGGGATTATTTTCGGAATTGCAATGGCTCTGTTTTACATTATACAAGGCTTGTTGACACATGATAACCTGACTACAAAAGATATTATTGGAACTATTCTCGCCGGACTAATTGGAGGCGCTGTTGCGGGGCTTTTATTTGGATGGATAATAAGCCTTTTCGCTAATTCTAAATTTTTAAATAAATCCACAAGGATTGAAACAGGCACAAATGAGATTGTTGTATTTGAATCTGGTGCCAATCATTTTAAAGGTGTTGAAGCTGTAGGCGGCAAATTATATCTCACAAATAAAAGATTGGTATTTAAATCTCATAAATTAAATATCCAAAATCATGAGTTATCAATCCCTTTATCAAACATTGAAAAAGTATATAGGTACAAAACCTTAATCGCCAACAATGGCTTGGCGGTGCAAACAATTAACCATACTATTGAAAAATTTGTGGTGCAACTAACGGCTGAATGGATGGAGCACCTAACGGCGAAGAACGGTTTGCAAAACCTGGCAATCAATCCCAGTAAACCGACTTTTATTTGATATTCCTGTTTTAATTTTCCTTAGAATTCCCAAATTCATTGTAGGTAATTCTGCATATTCTCAATTGGAAACCCTTCCGAAATATTTACATTTGTAAAACTTTAAAATTAAAATCTTTGAAAAATAAAATAGCATTAATTACTGGCGGCAGCCGTGGGCTGGGAAAAGAAATGGCTTTTCGCCTTGCGGAAAAAGGGCATCATGTTGTAATCACTTACGTTAGTAAAAAAGATGCGGCAGAAAAAGTTGTTTCAGAAATTGAGGCAATGGGAAAACAAGCAGCCGCATTAAAATACGATGCCAATAAAATTGAATCAATAGCATATTTTATAGAAGAATTTAAGCAAACTATTCAATCAAAATGGAATTCTGAAAAATTTGATTTTCTAATTAACAACGCGGGCAATGGAGCTACCATCCCTTTTGATAAAGCTACAGAAGAAGAGTTTGATTTGTTTGTAAATATCCATTACAAAAGTGTTTATTTTCTTACTCAAAAGTTATTGCCAATAATGAATGATAACGGAAGAATCATCAATATTTCTTCAGGAACCACACATTCTGCAGTTCCCGGTTATTCACTTTATGCACCGATGAAAGGCGCGATTGAAGTATTCACAAGATATATTGCTAAAGAACTGGGCCCAAGAGGAATTACGGTAAATGTAGTAGCGCCCGGCCCGGTAGAAACTGACTTTAATAATGGAGGCAACCGTGATATTCCTGAAAGGAAAAAGTTTTTAGCATCCCGCATCGCATTAGGCAGGGTGGGGCTTCCGCAAGATATTGGTGGTATAATAGCTTTTCTCTGTAGTGAAGATGGAGGCTGGATAACAGGGCAAAGAATTGAAGTTTCCGGCGGAATGAATTTGTAATCCTCAGAACAGTTTTTAAATAATTTATTGCAATGGTAAATCAACAATTTTTGCAGCGAAAAGTTTTATTCAAACATTTTATTTTCACTTTTGGTTTTGTGGTTTTGAATTTTACTGTCATGGCTCAAACAGCCGGAAAAACGGAAATTACCAAATGGCAAAATGATAAGAAAGCTGCCGTCTCTATCACTTACGATGATGGAAACCGTAACCAATTTAAAATTGCATTGCCGATAATGGAAGAGATGAATTTGCCTGCTACTTTTTTTGTAATTACCGGCCCTATAAAAGGTTCTGTTTACCCGCCAAAATTTGTGGGCCGCCCCGTTAAAGAAATTATTTCTGAAAGTAAAAATGTTCCTACGAATTCGGATAATTTTTTTGAACGCTCATCTGCGTCTTTATATTTAGGGTATGCAGGAACGTTACCTTATTATAACAGAGCGGATGAATTATATGAATCAGGAAAAAAAGAAAAAGCCTGGAAAGTAATGGATAGCCTTTACACAGCCGTTAGAAATAAAGAATTGAAGCCCGGAAAAGATACGAGCATGGAAATGGCTCAGGAATATGGACTGGCATGGACAAACCTGAAAAATTATGCAACCAAAGGTTATGAAATAGCCAGCCACACAGTTTCTCATGCGCATCTTGCCATTTTAGATTCTGCTAATATGGAGTATGAACTCAAAAAAAGCAAAGAAGAGATAAGAAAAAACCTGGGAGAAAAATATACTTTTTCTGCTGAAGTGCCATTTGGTATTGAAGACCCAAGAGTAATGAAATATGGTTTTCCCATTTACCAGGCTTTAAGAAATTTGATGCCTGAGCCGTGGATGACAGAAATAAACCGCGGATACAAAGAACAGCCTGGAAATTCGGACAAAGATTATGTGCAATGGCAGCGTGGCCCTCTTTCAAAAACGCCAATATCACTTATGAAATCGTGGGTTGATACTTCTTTGGCGCATGACAATATTTGGCTCGTTTTGGTTTTTCATGGGATAGATGATATAGGCTGGGAGCCTACGACTCATGAAAAACTGAAGGAATATTTTACTTATATTAAAGGACGCGAAGATAATATTTGGGTAGCACCATTTGGAAATGTTGCCAGGTATGTAAGAGAAAGAATGGATTCGAAAATTGATAGCAAAAATGATGAGAATAAAATCACCATAAAACTTACTAATTCCCTGGATAAAATATTATATGATGAGCCGGTAACTTTAAAAACATACCTTCCGGAAAGTTGGAATAATGTTTTGGTAAAAACACAGAATACTGAGAAAAAAGTAGCCAGCCAAAAAGATGATAATGGAGTTTTTGTTTTATACCAGTCAGTGCCAAATAAAGGAACGATAGAAATCACCAAAGATTAATTTGAAGAAAAACAAAAACAAAAATGTGCTTTATTTGTTTCTTTACTGCCTATTTTACCATTTATAAATTATTTAGTTAATAAAAAGGGTTTTTCTTTTAACTTTATAATTCTCTGATTCCGAACACAAAAAGTTTTTTTAATTCTTACTGTTTTTATGAAAATGAGTTTCTACAAATTAATATTTTTTCATTTTTTATTCCCAAATAATATTTCACATGCAAAAAGCCACTAAGAAGATTTTAAGCTTTCTTTATTTTATGATGCTGCCCTGGTATGCATTTTCACAAAGCAATTCATGGAGTGTAAAAAACAATGAATTAGAAAATGATTGGCAAATACAATCCTCAGACAAAGTAACTGCAAACCCTGAAAGTATTTCCTCAACTAATTTTAAAACTGCAAATTGGTATGCTGCAAAAGTTCCTAACAGCACTTTAGGTACTTTGGTAAATGATGGCGTTTTTAAAAATGTTTTTTTTAACAGAAATCTTGAGAAAATCCCTGACAGTTTATTTACTGCACACTGGTGGTACCGCCGCACTTTTGTAATTGATAATACGGGCGAGGGACAGTTTTACCGCTTGCGTTTTAACGGGATAAGTTACAGCGCTGATATCTGGTTAAATGGAAAAAAGATTGCTTCTGCTGATACCGTTCAGGGAAGTTTTCGGCAATTTATTTTTGATGTAACACCTTATATAAAAAAAGGCGAAAACGTGCTGGCATTAAAAGTGAAACAAGGTGGCCCCGGCGATTTGAACATTGGTTTTGTAGATTGGAATCCAGAACCTGCAGATAATCACATGGGTATTTGGCGGGGCGTTCATTTGCTGGCAACAGGCCCGGTTTCTTTAGATCAGCCTTTTGTAATTACAGATGTAGATACAGCAACTCTTGACCATGCAAATATTACCCTGAAAATTAAACTGCAAAATCATTCTGATAAAAATATAAACGGAATTTTAAAAACAATTATCGGAAATGATATTCATATTTCAAGAGATGTTTCTTTAGCCGCAAACGAATCAAAAGAAATTGTTCTTACGCCCGAAGATTATAAGGCGCTAAGTATGGATCATCCCAAACTCTGGTGGACAAACGATTTGGGAAAGCCAAATTTGTATTCTCTTGATATGAGTTTTGAAACCGGCAACCAGGTTTCTGATTCAAGAAAAATAAAATTCGGTATTCGCTCCGTTATCGGATACTGGACTGAGCAAGGTTTCAGGGCTTACCGCCTGAATGGGAAAAATATATTGATAAAAGGCGGCGGGTGGACAGATCCGATGTTATTGAATGCAACCCCAGAATATGAACGCGCCGGAATTGAATACGCAGTGCACATGAATCTGAATGCCATTCGCATGGAAGGTTTCTGGGGCCACGATCAACATATTTTTGATCTGTGTGATGAAAAAGGAATACTGATTATGGCAGGCTTTAGTTGTCAATGGGAATGGAAAGGTATTTTTGGAGGAAAGTATGAAGATAAATATGGTGCAATTATCACTCCTGATCAGATGGATATTGCTGCGAAATCTTTGCATGACCAAGTTGTATGGCTTAGAAACCATCCAAGCATTTTCCTTTGGCTTTACGGTAGCGACAAATGGCCCAGGCCCGAACTTGAACAAAAGTATCTAGACATTTTAAAGGAAGTAGATCCAACAAGGCCGTATGTGCAATCAGCTCATGAATGGGTGAGCGAAATTACCGGAGCCACAGGAATGAAGATGCGTGGCCCTTATGATTATGTACCCCCGGATTATTGGTACATTGATAAATTAAATGGTGGTGCATTTGGTTTTAATACTGAAACCGGCCCGGGCCCGGAAATACCTGTACTCGAAAGTTTGGAAAAAATGATTCCTAAAGATTCTCTATGGCCTATTGGAAGTTCATGGTTGTATCATGCTGCCAGAGGGCAGTTCCACAACCTTACTGCTTATAATAATGCAATGAATGAAAGGTTGGGGCATGCAAATGATTTGACTGATTATTTACGCAAAGCACAATACCTTAACTATGAGGGAATGCGGGCAATGTTTGAAGCTTTTGAAGCGAACAGATTTAAAGCAACAGGAATTATACAATGGATGTATAATGCTTCCTGGCCCAAGCTTTGGTGGCAATTGTATGATTATTATTTGATGCCCACCGGCGCTTTTTATGGCGCGAGGGATGCCAATGAACCATTGCATATTTCTTATAATTATGGAAACAACGCGGTTGATGTAATGAATAATACTTCAGAAAAAACCAGTGCTCTTTCTGCAAAAATAACGGTGTATGATATTGATATGAATCAAGTTTTGCAAAAGACTGTCCCTGTTAATAATCTTATTTCACAGGAAACGCGAAGTGTCTTTAAATTACCAGCGGAAATGGATGTAAGTAAAACATGGTTCCTGGATTTGCGGTTATTTGATAATCAAAATAATAAATTAAGTAACAATTTTTATGCATTGTCAATGCAGGGCGATAGCCTTGATGAAAAGAAAAGTACCTGGTTCATAACACCGCAATCTCAATTTGCTGATTTGACTCTTTTGGAAAATCTTCCAAAAGTGAAATTGACAACAAGTGAAACAAGAATGGTTAACGGTGATAGTACGATGATAAATGTGAAAGTAAAAAATCCTACAACGCACCTTGCTTTCATGGTATATTTGGATTTGAAAAAAGACAAGAGCAACGAGTCTGTTGTTCCGGTTTTCTGGGACCAAAATTATTTTACTCTTTTGCCAGGTGAAGAAAGAACTGTCTCCGTTTGGTGCCACACATCCGATCTTGGAGGACAAAAAGTGAAAGTGGTTGTGGGCGGATGGAATGTAGAGTAGGTTGAAAATTGCAAGAGGCCGGTACCGAAGGTCAGGCCGCGGTTTTATGGAGATGGATGTTTAACCGCAGTCTGACGCCAGGCGTACCGACTGCTACGTGGAGTTTAGAAAGATTAGATTCGCCATTCACTATTCACCATGCACAAAAATGAGAACATTAAAAATAGCTGTTGCGCAATTTGAACCAAAGGATGGAGATAAAAATTATAATCTTTCCGTCATTGAAAAATTGACTGCTAAAGCAAAAAAAGCCGGTGCTGATGTAATTAGTTTTCATGAAATGTCCGTTACGGCTTATACTTTTTTTAAAGATCTCGATAAAGAACAAATCCAGGAATTAGCTGAAAAAATTCCGGATGGAGAAAGTACTCATAAACTAATAGAAATTGCTAAAAAGTATGATATCACTGTATTAGCGGGTTTGGTTGAACATAAAAATGATCAGTTTTACAATACTTATATATGTGTAGATAAAACTGGATTAATTGCAAAATACAGTAAGGTTCATCCTTTCATCAGTAAATATTTTTCACCGGGAAACGAATACATTGTTTTTGATATTAAAGGATGGAAGTGCGGAATTTTAATTTGTTATGATAACAACGTAATTGAAAATGTAAGAGCTACTTCTTTGCTGGGTGCTGAAATTATTTTTGCACCCCACGTTACTATGTGTACGCCGTCTTCCATGCCAGGAAGAGGTTTTGTTGATGATAAATTATGGCAAAAGAGGGAAACGGACCCCGTTCCTCTTCGAATGGAATTTGATGGCCCAAAAGGCCGCCAATGGCTGATGAGATGGCTTCCGGCGAGAGCATACGATAATGGTGTATATTATGTTTTTACCAATCCAATCGGATATGATGGGGAGCATCTTAAAAATGGAAATTCAATGATCCTTGACCCTTACGGTGAAGTGCTCGTAGAAATTAAAAGCTTTGAAAATGAAATAGCTACTGCAATTATTACAGATGATAAACTTAAAATGGCTGGCGGCTGGCGCTATAAGAATGCAAGAAAGCCGGAATTGTATAAAGAAATCATTGGCGCAGATCATCAGTCGGAAACGAAACCCGTTTGGTTGAAAAATGAAGAAGGCAATTAATTTTTTATTTTTATCTTGTATAACTATTAAGGGTAAACGAAAATAAAAAATAGAAGAATTTGTTTGTTTACTGGTAATAAGGAATAAAATATAAAGCCAGGAAATATCGAATGTAAAAATTATAAAAAGAACATTTATTAATCAAATCTTATTCAAATAACAAATATAATATTCCACATTTTTCATAAAAAAATCCATGGCAACAGCTAACACTACCAAGAGAAACTATTACATTGTTTTTCTGATCCTGCTCACATTTTTTGTGATCTCTTTTTTGACAAACATTATCGGGGCGCTTATTCCTGATATAAAATCCGGGTTTCATCTGAGCTTAACAGAAGTCGCTATTTTGCCTTTTGCTTTTTTTATTGCATATGGCGTCATGTCAATTCCTTCCGGAATCATGAACGAAAAATATAAAGAAAAAAAAATAATGGTTGCGGCATTCGTGGTTTCATTTGCCGGTTCATTGTTGTTGGTTTTATTTCCCAACTATTCCAGTTACATCATCTCTTTATTTTTAATTGGATGCGGAATGGCCATGCTTCAGGTAGTTATCAACCCTTTGCTTCGTACCTCTGGTGGAGAAGAGAATTATGCTTTTAACTCTGTATTGGCCCAATTAATTTTTGGTGCAGCTTCTTTTATAAGCCCGCTGGTTTATTCTTACCTGGTGGTTAACCTTTCCAATAAAGGAGGTATTGATCCGGTTCAAAAAATCTTTACTTCTATTGTTCCTCAAAACCTTCCCTGGATCTCGTTGTATTGGGTATTTGCTGTGGTAAGTTTAATAATGTTTGTTGTAATTCTTATTTCAAAATTTCCCAAAGTCCTCTTAACTAAAGATGAAAAAGCAGGCGCCTTAAAAGTTCATTTAGATCTTTTAAAAAAGCCAATAGTTATTTACTTTTTTATTGGCATATTTTGTTATGTGGGTACTGAACAAGGTACCGCCAATTGGATTTCACAATTCCTTTTTGAGTATCATAAATACAATCCTCAGACTTCAGGAGCCAGTGATGTAGCGTATTTCTGGGGAATGATGACTGCGGGCGGAGTGCTTGGATTGTTTTTATTAAAAGTAATGGACAGTAGTAAAGTTTTAATAGTATTTACAATTTTGGCGATCATTTCTTTAAGCATTGGTTTATTTACCAGCAACGACCGAGTGGCTTTATATGCTTTTCCCTGTGTAGGTTTTTTTGCTTCTGTTATGTATCCACTTATTTTTTCCCTGGCTCTAAATTCAATAGAAGAACATCACGGAGCTTTTTCGGGGATTCTGTTGACAGGTATTATCGGCGGTGCAATTATTCCATTGGTAATCGGCGCTATTGGTGATCATTTTGGTTTGCGTACAGGAATGCTCTTTTTGTATATCACTTTAGGATATATTCTAAGTATTGGTTTTTGGGCTAAACCTATTATTAAAAATAAAACGATTAGAATGAAGGCAGAAGGCTAAATGCAAATGCCAGGCTGAACTATCTAAACTTTTTTTCTAAACTTTCTAAAAACTCTAAACAAAAAAATGTCATCGGAAAATATAATTGGAATCGATCTTGGCGGAACACATGTACGCGCAGGAATTGTTTCCGGGGGTAAACTCGAAAATATTGTATCAGTAAGAATTCCCTCATCAGGCAGTGTGGAGCAGGTTTTGAATATCATCTATGATTTGATTACCCCTTTTGCTAATGAGAATATTAAAGCTATTGGTATTGGAGTACCAAGTGTGGTCGATATCGAAAATGGAATTGTTTATGATGTGCAAAATATTCCTTCATGGAAGAAAGTGGAATTAAAAAAATTAATGGAAGAAAAGTTTCACCTTCCTGTTTCTGTAAATAATGACGCCAATTGTTTTGCCCTGGGCGAAAAATATTTTGGAAAAGGGAAAGATTTTCATTCAATGATTGGGCTTACAATCGGAACCGGTTTGGGTGCAGGAATTATCATCAATGATAAATTATATGCCGGTGTAAACTGTGGCGCGGGCGAATTTGGATGTGTAGAATACCTTGATCAGTTTGTTGAATATTATGCAAGTGGCCAGTTTTTTGAAAACTGTTATCAGACTAACGGCGAAGTGGTTTATAAAAAAGCCCTGGATGGTGATCCTCTATCCATAATGATTTTCGAAGAACTAGGAACTCATTTGGGAAATGCGATCAAAATGATACTTTATACTTATTGCCCGGAATTGATTGTCCTTGGCGGTTCTATCAGCAAATCATATTCATTCTTTGAAAAGAAAATGTGGGAGCGCATTCACACTTATATTTATTCAAATACACTTAACCAGTTCCATTTGGAAATTTCGGAACTTGAAAATTCAGGGATACTTGGGGCTGCTTCCCTTTATTATGATGAACAGCCTTTAAAATCATAAATAAAATTTAAAAACATTTTTATGAAAAAAAACAGTTTTCAATTTATTTGCCTGCCTGCCGTTCTGGTAGTTTTGGTTACTGTTATTTTATTTTCTATTTCATCCGCATTCAAAAGAAGGTTACCCAAGCCTGCGCATATCGTAATTGTTATGGAAGAAAACCATGGCTTCGATCAAATCATTGGTTCGCAAAATGCGCCATTTATTAATAAACTGGCAAAAGAAGGAACACTTTTTACTAATGCTCATTCAGTAACTCATCCGAGCGAGCCAAATTACCTTGCATTATTTTCCGGAAGCACGCAGGGAGTTGATGGTGACCAGTGCCTTACGAAAGAGGCGCCTTTAACAGTGCCTAATTTGGGTGCGGCACTTATTAAAGCAGGTTATTCTTTTAAAGGGTATTCAGAAACTTTACCAAAAACAGGATCGCTTGAATGTTTTTTCCAGGTAAACAACGGGTATGATTATGCGAGAAAACATGCGCCCTGGGTTAACTGGCAAGGCGATAAAGAAAATGGATTGCCTGTTTCTTCCAATCAACCTTTTAGTAATTTCTCTACAAATTATAATAAATTACCTACAGTATCATTTGTTATTCCTAATGAAGGAAATGATATGCATAATATAGATTTGAATGGTGATACAGCGGCTGTAAAACGTGCCGACCATTGGCTGAAAATTCATCTTTCTTCTTATGTAAATTGGGCTAAAAAACACAATAGCATGTTGATTATAACTTTTGATGAAGACGAAAAAGGAGATATGCATCATAATCATATTGCTACCATTTTTGTTGGGCAAATGGTGCAGCAGCGGCAAAATACTGATTCTATAAGCCATTACAACGTGTTGCGCACCATAGAAGGCATGTATGATTTACCCCATTCAGGTGATGCAAATGCAAGTGAAATCGCAAATGCCTGGAAATAGAAATCTAAAAAAATTGAATGTTATGAAAAAAACTATTCTGCTTTTTCTAACTATTATTTTATTATTTGCGGTTAATGAAAATGCGAAAAGCACTCCCCTGCAAAATCAGCCAACCTTGTCTGATACCTTGCCTGTACGTGGATTTGAGATTGTTGTTCCTCGGCCATCAGGCGTTGATTCTTTTGTAACCTTTATTAAAAAAGAATTAATTCCCCGCCATGTAAATACGCTGGTATTAAGGGTAGATTATAGTTATCAATTCAAAAGCCATCCGGAGTTGATTGATAGTTTTGCCCTTTCTGAAAAAGACGTAAAAAAAATTGTTCGCGCCTGTAAGCAAGGTGATATTAAGATCATTCCACAAATAAATTTATTGGGCCATCAATCCTGGGCAAACCGCCTCGGTAAATTATTGAGTGTATATCCCCAGTTTGATGAAACTCCCTGGGTGCCAATGCCCGTGAAATATGAGTGGCCGAATGCAGATAATTTGTATTGCAAAAGTTATTGCCCGCTCGTACCGGGATTACACAAAATAATTTTTGATTTGATTGATGAGATATGCGATGCCTTTGAGACGAATGCTTTTCATGCCGGGATGGATGAAGTATTTTATATTGGTGAAGATAAATGCCCGCGTTGTAGTGGCCACGACCCTGCACAATTGTTTGCAGATGAAGTAAGAAGGATTCATGATCATCTTGCAGAAAGTGGAAAGCAATTATGGATTTGGGGCGACCGGCTTTTAGATGGAAAAACTACCGGGCTGGGAGAGTGGGAAGCCAGCATGAATAATACTTACAGGGCTATTGATATGATTCCAAAAGATGTAGTAATCTGCGACTGGCATTATGAAAGACCTGACCAAACCGCGGTTTATTTTGCAATGAAAGGTTTCAACGTTATTAGTTGCCCTTTCAATGATGCTAATGCGGGTGTAGCACAGGTAGGCGATATGTATAAATTTCGCCGCAATTCAACGCCCGAAATGAGTGGGCGCTTCCAGGGAATAATGCAAACTATCTGGAACCGAAATGATTTCTTTTTAAAAGAATATTACGGAGAAGATTCAGTAAAAGCCGGGGATAAAAATTCTTCTTCCGATTGTTTCAAAAAAGTATTTTCTACCATCAATAAAAACTAACTATCATGCCTACACGAAGAATTGGGTCTATTGATGTTATCCGCGCTTTGACCATGTACCTGATGGTTTTTGTAAATGACCTATGGACTGATAAAAATATCCCTGAATGGCTGGAACACGCGCCCGGAAAGGCTGACGCTATGGGCTTCGCGGATATTATTTTTCCTGCATTTTTGTTCATTGTCGGATTGTCTATTCCTTATAGCCAGCAAAGCAGGTTGGGCCGCGGAGAAAAGCGGCCTGCTATTTTCGGCCATATCATTCTTCGTTCGGTTGCATTAATTATAATGGGCTTTTTTCAAATGAACCTGGAAAATTATAGTAACCAGGCATTGTTGCCACAATCCATATGGGAAATTTTAATCACTGTTTCTTTTTTCCTCATCTGGCTCGATTACCCAAAAGAAAAACAAAAATTAAAATTATGGCTACAAGCTCTTGGCATTGCTGTTTTGATATTGATGGCAATACTTTATAAAGGAAATTCTTCTGATGGTATAATTTGGTTACGCCCTCATTGGTGGGGAATATTGGGGCTTATTGGATGGGCTTATTTTGCCTGCGCAACTATTACTTTATTAGGAGGCGAGAGGCTGGTAATTTTATTGGCTTTTTTGATATTTTTTGTATTTTTTAATTCTGCGGTATTACTTGACTCGCCTGCGTTTACCAGTCCTTTCAGGCATTTGATACGTTCTTTAGGCCTTGGTAATGCCTCTAATTCATCTATTACAATGATTGGCGTTATCACTGCTGTTTTGTATCGTAAGTTTCGGGAAAAGCCAAAGAAGATTGAAATGATTCTGATTGCTATAGCAATACTTCTTTTTGTTTTTGGTTTTGCAACAAGGCCATTATGGGGTATTTCAAAAATACGGGCAACGCCTTCCTGGACAACCATTTGCGCAGCAATCAGCGTTCTGGCATTTGCTATTTTAATATTTTTGGTAGATAGGAAGGGAAAAGAAAATTGGTTTAAGATTTTAAAGCCTGCAGGTACGAGTACGCTTACCTGTTATCTTCTTCCTTATTTTCATGAAGCGATTTTTATTTCACTAATCGGGATTCGGCTACCGCTGATAGTAAGAACTGGTGCGGCAGGTATTATCAAGTCCTTGCTTTTTGCTTTAATTATAGTGTTAATAACAGGTTGGCTGGAAAAAAGAAAGCTAAGGTTGAAGATTTAATAAAAACTTTCCTGAAGAACTCTTTAATCTTTTTTTACAGTAAACAAAGAAATAACCGGGATTTTTATTTTCACTGATTTAAAATATTAACGGGTAAAATAATTTCCCAACGGTTGTAACCATTGCCACCGTAAATATCTTTGTCCAGTAAACGGCTGTAGCGTATTCCAAAAGAAACATTTACTTCATTCCACCATTTGGTATCTAAAGTTATTTCTGTTCCCGTTGACCGGAAACCTGCTGTATAAGCATTCTTATTTGAATTAAAATCTTTTATTTCGGTGTCATCATAAAATAAATTTGCCCGTACTCGAAGGAGATAAAATATGTCTGCAAATCCCCAGTCAGGAAGGGCTAAAGGCAAATGATAATTAATCCCCCATTTATACATTTCATAAAAATTTACAGATTGGTAACCTCTTGAAAATGGAAAGCTACTGGAGAAATTAATTTGATTTGAACTGTCTTTTCTTAAATAGGCGCCGTTTAAAACGATACTATGTGTATTGACAAAACCAGGAAAGTATAAATTGCCACTCGCCATCAATTGAAATCCTTGCACCTTTGTTAACGGTGTTTTATATGTGAGTGAAACTGTTTGTGCAAAACGAGGAAATATTTCTTGTTGAGACTGCTGGCCCGAGTGATTGAATGATAAAAAATTACTTAGATAACTGTATGAAGAGCCTAAAGTGTCTTTATAATTTCCAAGAGATATTTCCTTGCTATAGACATATTGGGAACCAAAATTAAGATTCGTAAACGTACGGCCTTTACTAAAATTAAGCGGAATATTAAAGCCGGCGTAAGGCTCAAACTGGTTAAAGCGAACCAGGTTTTGGTGGTACAAAGTGCTTCTGTCAATAAAATAATTTACTCCGGCAGTAAGATAAGGAAACCAGCCTCCATAAGTAGCCTCAAAACTTATTTCTTTGAATTTCTCAGAGCGGTCGTACGTAAAAGATAAATCTGAAACCATCGTATTCAAAATGTTTTCACCTATGAGGCTTAAAGTATATTGAGGATCATTCACCGCTGGCTCAATGCTGTGAAAATTAAAAAGTTTAAAACTTTTATGATATTTAGTGATAGCAAATGAATCTTGAGGAACTGAGTTTAATAGTCCGGCATTAGTTTTATTAATAGCTGTAATTCCAAAATCAGAAAGAGGATTCCCTATTTCATCATTTGTAATTTCTTCAAAATGAACTGATGATTTTAAAACTTTTTGAATACGGTAACCTTCTGCCGTAAACGAAGCCCATCCTATATATTTTTCATTTACAAACGGATGGTATTTTCCAATCCCTACCTCATTGTTTGTTTCTACAAGCCATAATTTTTTATCTAAAAAAGTATAAGCAAAGAGCTCATCATTTTTTTTATAAGAATAAGAAAAATAAAGTGTGTCGTTTAATATACATGGGAAACCTGCTACATGGTAAGTAAATGGGATGAGGAATTTTGTTTGATTATTTTCAAGATTAATTTCTGCCAAAGACATTTTGCCTTCCGGATTTCTCACAGCTGAAATTACTTTTTGATTGCCGTAAAATTTTGGATATGTATAAAATAAATTTCCGGGGTTAGGAAGTTGCCTAATTAATTTTCCGTTTTTAACATTAATTAACCGGAGGTTGCACTTTCCAGCTGAAGGGGCATTTACAACTATAATTTCCTGACCATCTTCACTTATGTCAGGAGAAAAATATTTTATTTTTGCGGATAGCGTATGTTCATGACCGTTAGTAACGTCTATTATCTTCAGATTGCTGTAATCACGGTAGCCCCAGCGAATATCGGGTTCGAAAGATGTATAAACAATTTTCCCGTTTCTGTAACTGAAATAATCATTGAGTGTATAATCTTCTGCCCTTACTTTCTTTTCAGTTCCCCTTTTTCGGATTACAAATTCAGGAACGCTTTTGTAAGTATTTTTTATAAAAATTATTGATCCGTCTTCAGTAAACGAAGGAATTTGCTCATTTTTAAATTTGCCTAAGGAATTCTTATTTACAATTTTTACCGGGATATTAAATTGCTTTTTAAAAAAATCAATCGCATTATTCCTAAAAGTAACATAACTGGTTCCGGAATATTTTTTTATTGCGTGTTGAAACGGGTAAAATAAACTTTTATAAGCAGCGGCATCATGTGTTACTTTTTTCCAAAAATCATCACCATATTTTTGCCGCCCATAAGACACTAATAAATAGCCAAGCGCATAATGATCAGGAACGAAATCTTTCAAAGAACCATTTCTCAATTTCATCCAGTTGTAATTCTTTCCTGCTTTCCAGAGTGAATGGTAATCGTCAAAAAAAGCAGGTAATTTCCCTCTTCCCTGGTTGCTTAAATTTGTTTCGTTATAAACCGCATCGCCTTCATAAAACCAGTTGGGTATTGCCGCGTTATTCGCCAGAGCCTGCCCTTCTTCTCCAAAAATAAGATACATCACTTTGGAAAGCCCAACATTAAAATTATTATTTTGTTGTACATGCCGGTATTCGTGAATGGTAAGCTGGTCAGGCCATGGAAGGCTTCCCATTTCAAAGTTGTTTTGTTCTGGCATCAAATAAAATTCGCTTCTGAACGGCCCTAAACTTACATAGGCATTTGAAACTGTAGTCTCGTTTTGTAAAACAAGATTTATTTTCTTTGATTTATTGCCAATGGTTTTTTGTGTAGGAATTTTAATATATGAAATGATATTTGTGATGCGGTTAGCGATTGAATCAAGGCCTTGAGGGAAAATAACTCTTGAGTCCGGTGTATTAATTTGTTTCCATTTTATAGAAGGTGGATCGCCTGCAAATGTTTGTGAAAAAGCACGGGTAAAGAAGAAAATAAAAAAAATCAGGTACAGAAATCTTCTTAAATAAAACATGGTACATTTTATGAAATAAAGATAACGATATGTTTTATCCCATTTTGTGGTAATTTTTTTTAACTCTTCAAAAGTTTGGGTTTATTTGTAACATTCAAAGCAAAAATAGATTTCTAAATAAAATTTATACTTTTAAGGTAATATTAATCGTTTTTAAAACATGCTCCTTTTCCCAAAGCAAATAAAAAATATTTCAATTACCATATTATTCATTTCAGTAGTGATTTTATTTTCCTGTAAAAAAAATATTCAATCTATACAGCAATCAACATTGGAAGCATATTTTTCAACTTATGTTATCGGAAGCGATTTTACTGTAACTCTTGCAAAAGATAGCAGCGATGATATTACCAACGTTTATGATGGGTATAAATTTGTTCTTCTGGAAACGGATGCTTACCATGGGCCACTAAAAGCTTCACTTGGCCAAAATGAATATATGGGAACCTGGGCAACCAATGACGATTACAGTAAACTTGATATCTCCCTACCTGATTCAATTCCCGAATTCCGGTTCCTTTCCCGAAGCTGGCGGTTTACAAAAAAAACTAATCCAACCTTAGAATTGGCTCCGTGGGGAAGTTCTGGCCCTTTCGTACTTTACATGACACGGCAATAATTTTTTGTTTGTTAAAAAATTGGTTTTCAAACTATTAGCACCCGGTGAATAGCCGATGCGATTTTTTGTAATTCGGATGGCAATAAAATTAGCCGGTTCCCGTTTAGTTAAGATTGAAAGTGTATCTGTGAATTTGCTTTTTAATATCCAATTTTCTATCCTTGAAGACCCTAAACTTCTTAATAATTGTATCAAAAGCCCGTAAGTACGTGGCTTTATTCACCTTTTTTTTGTTGGCATGCTTTTTTGCCAATGCGCAATTAACTGCCAATTTTAGTGCCTCACCAAATGCAGGATGTGCGCCGCTTGTAGTACAATTTTCAGATTCTTCCAATGGTAATCCTTCCTCATGGAAATGGGACCTTGGCAATGGCACTTATTCTGTTTTACAAAACCCTTCAGTCGCTTACTTTGATCCTGGTACTTATACCGTGAAACTTATTATTAAGAATTCATATGGTGTTGATTCTGTTACCAAAGTTCAATTTATCACGGTCTATTCTCCTCCTGTTATTGATTTAGATGCATCCAATTTAACGGGATGTTTTCCTTTAAAAACACAATTTAAAGATAACAGTACCGCAGGAAGCGGGTATTTAAATAATTGGCAATGGGATTTTGGAGATGGAAATTTATCCAATATCCAAAATCCAGGGCATACTTATACTTCAGTTGGTAATTTCAATGTGTCTTTAAAAGCAGCGAATAATTTTGGTTGCGTTACTTCTAAAACGGTCAAAGGGTTTATTCATATTGAGACAGGAGTGAAAGCTGATTTTACCAATTCCGTTTCCAAAACCTGTAAAGCTCCCGCAACCATTAATTTTATAAATCATTCTTCCGGTGTAGGGGTATTAAATTACCAATGGGATTTTGGAGATGGTTCTACGTCCACTTCATCAAACCCATCGCACACCTATACTGCCTCAGGAAGCTATACAGTTAGCTTGGTCGCGGCTAATACATCCGGATGCACCGACACATTAATTAAACCACATTTAATTATTATTGGTAGCACCAAAGCCGATTTTCAAATTCCGGAAATCCTTTGTGAAAAAACTCCCATTTTTTTAAAGAATACAAGTAACCCGGTTCCTGCGAGTGCTTCATGGGATTTTGGGAATGGCACTTTTTCTGATTCAGTAGATGCTATAGCACTCTATGCAAAACCAGGAAATTATAATATTAAGATGATCAGTAATAATGGTGCCTGTATGGATTCGGTTACTAAAACTTTAACGGTAATCGCTAAACCTTTAGTTTCATTTTTATCAAAAGATACTATTTCATGTGAAGCACCTTTTAATGCTTATTTTCAAAATACATCTACCGGAACTACAAGCTCGTCAAGAAGTGTATCAGGTGTACAAACATATTATTGGGACTTTGGTGATGGTAGTAATTCTACACAACAAAGCCCCTCACATATTTATACGAATGAAGGAAGTTATATTGTAAAATTATGGGTAACCAATGCTTCAGGATGTACTGATAGTTTAGTGAAAACCAATTTTGTCAGGATTAAAAAGCCAATTGTTTCCATTAATAATTTATCACAGCAGGGTTGTGCACCTCTTTCTCATAAATTTACTTCTACAATAAATTCAATAGACCCTGTAACCGGTTTTCATTGGGATTTCGGGGACGGTAGTTCATCTGATTCTGCAATGCCAACACATGTTTACACATCGCCAGGAAAATATAATATCACTCTCACATATACCACAGATGGAGGTTGCGTTGACTCAGTACAAAAAGTAAATGGAATCATCATCGGCACAAAACCTTCATCAGGTTTTGTTGCTGACCCTTTGGAAACATGTGCATTTAATCAAATTAATTTCTCTGATCAAAGTGGAGGAAACCCCGATCATTGGATTTGGTTTTTTGGGGATGGTGGAAGCGCCGTAACCAAAGACCCTTCGCACCAATATAATGATACCGGGTATTTTTCTGTAACATTAATTTCGATAAATAATGGATGTGCAGATACGGTAACTAATAAACATCTTGTTCATATTCATCCACCAGTTGCACTTTATTCTTATGTAAAAACATGCTCAGTTCCGCGTCAGGTAATTTTTTCTGATAAATCACTTGGTGCCGATTACTGGAGTTGGAATTTTGGAGATGGAAACACTTCAACTGAACAAAATCCTACACATATTTATACCACGCCAGGTGTTTACAATGTGTCACTAACGGTGACTAATAATGCAAGTGGCTGTTCTGAAACAAAAACAGATACTATTAAAATTATTCGGGAAGTGGCTGATTTTAGTTTAAGCAATCCTGAAACCTGCAGAAATACTCCTGTATCTTTTAAAGCTATCAATAGTATTTACGGCAACATTAGTTCTTACAACTGGAAATTTGGCGATGGCGTTTCATTTACTGGTCCATCGGATTCTATTAGCCACAAATACCAAAATGCATTAGGGTATAATGTTACTTTAATTTTAAAAGACATTAATGGTTGTTTAGATTCAATTACAAAACCGTTGGCAGTGCAGGTAAATGGGCCAACTGCCGTTTTTAAATCTGCAATCCCCGGCACATGTTTAAACAATTCAGTTAATTTTATCGATAGTTCATTTACTGATGGTACACACGCTATTCAGCAATGGAACTGGAATTGGGGCGATGGAAAAACAGGAAATTTTAATGCGGCTCCTTTTAATCACATCTATTCTTCACCTGGAATTTATACAGTTTCCCTAATCGTTACCGATACAAAAGGATGTACTGATACGCTTAAAAAAGCAAACATAATTACAGTATCAAAACCAGTTGCTGCTTTTACTGCCGATACTCTTTCCTGTACCAGTAAAGCAATAAATTTTACCGATTCTTCTTCCGGGCCTTCATTGGTTTATACCTGGAATTTTGGTGACGGAACTTCTTCTTCAGTAAAAAATCCGGTACACCTTTATAATACTGAAGGAATTTACTCCGTTAGCCTTTCAGTAACTGATAAATATGGTTGTAACAGTGTTTTATCAAGAGAAGACTATGTGAGAATCGGAAACCCCAAAGCCGCCTTTACAACAAGTGATACGATTGGGACATGCCCTCCTTTAATAGCTAATTTTACCAATCATTCGGTTAATTATTCTAAATGGTCATGGGATTTTGGAGACGGAACCACATCAATTGAAATAAATCCTTCGCATTTTTATTCCTCTGCCGGAATTTTTAATGCAGTGCTTACTATTACTGGCCCAGGAGGCTGTACTTCACAGAAAACCCAGCAAATAAAAGTTGACGGGCCTTCCGGAGTACTTAGTTATACTAACCGGACAGGCTGTGAACCTCTTACTACTAATTTCCAGGCTCATACAAAAAAGAACACTTCTTTCGTCTGGGATTTTAATGACGGCTCTACTATTTCGACAAAAGATTCTAACGTAGTGCATACTTATACTACCGCCGGAAAATATTTACCAAAAATGATTCTTGAAGATGAAAAGGGTTGTAAGGTTGCCGTGAAAGGAAATGATTCTGTAATTGTATTTGGTATTGCAGCTTCTTTTATACACAACGGCGCTTTGGTTTGCGATTCAAGTAGAATAAGTTTTGTAAACACCAGCGTTACCAACGATGTAATAGCTACCTATTCATGGAATTTTGGAGATGGAAATACTTCCGGCGATGCACAACCTTCGCATGTTTATAACCGCCCCGGTAATTATAAAACTTCTTTAAAAGTAGTAACGCAAAATGGCTGTGTGGATTCTACTCAAAATCCTGAACCGGTTAAGGTAAACCGAAGCCCTAAAATTGTTATTAATGGAAGCATTGGTGCTTGCGTACCAGCTGTAATGAATTTTTCAGGAATTGTTTCAAACCCTGATACATCAAAGGTTTCATGGAAATGGGATTTTGCTAATGGTAATTCTTCAACATTGCAAAAACCAACTTCGCAAACCTATCCAACTGTAGGAAGCTTTACAGTAAAAGCTATTGGTTACAGTAGCAATGGATGTAATGATACTGCTCAAAAACCAATCGAAATTTATCCATTGCCTGATTTATCTATTTCAGCAGATACGGTTGTTTGTTTCGGTTCATTTGTTACTTTAAATACTTCCGGTGCTCAAACTTATTCGTGGAGCCCATCAAAATACCTCTCATGTAATAATTGCGCATCTCCTGTTGCCAGGCCAGATTCTGCGATTCAATACCAAGTAAAAGGAACCAGTAATAAAGGTTGCGTTTCGAATAAATCTATTTTGTTGACATTGAAATACCCTTTTAAACTTTCATTCAGCAAACCAGATACTCTATGCATAGGAAAGTCTGTAAAATTATATGCACAGGGAACTGAAAAATATACATGGTCACCTGCAACCGGTCTTGATAATCCTCTTATTTCCTCACCAACTGCGTCGCCTGCCAGTACAACCAATTACCAGGTGATCGGATCTGATTCAAAAGGTTGTTTTAAAGACACAGCCTATGTTCCTGTGAAAGTTTACCCGATTCCACAAGTAGATGCAGGGGCGGACCAAAATATAAATGTGGGAAGGGAAGTAACGATTACCCCTACAATTTCGCAGGATGTTACCAGCATAGAATGGGCTCCTTCTATTGGAATCGTTTCCCGGAATTATCCTTCTATTACAGTTAAGCCTATTCAGTCACTTGAATATACTTTACGTGTAAAAAATGATGGAGGCTGCACGGCTGAGGACAAAGTTTCAGTGTATGTGTTATGTAATAATGCCAACATTTTTGTACCCAATACTTTTACTCCGAATGGCGATGGGGTAAACGATATTTTTTATCCAAGAGGAAATGGTGTGTTTAAAATTTTAAACTTAAAAGTATTTAACCGTTGGGGAGAAGTTGTTTTTGAAAAAGCGAATTTCAACCCAAATGATGCTTCATCAGGTTGGGATGGAACCTTTAAAGGAAAGCAACTTTCGCCTGATGTTTTTGTTTATATGTTACAGGTAGTTTGTGATAACAACAGCACGCTTGAGTTCAAGGGAAATATAGCCCTGATAAGATAATATTTAAATCCTCTAAACGTTAGAGAAATAGAAATATCCACCTATGAAATCCAATTTCTTTAAACTCAATATAATTCTTGTTTTTGCATTTTTATTTCAAAATAATTGCATCGCACAAGATATTCATTTTTCGCAGTTTTCAGAAACGCCTCTTTTGCGCAATCCTGCGCTGGCTGGGCTTTTTAGTGGTGATGTACGTGTGCAGGGCGTATTTAGAAATCAGTGGAATTCAGTTACGGTCCCCTTTCAAACCACTTCATTAAACGCAGAATACAAATTGCCGGTTGGGCACGGCGATGATTTTCTTACCATTGGCGGAGCAATCCTCTATGATAAAGCGGGAACTATTGCATTTACTTCTACCAGTGTTCTGCCGGTTTTGAACTATAATAAATCTTTAAGCGATGTAAAAAATATGTACTTATCTGCAGGGTTTTCTGCAGGAATTGTTCAAAGAAGGTTTGACCCTACAAAAATTACAACCAACAGCCAGTATAATGGTGTAAGTGGCGACCCTTCCCTTGGTACCGGCGAAAATTTTCAGGCCAGTAATACTTCTTATTTTGATGGAAGTGCAGGGTTGAGTTTTAATTCCCAGGTTGGTAACAATGCAGATGACAATTTATATTTTGGAATCGCGTACCATCATTTTAATCAATCAGCTAATGTATCTTTTTATAATGACCCAAAAGTAACTATTGTTCCGAAATGGGTTTATTCTGCCGGTTTAAGGACTATAGTTAACGACTATGCCTACATGACTTTTTATGCTGACTATTCTACGCAGGGCGCTTATTCTGAATTGATAGGAGGTGGGCTTTATAGTGTAAAATTAGATAGCTACACAGATGACCCGCAATATGTAATTTCCGGTGGCGGTTTTCTCAGGTGGAAAGATGCTTTTATTCCAATGGTTAAAATGGAAATGAAACCGCTTTCTTTTGCCTTAAGCTACGATGTTAATATTTCTGCATTAAAAGCTTCCAGCGAAGCGCGAGGAGGTTTTGAACTTTCACTTTCTTATCAAACTTATCTCGATAGAGACCAGTCTACTAAAAATACTGTGAGATGCCCCAGGTTTTAAGTTACGGTTTAGAATGTTTAGATAGGTTAGAGTTTTGATTCCCTCATCATTTAGCATTCTTTGTTCGATATTTGATATTGGTATTTGCCAGTAAACCCACAAATAGCCATGATTTTTATTTTCTAATTATTACTTAGACAGTAAACCAACAAATAAACTGTTTTTCTATTTTCATTTTCAACCGAAAAAAGTCTTGATTTACATCTACCTTTAATCTTCATTTTTTTTAATTAAAGCCACGATAAAAAAACCATTAATGAAAATAAAAGAAATTACCCAATTTCTTGAAACCATTGCTCCTCTTAGCTTACAGGAAAATTATGATAACGCAGGATTAATTATTGGCAATAGCGATACTGAATGTACAGGAACTATCACTTCGTTGGATGTAACTGAATCAATAATAGAAGAAGCGGTAAATAAAAAATGTAATTTGATTGTAGCCCATCATCCAATTATTTTTAGAGGGTTAAAAAAGCTGAACGGAAAAAATTACGTTGAGCGAATAGTAATTTCAGCTATAAAAAATGATATTGCGATTTATGCCATCCACACCAATCTCGACAATATTCTTGAGGGAGTAAATAAAAAAATTGCAGAAAAATTGAATCTTCAAAATTGCAAAACTCTTTTACCGAAAGAAAATACTTTACAAAAATTAGTAACTTTTTGCCCTGTAAAAAATTCAGAGGCAATAAGGCTTGCATTATTTAATGCTGGCGCAGGTTCAATTGGCAATTATAGCCAATGCAGTTTTAATGTAGAAGGCTCGGGCACTTTCACAGCTATGGAAGGAAGCGATCCTTATGTAGGGAAAATTGGTGAGCAACATTTTGAAAAAGAAACAAGGATCGAGGTTGTTTTTCCATCATTTCTGCAAAAAAGAATTGTTGAGGCTTTAAAAGAAGCCCACCCTTATGAGGAAGTTGCTTATTACATTCAGGAACTCGAGAATTTGCAGGAAAACGTAGGAAGCGGCCTTATAGGATACTTGCCAGATCCTGTCTCTGAAAATGAATTACTGGGTTCCTTACAATCTAAATTTAATTGTAAGGCCATAAAACATACAGGTTTTCTCAATAAGCCAGTTAATAAAATTGCGGTTTGCGGCGGTGCAGGGTTTTTTCTTCTTCATAACGCAATAGATTCAGGTGCAGATGTTTACATTACAAGTGACATTAAATATCATGAATTTTTTGATGCGGATAACCGTCTACTTTTGGTAGATATAGGCCATTATGAAAGCGAACAGTTTACCATTGAACTTTTAACTGATTTTTTGCAGAGAAAATTCAGTAACTTTGCCGTCCAAAAAACGGAAAATATTACTAATCCGGTTCATTATTTTATATGACGGAAAAGTAAGGCCGCTAAAAAAAATTAAATCAGCAAATAAAATATGGCACAGGTTAAAGATTATTCTGTAGAAGAAAAATTAACATCGCTAGTAAAGCTTCAAAAAGTGGATAGCAAATTAGATGGTATCGAAATTTTAAAAGGCGAATTGCCTATTGAAGTTAGTGACCTCGAAGATGAAATCACCGGCTTAAATGCCCGCCAAAACAGGATCGAGGAAGAAATGAACGGTATGCAACAGTTCATTGAAGAAAAAAGAAATACCATTAAAGAATCGCAGGAACTTGTCAAAAAGTACGAAAAGCAAAGCGATAATGTAAAAAATAACCGTGAGTTTGAAGCTGTAAATAAAGAGATTGAAATGCAAACCCTGGAAGTAAAACTTTCAGAAAAACATATTAAAGATGCGACTGAAGACCTTTCGGAAAAAGGAAAACAGCTTGAAGTGGCTAAAAAGGCAATTGCTGTAAAAGAAACTAACCTGAAAGCAAAGAAAAGTGAATTGGAAAAGATTATTGAGGAAACAGACAAAGAAGAAAAACATTACAAAAAAATGCAGGATGCTGCCAGAAGTAGTGTTGATGAGAGGTTATTAACCAGCTACGACAGAATACGCAATAATTACCGCAATGGCCTTGCAGTAGTTCCTGTAGAAAGGGATTCGTGCGGCGGGTGTTTTAATGCCATTCCACCACAAAAACAAAGCGAAGTAAAACAACGTAAAAAAATTATTGTTTGTGAGAATTGTGGGCGTATTTTGGTAGATGATGATTTGGAAAATTCCATTGAGGTAAAATAAAAAGAATTTTATAAAATTGAAAGGGCGCCAAAGGTGCCCTTTTTTAATTATAAAAATATTTAAAATTCCATATTATAAATCGCTTCTAAAAACAATAGAATATTGTAATTTGCCTTTTTATGCTTCAGCAATTACAAATACATAATTACGCGATTATTGATTCTCTAGAAATCAATTTTTCAGGTAACCTTAATATTATCACGGGCGAAACCGGCGCCGGAAAAAGTATTTTAATGGGAGCACTTAATCTCATCCTGGGAGAAAGGGCAGATACATCCGTGCTTCTTGATAAAGAAAAAAAATGTATTATAGAAGGGATATTTAAATCAAATTATTCTGAAGTAAAGAATTTTTTAGTAAAAAACGATCTTGATAGCGAACAGGAAATGATGATTAGGCGTGAGATTTCTGCCAATGGAAAATCACGTGCATTTATTAATGACACGCCTGTTGCCCTTACTCAGCTAAAACAATTGTCACAATTATTAGTAGACCTTCACCAGCAATTTGATACGCTCGAATTAAATACCAATGATTTTCAGCGCGACGTAATTGATGCGCTTGCCGGAAATTCAAAAGAATTAGGCATTTACCAGTCTGTTTTTAAGAAATACAGTTTGGAATTGCAGGAGTTGAAAAAATTAAAAGAGGAGCAAGTTGCCACCAATAAAGAGTTTGATTACAATCAGTTTCTATATGACGAACTAAATGAAGCAAATTTTTATGAAAATGAAATTGAAAACATTGATTCGGAAATAAAATTAATGAGCAATGCGGAAAATATAAAATCTACTCTCGGAGAAATTTATTTTCAGATCGAAGAAAGTGACCAGCCATTGGCCCAGCAAGTAAAATCAATAAATCAAAAGTTGCAGACGCTGCAGAAGGTATATCCGGAAATAGAAACTTTAAATGAAAGATTGTCTTCTATACAAATCGAATTGAAAGACATCGCTTCAGAAATTGATACGATGAATAGTAAGGTAAATTATGATGAAGAAAAAATAAATCAACTGAATGATAGGATGGCTGTGGGTTACGCACTTTTTAAAAAGCATAATGTAAATACAACCACCGAATTAATTGAAATAAAAAATCAGCTTGCAAGTAGTCTTGAAAAAGTAACAAATCTTTCTGAAGCAATTGCTCGAAAAGAAAAATTATCAAAAGAATATTTTGATGAAGCAATTAAAAAAGCCAAAATAATTTCAGAAAAAAGGCAAAATGAAATACCCCCTTTTGAAGAAAAAGTAAACCAGCTTTTATCTCAAATGGGAATGCCTAACGCAAAAATTAAAGTAGAAATAAAAGAAGAAGAAAATTTAAATTCTTTTGGAAATAATAAAATTGAATTTTTGTTCAACGCTAATTTATCTTCTGGCCACCGGCAGTTTGATCCTATGCGTAAAGTAGCCAGTGGTGGTGAGTTGAGCCGTTTGATGTTGAGTATAAAATCATTGGTGGCAAAAACTATTCAGCTTCCAACGCTAATTTTTGATGAAATTGATTCCGGTATCAGCGGCGAGGCGGCGCGGCAAGTTGGCATTATAATAAAAGAACTTTCTGAAGCCCACCAAATTATTTCAATCACTCATCAACCCCAAATAGCTGCAAAAGCGAATACTCATTTTTTTGTTTACAAAGAAATCAAAGATGATAAAATTATCACCGCCATAAGAATATTGAACCAGGATGAAAGAATTACGGCTATTGCAACAATGCTTAGTGGTAAAAAGCCTACTGCTGCTGCATTTGAAAATGCAAGGGAAATGATCGGAAACTAATTTGAAAATTTGAAAATGAGAAAATGGGAAAATGAAATTTTTTTAAAATCGCAAAACAAAAAACTGAATTATTTATTTGTTTACTGCAAAAGGTATGTGAAACGAAAATGAAGAATAAAACAATTTACAATTGAACAATGAAATAAGAATTCTTACTTTGTAAAAAAATAAAAACTATGTCGTACAATTTACTGAAAGGAAAAAAGGGAATTATTTTTGGCGCACTTGACGAAAGGTCTATCGCATGGATAACGGCGTTGAAATGCCATGAAGAAGGTGCTGAAATTTTGCTTACCAATGCACCTATTGCCATGCGAATGGGAGAGATTAATAAACTTGCTGAAAAAATTAATGCACCGATAGTTCCTTGTGATGTTACCAGCAACGATGATATGCTTAATTTGATCACAAAAGCTAAAGAACATTTTGGCGGCAGCTTCGATTTTATTTTACATTCTGTAGGCATGAGTATCAACATGAGAAAAGGAAAACCCTACATTGAAATTGATTATGGATTTAATCAAAAAACTTTGGATATTTCTGCTACGAGTTTGCACCGGCTGTTAGCAACCGCTTATAAATTAGATGCTTTAAATGAATGGGGAAGCGTAGTCGCGCTTACTTATATTGCCGCCCAGCGTGTGTTTCCTGATTACAGCGAAATGGCGGATGCAAAAGCACTGCTGGAAAGTATTGCCCGTAGTTTTGGCTATCATTATGCACTTAAAAATAAAGTTAGAATCAATACAGTTTCTCAATCGCCTACAAGGACAACCGCCGGAAGTGGTGTAAAGGGCTTTGATGGTTTTATCAATTATGCTGAAAAAATGAGCCCTTTAGGAAATGCAACCGCCGAAGATTGTGGTAATTATATCGTTACCCTTTTCAGCGATCTCACTAAATATATAACGATGCAAAATCTTTTCCACGATGGAGGATTTTCTTCAACCGGAGTAACTCATCAGATTATTGAGCAGATGGAAAAATAGAAGTTTGATTATTCTATTAAATATTCCTTTAAAAAAAAGCCGCCTTATAAAATAGGCGGTTTTTTATATCATATAAGGCGTATCAATTCTTAAACCCTATAAATTTTCTAAACTATTCTGAAATATCAATTTTCGTCAATACTCATCTTCATTAAAGAAAAAATCTTCCTGGCTGGGATAATCAGGCCAGATGTCTTCAAGGCTTTCATAAATATCGCCGCCGCCTTCGTCTTCAAGCTCTTGCAAATTTTCAACAACTTCAAGCGGGGCGCCGCTTCGGATTGCATAGTCAATTAATTCGTCTTTCGTTGCCGGCCAAGGCGCTTCTTCAAGATGAGAAGCCAGTTCTAATGTCCAAAACATATTATTTATATCTTTTTATTTTTCGTAATAAAATTAAAATGGGGTTTCTAATTTTCCGCAAATGTAAAAGTTATATTTAGAAAACCAAATATTGTTTTTAAAGCGCTAATTTCTCAGTAGTTTACGGAATTTGACACTTAATATTGCATTAAACAGGTATATTTTTTTTTAATTTTTCGATTTCAATTTTACGCTTACATTTAATCATGTTAAAAGCTACGGATATTTATAAAAGTTATGGCCATTTGCAGGTTTTAAAAGGGGTAGATATAGAAATTTCAAAAGCTGAAATTGTGAGTATCGCTGGTTCTTCAGGGGCAGGCAAAAGTACATTGTTGCATATTTTAGGGACTCTTGATAAAGCAGACAAAGGGAAAATGGTTATTGATGATATAAATGTAAGCCAGCTAAAAGGAAAAAAATTAGCTGCTTTCAGAAATGAACATATCGGTTTTGTGTTTCAGTTTCATCATTTGCTGCCTGAATTTTCTGCATTGGAAAATATATGTATTCCGGCATGGATTGCTGGCAAAAAAAATAAACAAGTTGAAAAAAGAGCTGCTGAATTGCTCGAATTATTAAACTTAAAAGATCGTGGCGAACACAAGCCAGGGGAGCTTTCGGGTGGCGAACAGCAACGTGTGGCTGTTGCGAGGGCGCTTATTAATAACCCTTCTATTGTGATGGCCGATGAACCAACCGGAAACCTTGATTCAGCCAACGCAAAAGAATTACACAATTTATTTATTGATCTGAGAAACCGTTTTCAACAAACTTTTTTAATCGTAACACATAATGAAGAACTGGCGCAGTTAAGCGACAGGCTTCTTCATATGAAGGATGGGAAAATTATCGGTTAAATATTTAAAAAAATACAAAATAAAAATCTTTATTTTTTGTGCTTTTACTGTCTTTACTTTTGGAATTTAATCTGGGAATAAAAAAATTAAAATGATAAAGGAAAAAATATTAGTGATTGGTGCCTGTGGGCAAATTGGCGTAGAACTCACTTTAGAACTTCGTAGAATCTATGGTGGCGCTAATGTAGTAGCTTCTGACTTGCGTGATGAGAATGTTTTATTAAAAGGCACAGGGCCATATGTTAGCCTCGATGTGATGAATAAAGAAATGCTGCATGTGCAGGTAATCAGGCAAAACATAACACAGATTTATTTACTGGCAGCGATCCTGTCGGCTACTGGCGAAAAAAATCCCAATCTTGCATGGAGCCTTAATATGACCAGCCTTTTAAATGTGCTTGAAATCGCCAAAGATGAAAACGTATATAAAGTTTATTGGCCAAGCAGCATTGCGGTTTTTGGGCCCACATCACCTAAAATAAATTGTCCGCAACAAACAGTAATAGAACCAATAACTGTTTATGGAATCAGCAAATTTGCAGGGGAGTTTTGGTGCAATTATTTTAATCATCGTTTCCAGGTGGATGTAAGAAGTTTGCGTTACCCGGGGCTCATAAGTTATAAAAGTGATCCTGGTGGCGGCACCACAGATTATGCTGTAGAAATATTTCATGATGCGATTGATGAAAACCATTACACCTGTTTTTTAAAGGAAGATACTTATTTGCCAATGATGTATATGCCGGATGCGATAAGGGCTACGATAGAATTAATGGAAGCGCCCATTGAAAAAATATCGATAAGGACTTCCTATAATATTTCCGGTGTTAGTTTTTCACCAAAAGAAATTGCAGCGGAAATAAAAAAGCACCTTCCCGGTTTTAGTATTACGTATGAACCAGATTATCGCCAGGAAATTGCGAAAAGCTGGCCACAAAGTATTGATGATTCAGTGGCTAACAATGATTGGGGATGGAAACCCAAATACGATCTGGCGGCACTTACAGAAGATATGCTTGAAAATTTAGAAAAATAAAAGTTACCCGAAAATATAATCCGGTTAAGATTTTCTTTTTAACTATTAATAGTAAACAAACAAATAATCAATATTTTTATTTTGCTCAAAATCCCAGCACTTCTTTCATTGTAAAAATTCCTTTTTTATTAAATATATATTCTGCAGCTAAAACAGCTCCTTCGGCAAAACCTTTTCGGTTATGGGCAGTATGGATTATTTCAATATCATCAATTGCTGAAGTATATTTTACTGAATGAGTTCCGGGGGTTTCATTAATTCTTTTGCTGATTATCGAAAGCTCCTTTTCATTTGCTATTTCATCATTCACCCATTTATTTTTTTTATCAGAAAGCTGGATTATTTGTTCTGCTAATGTTATTGCAGTTCCGCTTGGTGCATCTTTTTTTTGTGTATGATGAATTTCTTCAAGTGCTACATCATATGCTGGATGAGGTTTTAGCAATGAGGCTAGTTTTTTATTCAATTCAAAAAAGATATTAACTCCAATACTGAAATTACTGGCATACAAAAAACTTCCGTTTAATTCTTTGCATTTTTCTTCTACTGTTTTTAATTTGTCCAACCAACCGGTGGTTCCGCATACAACACCTACATTTTCTTTTAAACAGAATAAAATATTTTCGACAGCACTTTGAGGATTGGTAAATTCAATAGCTACGTCTGCTTTCTTAATATTTTCTTTAGTAAGAGCATCCAGGTTTTCATCATTGATTCTGAGAACAATTTCATGCCCTCTTTTTACAGCAATTTCTTCAATCGCGTGCCCCATTTTTCCATATCCTAATAATGCAATTTTCATAATTATATTAAAATTAAATTTTCAAGTTCTAAGGAAGGGGTAGCAAAGGTTTATCACTTTTATCTTTAAAAAAGAAAACCAGAGAAATTCCTGTATTATTGGTAGAAAGGTTCGGTTTTAATTTCATACTTATATTCGGCGAAACATCAAAAGCTTTTAAATGCGCGTCCACTGTGGCATCTACAACATTTAACCCCCAAATAATAATAAAAAATAAAACAGAATAATCTATATTTTGCCGAAAAGAATTTCGGTACAACCGCAACGAAGGAGTTGATAAACGAATAAACTGCGGATCAATTAAAGCATCATTTGCCAGGTTAGTATCTGACCTCAGGATTACTGCTTCCCGTAATAATTTATATGTTTTCAAATTATAAAAAAATACGCCTGCAGTAATTCCCAGAGCTCCATATATGATGGGTATTTTCCAATATTTCTTATTATAAAATTGCCCCCATCCCGGTAAAATTGCAGAACGAAACAGGGCTACTTTTGGGTTAAATTTTACAGTGGTGTCTAACGCCAAAACATCTTTTGTAGAAGATCCGGTAGTGGGGCTTTTTACAATTATTGTATCGCTTTTTTGAAGCTGTTGCTTCAGGTGGAATGTATCAGAATTTGGTTTGGTTGTATCTTTATTAGCCACAAAAAGCGTATCTTCTTTTTGCTGCGCAAAAAGAGCTTTTCCCGGTAATATGAGGAGTAAAATTAAAAGGATTAAAATGCCTGAACGTTTCATAATTTTAATCTACCGAAACCTGCATCTTATCTAAAAGTGAACTTAATTCTTCAATTGAAAAATAATCAAAAGTGATGCTTCCGGTTCCTTTTTTGTTATGTGTCATTTTCACTTTTGTGCTAAAATGAGATGCTAAATTATCTTCAATTTTTTTCAAAGATGGTGGCAGAGTGCTTTTTACAGAATTATTAACAGGTGCTTTTGGTGCATACAATTTTCTTACTAATTCTTCTGTCTGCCTTACAGAAAGTTCTTTGCTTTTGATCTCATTAAAAATATACAATTGTTTATCCACCACATCTACGTTAATCAGCGCGCGGGCATGCCCCATACTTATATTACCGTTCCGGACAGCGGCCTGAATATCAGGTGGCAATTTTAAAAGCCGGATATAGTTGGTAACCGTGCTTCTCTCTTTTCCCATTCTTTCTGCAAGTTGGTCCTGCGTATAATCCAATTCTTCCATTAATTGTTTATAACTAAGCGCTATTTCTATCGCGTTCAAGTCTTCCCTCTGAAGGTTTTCAAGCAAAGCCAGTTCAAGAATTTTTGAATCTTTTACATCTTTTATATAAACCGGAATATCAGGAAGCCCTGCAATTTTTGCTGCGCGAAACCTTCTTTCACCAGCAATGATCCTGTATTTTCCATTATGGAATTTAGTAACGGTGATTGGCTGGATAATATCATGCAATTTTACGGATGCTGCCAATTCGCTCAACGCATTTTCATCAAAATCATGCCGGGGCTGGCCTGGGTTTGCCTCTATCTGGCTTAATGGAATTCGTGCGTTTGCTGCATTGATTTTCCGGGAAGAATCATTTATCAGGCTTTTTTCTGTTACCGAAAGATCGGTATCAATATTTTGCAAAAGCGAACGGATCCCTTTTCCCAAAGCCTCTTTTTTATTATTCGTACTTTTCATTAATTGTCAAAATATTTTTAATGTCAGAATTTCACGGATGTTCCAATATTTTATCAGATTGGTTTATTCTTGTCATATTATTCTTCTGGAGAACTTCTTTGGCAAGGTTCAGGTAATTGATAGCGCCTTTGCTATCTGCATCATATAATATCGCTGGTTTTCCAAAACTTGGAGCTTCGCTCAACCGAGTATTTCTATGGATCACGGTGTTGAAAACTAATTCATCAAAATGGTGCCTTACTTCATTAACTACCTGGTTACACAATCTCAACCTTCCATCGTACATCGTCATTAAAAGCCCTTCGATTTGCAACTCAGGGTTTAGCCTGTTTTGTACAATTTTGATTGTATTTAATAATTTCCCCAACCCTTCCAAAGCAAAAAATTCTGCCTGAACCGGCACTATCACACTATCAGCCGCTACCAAGGCATTTACGGTAATAAGCCCTAAAGACGGAGAGCAATCTATAATAATAAAATCATATTGATCGCGTATAGTTTTTAATACATTTTTCAAAACACTTTCGCGGTCAGGGTAATTGATCATTTCAATTTCTGCTCCAACAAGGTCAATGTGCGAAGGCATAAGATCAAGGTATGGAATTTCTGTTTTTAAGATGACATCATGAGCCGGAGTTTCATTTACCATACAATCGTATAACCCAGTCGTTACATTATGAAGGTCGAAGCCAACGCCGGTTGTGCTGTTTGCCTGTGGGTCTGCATCAACTAGCAATGTTCTAAATTCAAGCACAGCAAGGCTCGCAGCAAGATTAATTGCAGTGGTGGTTTTCCCAACGCCCCCTTTTTGATTGGCTATTCCTATTGTTTTTCCCATATTTTCCTTTTCGGTTATTCGTGCTTTATTTTGAGAATTAAATCTTATCTTTTTTGTTTACAATATCCCTCTTGGTAAAAGCTTAAAAATATTTTTATTTTTTTTACATTTTGACAAAGAACCTGTTTTCTTTCAGAAGTTTAAGCCATATTGGCAAATTTAATTATTAGGCATAATATTATTGCACATTATGCCGGGCTTTAATCCCCTAACTTCTAACAATTTGTTAGTTCTATTGATGTAAAAGATTAAAAGCAGTTAATTTTATACTATGTACACGATTATAAGCGGTACTAACCGCGTTGGAAGCCACACAGAAAAAGTTGCAGCCGAATATCAGAAAGTTTTAAAAAATAAAAATATTGATGCTAAAATTTTCTCTTTGATAGGCATTAATTCACTTCATCGGTCTGATGAAATTATAAAAGCAGAAAATGAAATTTTAATTGCAACACAGAAATTTATTTTTATTATCCCTGAATATAACGGTTCTTATCCCGGAGTTCTAAAAGCGTTTATTGATAACAGTGATATAAGAAAAGTATGGAATTACAAAAAGGCTTTATTAACCGGCGTTGCTACCGGAAGGGCAGGAAACCTCCGGGGGATGGACCATCTTTCTGACACGCTGCATTTTATGAAAATGAATGTTTTTTATAACAAACTTCCAATTTCAGTTGTTGATAAAGTGATGGATGAAAACGGTCATTTTAATGAAGAAACATTAAAAGGCATAAACCGGCAATTAGATGAATTTATTCTTTTTTAATCTCTTATAATGTCCATAAAAGCTAATTTATAAATTTATTTTTAGAAGCTTTTTGAATTTGAAAAGAAGTTTTGAGATTTTACCTCTGGTCTTTATGCCTCTTTTCTAAAACTTCAATTACATCATCGAGTGATTTATTTTTTGCCTGTAACAAAACTAAATAGTGGAACATTAAATCGGCAGCTTCATTTAGGAAAAGTTTTTGATTATTATCTTTTGCTTCGATGATTAATTCAATTGCTTCTTCGCCTACTTTTTGAGCCATAGAATTTAATCCATTTTTAAATAAAGTAGAAGTATAAGATCCGGAAACTGGCTTTCTTTTTCTTCCTTCGATGATCTTTTCAAGATTCCTTAAAAAATCTTTTCCGGAATTCTCTTCATTAAAACAAGTCTCCGCGCCTGTATGGCAGACATTTCCATCAGGTTTTGCTTTTATTAATAACGTATCAAAATCGCAATCGGTTTTAATATCTACCACATGCAAATAATTTTTACTGGTCTCTCCTTTTACCCACAAGCGCCCTTTGCTACGGCTATAAAAAGTTACTAATTCTGAATCAATGGTTTCGAGCAATGCGTCTTCATTCATATAGCCAAGCATTAATACCACGTTGGTGGATGCATCCTGGACAATTGCCGGGACGGTTCCGCTTGATGATTTTGTAAAATCAATTCTTCTTACAAACTCTGAATAATCTCTTTTCATTTTCTTGTTTTTATCTGGTAAATAATTGCAACGAATTTCAGTAATTATTTTTTTAATCCTGCTTTAAAATATTACTTCTTGTTTTATAGTAAACCAACAAATAATAAGGATTTCTATTTTTATTTTTTTTGTATAAATTATTTTGAATTGAACAGTTTCAAATCCTTATATTAATGCTTTCATTTGCTAAATACTTTTTTAATTCAGGAATTTTAATTTCTCCAAAGTGAAAAACACTGGCTGCTAAAGCTGCGTCAGCATTGTCTTTTATAAAAACATCAGAAAAATGTTCTTTCTTTCCTGCTCCGCCTGAAGCAATAACCGGTACTGGAAATTGGTCACAAAATAGTGACGTGATATCATGGGCAAATCCATCTTTGGTACCGTCATTGTTCATGGAAGTCAATAAAATTTCGCCAGCGCCTAAATCAATTGCTTTTTGCGCCCAATCAAAAGCCAATATTTCAGTTTTTACTCTTCCTCCATTCAGATAAACATACCATTTCCCATCTTCTTCTTTTTTGGTATCAATCGCCAAAACCACGCACTGGCTTCCGAATTCTTTTGCCATAAAATTTATTAAATCCGGTTTTTTAAAAGCCGCTGAATTGATGGAAATTTTATCAGCACCATTTTGTAATAAATCGAAAGCATTTTCTACAGATGAAATTCCTCCACCTACTGTAAAAGGAATATTGATATTGGCGGCTATATTTTTTACAAGCTCTGCAAAAGTCTTTCTTTTTTCTATTGTAGCAATAATATCAAGAAACACCAATTCGTCTGCGCCTTGCAGTGAGTAAAACTTAGCCAATTCAACTGCATCGCCCGCATCGCGAATATTTTCAAAATTAATTCCTTTAACTGCCCTTCCGTCTTTTATATCAAGGCACGGTATGATTCTTTTTGCAAGCATTTATTAAATTTTTAAAAAATCCCCGATCTGTTTTAAACTAATTTTATTTTCATAAATCGCTTTGCCCACAATGGCTCCAGAGCACCCGGCTTCTTTTAAAATAAGCAAATCATCATAACATGAAATACCTCCGCTGGCAATCAGTTGCAAAGAAGGAAACTCAGATAATATTTCTTTGTAAAGCTCAATAGCCGGGCCTTTCAACATTCCATCCTTTGAAATATCAGTACAAAAAATCCTGTTAATTCCTTTTGAGGTCAATTCATTTATTAAATCAAATATATCAATTCCTGTTTCTTCTTTCCAACCATGAATTTTTATTTTTTTATCAAGCACATCAGCGCCGGGTAGAAATTTATCAGCTCCGAAATCATTGATCCATTGAGAAAATAATTCAGGGCCTTGTACAGTAATACTTCCGACGCTCACGATTGAAGCTCCGGCATTAAAAACAGAAGTTAAATTCTGTGTAGTTTTAATGCCGCCTCCAAAATCAATTACCAGCGAAGTATTGGTCGAAACATTTTCAAGGGTTTTAATATTCTTTAGAGGTTCTCCTTTTGCCCCATCTAAATCTACAATGTGTAATCTTTTTATTCCGACACTTTCAAAACTTTTTGCTACTTCTAAAGGATCATTATTATAAATAATTTTTTTATCAAAATCGCCCTTAGATAATCGTACACATTTTCCATCAATAATATCAATAGCTGGAATAATTTCCATTTATATAAGATTTATAAAATTAGAAAGGATTGTTTCGCCAACCTCAGCAGATTTTTCTACGTGAAACTGAACTCCGTAAAAATTATCTTTATGCATTGCAGCGCTAAAAGGTTGAATATAATCAGTGGTGGCAAGAGTTTCGGGCGAAAGCCCGGCATAGTAACTATGTACAAAATAAACATAGGATTTTTCATCAATACTTTTCAGCAAAGGAGAAGATAAATTATAAATAGTATTCCATCCCATGTGAGGAATTTTTACAGGAACTAAATTTTTATTTTGATAAACTGAATCATCGAACTTCTTAACACCCACGTTAAAAATGCCAAGGCATTTAGTATTTCCTTCCTCACTATAATTACAAAGTAATTGCAGTCCGAGACAAATTCCCAAAACAGGTTGTTGTAAAGAAATGATTAATTTATCGAGCTCTTTTTCTTTTAAATAATCCATAGCAGATGAAGCATTTCCGACGCCTGGGAAAATCACTTTGTCCGCTTTTAAAATTTCTTCAGATTCATCAGTCACTAATGCGTTTATGCCTAACCGTTTCAAAGCATAAAGCACGCTCTGTACGTTACCGGCATTGTATTTTATAATGGCGATTTTCATAAAATACCTTTTGTAGTAGGAAGCGAACTATTTAATGGATCTCTCCGGATAGCCATTTTAATTGCCCTGGCAAACGCTTTAAATATTGCTTCAATTTTGTGATGTTCATTTGTTCCTTCGGCTTTAATATTCAGGTTTGATTTGGAAGCATCAGAAAAGGATTTAAAAAAATGATAAAACATTTCAGTGGGCATTTCGCCAATTTTTTCTCTTTTGAATTCCGCGTCCCAAACCAGCCAGTTTCTTCCGCCAAAGTCAATAGCCACTTGCGCTAACGAATCATCCATTGGTAATAAAAACCCGTATCTTTCTATTCCTCTTTTATCGCCAAGGGCTTTTAACATTGCTTTTCCGAAAGCCAAAGCTACATCTTCAATGCTGTGATGCTCATCTATATGAAGGTCTCCGTTACATTGAATTTTAATATCCATTCCTGAATGTTTGGCAATCTGTTCGAGCATGTGATCAAAAAATCCAAGTCCTGTTTTAATATCTGCGTGGCCATTTCCATCCAGGTTAATTTCAATTTCTATCTTTGTTTCATTCGTATTTCGTGAGTGGGTAATTTTTCTTTCGGGAAGCTTTAAATAGTTATAAATGTCCTCCCACTTTTGTGTTTCAAGAGCAATTACTTTTTCCAAATCATCTTGTGAAACGGTTATTTCTGAAGTGCCTAATTCCTGGAAATTGTTAATAAAGAAAGCGTGGCAACCAAGGTTTTTAGCAAGCTCTACATCAGTAAGCCTGTCGCCAATTACAAAAGAATTTTTAAGGTCGAATTTTTCTTTATCAAAATATTGCTTCAGCATTCCTGTGCCGGGTTTCCTCGTGTCTTTATTTTCATGAGCAAAAGTTTTGTCAATAAAAATTTCCGAAAATTCAATGCCCTGGTCTTTAAAAGCCTTTACCACAAAATTTTGCAAAGGCCAGAAGGATTCTTCAGGGAATATATCTGTGCCCAAGCCATCCTGGTTGGTAACCATCACCAAATCATAATCCAATTCCTTTACAATTTTTGAAAGGTATTCAAACACATAGGGATAAAATTCCAATTTTGAAAAAGCGTCTAATTGGTTGGTAACTGGCGGTTCAATAATTATTGTTCCATCGCGGTCGATAAATAAAATCTTTTTAGGCATAATTTTTTAAAATATTTAATAATGATTCATTTTCAGATTTTGTGCCTACAGTTATTCTGATACAATTTTCACATAAAGGTTCTGAACTCCTGTTGCGGACAATAATTTGATTCAATAATAAATATTGATATAATTTATCTGCATCATCAACTTTCACTAAAATAAAATTTGAATCTGAGGGGTAAATAATTTTGATAAAGTGAAATTCTTTTAATTTTTGCTCCAGAAATTTTCTTTGTTCAGTTGTATTTATGATGTTTGTATTTACTTCTTCAAGATGCTCCAGCGCTTCTAATCCCAATTTCTGTGAAGACTGATTAATATTATAAGGAGGTTTTACTTTATTAAACAAATCAATGATCACTTCAGAAGCAAAACCAAGCCCCAGCCTTAATCCTGCCAATCCCCATGCTTTTGAAAGTGTATGCATGACAATAAGGTTTTGGTATTCTGTAAGTTCCTGCAAAAATGGTTTTTGCCTTGAAAAGTTAATATAGGCTTCATCAATCATCACGATTCCAGGAAAATTTTTCAATAAAAATTCAATGTCTGTTCGGTTAAAATTATTTCCTGTAGGATTATTGGGTGAGCAAATAAAAAGTAATTTAGTATGCTCATCTGCAGATGATAAAATCCCTTTAACATCCAACTGAAAATCTTTACTGAGCAACACTTTTCGCACTTCTACATTATTAATATTGGCACACACTTTATACATTCCATAAGTAGGAGGGCAAATAGTTATATTGTCTTTTGCCGGTTCACAAAAAATTCGAAATGCTATATCAATAACTTCATCGCTGCCGTTTCCAATAAAAATATTCTGAGGCGGAATGCCCTTTATTTTTGAAAGCTTCTGTTTTAATTCCCACTGAAGTGGATCCGGATACCGGTTAAAATTTTCATCTAACGGTGAGCCATACGCGTTTTCATTTGCATCGATAAAAATTTTTGCATTTCCACGGTATTCACTCCTCGCGGAAGAGTACGGTTTTAATTGCTTTATATTTTCTCTAACGAGATCAAAAGGATTCGATTTTTCCATTTTTATTTTTTTAAACGAATACTTACTGCATTTTTATGAGCTAAAAGCCCCTCTGCTGCTGCCATTGTTTCTACAGCATCGCCAATATTTTTTATCCCTTTATAGTTTAATTTTTGAAAAGTAATTTTTTTTACAAAGCTATCAACAGAAACGCCGTTTTGAGTAATAGCTGTTCCGTTGGTTGGTAAAGAGTGATTTGTGCCCGAAGCATAATCACCGGCGCTTTCAGGGGAATAATTGCCTAAAAAAACACTTCCGGCATTAATTACTTTTTTAGAAAGTTCCTCAGCATTATCAGATGCGATAATTAAATGTTCCGGTGCATATTTATTTAAAAAATTAAATGCATCATCAACATTTTTCATCACAATAAACCTTCTGTTTAAAAAGCTTTTTTCGATGATCTCCTTACGTGAAATAGAAGGTAATTGCCTGTGAATTTCTAAAATAACTTTCTTTATTATTTGTTCGTTTACTGCTACCAGGATTACCTGGCTATCAGCACCATGCTCAGCCTGGCTCAATAAATCTGCTGCCACATACGCGGGAACGCAGGTTTTGTCAGCATACACAGCTAATTCGCTTGGCCCTGCTAACATATCAATTGCTATTCCATCTATATTTACAATTTTTTTTGCAGCAGTAACAAACTGGTTTCCCGGGCCAAAAATTTTATCAACTTTCTCAACAGTTTGTGTTCCATAAGCCATAGCTGCTATCGCCTGCGCTCCGCCTCCTTTATAAATATTTTTGATTCCTAAAATATTGGCAACGAATAAAATTGCCGGGTCCACATCTCCGTTTTTATTAGCAGGAGTTGTGACTGTAATTTTTTTACACCCCGCTAATTTTGCAGGGATGGCAAGCATTAGCAAAGTTGAAAATAGAGGTGCGCTTCCACCGGGAATGTACAACCCCACTTTTTCTATCGCAACGCTTTTACGCCAACAGAAAACTCCCTTTGATGTTTCTATCTTTTTGATTTTTAAAACCTGTTGTTTGTGAAATTTCTCAATATTTGTTTTGGCAAGAAGAATAGCTTGTTTTAAATTTTTATCAATTACTTTTTTTGAGTTTTCAATTTCTTCATCAGTCACCCATAGATTAGCAGGTGCAAAACCGTGAAACTTTATAGAATAATTTTGGACGGCAGAATCACCATGGGCTTTAACTGTATCAATAATTTCAGAAATAGTTTGGAAAAGATTTTCTGAATTTAATCCGGGCCTTTTTATAAGTTCCGCCCATTCAGCTTCCGGCGGATTTTCTATTATTGCATTCATAATTTTTTCTTTTTAAGAAATCATTTTTTCAATAGGGACTACCAATATTCCTTCAGCCTCATAAATTTTCAATTTCTCAATCACCGACCAAAAATCATTTTCATTTACTACACTCTGAACACTGCTCCAGCCGCTTTCAGCCAGAGGGACAATAGTTGGGCTTTTCATTCCCGGAAGTAAACTGCAAATATTTTTCAACTGGTGGTCAGGAGCATTCATCATAATATATTTATTATTTTTTGCCGCTTTTACTGCGTTTATTCTGAGTAATAAATTATCCAGGATTTTTTTGTTTTCATCATCCAGGTTTTTGTTGGCAACTAATACAGCCTGTGAATCTAAAATAACTTCTACTTCTTTCAGGTTATTGGTAAAAAGTGTGCTGCCGCTGCTTACCAGGTCGCAAATGGCATCTGCCAAACCTATACCAGGCGCTATTTCAACCGAGCCACTTATCTCATGAATCTCAGCTTTTAAATTATTTTCATCAAGATATTTTTGCAATAAAACGGTATAGGAAGTGGCAATTTTTAATCCATTTAAATCAGCGGATTTTTGATAATTCAGGCTTTTAGGGACCGCAATACTTAAACGGCACCTGCCAAAGCCAAGTTTACAGACAACTTTAATATCTTTTTCTTTTTCATAAAAAACATTCTCGCCAACAATACCTACATCTGCTACATTATCACAAACATATTGAGGAATATCATCGTCGCGTAAAAAATACGCTTCCGCAGGAAAATTAAAAGCTTTTACTTTTAGTTGCCGGTTGCCATTGTTCAGTTCAATACCACACTCTTTGAGAAGCTGTAAAGATTGTTCATACAACCTGCCTGATTTTTGAATCGCGATTTTAAGCATCTTTTTATTTTTAAAATAAAAAAAGGCTCACTTTTCAGTAAGCCTCTTTTGAAATATGTTTATTACATAAAAATCAACACGCTTACCTTTTTGGTAAAAAACGATGATGATGTATGTGAATATTTTGTTTCATTGAGGTGCAAAGTAAAGCATGAAAATTTATTTGAACAAAAAAAGTTTGATTTTTTAGAAATTAATAACCTCTATCTTTCATTCTTGTAAATAACCGGAAAAAAATTGATTTATATTTATTACCGGATATTTTTTGCATTTAAACTAAAATGAAGTTTTCAAAATTATATTATTTCATTGCTGTTTTTTTTGTTTTACCATTATTGGTTTTACAAAATTCAGGATGTGCAAAAGAATATAGTAATGAGGGCCAGGACACTTTGATTACAAGCCCGCCATTAATGTTGCCAGATTCTACAATCTCTTCGCAGGATACCATTAAAGTATTTTCTTCGTGTGCCAAATGTGATACCGCTGCGAAACTTACTGTGGGAAACTGGAATTTTAAAACCGGAAATTCTTATTCTTGCGGCGGCATTACTAACTCAGGCTTTTTTTCAGGAAATACACAGAAGGATATAACTTTATTTGGCCCTTCCGCCTGTTCTGTTGATACAGGAATTGTTGTATCTGCTTTTTTTTCTGTACCGCTTGACCAGGATAGGTATAACTTAACGACTAACCAAATTGAGTTTTATTATTACGATAATCATGCTCCCAAAGATATATTTAGTAGCCAGCCCGAAAAGGTTTTTTCAGTAACTCTCGAAAGTTTTATTTATTCAACGCGTATTGCGACAGGCAAATTCAGTGGTACTGTTTATAAAGCAAATGGTGACACTGCTTATATTAGAGAAGGAACATTCAAAGTATATATTAAGTAGGAAATCGAATACTTTTAATAAAAAACATACCTTAATTCCTTTTCTTACGGGAAATAGAAAAACTTAATATTTGTTTGTTTACTGCAAAAGAAAACACGAATTAAAAAGAATCAACCTCAACGCCCAATCCATATCGATCTGTGTAAATGATTTCTCCATAATCAAATTGAACTCCTTTCGCCACATCTTCAGCCAATAGCAAAGGGCCATCCATATCCACATAATCAAGTAAGGGTAACAGTTGTGCGATAGCACCCGTTCCAATCGAACTTTCATTCATGCAGCCCACCATCACTTTCATTTCCAGTTCGCGGGCTTTTGTAATCATGCGCAGTGCAGGCGTTATGCCGCTACATTTGGTCAATTTAATATTGATGCCATGAAAAAATCCTTTGCATTTTTCCACATCATGTTCGCTAACGCAACTTTCGTCAGCGATGAGTGGCAATGGAGAATGTTCATACAAATATTTCATTCCTTCCCAATCATCTTTAGCCAATGGCTGCTCAATAAATTCTACATTTAATTCTTTAAAAATATTTATTTTTCCGAGTGCTTCTTCCGCTTTCCATGCCGCATTGGCGTCAATCCTAAAAACTGAATCCGTGTGTTTTCTTAATTCTTTTATTATTTGAATATCATTGTCAGTTCCTAATTTTATCTTATAAATAGGCCACGGAGTTTCCTTTATTTTAGAAACCATTTTTTCAATTGTGTCAATCCCAATAGTAATATCTGTTAAAGGATTATTTGAAATATCCAGGTTCCATAACTGGTATAATTGTTTGCGTTTCATTTTTCCATAAAGATCCCATGCAGCAAGGTCTAAAGCGCAAATAAGAAACGGGTCACCCGGTATAAGATGATGCAAATAATGCCAATACCTATCCGGCTCAGTAAAAGAAAATTTCTCGATCATTTTCTTTTTTTCTTCAATATCAGCGATCATTTTTTCTACAGTAATATTATAATAAGGAATGGCTGGCGCTTCTCCATAACCTTTTATTCCAAAAAAATCCAGTTCAACTAATAACGCAGGTTGATGGGTTTTGGTTCCTTTTGAAATGGTGAACGGATGCCTGAAAGGAAGGTTGGAAGCGCGGTAACGAAGGTTCATTCAATTTCCCTCCCTGACTCTATGACATATTTTTTTAGTTCCACGTTGAATTCAGTTTCTTTTATTAAAGTTTCAAGATTTAAGTGCATTCTGTAATGCCAGTAATGATGAGGGTCTGAAGGTATATTGATTCTTTCTTCATCAGGGTTGGGCCAGCGGATGTTCTCATCTATTCCTAAAAGGTCCGCTAATTGAAAAATACTCCAGATAGCCGGTGAATATAAATGTTGCAAAATTATTCTTTTATTTATCCAACCTTCACAAGTAAGCGGGGCTTCTCCATATTGGCCAAGCATAAAATTATAAAACCGTTGCGTTTGTTCTCTATTTTCAAGCCACCATCCACGTATTGTACTCATGTCATGAGTAGAAGGCATCACCACCGACAAATAGGGCGCATCATTTGGATGGAAAAATTCCTTGCCTTCTATTTTTGGCATTCTTTCTATTTCGAGCCCTAAAATTCCGAGTTGGCTCATTACTTCTGGTACGCATTGAGGAACCATTCCAAGGTCTTCGCCACAAACCAGCATATTGGTATTCCTTTTTAAAGAAGGCAATTTTTTCATTCCTTCTTTTTTCCAAAAATCATTTTGCCTTTGGTAGAAATAATTAATATAAAGATGCCACAGCCCGTTTTTTGTGTAATCGTCAAGCATTGAAAAGGAGGTTGTTTTTTCCATGGAAATCCTGAAATGAAACTTGTTTCCATTGCTGTTTTCTTCCTCAAAAAGTATCACGTTGCTTATAAGGCTAAACAGGCCCTGCTTTATGGTTTCATCTTTATTGCCTTTAAAAAATAACTCAACTTTTCTCTGAGTATTTACAAATTCTTTTAAAGTATAATAATCATCAGAAATATGGTCAAGGTAATTTTCTTTTATTTCAATAGTCCTGTCCTTAAAAATACTTTCAATTACTGCATGATTAATAAAAGGTTGGCAATAACGGTCATGGTTAAACGCAATATTACGTGAATAAAATTCTGAAATATCTATAGGAATTGCAGGAACAAACCTTCCCATAATGCCTTCTACAGATTTCATGGGAATACTCCATATTCTAAAAAAACCAAGAATGTGGTCAATTCTGAAAGCGTCAAAATAATTATTCATTTGGTCAAACCTGCGGCGCCACCAGTTGTAATTATCTTTACTCATTTCCTCCCAATTATATGTTGGAAAGCCCCAGTTCTGACCTTTTACAGCAAAATTATCAGGTGGCGCGCCAGCCTGTTGATCCATATTATATAATGTGGGGTTTTCCCAGGCGTCACAACCAAACCTGTAAACGCCAATCGGAATGTCTCCTTTTAAAACAATCTTTTGGGAATGGGCATATTCTGCTACTTCTTTCATTTGCAGGTGAAGGTAGTACTGAACGAAATAGTAAAATGAAATCTCACTGTAATGTTTTTGTGAAGGAGAGGCCAACTTTTGGATAGCCTGTTCATTGTACTTTTTTTGGCTTTTCCATTTATTGAAATCCGGTGTTTTATATTTATCGCGCAAATAACTAAATGCAGCATAAGGAACGAGCCAATGCCTGTTTAACTCAAAAAATTCAAAATAATCAAGGTCATTTTTAAATTCTTTTTTCTTAGCCTCAAACAATTCTTTTAAAGCGGAAAGTTTAAATTTCATTACTTGTTCGTAATCAAATTCTTTCAATTCATTCAATTGCTTTTGTTTCTTTTTTAAAGGTTTTATTATGGAAGAAAATTCTTTACCTGCCAGTTTTTCAAGATTAATGTAAATAGGGTGCAACGCAAACGCGGAAATAGCAGCATAAGGATAAGAGTCTTGCCAATTGTGGTTTGCGGTGGTATCATTTACCGGTAAAAGCTGAATCAATTTCAGGCCCGTATTTTTAGCCCAGTCAATTAATAATTTGATATCAGAAAATTCGCCTACTCCAAAGCTTTTATTGCTTCTTAACGAAAAAACAGGAATAGATACTCCGGAGCCTTTCCAAAAGCCAGGCTGGTAATTTACAAATCCATCATTATAGATAGTAAGACCTTTTTCATGTTGTTCAAAATTTCTGATGATACGGTTTTCACCAAGTTCAAAACTTACAAATTTTTTTTCTATTATATTGTAAATACCATATTTATAAGTAGCAGGCCATTCGTTTTCATCTAAAAAAATCCGGTTAGTATACCAGTTATTTTGGGGTGTTAATAATATTGGGTCTTCGGTACTCCAGTTTTTAAGATGCTTTGTTGACCCACAAAGGCAAATAGTTTCGCCCGGTTGAAGTAAAGGCGCTTTTACACGAAAAATATGGGTTACTTTTCTTGGCGTTGTTACTTTTAATTTTGTAACCGGTTGCAATAAAATCTTACTAAAAGCAGTGGTAAAAAAAACATTCCAAAAATTGCCGGCACTATTCCACGTATCAAAAACAGAATATGATTTTTTCCTTTTTAGTGAAAGATCAATGAAGCGGTTTTCTTCACCGTCAAAAATGCGAAGCCCTTTTGTATCCTTGAGTATATATTTATAATGAATTTCATCATCGAAATTCTCAGGAAAATCGATTGCTACCATCCAAAAATCCTCATTAAACCAGTTGAGGCGGACTGCATTGTTCTGGTCATTATCTCCCAGGTATTTATTATTGCCTGTGATAAACAACTCTTCACCAATAACAGTTTGATACTTTAGGTAGAAATTAATCTTCATTCTTTATTTTTCATTTATAAAAACACAATTTAACTCCTTTGTTTTAAAAATGTAAATTGTACACAATAAAACTAATATTTAGTAATCGCAGTAAAGCAACAAATATCGAAAATTTTCATTTAACAATAGATTTTAAACATTATTATGGCTGGATGAAAACCTGCAAAATGTAAAAAGCCATCTTTTTAAAGATGGCTTTTTACTAAAAATTCAATCAAATCTTATTTCACTTCTTCAAATTCAGCGTCTGTAACGTTGTCGCCACCTGCATTTGATTCTGCATTTTCAGGGTGCCCCTGATCTGCATTTGGTTGCCCGTTTCCACCCTGCTCACCTGCGCCTTGCGTTGCTTTATACATTTCTTCGCTGGCGGTTGTCCAGGCAGAATTCAGTTCTGTTGTTGCTGAATCAATATCACTTATATTCTGATTTTTGTGTGCTTCTTTTAATTTAGATAAAGCTGATTCGATAGGGGCTTTTTTATCAGCAGAAATCTTGTCGCCATATTCTTTTATCTGTTTTTCTGTCTGAAATATTAAGCTATCTGCCTGGTTCATTTTATCTACTTTTTCCCTTTCTGCTTTGTCGGTTGCTTCATTGGCTTTCGCTTCATTTTTCATTTTCTCAATTTCTTCTTTGCTCAGGCCACTTCCTGCTTCAATGCGGATATTATGAGATTTGCCCGTTCCTTTATCTTTCGCAGAAACATTTAAAATTCCGTTTGCGTCAATATCAAAAGTAACTTCTACCTGTGGCACACCGCGTGGTGCCGGCGGAATTCCGTCAAGGTTAAAAGTTCCCAAACTTTTATTTTGAGTGGCCATCGGGCGCTCACCCTGCAAAACATGAATTTGAACGCCTGGCTGATTATCACTGGCAGTAGAAAATACTTCTGTTTTCTTGGTTGGAATGGTAGTATTACTATCTATCAACCTTGTCATAACGCCGCCCATAGTTTCAATACCCAGGGAAAGCGGGGTAACATCAAGCAACAAAACATCTTTTACTTCCCCGGTTAAAACGCCACCCTGAATAGCTGCACCAATTGCTACAACTTCATCTGGATTTACGCCTTTGTGCGGTTTTTTGCCAAAGAAATTTTCAACTAGTTCCTGCACTTTTGGAATACGGGTAGAACCACCAACGAGAATCACCTCGTTAATATCATTTTTACTTAAGCCTGCATCTTTCAAAGCCGCTTCACATGGCTTTAAACAACGTGAAAAAAGTTCATCAGCTAATTTTTCAAAATGAGCACGTGTCAATTTTTTTACCAAATGTTTAGGAACACCATCAACTGCTGTAATATATGGTAGGTTAATTTCTGTTTCTGTAGAAGATGATAATTCTATTTTGGCTTTTTCTGCCGCTTCCTTTAAGCGCTGCCAACTCATCGGGTCTTTATGCAGGTCAATGCCTTCATCTTTTTTAAACTCGGCTGCAAGCCAATCCATAATTACTTTATCAAAATCATCGCCACCCAAATGCGTATCACCGTTAGTAGATTTTACTTCAAACACCCCTTCTCCTAACTCAAGAATTGAAATATCAAAAGTACCGCCGCCGAGGTCGAAAACTGCTATTTTCTGATCTATTGATTTTTTGTCAAGCCCATAAGACAAAGCTGCTGCTGTAGGTTCGTTAATAATACGTCGAACTTTCAATCCTGCAATTTCACCCGCTTCTTTGGTCGCCTGCCTTTGGGAATCATTAAAATATGCAGGGACAGTGATTACTGCTTCTGTAACTTCCTGGCCTAAATAATCTTCAGCTGTTTTTTTCATTTTCTGAAGGATCATCGCAGATATTTCCTGCGGCGTATATTGCCTTCCATCAATATCAATGCGCACTGTATCATTATCACCTTTTACTAATTTATAACTTTGGTGAGATGCTTCTGTAGTTACTTCGTCCCATTTGTGCCCCATAAAACGCTTCACACTCATGATAGTATTTTGCGGATTAGTGATCGCCTGCCTTTTTGCAGGGTCACCTACTTTACGTTCACCATTTTTTAGGAATGCAACAACAGAAGGTGTCGTCCGGCGGCCTTCGTCATTTGGAATTACTACTGGTTCATTACCTTCCATAACTGCCACGCAACTGTTTGTAGTTCCGAGGTCAATTCCTATAATTTTTGCCATAGCTTATAAATTTATTAAATAATTTATTTCTATATGACAAGGTTTGTGCCAACCAAAAGAAAGTGCAAAATTGTCAGTATGGGCTATTTGGATAAATTATCGTTGTAAAATGCAACTTCCACCGGGAGAATTTACAATTATCAATTTCAGGTAATCAAGATTATGCTGAGAGCCTTTCTCTTTATGAGTTAATTCTTTTGCAGAAGTTTTTGAATCATAGTAAACCAACAAATATGATTGATTTTTATTCTTTAATTTTTATTTAAAATAGGATTAACAAATGCCTAAAGAACAAATAGTTTTTTATTAAATTTTGGAATGGAAATTGTACCTTTAAAGTCAATTCCTTAACCTAAAATTACCGGCCATGACAAATTTAAATTTTCGAGAACCGGATAGTTCAATTTACCCCGGAGAATATGTACCTTTTCTGAATGAAACAGAAGTAAAAGAAGAAATAAATCAAACTGATAAAAAGGATATTTCTCATCCTGCGGTAAATATAATCGAGCGCAATGACTACTATAAAATTGAAGTAGCGATTCCCGGTGTTAAAAGGGAAGAATTACTGATATATGCTAAAGAAAATATTTTATCAATCTGTGCAGTACACACTGATAAAATAAATGCTTCATTGAGAATTAACCAGTTGCATGAGTTCAATTGTAAATGGTTCAACCGGCATATCTTATTACCCCAGGATGCTGATACCACATTTATTAGCGCTGAATATAAATCGGGTATTCTTAATTTGCGTATTCCCAAAGCCCCGCAGCCTTTAATAAACATGCATAGTAGGATTATCGTTTACTAATTATTTGAACTAAAGGTTTATTTAATTTTATAGAATAATTAATTTACGCCGCATAGGCAATGAGTTCTTTGAATGTATCTGTTTTCCTTTTAGCTGCTCTTAGCATTATAGCTTTAAAAATTCCTTGCTCTGTATTTCTTCGGTTCGTCCTAAAGCA
>Ga0207933_1000185_pt1 | contig 65240 bp, 37 predicted proteins | sample NGESurdeep092012_4_FD_184488 | JGI IMG/M metagenome (GOLD analysis project Ga0207933, IMG submission 184488) | Arctic peat soil microbial communities from Barrow, Alaska - NGEE Surface sample F53-3 deep-092012 (SPAdes) | ecosystem: Environmental > Terrestrial > Soil > Wetlands > Peat ...
GGCTCGCGGAGGCAAAACAAACACCGCAATACCAATGCCGAACAGGCTCAAAACGAGAAAATGCGCTTCACCGGAACCCAATACCAACGTAAAGAAGCCTTTTTCCGCAGCCTGTTCAGCCCGTATCTATTTTTTTCGCGTCGTTTTCGGCATGGCTAAAGCCATGCCCTGATACAAAGCATTTTGGTTTGCGTTCGAGCTGACCCACCCTTCGCCAGAATTTAAAAAATGCAGGTCCTTCGACTCCCATCGCTGCGCTCAGGTCGCTCAGGATGACTGCCAGGATGGGGCATCCGCGCCATTGTGCTGTGGAGTAGTGCGGGGCCGATTCCGGCTACTTCCTGGATCCGGTTTCTTCCTAAGAGTTTGGTGGGTTGTTTTCGGTGGGCTGATTTTGAGCGGCAGCGCCGACGGAGACCTGCGCGCGGGCTTTGCGATAGACGTTGGCTACGGCGAGGGTCCAGAGAGGGACGAATTCGACGCCGGGGATAAGTTTGGCGGCGAAGGACGGGAGGAACTCCCAGTGCCAGCCGAGGAGCCAGGTGAGGAGGCCGCCGATACAGAGGTCGATTACGTCGTCGGGTGGAGATGCGGCGCCTTCGAGGACAAAGGGAAAGACGGCGATCTGAAGGATGTCTGCAACGATGGCCAGGATCATGGCGATGCGCAGGCGTGGACCGGCGGAGACTTTGACGGATTCGCGATTGAGGTCAGTGGGCGCGGGCATGTCGTACATGAATAGGGTAGCGCGAAATGGCAGGGACTAGGGACGTAGGGACTAAGGGACTGAGGTTGCGATTGCTAAAGGTTCTATCGCCGGCGGGGCTTTGCGCATTTTTGCGGCTTTCCCAGGGCTGCCACAGCCTTCTCGTTCGCTACGCCGAACGAAAAGGCCGTGTTGCCTGAGCTAACATCTATCGCTCCCAACGGGAGCTTAATCGGTGGCGACGGCGAGAGGTCAGGTCTCCGAAGGCTTTCCGAGGGCTGCCAATGCCTTTTGTTCGCTGCGCCGAACGAAAAGGCCATGTTGCCCTGGGCTAACTTCTATCGCTCCCTACGGGAGCTGGGGCGGTGGCTGAATCTGGACGCTGGGATTTCAAATTGATGTGCTGATCCAAGACTCCACGAGTTGGAGTCGTGCTGTCCCGCCCTTCGCCCGATTTCCAAGAAGCAGGTCCCTCGACTCCCATCGCTGCTCTCCGGTCGCTCAGGATGACAGCGCGAAAAAAATGAGATCGTGCTACCTCGCCCTAGCCAGATTTCCAGGAAGCAGGTCCTTCGACTCCCATCGCTACGCTCTGGTCGCTCAGGATGACGACGCGAAAAAATGAGATCGTGGTATCCCACCCTTTTCGCGATGGAGCCGCGAAAAGGATGGGGCAACCATTTCTTCGTGGGAGATTGGGGTGACGAACGTGAGATTGAGAGTGGCGGGTTTCAAAAAATGCACTACGGGTTTCAAAAAATGCATTATTCGTAGCGGAGGGCTTCGATGGGGTCGAGGTTGGCGGCGCGGATGGCTGGGATCATTCCGCTGACCAGGCCGGTGATGACCAGGATCACGGTGGAAACGATGAGAGAGGAAGGAGTGATGATGAGACGGATGTCCGCTGCCTGCGCGTTTTTGGCGAGGGCGCTGTAGAAGGTGATGCGGCCAACCATGATGGAGACCAGATAGGCGAGCGCAATGCCGCCGATGCCGCCGACGCCGGTAATGGCGAGAGCTTCAGCAAGAAATTGAATGAGGATGTGGCGCTTGCGCGCGCCGAGAGCTTTTTCAACGCCGATTTCGCGAGTGCGTTGCTGCACGGAGACGAGCATGATGTTCATGAGGCCAATGCCTGCGATGCCGAGAGTGAGCGCGCCCACCAAGGAGAGAAGGACCTGGAGGGCGGTGGTAAGAATCTCAAACTGGTGAAGCTGCGAGCGCAGGTTGGCGACATGTAGGGCATCATGATCGCTGGGGCGGAAGTGGTGCGCGGCGCCGAGGGTCTCGCGGATGGTTTTCTCGATCTTCTGGTAGTCGCCGACATAGCTGAACCAGACACCGCCGATGTAGGTCGTGTCTTTGAGATCGCTCATGGTGTTGAAGGGGATGTAGACGATGCGATTGATGTCGTCATTGCTCTCTTGCATTTTGGGCTGGAGGACGCCGACGACTGTAAAACTGATGCCGTTGAGGCGAACAGATTGACCGACGGCCCAAGCGCCGGAGAAGAGCTTGGTTTTGGCTTCAGATCCGAGCACGCAGACGTGGGCGCGCTGATCGTCTTCCGCGCCGTTGAAGAAGCGGCCCTGATCGGGCGTGAGTTTGACGATGTCGGCGTACGAAGTGCGAGAGCCGACGACGGTCCAGGTGTAGGTGTGAAGGTCGTTCTGCACTGGGACATCATCGTATACAGTGGGCGAGATGCGGATGATTTCAGGCAGGGCAGCGGAGACGCGATCGACGTCGTCGAGGGTGAGGCGGACCTGGACACCGGCTTTATCTCCGCCGGCCTGCTCGCTGGTTTTACCGGGGAAAAAACCGATGGTGTTGGTGCCCCACTGGGCGAAGATGGTCTCAATGGCATGGGAAAAGCCGTTGCCGTAGGCAAGCAGAAGCACGACAGTGGCGATGCCCCATGCCATGCCGATGGTGGTGATGGCGGTGCGGCGGCGATTGAAGAGCATCGCTTCACAGGCTTGAGCGAGAATGTCTTTCAGCATGATCCTGCTCCTGGCTTCTAGCCTCTAGCTTCCAGCTAAAGGCTGTAATGAATTGCGGAACGAAAACCGATTACATCCCGATCGTTTTCCCTCAGGGGTTAAAACCCCTTCTCTTCATTGCTTCCTTTTTCGGCACGACTAAAGTCGTGCCCTGATACAAAGCGCTTTGAGATCGGGTCCGTGCTATCCCACCCTTCGCCAGAATTGCAAGATGCAGGTCCTTCGACTCCCGTCTTCCGCCGCGGCGGAAGACGGTCGCTCAGGATGACTGCCAGGTTAGGGCACCCATTCTGGGGTTGATGGCGGATTGTAGTCAGGTTGATGGCTGCCATTTTTTATTCCCTGCGTAAGGCTTCGATGGGGTCAAGTGCCGCGGCTTTGGCGGCGGGGTAGAGGCCCGCGGCGATGCCGCATAGGACAAGGGTGCCGAGAGCCAGGGCCGCGGACCAGGGCACGATGCGCGGCGGATCGAAGCCGGGAATCTTGTCAGTGAACGCGGCCTGCATCAGGGCCATTAACACCCAGGACCCGGCGATGCCGATGAGTCCGCTGATGCCGGTGAGCAAGAGGCCCTCCCAGAAGAACTGCGCGATAATTCTGCGTTTGGTGGCGCCAACGGCTTTCATTACGCCGATTTCGCGGGTGCGCTCGGTGACCGAGACCAGCATGATATTGATGATGCCCACGGCGCCGAGGGCCAGAGTGACAACGCCGACGCTGCCGAGAAAGATATCCATGGCGGTGAAGATGATGCCGATGGTATTGGCTGCCGTTATGGTGTCGAACTCATTGAAGGCGTCGGTGAGCGATGGATCGAAGCCGTGGCGCTGGGCGATGACGCGATGGACGGCAATGTCCGCCGCGGTGTTGTCGTTCTTTTTGGTGGGGTTGTATTGGATGGAGTTGACCGCGTCCTGAGGAATGTTGTCGCCCTTGAGGGGAAAATACTCCTGCATGGTGGTGATGGGAATGTACATTTTTTCATCGTCGTAAGTGTTATTGTTACGGCCGACCTTCTCACCGATGCCGATGACGGTGAAATCAATTCCGCCGATGGAAATGGTCTGGCCGACCATGGGATGGCCCATGAAGAGGATGGCGGCGGATTTCTGAGCGATAAAGACAACGCGGCGGGAATCTCGGACGTCTTCATCATCGATAAAACGTCCGGCGGCGATCGGAAGGTAGCGGACGACGGTATAGCTGGGTTCGTTTCCGCCAAGGTGGGCCGAAGTGTTGCTCCACTGGCTGACTTCGTTGAGGTCGGAGCGAGCGAGTTCGCTAGTGACGGCGCGGACCTCTGGTAAGGCGCGAATGGCGGCTTCGTCGCCGAGCGTGAGCTCGTAGGGGCGCATGCCAGTGTGCTGGTTGGCGAGGGCGGGAATGGTGCCATTCTGTACCATGACAACATCTTCACCGAACTGCGAAAGCTGCTTGCGCTGGCCTTCGCGGAAGCCTTCGCCGAGGCCGACGAGAACGAGCAGCGAGCCGACTCCCCAGGCAATACCGAACATGGTGAGGAAGCTACGCAGCTTGTTGGCCATGATGGCGCGGTAGACCTGGGCGAGAGTGTCAGCAAAACTGCGCATGAGAGTGAGACGGCCCGGAAACAGCTTGGCTTACTCCTTATATCCGGAAGCGCCTGCTTAATCCTTATATCCGGAAACGGTCTTTTTGTTCTTTCTATATGAACAATACGACGAAGATGGGGGCGCGGTTCCCGCAGGAGGGGATGACCGCGGGCTTAGAGCTGCGTTTCAATCCCGCAGACGGCCGCGCCGGACCCGCTAATGGACCCGTGGAACCCGGAGTGCAGGGGTATTACATCATTCTGGGATTGCGATATGGAACCGGAATGCATTGCCTTGCGTAGTACGGTCTGGCAGGTTACAACGGCGCTCAGGCACCGTCTGAACCTGCGGATCAACTTTATGTTTCGGACATTCTAGGTCATTTTCCGGCAACGTACGCTCGAGGAGCAGCGCTCCTCAGCGATTTTTGGGGGGATACCGTGGCAGCGTCGCGTAAGAACAAGAAACTTTGGATTTGGGTGGGTAGCTTGGGCGGACTTGTGTTGATTGTGGCAGTTTTTGCGGCGATTCATATTGCAAAGGGAGACGCGATCGACCCGAACCGGCTGGCCAAGGTGACCCGTGGCGACGTGGCCAAATCCGTGGTGGCCACAGGAGACATCCAGCCGATTACGAAGGTTGAGGTGAAGAGCAAAGCCTCCGGAATTGTGGAAAAACTGTTTGTGGACATTAACGACCGGGTGCACAAGGGGCAGGAGCTGGCGCAACTGGATCAACAGGAGATTTCCGCGCAGGTGGACGCGCAGAAGGCGCAACTGTCCAGCGCAGAAGCCAACGTGACTACTTACGAGGCCAACATCGTGCAGGACAGGGTGAATGCCGCGGCTCCGGACCTGCCGATGTACAAGGCGACACTCGACCGCAACGAGGAGATGAATAAGGATGGGATCGTGAGCCGGCAGACATTGGACGACGCGAACCGCGATTACCTTGCCGCGCTCACGAGACGCAATTCGTCGAAGGCGCAGGTTGGCGTGGACACGGCAAAGCTGAAACAGGCGCGGGCGGAGGTGCAGGAGAGCCAGGCCAGTTTGCAACAGCTTGAGGAGCAACTGTCATATACGACGATTGTGGCGCCGATGGATGGCGTGATTCTGTCGCGCGATGTTGAGATGGGCGATGCGGTCAGCTCGATCCTGGTGCTGGGGTCAACGGCCACGCTGGTGATGACTGAGGGCGATACGTCACAGGTCTACGTGCAGGGCAAGGTGGACGAGGCGGACATCGCGCATGTGTACATGGGCCAGCAGGCGCGCATCAAGGTGGAGAGCTTTCACGACCGGACGTTTTACGGAAAGGTGACGAAGATTGCGCCGATGGGAGTGGAAAAGGACAACGTGACAACGTTTGAGGCTCGCGTGTCGATCAACAATCCGGGCGGCGAGTTGAAGGCGAATATGACGGCGAACGCGGAGATCCTGCTGGATGAGCACAAGGGCGTGCTGACGGTGCCGGAAGACGCGGTGATCTACGACAACAAGCAGAATGCGTCGGTGGAGGTTCCGGACAGCCACAAGAAAGAGGGCTTCCGGAAGATTCCGGTGACGGTGGGGCTGTCGAATGGATCGGTGACCGAGATTACGAGCGGAGTGAAGGAAGGCGACCAGGTGGTGCTGCAGCAGTAGGCGCGGCGGATTGGATTAAGAAAACTTTTCCTCGGGGCTGAACAGGCTGCGGAAAAACTCCAAATGGAAGGCGAAAGAGCGAAATTCGGGGGATGCAAAACCATCGACCATCCTTCGCGGATCGTTCCTGGGTCGTCCTGGCGCGATTCATTTTTCGCGCTTTTTGAGAAATCGAGTTTTTCCGCAGCCTGTGAAGCCCACAATTATTTCATTGCGATTACGGCACGACTGAAGTCGTGCCCTGAACAGGGCATCTGAGTAGAGGCTCGTGCGATCCCCAGCCTGGCCACAAAAACAAAAGCGTGGCGAGGGTGGGGCACCCTCCCGGTCGTAGTGAGCGTGAGTCACGAAAGGCCGGCGCTCGGGGATTTTTGCGCCTAGTGGGCGAGGAGGGTTTCGTTGGCGAGGATGCGGTAGAGGGTGGAGCGGCTGATGGCGAGTTGGCGGGCGGTGCGGAGCTTGTTGCCGCGGTTGAGGTCGAGGACGAAGTGGACATGCTGGCGGATGATGGCGTCGAGAGAGAGGTCGGCAACGCGGACGGTTTGCGGGTCAAGCATTGGCGCCGCGCCGGCAGAGGGGCTGGACCACCTATTGAGGAGGGAATTGAATTGAGGATGGAGATTGGGATTGAAGGCTGGGTTGAGTATTGGATTCATGAGGGGATTGGCCAGGGGGTTGCCGAGCGGGTTGGCTGCGGAGCCGGCGCTGAACGGCAAGTCGAATAATGGCTGCAGGACATCGGGCATGGCGAGGTCGGAGGCGCGGATGACGCCATTGTCGGCCCGGAGAAGCGCGTTCTCGAGGATGCCGGAAAGCTCGCGCACATTGCCGGGCCATGAGTGCTGGAGGAGGCGGGCCAGCGTGCCCGGCCCGAGAATGACTGGGCGCTGCTTATAGCGTGCGCAAATACGATCGAGGAGGAAGTGGACGAGCGGGGCGATGTCTTCGCGGCGCTGGCGCAGAGGAGTGACGGCGAAGCGAACTGCCGTGAGGCGAAAAGCAAGGTCGGGGAGCAGTAGCCCCTGACCGGCCATTTGGCGAAGCGGTATTTGCGAAGAGGCGAGTATGACGGCGCGACCGGACGGGCGGTCCTGAAGGCCTTTAAGGACGCCGAGGAGCAGGCTCTGACCTTGAGGGGCGAGAAGGTCGACGCGATCGAGATAGGTGAAACCGGTGAGGGTGGAAGGATCGGCGTCGCCGGTCAGCCACTCGCGGGCGTCGCGGCGCTCAAAGGTGCTGGCGGCGAGCGGTGAGCGGTCAAAGAGATAGCGGGCAAGAGTGTGCTTGCCGGAACCGTACTCGCCCTCGATGGCGGCGACCTGGAGATGGGGAGCGGCCATTTCGGCCTGCATGAGGAGCTTGCGCCAGGCGGCGCTTACGCCGACGACATGAATAGAGGCAGATGCAGAATCCAGCTCCACGAGCGCAAGGCCGGAGGCGGAAGGCTGCGCGTGAAATTGAGCGGAGGTCGGCATGAATCTCAACTTGCCTCGCTTGCCAGGCAAGAGTGAAATGCCTAGCCATCGCAACTCTCATCGGCGATGTGGGGGAAAACATGAATAAGGCAGGGAATAGGGACTAGGGAATAGAAAGTAGAAAGGCGGGGAACAAAGGGCCGAGTGGACGAGGAACCAAAGGAACAAGGGACTGAGGGGCAAACGAAGAAGTGTCGTGAGAGCGGGTTATACTCAAACATTCCATCCGGGCTAATTCGAAAACCAGCGTTTCTTGTTTGCAGAACCTGAGCGAGCAGGAAAGCCAGCGGTGACTCGATAAGAGGGATGTTTTGCTGTGGGCGGAGGGGCGCACCGGTCGAGTGCAGGAGTGTGTAGTGGACGAGCGGGGACCGCGGAGAGGACGGGCTGCCAGGCTGCGGCGATGGGGCGTAGCAGTGTGGGTGATTGCGATTGCCGGATTCGCGGCGCTGCATGCGTGGCACTTGAGGGCCGATTTTCCCAATGGGTCGCCGTGGGTGTTCGATTGGGCAAAGTTCACCGACGAAGGCTGGTATGGGGCCGCGGCCATAAGGGCTCACTTGTTCGGGCATTGGTATCTGGCGGGGGATTTCAATTCGGCTGTCGCTCTGCCGGTATGGCCGTTTGTGGAGTGGGTGCTGTTTTTTTTTGCGGGTGTGACGGTGGAGGCGGCGCGGGGGCTGGCGGTGGGTTGTTTCTTCGCGAGTTTGGCGCTGACTTACATGCTGCTGCGCGGACGCGGACCGCAGTCCCACCCTGCGGACGAGGACCTGTCTGGAGGGACCTCGGAGTGGATGGCGTTGCTGGCGGTGACGCTGGCGGTGACGAGCCCCTATCTTTACTGCTTTAACCGTCTGGCGATCCTGGAGCCGCTGGAGACCGCGCTGACTTTAGTAGTGCTGAACCTTGCGGTGCGGCTGCCAAAGTTGAAGCGACCGGTATTGGTTTCGGTGGGAATCGGGCTGCTGTTTGCGTTGATGTTGCTGACGAAAACGACGGCTGCTTTTCTGGCTCCTGCGGTTGGGTGGGCGATGATCGTGCCTCTATGGGAGAAGCGAACGGTGGCGTTGAAGTGCGCGCTGGCCGCGGGGGCGAGCGCGGCCGTTGGCTATGGCGCGTGGATGGCGCTGATCGCTAAAGATGGTTTGATGGGGGACTATGTTTATTTCTTCGTCGACGCGAATGGCTACCCCTCGCCAGGAGGGTATAACTGGCCGCTGGCAGCTTTTTGGTGGTCGCTTCACGGGTTGCTTTGGATCGATCACAGCTTGACGCCGCTGGCGGTAGCACTTGCGCTGGGCGCGGCGCTGGCGTGGCGAGTTGGTTGGGCGCGAAGGCTCTGGCGCAATCCGGTATTTGGCGCGGCCATTTTGGGAATTATGGGATTTATCGGGTTCATGACGATGAAGGACCATCCCCAGCCACGCTACTTCGTCGTGCCTGCATTTCTGGTTTTCATTGTGGTGGCGATGGGCGCGGCGGCACTGGTGGAGCAGGCGGGATGGGGACGCAAAGCAGGATGGGCAGTGATTGTGGCACTTGCGATAGCTACGGGCGTTCACGGGACGGAGACGATGCGGTATGCGATGCACCCGGAATATACGTGGGTGAACGCGGCGACCGGATTGACACAGTATATTGATACGCATCCGAATGGGAAAAGATTGATGGTCTCGATCAGCGGGGACGAGATTACGCTCGTGACACACCTGCCGACGATCTGCGACGAGTTGACGACCGAGGATTTGGCGGAGAAGGTGGGCCGCTTCGAACCGGGGTGGTTTTCTTCATGGAATGACGTTGACCCGAATACGCTGGCGGAGCTGCATACGCGGTACTCGCTGGAGCAGGTGGCCAGCTTTCCGGCGTTCGACGATCCTGACCGCAACGTTCTCGTGCTGTTCAAACTGCATCCGCTGCCGGGCGGGATGGTGCGCGACGTCAGCGACCCGAGGCTGAGCGCTGTTTTACCGGACGACCAGATTGAAGTTCCGGTGGAGTGAGGACAAGGAACAAGGGAACGAGGGAACAAGGGACCAAAGAGACAAGGGACCGACGGTGCAGGGATCAGGGAACGGATAACTCGCAACAGACAACATTCATCTGACAACTGAAAACAGGTGCGGTTTCGAGGCGAAGGCGTGAGCTGTTCGCGTCGATTCCGCAGCAATTCCGCGTCAATTCCGCGTCGATTCCGCGCCGATTCCGCGCCGATTCCGTGGCAACTCCGCATTGGGGGGAAGATTTGTGAGCACGATCGGCAAGAGGTTATTCCCAGCCGGGAATGAGGCTCTTACGCCCTAAGACAGCAGTCACTCGACAGCGGTGTATGTGGATGATAGGCTTCCCGTGGCAATTCCCTGGTGTTTGAGTGGCCGGTTAGGGAGCCATTTGTATGGGCTACTTCAAAACGTAAAGCATGGAGGGTATGTGACTGTAACAAATTGGGTGGAATTCTTTCTGGGCGCAAGCGCTTTTTCGCTCATTGCGGCCGTGATTTTTGCGCGGCAGGATATCGGGTCTGAGATTGGGACGGCAGGTCTGCGGAGGACTTTCGCGGCGATGAAGGAAGGCGCAGGGGCGTTGCTGAAGGCGCGGTACAGAACCTTTGCGACGGTTTTGGGACTGGTGATTCCGATTTTGGTCCCTACATTGGCTTACGGGCAGACTGACCACGCAGGTGGGGGCGAAGCCAACCTGACGCTGCCGGATTTGAGAACGCCGGCTGTGAATTTTTTCGGGATGAGCGGGCACGCTCTCCTGACGTGGGGATTGTTGTTCTGCGTGTTCGGCCTGCTGTTCGGCCTGGCGATCTATGTGCAGCTGAAGAATCTGCCCGTTCATCGCACGATGCTCGAGATTTCCGAGATGATCTATGAGACTTGCAAGACGTACCTGGTAACACAGGGCAGGTTCATTCTTCTGCTGTGGGTTTTTATCGCGGTGATTATCGCGCTCTACTTCGGCTATCTGGCGCCGGTGCCGGGAAAACCCATTGCGGAAACGCTGACGGTGATCCTGGGATTCAGCCTGATCGGCATTGCGGGCAGCTATGGGGTGGCGTGGTTCGGAATTCGCGTGAACACATTCGCGAACTCACGGACGGCGTTCGCGGGACTGCGCGGCAAACCGTACCCGGTGTATGCGATTCCGCTGAAAGCCGGCATGAGCATTGGCATGTTGCTGATCTCGGTCGAGCTGCTGCTCATGCTGATTATCCTATTGTTCGTCCCGCGGGACTATGCGGGGGCGTGCTTCATCGGATTTGCGATTGGCGAGAGTCTGGGCGCGGCGGCGCTGCGTATTGCCGGCGGCATCTTTACCAAGATCGCTGACATTGGCGCCGACCTGATGAAGATCGTATTCAAGATCAAAGAAGACGACGCGCGCAACCCGGGAGTGATTGCGGATTGCACGGGCGACAACGCGGGCGACTCAGTTGGCCCGAGCGCGGACGGCTTTGAGACATACGGCGTTACTGGCGTGGCGCTGATCACGTTCATTTTGCTGGCCGTCAAGGATCCCACGATTCAGGTGCAATTGCTGGTTTGGATCTTCGTGATGCGCGTGGCCATGCTGGTATCGAGCGCAGGCGCGTACTTCCTGAATGCCGCAATCGCCAAGGCGAAATACGCGAACTCCGACGACATGGACTTTGAGACGCCGCTGACCTCGCTTGTCTGGATCACGTCCATCACATCCATCATCCTGACCTACATTGTCACGTACCTGATGATCCCCACGCTGGGTGACGGAACGGTTTGGTGGAAGCTGGCTTCGATCATTTCGTGCGGAACGCTGGCGGGCGCAATCATTCCTGAACTGGTGAAGGTTTTTACTTCGACCAAATCGAGCCACGTGAAGGAAGTGGTGAAATCGGCGCAGGAAGGCGGAGCTTCGCTTGGAATCCTGTCAGGATTCGTGGCGGGCAATTTTTCGGCGTACTGGCTGGGGCTCAGCATGGTTGCGCTGATGAGCATGGGCTATTACTTCAGCACGGGCACGTCCATGGTGCCATTGATGCTGGCTCCAGCGGTCTTCGCGTTTGGCCTGGTCGCGTTCGGGTTCCTGGGCATGGGTCCTGTGACGATTGCGGTGGATTCGTACGGGCCGGTGACCGACAATGCACAATCCGTTTACGAATTGTCGCTGATCGAAAATGTTCCCGGCATCGAAGCCGAGCTGAAAAGAGACTACAAGTTCGACGTGAAGTTCGAGCGCGCGAAACATCTGCTGGAAGAAAACGATGGCGCCGGCAACACATTCAAGGCTTCGGCAAAGCCAGTGCTGATTGGCACTGCCGTGGTGGGCGCAACCACGATGATCTTCTCGATCATCATGGCGCTGACAGGCGGGCTGACCCATGACGTGGAGAAGCTCTCGCTGCTCCATGCGCCATTTCTGCTGGGGCTGATTTGCGGCGGAGCGATGATCTACTGGTTTACCGGCGCTTCAACACAGGCGGTGACCACCGGCGCTTACCGAGCGGTGGAGTTCATCAAACAGCACATCAAACTGGACGGCGTGGAGAAGGCATCGGTCGCAGACAGCAAGAAGGTGGTCGAGATCTGCACGAAATACGCGCAGAAGGGAATGCTGAACATCTTTCTCGCCGTCTTTTTTGCCACGCTCGCGTTCGCGTTCATGGAGCCGTTCCTCTTTATCGGCTACCTGATCTCGATTGCAATCTTCGGACTGTACCAGGCGATCTTTATGGCGAATGCCGGCGGCGCATGGGACAACGCGAAGAAGGTTGTAGAGGTGGACATGCACCAGAAAGGCACGCCTCTGCACGATGCAACGGTGATTGGAGATACCGTCGGCGACCCGTTCAAAGACACTTCTTCGGTGGCATTGAATCCGGTGATCAAGTTCACGACTTTGTTTGGATTGCTTGCTGTAGAACTCGCTGTGTCGCTCAGCGTAAACCATTCGCATCTCACGCGAGAATTGGCAGTGGCATTCTTTCTGGTGTCAGTGTTCTTTGTGCACAAATCGTTCTATGGAATGAGGATTGATAACAGAGAAGGCAACTGAGTGGTTGATTTATGAAACGAAGAAAACGCCGCCTGGAGACGGGCGACGTTTTTGTTTGCTCAAAAGGGCAGCGCAGGCGCACCGCTCCCGAGCGGGTTGGCAAAGTATGCCAATTTGTCTAAGATGGAGGTGAGGTGTTCTTATGCCGACGCGCAATGTGAATCTACCCAAAGGACTGGATCGGTTTGTGGCCTCCCGCGTGAAAAGCGGCAGTTACGCGAATGCCAGCGAGGTGATGCGCACGGCGTTACGGCTGCTGGAAAAGGAAGAGCGGGAGTTTGAGGAGAAGCTGGTGGCGCTGCGGACGGCGATCCAGGACGGGTTGGAAAGCGGAGTCGCGAGCCCCGGCGTGTTCTCACGCCTACGCAAGAAGCACGGCCTGACGCAGAGAGAAGCCTGAGCATGGGCTCGGTCATGATCTCCGTTCAAGCAGAGTCGGATATCGATTCGATCATCGAATATTCGAAAGCCGAGTGGGGATCGCGCCAAACGGATAAGTATCTCTCGGGGCTGGAGGACGCGTTCGAACTCCTTGCCCGGAATCCTCTCATTGGCAGGTCATGCAACTCCATCCTTCGGAGTTTGAGGCGGCTTGAGGTTGGGAAGCATGTGGTCTTCTACCTTTCCCGGCGGGACGGGATTCTGATCGTCCGAGTTCTGCACCAACGGATGCTTCCGGGGAAGTCGCGGTTTGAGCCTTAGCGTCATTAGCGATCCGAATTGCTCCCGAATGTCCACAGCTTGAACAGGAGTGCCGTAGAACTGCACCAGTTCTGCGTCTTGTGCCGTGGTCTGGGCGGGGCTAGGGTTGGGGTGTGGGATTGGAGTTTCTGGACGGCTTCCGGCTTGCCCGTCGGACCGGCCTCTGGAATGCCCCGGATTTGAGGCAAAAATTGCCCTACGAAACCCGCGACCGGCAAGGGCATTTCAAAGTTTCCACAGGCAAATGCCAATGTTTAGGGAGCAGATGCCCGAAATGTTACGAAAATACTAGATGTTGTGGTTTGTTCTTGACACGCACCATGGAGAGCGGTAAGTTTTCATCTGCGGCTGTAAACAGGCGGTTAAAAGACACCGGCGCAAACCGAGCAAATCCCGAGTTCAAGTGCTCCATCCAGCGTCTCGCGAGCGGGTAAACGAATCAAAAACCCAGGCAGCGAGAACGGATCGAAAGTACGGCGAAGAGGGTACGGCGACAAGGTAAGAGCTGGATGTGACTGAGGGACCGCTGAAGACGCCAGGGTTCGCGAAGTTCGGTTTCCGATTTTCTTTGGTTTCCAAATAATTGCGGGTTGTGCCCGCGCTCCGGCTGGGTGGCCGGTGATAGGGCTTTTTACGTTAATTTTCCGGCTTTTTACTTTGATTTCGATCCAAAGATTTGAAATCAGGGCGATTTTGATTCAGGGAGAGTAACAAGATGAATGAAACGCACGTGCAGACATCCACCGCAGCCTTTACCACCACCACCCGTTCGCAGGGCCTAACCTTTTCAAGACGCTTTTCGAGAGAGGGAGTATCTCCCTACGACGAGATGCAGTGGGAGAAGCGGACAGCCTCGATCACCGATACGAAAGGGAACTCGATCTTCGAGCAGAAGGACGTGGAAGTTCCCGTGGACTGGTCGATGACGGCCACGAACATTGTGGCCTCAAAATATCTGCACGGACAAATGGACACGCCGGAACGCGAGACGGGCGTTCGGAAACTGGTATCGCGCGTGGCGGAGACGGTGCGCGACTGGGGCATGGCCGGCGGATATTTCGCGACGGCGGTGGACGCGGGGATCTTTCACGATGAGCTGGCGCACTTGCTGCTGACGCAAAAGGCGGCGTTCAACTCGCCAGTGTGGTTCAACGTGGGCTGCGACCGGCTGGAGCCGGAGGCAGACGGACAGAACTGGCATTGGGATCCGGTGACGGGCGGCGTGCAGTACTCGGCGACGGGCTACAGGAACCCGCAGTGCTCGGCCTGCTTCATCAACGCCGTGGACGACTCGCTGGAGTCGATTCTGACGCTGGCGAAGACGGAAGGGATGCTGTTCAAGTGGGGATCGGGCACGGGGACGAATTTGTCATCGCTACGCGGTTCAATGGAATTGTTGTCAGGCGGGGGATCGGCCAGCGGGCCGCTGAGCTTTATGCGCGGGTTTGACGCATTCGCTGGAGTCATCAAGAGCGGCGGCAAGACGCGGCGTGCGGCGAAGATGGTGATTCTGAACGTGGACCATCCGGACATTGTGGACTTTATTGAGTGCAAGTCAAAGGAAGAGGCAAAGGCCTTCACACTGATCAAGGCGGGCTACGACGGAAGCGGTCCCGACTCAGAGGCTTTTTCGTCGATTTTCTTCCAGAACGCGAACAATTCAGTGCGGGTCAGTGACGAATTTATGCGCGCCTACGAGGCCGATGGGGACTTTACCACGTATACGGTGAAGGGCCACCAGCCGGTGAAGGAGTACAAGGCACGCGAGATCATGGGCAAGATCGCCGAGTCGACGTGGCTGTGCGGCGATCCGGGAATGCAGTTCGACGACACGATCAACAAGTGGCACACGAGCAAGAACACGTCGCGGATCAACGCATCGAATCCGTGCAGCGAATACATGTTCCTGGACAACTCGGCGTGCAATTTGGCGAGCCTGAATCTGATGCGCTTTGTGACGCCGGCGGGGACGTTTGACATAGCGGCGTACCGGCACGCGATTTCGGTGTTGATCACGGCGATGGAGATCCTGGTGGACAACTCGGGGTATCCGACCGAGGCCATCTCGCGGAACTCGCACGACTACCGGCCGCTGGGGCTTGGCTACGCCAACCTGGGCGCGCTGCTGATGTCGATGGGGCTGCCGTACGACTCCGAGGCCGGACGCGATATGGCGGGAAGCATGACGGCGATCATGTGCGGACAGGCTTACCTGCAGTCAGCGATTATTGCGGCGCAGTGCCCGCCGCTGAGCTCGGCGACACCGTTGACGGCGAGCGTGGAGCACCAGGGCGAGGCTTGCCCCGGCTACTACGTGAACCGCGAGCCGTTTCTGGACGTGATCAGGATGCACCGCGCGGAAGTGAACAATATTGGCAAGTCGCGGACTGCCGGGGAGCCGTTCATGGTGCCGCAGCTTGAGGCGCTGATCGATGCAAGCCGCGAGTGCTGGGATATGGCGCTGCTTTACGGGGAGCGCTATGGCTACCGCAACTCGCAGACGACGGTGCTGGCGCCGACGGGAACGATCGGCTTCATGATGGATTGCGATACGACTGGCATTGAGCCGGACCTGGCGCTGGTGAAGTACAAGAAGCTGGTGGGCGGCGGCATGATCAAGATCGTGAACAACACGGTGCCCGCGGCGCTGTTCAAGCTGGGCTACGACAACGAGGAAGTGAACGCGATTGTCAGCTACATCGATGCGACGGGCACGATCGAGGGCGCGCCGGGAATCAAGCCGGAGCACCTGGCGGTGTTCGATTGCAGCTTCAAGCCGGCGAAGGGCACGCGGTCGATCCACTACATGGGGCACATCAAGATGATGGCGGCGGCGCAGCCGTTTCTTTCGGGCGCGATTTCAAAGACGGTGAATCTGCCGCACGAGGCCGCGGTGGAAGATGTGGCCGAGGCCTACGCGGAAAGCTGGCGCCGGGGCATCAAGGCGGTTGCGATTTACCGCGACGGGTCAAAAGGAACTCAGCCGCTAAACGTGAGCATGGATGCGAAGAAGGAGCCTTCAGCGCTGGATGCGGTGGGCGGGCGCGTGCTTAGCCATCTGGCGGCATCACAGATGGCGGCCGAAGCCGATGTGAAATTGATGGAGGCGCACGGCGCAGACAAGGTAGAGGTGAGCGCGAAGCAACTGCTGGCCGTGTCGCAGGCATTCCAGAAGGCGCTTGAGGAGATTGCCACGGCAGCGGCGGTTCCGGTGCTGACAGCGACGCCGACGCCGGCGATGAGTGCTGCTGCCGAGATTCCTCGCGAATCGCAGGATCTGAATGCTCCGCCGCGCGCGATACGTCACCGGCTGCAGGAGGAGCGCGCGTCGATCACGCACAAGTTTTCGATCGCCGGGCACGAGGGCTACATCACCGTGGGACTGTATTCGAACGGCCAGCCGGGCGAGATTTTCATCCGCATGGCCAAAGAGGGATCGACGGTGAGCGGGCTGATGGACGCGTTTGCGACATCGATTTCGCTGGCGCTGCAACACGGCGTTCCGCTGAAGGTGTTGTGCGAAAAGTTCGCGCACACGCGGTTTGAGCCTTCGGGCTGGACGCAGAACGAGCAGATCGGTTACGCGAAGAGCCTGATGGACTACATCTTCCGCTGGCTGAGCCTGCGCTTCCTTTCCGGCCAGCAACTCACGCTGTTCGCCGGGTTGGCGCCGGCGGCTCCGCAACTTGCCGCGCCACCGAGCCTGATGCCCGAGAGCGATTTGGACGAGAATGAACCTGCGGCGGCGCGGAGCCAGATGGCACGGCTGGTGGAGGAAGTTGCCAAGCGGCTGAATCAGGTGACGACGACCGGCTCGGCGACGACAGGCGGGCACTCGGGCGGAGGCATTGCACCGGAGCCGCAGGCTGGCGCGGGCGGAGCGCGGCGGATGACCGAGTCTCAGGCGCACTCACAATCGAACGTGGCGCCGGCGGCAGGTTCTTCGCAGGTGCCGAGCATGCAGGATCGCGGGCTGTATCATGCCGCCGATGCCATGCGCGAAATGTACGACATGGGCGACGCGCCGAGTTGTGGCACTTGCGGAGCGATCATGGTGCGGAACGGGAGTTGCTACAGATGCATGAGCTGCGGGTCGACGTCGGGCTGCTCCTGAAGGCGTGAAACTGCGCAACTAATTGTTGTGTGGGTTTACCAATGGGGTGAAAGTTCGACCCCACAAGTACTGCCCGTTGCGGCTGGCCGTAAGACCATGACGAGCCGGTCTCGCCCTTGAATCTTCAACTGATCCAAGACGACTTCGTCCACATCCGGCAACAATGTCCGGTGTCCCATAGCCGGCGACGCGGGGCCGCCAGAACTCTACCCCCTTGTACCGTCCCTCTCCCCGCCGACAAAGTGCCAGCCTTGGTTCATCAAAAGTGCGGAGGAACCACTTTTACTCCGCCGCAGAACGCCGCTCACGCGGCGCACTGTGGCCTAGTTTTGCACCGGCGCTCATGGTGCGACGGAATCCGCGTTTTGTACTCTTAAAAGTTAGGAGTCGGCACCATTTGAGCACGGATGGAATTTTGGCGATGCACAGTATCTGTTTGACTTGAAGGAAGATCGTTATTTTGGTGAGCCACAGTATTCCAGGCGCACCAGGCGGTCGATCTTGTAGGACGTGGGGCGCTGGCTGCTGTAGTAGTGGCGTACCTGCAGCTCGCCGAGCAACCTGAGAGCCAGCAACTGGATGCCGGATTCGATGAGGACCGAAGCGATGACAAACATCGGGCCGTGCACTTCCATCAAATCCAACTGCGGATTGAGCAGTTTCATTCCCAGCAGGGCCGCGGCCATGATGCTGCCGGCAAACATGGCAAAAACTCCGCAACCGCCGAAGAAGTGCAACGGACGGCTCATGTGCTTGAGCAGGAAACGAATGGTCATCAAGTCAAAGAAGACCTGAAAGGTCCGGCCCAGACCGTAATGGCTTTTGCCGCGGACGCGCTTCAGGTTGCGGATCGGTATCTCGCAGATGGATACGCCACACAAACTGGCGAGCGCGGGGATGAAACGATGCATCTCGCCATAAAGCGGAATGTTCTGGATGACCTCGCGGCGATAGGCTTTGAAGGTGGTGCCAAAGTCGTGGATGGGAACATCCGAAAGCCGCGCCATAATCCAGTTGGCGCAGGCGGAGGGAACGCGGCGAAAGACGAAGTTGTCGATGCGCACTTTGCGCCACCCGGAGACGACATCATAGCCCTCATCGAGTTTTTCAAGAAATGCGGGAATGTCATTGGGATCGTGCTGCAAGTCTCCGTCCATAGCCAGAATGAATTCGCCCGAGGAGTGGTCGAAGCCGGCCGCCAAGGCCGAAGTCTGGCCGAAGTTGCGGCGCAGCTTGATCACCAGGACGCGCCCGTCAATGGCCGCAATCTCCTCAAGCAGTTTGTAGGTTCGGTCGCTGGAGCCGTCATCGACGAATATCATCTCAAATGAGTCATGCGCCTGCTCCATGGCCTGCTTGAGCCGCGCGTAAAGAATGGTTACGTTCTCTTCCTCGTTGTGAAAGGGAACAACGATCGAATATTTGGTCATGCTAATTCCTCTGCAACGAGATCGATTCGCTTATGTAGGCCCATGCTGCGGCTTCATCGGAATGAACAGGCTTAACGCGTTTTCACGAGAAAGCGCTGAATCTGCCAAAATACTGCTCTTTCAGCGTGGCGCACATCTGAAACGCGTGGGAATTAGCCGGCCGAAACCTGTTCAGCTTCGACTGGATGATTGGTGCTGAGCGAACTGGCTACGCGCAGGCCCGCACGAGCTGAACCGGAGCCCCTGGCTGGTGTCATTTTGCGATCCGCCGGCAATATCGAAGGAGCAATGAGGTTCTCCAATGCCTGGGTGTTCCAGCGGCGGAGCATACTGTTGACGAGAAGCCGCACATCGGACAGAAACGTAGCACGTGCCATGTAAGCGGCGTCAAGTTCCCGCTTTGCGGGTAGCACCACGCCATGGTAGAAGGCATCCAACTGATCCTTGGGCAGGCGGCCGAGGCAGGTTTCTTCGGAAGCGAAAACGATCGTCGCCATGCCCGTGATTCCTGGGCGGCAAGGAAGATCGAAGATCACATGTTCCGGCAGCTTGGGGCGAGGACCTACCAAGCTCATGTGTCCAACCAAGACATTGAGAAGCTGAGGTACCTCATCCAACTTCCAGCGGCGGAGGAAACGGCCGATGGGAGCAAAGTTCTGATTGTCAGAAGTGGTGATGGGATGATGTGCTCCGCCAACAGCGTGCACAAGAGTGCGAAACTTGATGATGGTAAACGTCCGGCCGTGACGGCCCATGCGTTTTTGCATGAACAGAGCCGGTCCATTCGAAGTCAAGCGAACGGCAACAAAAATTGCTAGCAAAATTGGGATCAATATCGGCAGCGACAAGAGCACGCATGCACAGTCAAAGACGCGCTTAGCCGCTGAACGAGACCACGGACTTATCGGACTCCATTGCGGGTAGGATGCTAGATCAGCCTGAATTTGCCGATGCTCCACCCAAGAGAAAGCAACCTCGGCGTCATCCGGCGCTTTGGCCAGATGCAATTCAGTAAAAGTCCGCGATTGCGCCTGTCCCTTAATCCCGCCCGCCCATTCGTACGAGGCAATCGGCACAAATGCATCCGAATCAGCGTTTATATCCTCGCGGACCAATGGTTCGGTACTCAATCTAGCCCCCCTCCGCCTGCTTGAGACTTCCAGTTGGATTGGAAGAATTGCAAACACGTGCGTCTTGACGAATTCATAGGTGCCTTTATGAATTCACTGTCCTTTTCATCTGCGTTGGCCCGCCGTTGCAGACCGGAGCGTTTACCGCTTCTACACAGATTCGCGCGTTGTGACTTTTACGTTCGGGTAGAACGAAACAAGCACAGAAATGGGAACTTCCGAAATACTATAGCAGATCTTCTTTGACGCGCCTTAAGATTCGATCATTTCACGTTTGTGCCAACGTTCCATACCACATAAGTAACATGATCATGGAGCTTGATTTGGACGTCAAAGGATCAATTCTGCTGCAGATATGATCTCTCCAATTTTTCAGTGTGCGCCGGATGGCGATGGGGACAGGGATCAAGGCAGTAACTCAAGGACGGCCTATGGCGATAGTAACCTGTGTGTTAACTCTTGAGATACCTGCCTGGATCAGTCCATTGTCTGCTCAAAATCTTGCGGCATCCTGTTATTCCATCAGCATTCGCGCAGACCTCCCAATTGAAAAATCAGTCTCAACAGGCAATCGCGGCTAGTTAACTTGCCGCCGCCGCCCCTTGGAGCATCGGCCAAGATTGGTCAATTCGAGTTTACTATCAGGACACCTCATGAAAGTACTTCCGAAAGTGCTATAGACTCGAGACATATGTATTTGCCACAGCGCGGAAGGAGACGAGGAGGCCGAAATTCTTTCATTCGGCAGTTCAGTTTCCTGCTTTTTACCTGTTCGCTTGCGGGCGCGCAATCCTCGCAGCCCGTGCAATCGCCCGAGGGAGTAGACTGTTCAGACCCTCTGTTTGCAAGGACAGCGGAATGTTCGAGCCAATCGCAGCAAAGTACTCCGCAGCAGACGCCCTCCGGAACGCCGGAAGGAAGCAACATTCCGTCGGGAAGTTCTTCGACCAACCCGGTCGTGATTCCATCTTCCAGTTACTCGGATATTGAGCAGTACTCCCGCCGTGCGGCAGCGCAACCGGCGCCGCTGCCGCCTGAGCCGCTGACTGAGTTTCAAAAATTTGTGGCTTCGAGCACGGGGCTGGTCTTGCCGGTCTACGGGGCTGACCTTTTCCGCCGCAGCCCCTCGACATTCGCGCCGGTGGACATGGCGCCGGTGCCACCCGATTACGTGATCGGGCCTGGTGACGAGTTACGCATTCGCGTTTGGGGGCAAGTGAGCATCCAAGCCAATGTGCGCGTGGACCGCTCGGGCGAGGTCTACCTGCCTCAGGTCGGCCAAGTGCACGTGGCGGACCTGAGATTGTCAGAACTCGAGTCGCATCTGCGCGATGCTATAGGCCGCGTATACCGCAACTTCGATCTGACGGCCGACGTGGGACAGATCCGCGCCATTCAAGTTTACGTATCCGGAGAAGCGCGCCGGCCCGGGGTCTACACGGTCAGCTCGCTGAGCACGCTGGTGGATGCGCTGTTCGCGAGCGGTGGGCCCTCCGTGGAAGGTTCGATGCGCTTGATCGAGTTGCGCCGTGGAGGCACAGTTGTGACGTCCTTCGACCTCTACGATCTATTGATTAAGGGCGATAAGACTAAGGACGCCAAGCTTTTGGCCGGAGACATCATCTACATTCCACCGGTGGGTGCGGAAGCTGCGGTATTTGGCAGCGTACACCATCCGGCTATTTACGAACTGCGCCCAAATGAAACGCTCGCCGGCATTCTGGCCGATGCGGCCGGCGTATCAGCAGTGGCTGCAGAGGCGCGTGTCTCCATCGAGCGTATCGACGAACATCGTGACCGGCAGGCCATGGAAGTGGCGTACAACGCGTCGGGCTTGGCCTCACCATTGGCCGACGGTGATACAATCCGCGTGTATTCGATCTTGCCCAGGTACCAGAAAACGGTGACCCTCAGAGGCAACACGGCCAATCCCGGCCGCTTTGCCTGGCACGAGGGAATGCGCGTGAGCGATCTGATTCCCGACAAGGAATCACTCTTGACGCGGAATTACTGGTGGCGGCGGGCGCAGATGGGACTCCCGGCGCCGGAGTTCGAACCGGTTCCCGGGTTCGCGAATCAGCGCCAGCCAACGGACAACCAACCCATCACGCTTCCGCAGCCCAGGTTGCAACAGCAAGATCTGAGCGAGCAGAATCCGGGAGGAACAGCCGAAGGCCGATTCGGCTCGGGACAGAACCCAGATCAGAACCTGGATCAGAGCCGGCAACTGAACCCGCAACAGAGCGCGCAACAGAGACTGGGAAGCACCCCACTGGCAGCCCAAGAGGTTACTACTGGTGCGAGCCAAGCAAGTCCCTCGGCACAGCGGACCGGAATACAATTGTCCGCTCCGGAAATTGACTGGGATTATGCCGTGATCGAGCGGCTCGATCCGGAATCCCTGAAGACCGAGCTTCTTCCCATCGATCTTGGCAAATTAGTTCTGCAACACGACGCGACTCAGGACTTGGAACTACGCCCGGGAGACGTGGTCTCGATTTTTTCCCAAGACGATTTCCCCGTGCCGATTGCCGAGCAGACGAAGCTCGTCCGGCTGGAGGGCGAGTTCGCGCACGCGGGCGTGTATTCGGCTCAACAAGGCGAAACCTTGCGTCATCTGATCGAACGAGCCGGAGGGTTGACTCCGAATGCCTATCTTTACGGATCTGAGTTCACGCGCTTATCAACGCGCGCCGTGCAGCAGGCCAGGATCGACGAATATGTTCAGAGTCTTGCCATGGGAATTAATCGCAGCGCATTGATGCTCGCGTCGTCTCCGGGAGCGGCATCATCGCAGGGCTTAGCCAGCGGCGCTGCGGTTCAGGGCAGCGAACAAAACATCCTGGCCAGTCTGCGGCAGATTCGTTCCACGGGACGGATCGTGCTCCCCGTGCAGCCCAGCAGTAGTGCCGTCGACAATCTGCCAGACATCGCATTGGAGGATGGCGACCGTTTTGTTGTCCCGCATATACCCGCCGTCGTCAACGTGGTTGGCTCCGTTTACGACCAGAATTCATTCCTGTTCCAAGCGCACAAGCAAGTGGCAGAGTATTTGCGGATGGCCGGAGGTGCGAATAAGGACGCCGACCGCAACCGCGAATTCATCATCCGGGCCGATGGAGAAGTGGTAAGCCGCGACATGATCAAGCGACTGTGGGGAGATGAATTTAGCAATTTGCGCATCTATCCCGGCGATACGATCGTGGTTCCCGAGAAGCTTCCGAAAGCGTCAGCGCTTTATGGCGTAATGAACTGGTCGCAGATGTTCTCTCAATTCGCCCTGGGTGCCGCGGCACTGAACGTTATTCGTTAGCGGGCGAGAGGCGAGGCTCCTCTAAAATGCAAACAGGCTCGCGCTCAAATCTGATCGTGCGGTAGGACCAGATGGCTACGGAAACTCCAGTTTCCGATCTCCAGGAGCACGTTACGCGGCCTCTGACAACCCTTCCATCTGGCATAATGAACAAACCAAATCTCATCGCTACCTCTGCATTCAATGATGTGACGATGTAGAGTGCATAAGATTCGCATACTGCTCAATGATCGCAGGCCACCTGTAATTTTCAGCTGCACGCTGTCGGGCCTTCGATCGCATCTTCAAAGCGAAGAGGTCATTTCTTTCAATACTCTCAATGGTCTCTTGTAGGTCGTCGGGTCCCTTAAAAAAGAAAGCAGACGCGGCAAGAGTCTCTCGATTGAAGGGATTGTCATGAGCTACGATGAGATTCGCACATCCCATTGCCTCAAGCAACGACGGATTTGTGCCGCCTACACTATGACCGTGTAAATAGGCGAAAGAGTGGTATCGCAGACAAGTCAACTTGGCTTGGTCATAGACGGTTCCGATCAGTCTTATCCGGCGGTCCACAAAGCCACGAAGCTGTTCGACATATTTAGTCCCGTCGAGATGGTTTCCGACCACGACGAGAGCCTTGTTGCTGCTGGATCGCCGAAATCCACTTAATATCTCCAGGACGTGGTTCTCGGGCTCGAGGCGACACACCACGAGATAATAGCCCCCCGTTTCAAGGCTCCATTCAGAAAGCGGTTCAGTAGCGGGGGGTGTTTCGATCACCTCGCAGCCGTAGGCAATCACGCTGCACACTCGGAGCTTGCCATGGCGGCGCTCAAGGCTCGCTGCCACGGCTTCCGAATCTGCAATGATGCGATCAGCCACGCGAACAGAAGACCATTCCATCAATCGGAAATAGAGCCGCGCAATAGGTCCCCACTTGGCGCGCGCCCATTCCAAGCCGTCGGGATTGATCCAGACGGCGGTTTTCCATAGACGGGGAATCAGGCAAAACGGCGCAGCGCCATAGCCGAGCATGTATACAACGTCATATCCCTTACGTGCGGCCCACAGGCATTTCAAGTCAAAAAGTATGGTTTGCAAAGAGCCTAGCGCAGGAGACTGCTCGTAGCGCAGCTGCACCCCCTCAAAAGCCCTCGGAGCGGCAGTCTCGCCGGATTCGCAAAAGACAGTAACATCGAATCCGCGCGTGGAGAGCCCAACCGCGAGCTTTTCCGCAAAAGTCTCGAACCCGCCGTAGCGTGCAGGAATTCCGCGAGTGCCGAGGATGGCAATCTTCATATTCAAATCGTTTACTTCACATTCGATTTGTAGACGCTAATGGAGTTTAGCATCCGATGAATGTGTCGACCGGTGCTGCAGAAGAGATTGGTCCGATCGGTCAAGTATGTCTAGAAAATATACGGTTGTATACATCGTTGATTACGGCTTCCTTTCTTTTCCACGTAAGACGCAATGCTGCCTTATGAGCTGCGATAGACATTTCCAACCGTCGATCCTCATCCAGCCATAAACTCTTGATAGCTTCTGCGAACTCTCGGACTACTTGATCGAATGTGTTAGGAGGAATCTTGATGCCGCACTTCGCATCCACGGCGTCCTTAAATCCAAAATGGTCAAGACAAATGACGGGCAACCTATGAGCCAAAGCCTCCGCCAGCACAGTAGAAGTTGCGTCATATAAGCTTGGCTGTACAAAACAGTGTCCAGTCGCCATGATAGAAAACACTTCTTCTCGCGTCACCCTACCGAGAAAGCTGCAGCGGCCACTAATTCCTAGTTTGCAGGCAAGCGCCTTCCACTCACCCAGACTTGGCCCATCTCCCACGGCTATCAATCGCCAGTCAATCGAAGACGACCTGAGTCGCTCCAGAGCGAGCAGGACAATGTTAAGTGCCTTTCCCGGATCGCATCTTCCACTCCAGATGACTTGTAATGGTTCTCCAGTACCTCGACGAATCGGTTGCGTCAGGTCCAAAACAGGCGCGCTCACTTCGCACGAGACTATAGCATCCCGGCCCCATAGTGTACGAACCTTGTCAGCCACATGGCCTGACCCCGCAATGATAGTTCGTGCGGCGGCTGCCGCGCGCTTCGGTCGACGAGATATATACATTGACCAAACTGTCGAAAGATTTTTCAAGACAAACAACGGCCGTGAACGGAATGGCACCGCCTTCAACAGATTCAACGGAAAGAACTGCAATCCGCAAACGGGCCCCCACACAAACGGCTTGCCGAGTTTCCAAAGGTGTCCAGGTTCTCGAAAGCCTGTTCCAGTAAGCTGGTGAATTACATCAAAATCGATCTGTGCGTCTAAGCAGCGGCCGAGTTTGTATGCCTGCCAGTGCCAATGCATATAGACCAAATAACTCGTAATCCTTCCCAAAGAAAAACCGAAAGTACTAAAACTCTCGCGAACAAAGTGAACTGTCAGATTCGGCATTACGTCTGGGTGTTGAAGCAGATATTGTTCCGTTTCATCTCTCTCAATACTTCTACTTCTTGTAATGACCCACACCTTATGATGTGATGAAATAGCGCGCACATAATCCCAGCCTACCGAGCATTCCGAGCCTCGGACAGGATTGAAATTAAATGACGACACCAGAACATTCAGCGGCCTGGTCTTACTCATGGACGATCTCCTGGAGGGCTAAGCGCGGGGCTGCGATATCACTGGTCCAAGCTTTCCTTTCAATCCGTCGCAAATTGCATGCCATAAAAGGCAGAAGGTTCGAAACCGGTCCCGGGAAAACGTCGAATAAACCAAAAGGTGGTACGGAATTCTAGAAAGAGCGTACGTTCTCCACCGCCAACCCATCGTTTTGAGACGCGTCAAGTACACTTCATTGCGCAGTTGGTAATAGTGTCTGAGAGCAGTGTGGCGGTGAATGTCCTTACCCAGTACCCTTGTTACTGCATCGCCTACGCTATGTATCAGGATCGCGTTTGGAACGCAGTAGCTCTTGTATCCAGCAGTGCGCCCCCGCAATGCCCATTCGGTGTCAACATGGTCGATAAACAAGTCACTTCTCATCCCACCCAGGATTTGAAGTGTTGAAGTTCGGATTAGCGATCCCGACGCAATGAAAGAGTCAGTCTGAACCGGTTCAGTCGACCCGACATCACGAAACACCTTTCGAACTCCCAAAAATCTATAACGGCAAGCGCACGGGCGTGCACTTGCTCTCTCGTCAATGATTTGCGGAGACATTCCGGCTATCTTCTCGCCCTTGTTCATGACTTTCTCCTCGGCAGCCAGAAGCTTGGTCACCATATCAGGGGAAGGCGCGCTATCTTGATCCAACAGAAGAACATGGGAATACCCCCGCTTTATGCTCAGATCGACGCCTATATTCTGGGCCTCAGCAATTCCCTTATTGTCTCCCAAGGGGACATATGAAACAGGCCTTCCGAACCCTTCAAGAAACGGGGCATTGGCCGAGGTTGACCCCGGCGTGTTATCAATTGCAAACACCGTATCCACTTGGCCTGCAAGGCCGGATAGAAGCTGCTGGGTCGCCTGTTGATCGGGATGGAAAAGAATAACAATAGCGGCAATCATATTCCCCTCCGGCGAGCAGGCAGCACCATCCCAGCCCCTCTATGCTGTAAATGCACAAACATCAGATAACCTTGGTGTTGTCTGCATGCAAACACCTCGATTGCCGGGCAAATCAAATCCATCCAAACGATGCCAAGGACTCTAGAGATTTTGCATATACTCCAAAGCCAAGGATTATTAACAACGCTGCATAAATTAAGCGCTTATTCCCCCTTGATAGCTCCACAAAAGCAATCAACTGAAGAAGCCAGTAAAAATCAAATATATAGTAGAATCTATACCCCAAGCCAGTGAAGGGAAGGAATATGAGCATGAGAGACAAACCGACACAACTAGAGAACACCGCTACCCTCTGATGGAGAGATAGTTTCCTCCACACTATGATACTAATTCCAATTGTGGCTAGATGCACCGTTGCGGTCCAGTTTAGCCTCGACACATCATTAATAGTATTAACGTCGAGAGCTCCCGCAAAACGGGCCGAAGCGCTGAAGAAGTCTATAAGTTTGCTATAATGCCCGATGGCAACATAAGCTAATGGCGCAAGAGAGATAGCCCATATACGTGAATAAAATCTCACGCCCAATAAGACTAAAGTTAAGATAGGAAGCGCCACAATGACGGAAAGGTGGAATGCCAGAGCAACACAAAAAACCAAGGCAGAGCGCCTTTTCTCACCGGAACATGCGAGGTAGAGGCTAATCGCCATCAATGGAATGGCCGCCATTGCTCGGATCTCCGTCATTATCCCGATGGCGAAGTAGTCGCAAAAAAGAAGATAAAAATATAATGTTATCCACCGGTTATTAACTGCAGTTGTCGCAAAATATAGGATCGCAACAACGGACAGAGCGGCATACATCAACGCGACGGCTGTGAATTTGCATCCGGAATAAATTGCCAAGAGAGATATCAAGGAAAATGCGGGATCGGAGAACAAATCCTGGTTCGACGCGGATCCGATTGCTATGCGATTGAACCAATCGACATAACCTTGATAATCCCTATCTATATTGCCAGGACGCAAGCCTGCGAACAGTACAAGAACGGATAATGTCACAATAAAGAAACACACTTGGAATATGCGGCGCATCTTTACGTTATCAATAAGGGATATGGGCACGCCGCACAGAACAAGAGCATAAATAAAGTAATACATGGTCAGTCACCTGGGAGACGTCTTATGCTTCAAATAGGCTGCTGCGCGGCGCTGCTAGGTTAAGAAAGTCATCCTGTGCTAGCTACACGTTGTTGGGAGGTTGGTATCAGCGTCGCCTCAAAGGCACCCGCAGCGCGGCTCCATGTGAATTGCTGAATATACTCGTTTCCTGCGCTTGCGAGGCGTATCCTTCGTCCTTGATCCCGTAAAACGGCCACCAAATTCTCCGCCATCGCGTTTGGGTCTTTTGGTGGGGTGAGCACAGCTGTCTGATCAGCTAAACAATACTCTCTATGTCCGCCAATATCTGTGGCTATGACAGCAGCCCCACACATCATGGCTTCAGCTGGCGGCAAGGGCCATCCCTCAGTCCAGCTGGGCGCAAGGAAGATCGCCGCTTGGTTGTAAAGCGCCCGCAGGACAGACCGCTCCGGCTGCTGATGATACTCAAACCACTGCGGCAGGGACGCAGGGCGCGAGGGAACGCCGAAGAGTGTAACTTTTATTTCCGGATCTATCTCGCGGACCCTCAAAAGAGCCCCAATGCCATCTGCGCTTCCTTTCCAATCGGCATGATGATACAGCATCATGATGCGCCTTGGATCTCGCTGGTCCGGCGGGATGTCAATCTGGAATTCATCCGCGCTCAGCCCGTTGGGAATATAGACGGCTTCTTCTCCGAGGCCCTTCGCAATATCAAGAAGCCACTTTGCGATGACGATCTTCTTCAATGGCGCTTTCCAGGTTGCATAAACGCGTTCTTCGGAGCCGTCCCATGTTTCAAGATGCTGAATGAGATAATAGCGCCTGCCCCGGTCTGCGGGATAGTCGCTTACCCATTCAGCAGTTCGCCATGCGGTTGCAATGACGGCGTCGCCTTTTGAAATCCATCGCGACGATAAATTGGGGACCCATACCAGCTTCACAGTCGGATCAAGCTGAAACCATGAATCTGGGCGAAAGTCTTTTCTCAAAGAGAACTGCAGGCAACGGATTCCGGTCTTGAGGTAGTCAAGAAGCGACGCGTCGCGCGAAGACCCTCTGGCTGGATGTACGACAGTGATCTGATGGCCCTTACGCGCAAGGTGATTGGCGTATTCGTATACAACCTTGACTCCACCAACGGGTATTGTCCCTGTACCGGGAAGCACAAACGCGATCTTCAGCTTGCAGTTCATCGTATCTCGAATCCTCAAGTTCACGGCCTTGAAAGTCCCGTCGTCTTAGTGCAAGAGGCTTGGGACAGGAAGCAATTGGATGCCCTCTCTGTACAAGAGTATTCCCAGGATTACCGTTTGCAATACTTCGAAGAGCAGTGCCGAAGCAGCGGCACCGGAAGCTCCAAACCAAAGCGCCAGGGGGAGAAGTACGAGGACGCACAGAAAGCTGGAGGTAATGACGGTGCGGGTAAACTCTCGCTTCATGCCAAAGTTCAGCATGGCTTGGGTACCGTAGATGTTATTGATCCCGCAAACAAAAGGAATCATGGACATGAAACGGAGAACCGGCACGGCAGCCATGTATTCCGGACCCATCACGATGCGGACGAAGGGAACCGCGAAGACAAGCAGCAGAACCCCGCCGCCTATGGAGATGCCTCCCACCGTAAGCGAAGCTTTCCGAAGGTAGCTCACCGCAGCTATTCGAGAACGGGATGCCAGTGTGCAAACGTGAGGATACATCGCTTGACCTATGGCGGCCATCACAGCCTGTCCCGCACTCAATATCTTATTGGCGGCACTAAAATACCCGACCTCCGTCATGTTGCGCAGAAGACCCAAAGCGACCGTAGTCGACGAAAGGAAAAGTGATACTGAAATTTGGGAAAGAAACAGATGCCAACCATCACGGAGCCTATGCCACATTTGTGGAAATGTCGGGCAGCGCAGCTCCAAGTCTTCTGATGAAAAAAGAATGACTATACCAAGAATCCCGCCCAGCAGCCTTCCGACAGACTGGACTAATGCCGCCAGGAGGTAGTCGGACGAAGTACGTACGACAAGAAATGTGGCTAGTGTGAATATGAGTCCCGCAGTCAGATTCACCACGGATATTAAATACAACTTTTCAATGCCCTGAAAAAACCATGCGGGGAAGAGCATATTGCCTACAACGATGAGAAAGCTGGCATAATACACCGCGGCGTTGGCGTGAAATCTCGGCACATAGGACACGATCGCGCAAAGAATCAGAAGACTGATCAAACAAAGCGAAGCTTTGATCGCCATGACCGACGAAAGTAGTTCCGATTTCAGTCTCCGGTCATCTCGGCAAATAGCCAGCTCACGAGTCGCACTCAAGTTGAACCCATAGTCATTGAGGGTGACAAAATAAGCCATCACGGCCTGCGAAAACGCGATTAGACCGAAGTGTTCAGGACCGAGCACTCGCAAAAGGTATGGAACAGTAATGAGGGGTAGAACGTAACCAACCACTTGCATTGAAATCAATGATGCGGCGTTTCCAACTACTTTATGGCTCATCTCTCTCAACGCCCCCAGTGTCTTCCACCCTCAAGCCGTACATTTGAACAATCGAATCGCGCGCAGAGGCCACAGCTCAGGATATTCTCGGTTTCCTCAGGGACAAGGCCCTTAGAATCAGTGCAACCTTTTCACTTGTCTCCGGACGTTTTTTCATTTGCTGGAACGCGGATAACCAGAGCGCACAGAAGACTCCGACAAAGAGTCCGAAAAAAGTGGCTGCAATTACAATGAGACTGCGCATCGGAAAGGATCGCCTATCCGGCGGAATGGCTGAGTCGACGACCTGAATCATCGCGCCCTCCTTCGCTTCGTCGAGTTTGGCGAGCTCGAACTGCCGGGCTAGTATGTCGAAGATGGTTTCATAGTACTTGACGTCGCGAAGCCTGCGAACATACTCCATTCCTGCCTGGGTCATTTGGCCCTTGGCGGTAATGTCTCCTTCGGGGTTGCCACTGTTGCCGCCCAGCTTGGCCAACTGCCCGCGAAGCCCATCCAGTTCCTGCTGGGCCTCGACCAGTTGTGCGTTCTCGCCCGTGGCGTAGGTCTGCATGCCCTGGATCTGAACTTCCTTAGCCGCGATCTGGGCCCGCAATGCGGCCGTCGATTCAATGAGCGCGCGCGCCTGGCTATCAAGCTGGATCAACCCGGTCTTTTGCTCGGTCTCCTTCAGAGCTTCTTCGGCGTCTCCCAGGTTCTGATTCGCCTGTTTGAGTTGCTGCTCAAAGAACATCCTGCGCTGTCCTGCCTCGGTGATGGCCAGATGCTGAGACAGATCGCGGAATTGATCCACGTAACCGTTCGCAAGATCGGCGGCGCGGCGCGGGTCGCGGTCCTCGACGGAAATGTGAATGAGTCCGTCTTTGCCGCTGCCGTCCACAGTCGTATATTGCTCAAACTTCTTGCGCGCATCCGATAAGTAGCGCTTGTGGTACTCCTGCATCAGGCCGAAGTTTTGGATCATAGAGTCTTCGACGGTACGGCTCCTGAGCATCGCCACAAACATGTCGTTCGGGTTCTTGAGCAGATTACTCCCGCCTGTGGCCAACGCCGCTACCCCGCCCAGCGAGCCAAATTGCGAGGCAATTTGGCTACTCAAGGAGGAGTTCTGCTGCGGAGGCAGCAGCGTTACCATTGCCGTGTAGCGAACTGGCAGGAGGAGAGAGATAATGATCGCCAATACAGCAAAGCTCACCGTGACCCAGAAGATGGTGCGCTTCCGCTCGGCTAGCACGATGAGAAGATCAAGCAGTGATATTTCGTCTTCCTTCACTGCGGTATGGCCGTCAGTGGAACGAGCTGGAGGAGGCTCAACGTGCTCTAGGAGTTCGGAAACTGGAGTGTCCGTGGCCATCTTTTCCTGCCGAGCGATCAGATTTGAGCACAAGCCTCCCTGGATTTTACAGGAGAAGGACTCCGCTGACTTGGCAAGGGCGGAGTAAAAGTGGTTCTTCTTCACATTTGATGACGAGTGGGCAGGACTTCGGCTTCCTTGTGTCGGTTTGGAATTTAGGCGGCATTGACGCCGCGCAAGCGCACCAAGTCGAAGTTGGCTCGGCCGTACATGGAGCGTTTGATCAGCTTCAATCGGTGAACCTGCCCTTCGACTGGACCATTGCTCCGGGGCTGTGAATTGCAGCAAGAACGGCTTCTTCGTCGCGGCAGAGAGATGCTTGGCAAAGTTTGCCCGCGGGCTTCGGGGAGCGGCATCACGCCAACGCAACCACGCGACGGCGAATTCATACGCGCTGGAGCTCGCCATTGGCAGTTTGATCGCGCTTGACGCGTGCCGGTCAGCGCCGGCTGTGGTTTTGAGTTGATCTCGTTAAAGAATCTTCGGTCAGTCAACTCAATGATTTGCCCATTACCTCTCCGCGACGTGATACTTCATCGAATGAAGCCAGGAGGGCGCGACCGCCGCGGATCTCCGGGAGGAAGCTGGTAGGGTTCCAGCAGGGATGTGAATTTCCGCAGGATCGAGCGCAAGGCGGGGATGTCGGGCTGACCATTGCGCAGGAGGATCACCTGCCTGGAAGGGAGAATGTGCATGGGCGACAATTGGGCAGCCTCGAGAAGATTCGCCGAGACTTCGGCCATATCCAATCCAGCCTCCCAATCCGGGTTTGGGTCTGCCAGCCACGTCTTGTTTTTCGTCACTGCTTCCGTAAGATGGTTCTCGCGGTCAGGAACATCTTCCACAACATTCTGTCCACGGTTGCGGAAGAAGCCGAGGAGCGCGGCGACGATGGAAGGATCGCGAACTGTGCCATCCGGGTAGAACACTCCGTGCACCGTGCCCCAGTTGCCGGTGATCATCAACTCCCAGATGTACCATCCGACGTGGGCTTGCATGTGCTCCTGGAGAGTAACGTCATACGGATTTGCACGCGCGATGCATCCGATCTCGGTATCGATCAGCGGCTTGCGGACTTGTTTCGCGTACTCTTTCGCTTTTGCTATGCTGGCGCGAATCTGGGCGCGCGTCGGGCTGTAGTTGTGGAACGAAAGTACATCCACGGCGTCGCCCATGGCGATCATGTTTTCCGCAAACGTCGCACCGATGGTTACCGGTGTCACAGTATCGAGTTCGTGGAACATTTTGGCCATATAGATCGCATGTTCCATATGCAGCCGATTGTCCGGAGTGGGTGGCAGGGAACAGCACTCAGGCTCGTTCTCAACGTCCCAGATGGCAAGGCCTGGCTCCTTGCCGATGGTGGCCACCAAGTCGGCGACAAACTGCCGGGAGTTGGGCCACGCGGCCTTATCTCGCCATTCGTTAAATTTGTACTGCATGGTGGGCATCACGCCGATTCCGCGCTCGTGCGCCGCGCGCACAAAATGAAGGAGGTTCATTCTGAAGCCTTCCTTGTTTCTCTCCCAGGCCGCGTATGGAACGAACACTCGAACCTGATTCAACTGAAGCCGCTTGGCGTAGTCCAGGTCGCGTTCCGTGACTGCGGGGTTGTATTGAAGCCAGAATTCGACATGGCCGATGGTTTCCGCAGACTGGTAATTGAATCCTCTGGTGCCGCTGAGGTCTTTGGGCACGCGGCGTTGGGCAGCCATTGGCAGAGCGAGAGTGGCAATGAGCACTGCTATTGCACAGCGATGAGTTCGCATAGGTCCTCCGGATCGTTCTAAAATTGCGTTCATCGGACGGCTTCTCTGCTCGATCCGACATTCGACAGTTGGCAATTGGTTTCCCCATCAATACGGCCGCACGTTCTGCGTAACGCCGGGCCAGGAGTCCGTCCGGAAGGGAGCGGCCGGCAGTCCAGCTCCATTGAACAGTGTCGCCGCGGGATTGGATTGCCAGGCGTAGCGGACCTCTTTTGGATTGGGCACCGATGGCGATGAGACAACAATCGTGTCGCGTTCGATGCGGGCGTCGGCCCAATACCACTTCCGGTCATCCCCGGCGATGGAGAACTCTTCGAGCTTCTGCCCTTTCACGACCAGCCCGCCGTCGGAATGCGCGAAGCGCAACCGGATGGAGCTTGGGAGCCGTTCGACGGACTTAAGAGTTGGTCCCGAATACACAACATGCTTGACGTAGTGCTTGGCTAGCGCGCAATACGCCAGTCGCTCGCCTACGGGGAGCTTGTCCTTTGCATGAATGTTGTCAGGATCGCCTGTATCAATCGTGACGGCCAGGCATGAGTTGCGAACACTGGCGGCAGTCATTGCCTGCGATTCCCGAGTTTCGGCCCACTCGTCGCCGTCGACCGGCGTTGCACTGCGCTGCTTAAACCGGGGCAGGCTGACAATGTAAAACGGAAAATCTCCCTGTCCGAAGAGGTTTCGCCAATCAGCGATCATAGCCGGAAGAACTTTGCGATATTCGTATGCCCTCGTCGAGTTTTCTTCGCCCTGGTACCAGATGGCGCCGGTGATGGAGAGCGGCGCGAGCGGCTTCAGCATCCCCTCATACAGAACTGTCGGCATCACCGGCCAGTTCTGATAAGCGATGGGCAGCGGCTGCGGCGGCCGGGCATCCAGGCTCAACTGGCCCTTCCACGCGCCAGCCAGCGGAATGTTGGTATTGTCACCAAGCACGAGGTGCAGGTCCGCAGGCTTGCTCATGAATCCGCCATCGGGCTTGGTCTTCATAATGCGAATGGCGATGATGTTGCGTCCGGGCTTGAGCACACCGGGACGCATGAAATAGACTCGCGGGTTCTCAACCCAGGCGCTGCCGCCGACTTCCGTCCCATTGACCCAGACCGTGTCCATGCGCTCGATGATTCCGAGGAACATCATTTCCCGGCCCGCCGGAAGCGGGTCCGGCAGATCGATCTCTTTTCGGAACCACGCCAGCGCCGGCGTGTCGGGTACGCCGAGTTCGGCGAACCCACCCGGAATAGTGACCGGTTTCCAGGTGGCATCGTCGAAGTCCGGTGCAGCCCAACTCTTCTTGAGCCCAATGTCGTACTGATCGTACCAATGCTGGATGTAGTCGCCGTATTCCGGCGCGCCTTCGGCGACCAGGCGGCCAATTAAATCGAGGGGAACGTCGAAGTCCTTGAGCGGACGCAGTGCGGCGGCGCTGGTCCAGGCCTCCGCCGGCGTTCCGCCGACAGCATCCACGATCAGGCCGATCGGAATGTGGACATCCTTCTGGACCTCGCGCGCGAAGTAGTACGCGACCGCCGAAGCCCGTGCTGCTGTCTCCGGCGAAACGACCTTCCAGCTTCCCGCAATCCAGCCGGTGTGGTTGTAAGCAGGATGCCCAAACACGTCGAAGAAGCGAATATCCGGGTAGTTCGCCGCCTTTACTTCATCGGCGCCGTTGAGCGCTCCCCCGAGAGGGACGAGCATATTGGATTGACCGGTGCATAGCCAAACGTCGCCCACCATGACGTTGTGCAACTCCACCGTTTGGCGGCCAATGATCCGAACTGTGTATGGTCCGCCTGTCTTCGGCGGCCGAATCTGCACCTGCCAGCGGTGGTCTGCGTCTGCAACGCCGGATGCGGTCTTGTTTCCGACTTGTACACGCACACGGTCCCCCGGTTCCGACCAGCCCCAAATGGTATCCACCTTGCCGCGTTGCAGAACCATGTCATCGCCAAACAGCGGGCTGACAAACGGGAAGGGCTTGAGGGCGGGAGGCGCGAAAAATGGCCGCTGCGCAAAAGCGCTGCAATCCTGCCAAAACAGGAGACCCGCAGCAGCGGCTACGAGAAGAACATGTCTGGAATTCATGGATCCGAACCTCCTTTGATCAGCCAGCCACCAGGAGCAATGGGCCAGGAATCAACATCAATTCATTTGCACGCGGGCCGGTCCAAACCCAGGTCAAGTTTGTCGAGCGCACAGGGAGGCGCGTGAGAAAACGTTTGCCAATCAGGCAGCCTATCTCGTGCAATCGAATATGTAAAGCGATTCATTGAGGAAGAAGACTCTCATCCACGATCACAAAAGCACCTGGAATCGATCCAGGTCCTGATCAGGTCGCGGGGGCTCTTTTGCAATAGTCCGCAATCTTCCTGTCCCTGCTGGCGACGATAGGATGGATGCACGCGAGAGCTACAATTGGGCGTCGCCTGCGAGGAGTTCTCATCGTGATCCGTTATGCAACCGTCGTGGTTCGATCCGTAATGCTTGGCGCGATTGTGTCGCTGTTAACAGCATCTTCAACGCCGGCGCAGCAGAAGCAGGCGGTTGCGAACACGGCAAATCGCATGGAACTGGGGCGGCTCAAAAACGGCGCGGTGGTAGCGTTTGTTCGCTCCGGCTCCGGCGGCTGGGGCATCGAAATATCGAGCGACGCTGTTTCGTACATGAAGCAGCCCGAGCCCGCGCAGATCGAGGTCTATCGCGGCGGCGGCGACGTGCGTGAAATTACCGCCGGCTACCGGTCAATACATCAGGAAGCCGGCGTAGTTGTGGCGATGGCAAAGGTGGAGGGTGGAAGCGAGGCTTCATTTGCCTTCGACGACCGATGGAAGATATCGGGCAACGTGTTGTCGCTCAGCCGGACCGTGACCGTGACCGGCACTGAGGAGAACGCTGGGTTTTATTCAGCGATCCGCCTCATGACCACGCCTGAAATTACCTGGCCGGACGCGGATTATTTTGCTCCGGGCGTTCTCTACGGCGATCCAACCTACGACGGCGACAACTCTCCTGGAGGCGTTTTAAATTATCGCGCCAAGCGCTTTGCAGTACGGGAAGACGAATTGTCCGCGCCGCTCTTCGCTCTGTCGTTTCGCGATGGGCGGTGGGCGGCGGTGATGGACACGGCGCCGCGCGGCGACACCACATGGGCAGAGACCATCGCTCCTGCCACTACCCCCGTGATCGACGAGCGCATTCAGTTTGGAGCTCTTGGCGCGCGTGAAGCTCCTGACGGCGGCGTCGAGTTCGGCTTCTGGTTCCCAGGCACGACCAGCGAATTTACTCGTGGGTTTCAAACCCCGCCGGCTCCTGTTGTGCGGCGCCGTTATCATCCCGTGAAGGCGGGGTTCTCGCAGAGTTACCAGGTGGGATTCTGCTTCGGGCAGGGCGCAACTTTCCTGGGCATGGAACGCGATGCGTGGCGCTGGGCGTGGGATACGCTGAAGCCGCCTGCGATGCGGCTGGACCTCGAAGTCGTCCGCCGCGTGCTGACCGACCATCTGGCAAACCATGTACTTACTGTCGATGATCGGGCCGGCGTTCCCTTCCTTTTCGACGCCGTCACGGGTAATCCAGGGTCCTACCGCAATTGGAATAGGTATCGCGACTCCTTCCCGACGCCACCCCGCCTACCGGCCAACATGCCGGTCACGGCTCACGAGCTGAACCCTGAGAAGAGCGCGGAGTTAGCGGCGTGGGCCCGCAACCTGGGCGTTAATGTTGACCCCAAGGCAAATGAATTAGAGCAATGGCCGAAGGTGATCATGGGTTTTGTTTCCAAGGGCATCGAGGTGGCCGATCAATTGCTGATCGAAGCAGATCGAGATCCCAGTCCACGCGGGCAACGAATGCGGAAGGATGCACTGGCAATCATCGACAGTTTCATTCGTTTGGTGCCGATGTCGCCTCCTGCGGGTGAAGGATTCAACCTGTGGACTGGCAAGGCAGATTCCTGGGCCGGCGATTCCACAACTCTCAGAGGGCCGTCGGAAGGCATGCGCACTCTTCTGGATGCGTATCGCCGCGAAAAGCGAGAGGGACGCGAACACCCAGACTGGCTGCTCTGGTGCCAGCAGTTCGGCGATTGGCTGCTCACGCAGCAGCGGGAAGATGGCTCTTTTCCAAGGAGCTGGCACGGAGGCACGGGAATGGTGCTCGAAGTCTCCGGAACGAGCAGCTACAATCCCGTGCCCATGTTGGTGAAGTTGAGCCAACTGACCGGCCAAAAGCGCTACCTTGACGCTGCGATCAGAGCCGCGGACTACGTTTGGGACAACTACGGAAGCCGCGGTGTATTCGTCGGTGGCACCACCGACAATCCGAACATCACCGACAAGGAAGCCGGCATGTTGTCCCTGGAAGCCTTCCTGGATCTCTACGACGCCACCAGGGAGCCTAAGTGGCTGGAACGCGCAAAGGCGGCAGGCAATTACACAGAGAGCTGGATCTGGATCTGGAATGTTCCCATGCCGCTGGGCGCCATCGATTCCGATCTCAACTGGAAACGCGGCGTGCCCACCGTAGGCGTGCAGGGAATTACAGCGCGCGGACCTGGCGGCGTGGATGAGTACCTGGATTGGGCCGCGCCCGCCTATGCCCGGTTGTATGAAGACACAAACGACCCGCACTACCTCGATGTCGCGCGGATACTTCTGCTCGATACCAAGAGCATGCTGGCTCTGCCGGGACGCACCTATGACCTGCTGGGACCCGGCTGGCAACAGGAACACTGGGGAATGGCGATGAATAGAGGTTTTGGAACCCACCGGAGTTGGCTGCCATGGGTTTCAGTCAACCATCTGCACAGCATTACCGGACTGGAAGAGTTCGACCCCGTGCTCTATCGACGTCTGGCCAAAGGAGATTGATGTTCGTCGCGACCCCGCGTCGTACCGGTGTTTTGTCTCATTCTCAAGGCACCGGGTAGCGCCTTGAGATGCGGAATTTCAAACGAGTGAGGCAGCCAACGCACGCATCTGTCATTATCGGAGCCAAAATGTTCCGTCGCGACGTTTCCGCGGAACACATGCCTTGCGCCTTCGGTCATCCGTTGACACTGGCAGAGAAACCTTGTAAAAATTCCGCATCGAGAAAGCGTTGGCTGAAAACTCACTGTAAATCCGAGTTCGCGCGAAAAGCGCTCACATAAAAGGAGCTCCATGAAAAATATCGCGGTCGTTTTGGCGTTTTTGGCTTCAGGAATTTGCTGGGCTCAGCCCCCGGCAGACTGCAAGCCGTCCGAGCTGAATATTCCGGGAGCTCCGTACCCCTGTGTTTTCCTGATCATCGCGCCATGTTCCGCGTGGCTGCGACCAATGCGCAAACAGTAAAGGTTCGCGTCGGCACCGGATTCGATATGACGAAAGAGGCGGACGGACTCTGGTACGTGACAACCACGCCGCTCGTCGAGGGGTTTCATTACTACATGATCAACATCGATGGGGCCTCTGTGTCCGATCCGGCGACTCAGACATTCTTTGGCGGCGGAGAGTGGAGCAGTGCAATCGAGATTCCCGCGATCGACGCAGATTTCTACAGCCACAAGGACGTACCCCACGGCGTCGTGCGGATTCAGTGGTACTTCTCCACGGTGACGCAACAGTGGCGCCGTTGCTTCATCTACACTCCTCCCGGTTACGACACCAATACAAAGGCAAAGTATCCGGTTCTCTACCTTCTGCATGGTTGGGGAGAAAACGAGATGGGCTGGACGTTTCAGGGGCACGTCGACCAGATCATGGATAACCTGATCGCCGCGGGCAAGGCCAAGCCGATGCTGATCGTGATGGACAACCTCAACGCCGTGAAACCGGGTGAGGATGGGACGCTTTACAACGCGCGCGGCGTGCTGACGCAGGGAGTGCCTCAGCCACAGGCGCCGATGGGCGGAGCACCCGGAGTTCCGGGAGCGGGTCCTGGCGGACCGCGGCCTGCCCGAGGTGCGCCGTCGGCTCGTCCGCCGTTTCGGCTGAGCACAACATTCACTGAAATGATGTTCACCGATCTGATTCCGATGGTCGAGAAGAACTACAGGGTCGCGCCGGGCCGCGAAAACCGGGCGATGGCGGGCCTGTCGATGGGCGGAATGCAGACGTTCACCACGGGTCTTCAAAATCTCGACAAGTTTGCGTACCTGGGCGGCTTGAGCGGCAATTGCGGTTCCTTCGGCGGCCCGTTCGACTCGAAGACGAGCTGCGGCGGCGCATTTGCCGATCCAGCGGCCTTCAATGCGAAGATCAAGGTGCTGTTCTTGTCCACTGGCTCCGTGGAAGGGCCGCGCGTAAAGCAATTCAGCGATGCGCTGACCAAGGCTGGCATCAACAACGTGTACTTCGAGTCTCCCGGAACCGCCCATGAGTGGCTTTCGTGGCGGCGAGCCCTGGCTGACTTTGCTCCAAGACTTTTCAGGTAGCTCTGCTGAAGAAGAGTTCCGAATGCCCAACGTCGTTAGTGCATTGTGCTGTGGTGTTCAAAATTGTCAGGATTGCCGGTAATACGCCCAGATCGCTCGCCTCCGGGCAATATGAGGAGTCAACGAATGAATGCGGCAGCTACGTGCGGATGTAGCGTCTCAATAGATTGTTCCAATTGAGGCCAACGCGGCCGTTTTCGACATCCTCATGATTTGCCGCCTGGATGGATTGCCACAATGTGCCGGCACGCTCGGCTCGTCCAGCTTCCAATGTGGGCCCTGGGCTTGCGAAAAGACAGGATTCAACATTAACTTGTTTACTTGCGTAAGCACCTCAACATTAATATGTGACCAATATGAAATCAGAGCAAAGGCCTTTCGTCTCGTATCAGGATGCGTCAAAGAGTGAATTGCCCAGCCAACTGATCGATCGCCGGAGCTTTCTCCAGTATGCGGCAGGTATGGGTACGATAATTGCTCTCGGCGGAAGCGTCTTGGGCCAAGGCCAGCATGGTGCCGCTACCGGTGAAGCCCAACTCGATCAAAAGGTTGGGTCGGCCGATTCGCGTCTGCCCGACGGCACCGAGTATGTTTCCTGGGAACAGCCGCTGACATTTTCGAAAACGTACTACGTGGACAATCAATCGGCCAGGGCCAACGACAACGGGCCGGGCACAAAGTCGCGGCCCTTCCGCACCATTAACAAGGCCGCACAGGTTCTGCAGGCCGGCGAACGCGTAGAGATTGCCACCGGCACCTACCGCGAGTGCGTGCGCCCGGCGCGCGGCGGCACGGGGCCGACCCAGATGATCAGTTACGAAGCTGCTCCCAATGCGAAAGTCTTCGTCAAAGGCTCTGAAGTCTTGAAAGACGGTTGGCAGCAGGGGGCCATTCCGGTGCGCCGTTTCGGCGGGGGCCTGGGTGGGCAAGGTGAAAGCCAAATCGCGTGGCAACACGACCTCACCGGCACAATGTTCCCTGATGCCTACGACCCGTTCGCACTGGACAGCGCACCGGGAGATCGGGTATGGCTCGACACAAAAAACGTGGACATGGGTCCCTATTTTCGGCGGCGCGGATTGGTTTTTGTGGACGGCAAGCCGCTGGAGCCGATGGAGCAGCTTCGCGAACTGGCGAGCGCGCACTTGCCCGGCCCTCCACCTGCGGGTGCGCCCGTGCCTCGCTCCGGCCTGCCCCCTCGCACGCGCGGCGGTCCGATCATGCAGGAAATCGGTGGCTCGCCGGATGCCAGGTTCTGGGTGGAAAACTCGGGCGAGGTGATTCACATCCGTCTGCCCGAAGGCACTCCCGCCGAGCACACAATCGAAATCACCACCCGCGAGCAGGTTTTCGTCCCCGCGCAAAAAGGTCTTGCCTATATCCGGATCAAGGGGATCACCTTCCAGCACGCCGGCAATGGTTATCCGGTCCCGCAGCGGGGCCTGGTTTCCACCGCTGGCGGCAATCACTGGATCATCGAAGGCAGCACCATCGAATGGGCTAATGGTGCCGGCCTCGACATCGCCAACGGCGACTGGAATGGCGTTCCCACGCCGCAGGCCGGAACATCGCAGATCATCCGCGGGAACACCATTCGCTACTGTGGCGTCGAAGGGATCGGCGGCATGGGAACCCGGGATACCGTCGTTGAGGACAATCTCATTGAATGGTGCGGATGGGCCGACGCCGAACGCGCCTGGGAAGCCGCCGGGGCGAAGTTCCACTTTGGCCGCAACCTGCTGTTCCGCCGCAACGTGGTCCGTCATATCCGCCACGCCAACGGGGTCTGGCTCGACAGCGGCAACGCCAACTGCCGCATCGCCAGCAATGTGTTCGCCGACGTCCTCACCGTCAGCGCCGCCATTCACATGGAGATGAACCTCCAACAGAACCAGATCGACAACAATGTCATATGGAATGTCCGCAATGCTGAGCCGGGCACGCCCGGCCAGAGGGGTTGCGCGGGATCGGGCGTCTTCATCAATGCCAGCGATCATCTGATCATCGCGCAGAATCTAATCGGCCGATGCGAGAACTCGGGCATTTTTGCGATCACGCGCCCGGATCGTGCGGGCAGCGGAACTGCCACCGGAAACAATATCTCGAACAACATCATCGCCAGTTGCGGCAAGTCAGCCATCGTGTTCCTCAACCAGAACAACCAGGCAGACGGCAACCTTTATGTCTCCATGCCGAAGGGATTTCTGGGGTTTTTCACGGGTGACTCGAAGCATTGGATGGACCTCCCGGCTTGGCGCGAGGCGCACGGTTGGGACAAAAACGGAGCTTTGGGCGACATGCAGTTGGACTTTGATCCTGACCGCCTGGAGCTGACGATCAGCAGCAGCGAGCCGTTCCCATCGGAGAGTGTAGTCAATCACATCGAGAACGATATGCTTGGCAACGCCACCGGAGAAACCAGGGCCCCCGGCCCCCTGGCCGACCCCGGTTCCAAGCGCATCTGGCAGCTTGATCCTCGCTCAGCGCTCTAACAGAAAACAAGGCTCGATTCATAACCGGCAAAGTAAACACCCTCTCACGGTAGAGGTTGAGACGCCCACCGGAATTGGTAATCGGACTTAAGAGCATGGTGTGGGAAATGGGCAACGGATGCATATGAATTCAAACCACCGTCGACTGAGTCTTCCTCCCATGCGCTACGTGCTGGTGCTCTGGCTATTTGTCATGAGCGCGGTGGCATTTCTTGACCGAACGAATATCTCCATTGCCGGCGTTTATATCAGCCGCGAGTTTGCGGTTGACAATACGCATCTGGGTGGGGTCTTCAGTGCGTTCCTCATCGGTTACGCCATCTTTCAAGTCCCAGCAGGTCTGCTAACCAGACGGATTGGCCCGCGCCGCGTCCTGAGTCTCGGCATCGCGTGGTGCAGCGTCTTCGCTGCCTTAACGGCGCTTGTTCCTCCAACGCTGCGCGGCTCGTTGCTTCTATTGGCGCTTGTGCGCTTTGGCCTGGGCATTGGCGAAGCCACCATGTACCCTGCTGCCAGTCAATTCGTCGAGCGCTGGTTTCCTGTGGGCGAGCGCGGCAAAGCAAATGGATTAATCTTCGCCGGGGTGGGCATCGGTGCAGGCCTCACACCTCCGTTAGTCACTGCGATCATACTGCGGTGTGGATGGCGAGCGGCCTTCTGGTTCAGTGCCGTGATAGATGTGGTGGTCAGTTTGGTGTGGTACATTGCCGCTCGCGATAATCCCGCGGAACATCCATTTGCCGGGGAAGCGGACAAGATCCTGATCGGCGGAGAACAGAATCAGTCCAGTCTCTCTCTCGTTCGAGGTGAGCCTGCGCGCGACACCAAACGCTCGATTTCCTGGACGAAGATCGTCACCAGCAAGGAGGTATTCACCCTGACCTTGAGCTATTTTGCATTCGTCTATGTCGCCTGGATATTCTTCGCGTGGTTTTACATCTATATGGTGCAAGTGCGCGGGCTCAACCTCAAGGCCAGCGCCGTCTACTCTATGTTGCCGTTTATCGCAATGACGATCGGTTGCCTCGGCGGAGGTACGGTGAGCGATTGGATCGCGGCCCGATTTGGCCTGCGAGCGGGCCGATGCCTGTTGCCCGCTCTTTCGCTCGGACTTACAGCGATTCTTCTGGTGATGGGATCGCGCGCTCACGGCGTGGCTACGGCTGGAATGACTCTTGCCTGCGGGGCGGGTGTCTTGTACATCTCGCAGAGCGGTTTCTGGGCTGTCTCGGCTGATGTCGCCGGAGAAAACGTCGGCGTGGTTTCCGCAATCATGAATATGGGCGGCCAGCTTGGCGGAGCTTGCTCGGCTTCTCTCACTCCCCTGATTGCCGCCCACATTGGGTGGAACATGTCGTTCGTCACCGCTGCCTCCATCGCGGGGCTCGGCGCAGCGGGATGGTTGATTATTGACCCAACGAAGGCCTGTGCCGAAGTTGGCACAGGCTCGATGATGACGCATTCAAGAATTCGGTGATTTCGGCAATCCTTCGATCTGTGCCCGCTCGCGTGCCGGGCGACACAATTTTCTTACGCCGCACAGAGAAATGCTTGTTTTCTGACCTCAGGTACGCCAAGCTAGAACGCTTCCGGAGAGAACAGATCGATTCCTCTGATCCTTTGTGCTAATTTCTTTGTTGAAAATGTTCATGTCAAAATTGGATACTTTTAGTCGTTCGAAGCAAGCCTGACACAAGGAGATGTGAGATGCCCATGAATCGGCGTGAGTTTTTGGCGGCTTCGGTTGCAGGCGCTGCCGTATTGCAGCAAGGGATGACGGCCTTCGCCGCTCCAACAGGAAATCTCCAAGTCGTCATTGATGCGTCCAAGAGCGCCGGGCCGGTGAACCCGATGATTTTCGGAGGTTACATGGAGCCGGCGACCACACAAGTTTGGGCCGAGATGCTGACCGACAGGAAGTTTGCCAACCCGATTACGAGTGCAGTCGCGGCTGCGCCAACGAATTCGTTTTTCCGCCGCTTTTTCGGCGAACCATTCAAGCCAGTAGGGCCGGAAGGCACTGTCGAAATGGACACCGTGAGGCCGTTTGCCGGCAAACACAGCCCGCGCGTTAAGCTTGACGCCTCCGAGGCCCGCGGCATTCAGCAGTCCAAATTGCGTCTGGGAAGCAACAAGTCTTACGAAGGCCGCGTTTATCTTGCTGGCGATCCCGGCGCTAAGATCGAGGTCCGTTTGGTCTGGGGCACAAGCGCCAGCGACTCTCAAACCATCACGATCCCATCGCTGTCCCGCGAGTACCGGAAATTTCCGTTGAATTTCATTTCGAAAGCCGACACTGACGATGCGCGCCTGGAAATCCTGGGTACCGGCAGCGGCACGTTTCATATCGGGACCGCTTCGCTGATGCCTGCCGATAACGTGCAGGGATTTCACGCCGGCACGATACGGCTTTACAAAGAGGCTGGATTCAAAATGTTCAAGTGGCCAGGGGGCAACTTCGTCTCCGCCTACGACTGGCGTGACGGGGTTGGCGATCGGGATAAGCGCCCCCCGAAGTTGCAACCGATGTGGTCCGACAGGGTGGAGTCGAACGATGTCGGTCTTCATGAATTAGTCGCTCTTTGCCGGCTGGTCGGGGCTGAGCCCGATCTGGCGGTTGACAGCGGGTTCGGTTCGGCGCGCGAGGCGGCCGAGGAGGTGGAGTACTGCAATGGTTCCGTTGAGACATTTATGGGCAGAATCCGAGCGGAGAACGGCCATCCCGAGCCCTTCAATATTCGCCTTTGGACCGTCGGCAACGAGATGTATGGGCCGTGGCAGTACGGTCACATGTCGCTCGACCAGTATTGGGTGAAGCACAACTACATCGTCGACGCTATGAAGAAAGTGGACTCGAGCATCAAGGTGACAGTGTCCGGGGCCAGCATCTGCGAGAAATCCGTGGGCGGCGCGGAGAAGAAAAATAATTTCTTCCCGAGCATCTGGGAGCCGCCAATCACTGAAACGCTACCCTATCAGTTCGGAAGCATCTATGACTGGGATGGCTGGCTGTTGGAAAAGTGCGCCGATAACATCGATTTTCTCTCTGAGCACACGTACGCCTATCCTGATCTGGCATTCGACGCTGAGAAGCAGCTCTTTGTAGATGTCCGCGATCCGCTGCAATTCAGAGCCCGGCGGCTGGCCAACCGCATCGGCGAGGCCTTTGAGGCATGGGACAAGTACGTCGAGAAGATGCCGTGGTTAAGACAAAAGAACATCAAATTCATCTTCGATGAATGGGGCAATCGTCTGCGGTCAGCGTCGGGCAGTGGAAGCGGCGGCTTCATGCAGCAATCCGGAATGCTGATGCCACTTTCCTACGCACTTTGCCTGCACGAAATGTTCCGCCACTCCGATATGACTGCGGCAAGCTGTGCGACGGGAGGACTACGCATGTTGACCGGCCACACCGGCGAGGCTGTGGGGCTTGCGGCTGAGGGAGTGGTGATGAAGCTGATGCAGACTCACTTTATCAACGCGATTCCAGTTGAGGTCGATGGGGATTCGCCGCAGCAGCTGGTGCGCGGCACACCTTTTGTCGACAGGGGAACAAAGCCCACCGGAAGCCCAACCTATCCGTTGGATGTTCTTGCGGCGTTCTCCAGCGATCGCAAGAGGTTCCTTATTTCTGTGGTCAACCCCACGGAAGAGAGCTACAGCCTCGCGCCGAAGATCAACGGCGTCAAGCTGCGCGGTCAGGGCAGTCTGCATCAGATTGCGCCGCCTGGTGTGAACTCAACCAACGAAGCGGGCAAGGAGCCAGCCGTCAGAATCGTTGAAACATTGCAAGATGGACTTCCGAAGACCGTGCAAGTTCCGCCAGTTAGCGTGAGCCTCTACGAATTCGATATTGCCTAAGAATGAGTCGCTGTTGTTGCGCCAGCGTCGTCTCCGTTTGGGACAGGAACTATTACCGTTCATCTGCAGGAAGTGAAGGTGATGGGTAAGCCGGTCGAGCCGTCCAGTTAACGTAAACGAAGCCGACCGAGAACACGTTTCATGTTTGTCTCGATTCCGGCATTGCAGGACTGCGCAGTTGATCCGTTCGATCGATTTTAGACTTTCTTGCCGGGACACGAAGCAATTGGTGTGTCCGATAAATGTGTCAAAAATCGCCGCGCGGGTGAAAGAGGGATCTAGAAATTCTGGGGGCGTCCCGGCGCAGAGAGAACGACTCAAATTAAAGAGCTTATTGCGAATGATCACTGGAAACCGTCTCACTAATACCCGTGGAAATGAACCATACCACTTGACAGTGAGTAAACCGGTTTCGTAGGCTTTGCGGTCTTCAGGACTTTCGTCTGAAGTTCAGCGCGTCTGAAGATTAGACGCCAATTATTGTGAGGCAGACGTTCGTCAAGTAAACGTTTGCTTGTGGAACTCAGTCAAGTTAACTGAAGGAAAGGTCTGCGGGCTTATGGCTCAGTTTTCAAGAAGGTCAATGATGAAGGGCACAGCCCTTACGGCATTAGGATCGCTCTCTCCTTTTTCACTTCCCGCCTTGGCGCGGGCGATTCAAGTCAGCAGTACGCCTTACCAGAGGCCCAAACTCAAAATCACCGATGTGCGCACTGCGCAGGTACTCGTGCACGGACCGCAGACGCACGTGAGAATTTACACCGATCAGGGCATCTACGGACAGGGTGAGGCAACAGATGCCGCGGTCGGAGCCTCATCGCTGATCCGCGGTTGGCGGCGCATGCTTATCGGACGCGATCCGCTCAATGTCGAAGCAATTTGGGAAAGGATTCGCACCGCAGGAATATTCTCTGGAGCGCAAGCCGGGCAGTACGTCTGCGCATTGTCGGGTTTAGAGATTGCATTGTGGGATCTTGCGGGAAAAGCCCTGGGATTGCCCATCTACCAGCTTCTGGGTGGAAAGTTCCGCGAAAAAGTTCAAATCTACTGCGACTCGGATATGGAAGTTCCGATCGGGCCGGAAGCAGACCGCAAGCTCCCGTGGATCAAGGCTCAAGGCTTTAAGGCCATGAAGATCGACCTTGACGATGCCGCGGATCCCGCGCGCTGGGATAGTTTTAACTGGACTGCAACCAACGGCGAGATCGATCGCATGGTCAAGTGGGTCTCGCACGTGCACGAGTCAATCCCTGCCGACATGGCTCTTGCCTGCGATATGCACGGCCGTTACGATGCCGCGACCGGGAAAAAAGTCGCGAAAGCGCTCGAGCCGTTCAGGCTGATGTGGCTCGAAGAACCGGTCCCGCCTGAAGACATCGATGCAATGGCGGACATCCGGCATTCCACCTCTACCCCGATTGCCTGCGGAGAAAACTTGTACATGCGTTGGGGATACAGAGAGTTGTTCGAGAAGAAGGCTGTCGACATCATCCAGCCCGACTTTGAAAAGGTCGGAGGGCTTGCCGAAGCTCAAAAGGTTGCCAACATGGCTCAGGCATACTACATCCCGGTAGCTCCGCACTGCGTGGTTTCGCCGATCGGGGTGATGGCTACTGCTCACGCATGCGCGACGTTTCCGAACTTCTTGTGCTGTGAGTGGCACTGGATCAATCACATTGATCTATGGCAGTCGTGGGTCAAGGAGGGGGAGATCATCGTCAACGGTTACGTCACTCCGCCAGACAAGCCGGGGATTGGAGTGGAGATGGACGAGGATGTCGCAAAGAAGGCCCAGATTCCTGGAACAACCTGGTTCGCAGCTGAAAGTTAAGAACCGCAAGAAGAGCGCTCATCCAAGAGGGTAGAGAAGATGCGAAAGATTGTTGCAACGGTTCTATCTGGCGCGGCCTTTGCAGCGCTCACTCCGTGCCTGGCTGCGCAGCAGGCGCCCGCTACGCAGACGGACGCGAATCAATCCACCCCTGAGTTTCATGGAGAATTTTTCGCGCCAGCGCAAGTCATCAAATACACCCCCTACTGGAATGGAGAAAGGTTTCCCGACGGTCGGCCCAAGGTGCCTGATGAAATTCTGGATCGTATGAAGACTGTAACTCTTGAAGAGGCCTGGGCAACCCTGCGCGGGGCAGGCTTTATGCACCAGTACGAAGATGGCTGGTATTCGATCCATCCCGATCAGGTTCTGGTGGGAAGGGCACTGACGGCTGTCTGGATGCCCGGAAGACCTGATGTTGAAAAAGAGATTGAAGAGCAGGGAGTAAAGGATCATCGACAGGGAGGTACGAACGCTTGGCCCGTTGATATGCTGCAGCCGCGGGACGTCTACGTAGGCGACCACTTCGGACTCAAGCAGGATGGGCCTTCTATCGGCGACAATGTCGGCAATGCGATTTATGCGAGATCAGGCAACGGCATCGTCTATGATGGCGCCGTCCGCGATATCAACGGCCTCGAAGAGTTGCCAAACTTCACATCCTTCGTTCGGTACTACGATCCTTCGCATCATTTCGGATCGCTTGCCAGCGGAAGATTGCTCAATTCGACCATGGTGAGCATCAACGGGCCCACCCGCATCGGACAGGTCCTGGTCATGCCGGGAGACGTGGTCCTTGGACGGAATGGCGGAGTGATCTTTATCCCGCCCCAATTAGCAGAACAAGTCGTCAAATACTCGGAGCGCACTCATCTTGAAGACACGTTTGGACACCAGCGCCTGCGAGAGAAAAAGTATACCGCGGGTCAGATCGACGCCAGGTGGACCCCGGAAATCGAACAGGACTATCACCAGTGGCTAAAAGAAAACGAGGACCACCTGCCCGCTCCAAAATCAACGATCGAGGAGATTTTGAAAGGGGGCAATACGACGGATTAAGGTTTTGGGGAGCAGCCGTGGATGATCCCATCTCCTTGCACAGTCGCCAGAGCCTAACATCGAAGACATCGATGAATACCGTTCGAAAAATAGGTCTTGCGGGTCAAATTTTATCGAGTCTATGATTCGCTTGTTTTTAAGTGAGCATTTTTTCGGGATTATGATTCGACCGTTTTGAGTAATCCGATCACTTGGAAGGGTCTACTGGCGATGTCAGCCTTGGGGAAATCAGTAAGCGGTTGCCGAAGGGATCGAACGGTGTGAGTTGAAGTCAGGCCGTGGTGTCAACACGAGATGACCAAACCGTTTCACTTTCGCATCAGCAAAAGCTGTCCGAAGCCACGCGATTCAGCGCCCCCGGTTGAAGGGTGTGGCTTGGGTTGTTAACGAATTCGAATGAGGCTGCACTTTGCAGCGGAGGCTAAGTCGGCAATGTTGAACAATCATGTTTGTGATGCATCAGGAAATGGCCGCGTTGCGCCATTTCTCCTTTCAGATTCCCAGGTCGCAGAGGAATCGTTCGGTCGCGGACGGATTACACAAAGAACCTTCAACTTGATCGGACGATGCAGTGTTTCCATCGTCACTTGCATCTTAGTTTCCATCCTCGCGATGTCATCGTCTGCCAGGTTGTCTGCACAGACCGCCGGGGCAGTTTCAGGGCACGTCGCCGATCCGACGAGCGCTGTGATTCCTGACACAAACGTCACACTGACGAATGTGGGTACCGGCGCGGTACGGTCCACGATCACGACCGGATCAGGCGACTACCTTTTCCCTGACGTTCCGCCAGGAGTCTATAACATTCAAGCCGCGCACCAGGGCTTCGAGACCGCCCAAAGTAAAAACGTGGAAGTGCAGGTGCAGCAATCGCTGCGCCAGGACTTCACACTGGTGATAGGAAAGGTCACGCAAACGGTCACGGTTCAAGCGACCGGCAATCTGCTTCAGGTGGAAAACGCAACGCTTGGTACCGTCGTTGAGAATCAAGCTATAAACGAGATGCCGCTGAATGGCAGAAACTATCTGTCACTGGTAAACCTTTCGTCCAACGTCAACACGCTTTCAACGGCGTCGGGCCAGGCAGGCTCGCGCCTTGGCGGCGATCGCGCCAGCCAGGCGGTCTCAGTCGGCGGCCAGCGCATCATGTTCGACTACTACACCCTGGATGGCGTGAACAATACCGATCCTGACTTCAATACCTATGTCGGCCTGCCTTCCCTTGACGGTATCCAGGAGTTCAAGGTGCAGACGGGTGTCTATCCGGCGGAATTCGGTCACGAGGCAACGCAGGTCAACGTGGTCAGCAAGAGCGGCACCAACACCTATCACGGCAGTATGTACGATTTCATCCGCAACAACATCGCCGATGCAACTCCCTATTATTTCCCATACAATGCCACTCCCGCTAAGGTATACCCCTACAAGTGGAACGACTACGGATTTGAACTCGATGGAGCCATCAGAATCCCTAAACTTTATGACGGCAGAGACAAATTTTTCTTCATGGTCGACGACGAGTGGAGAAAGATCCGCACCGTCGGTCAGAGCTCTGCTACTGTGCCATCGCCGGACATAGCGAGCGGCAATTTCCAGGGCTTCACTGACAAGAACGGAAATCCCGTCACCATCTACGATCCGGCAACCGGAGACGCCAACGGCCTGGGCAAGACGCCCTTTCCTAACAACACGATTTCTCCTTCACCCGAGATCACCTCGCAGTCTAAGGCACTCCTGAAATACCTCGGAACAAGTACGACTCCGTTCTACTCGGGTGGGAAGGTGGTCGCGAACTACGCATACGCTACCTCGGCACCGCAGGATCGCCAGGGGTTGACAGTCCGCGGAGATTACATCCAGTCTCAGAAGTCGCAGTATGCCTTCCGCTACAGCTCAGGAAACGAAGACATCTTATCGACAGCATTCTTGGGAGCGGGCAGCAAGATCTTTACCCAGTACTACCAGTACATGGGATCGAACACGTGGACCTTTTCGCCCACGGTCGTGAACGAGGCGCGTTTCGGCTATAGCCATTTCTTTAACTCTCTCGGCCTGTTGTCGGCATACACAAACGACGTGGTGGATGCGATCGGAATTCCCGGACTGAAAGGCGGGGCCCCCTCAACGTGGGGCATTCCAGATATGGCATTCAGTCAGGGACCGGCAGGCACTACGCCGGCAATCTGGCAGGAAATTGGGGATATCGGCGGGGATGGCCCGTATGTTGTGACAGACCCCACATGGCAAATTGTCGACAACCTCTCCTGGGTCAAGGGCAAACATTCCTTCGGGATCGGCTTCGAGTACAACCGGCAGACCTTCAACCAGCTTGGTAATCAGTTCTCGCGCGGACAGTTCTTCGCCCAGCCCATTTCTACTGCACTGGAGACGAAGGATCCTGTAAGTGGAAAGGTATCGCTTTCAGGCGGCGATTCGTTAGCTGACTTCCTGCTTGGCGATCTAAGCCAGGCGACCGTCGCGGTGGCTGTTGCGGATGCGAATTACATGCGCAACGTAGAGGCCTTTTACGCCGACGACACCTTCAAGGTTCTGCCCAATCTCACGATTTCAGCGGGCCTGCGGTATGAATTGACTCCTCCCTGGAACGATACGTTTGGGAATAACTTCAACGCATATGTTCCGAATATGCCGAAGATGGGCGACACGAGCGCCACCTACCCGCAAAGCGGATGGCCGGTCGAAGTCCGCCAGGGCAGTTGTACAGCTGCAAATGTGTATCAGGGTCTTAACATTCGATGGACGAGCACCTTTGGTCCGGCGCCGCAGTGCAGCAACGGCCTGTTGCCCAATGGTCCGTTGATGGATACCCAGAACCTGAATTTTGCGCCACGCCTGGGCTTCTCGTACTCACCGACTTCGAGCACGGTGATTCGCACCGGCTACGGGATCTTCTACACGCAGGATATTGGTAACGCGTACTTCGACATGGCGCGTAACATCGCTGGTCGCGCGACAGCGATCAACGTGGACACGACCACCGGAATCTACGGTAACTCCAACCTGACCTGGGCCAACGCAGCGCCGGGCGCCAGCGGCGGCACAACCGTACAACTCGGCCCGACCACAGTTGAGTACGCGAACGCGCCGAGCCATAAGACCAGCTACACCCAGCAGTTTCTGCTCAATCTCCAGCAGCAGGTTGGGCAGGACTGGTCGTTCGAGTTGGGATACCAGGGTGCTTTGAGCCGCCATCTTTATGGGTTCAAGAACGCAAATGCAGTGACCCCATATGGATACCTTGGCTCCGGAGCCCCAACTTCTGTCTCGTCGCGGCTTCCATTCTATGTGGGGCTGGGCTCAAACAGCCTCCCAGCACAATACGGTCTCCAATATGAGCACGACCAGGGCACGGGCAGTTACAACGCGTTTGATGTGAAAGCCACGCGCAGGTTTAGCAAAGGCCTAAGCGTCATCGGCTCCTACACCTGGGGTAAGTCGCTCGACGATTCGAGCGGAGTCCGTAATCAGGGGAATGACGAGTTGTATCCCCAGAACAGCGAGTGCATTTCCTGCGAATATGGCCGTTCCGCGTTCGATGTAAAGAATCGCATCGTTGGCTCGGCACTTTACGAACTACCCTTCGGGCCCGGCAAATTAGTGCCGGTGAAGGGAGCCTTGAATGCCTTGATTGGCGGCTGGCAAATCGGAGGTATCTTTACCCACCAGACCGGCCTCGTAGGGACTCCCCTGCTCGGTATCGACAATTCGAGTATCGCGTCTCCGTTTGGCAACTTCGATCGGCCCAATCCAACCGGCCAGAGTCCCTACCTCAAAGGCAGCGCGAGAACGCTGAACGACTGGGTCAATAAGGCTGCCTACCAAACGCCGACGGCAGGTTTCTTCGGCAACCTGCAGCGCGGCAGCTTCACAGGGCCCGGCTTTACAAATCTTGACGCTTCGCTACACAAGTCGTTCAACATGCCGTACAACGAGAAGCACCAATTATCGATCCGCTTTGAGGCATTTAACTCCCTCAACCATCCCAACTGGAACGAGCCGAATATGAATCTCAGTTCTTCCACATTTGGCCGCATCACCGGTACGGCCGCGTTACGTCAATTGCAACTCGCGGCGAAGTACCAGTTCTAGTTCGCTGCCTTAGTAAGGATGTTGATCGATGAATTGAATCTGATCTCTCCATGCCGGAGATCGTTGCTAGCGTGAATGACTTTGGTCTCTCGCCTTGCTTCGATCTCCGGCGTGCTATTGAACGGCATAGTGTGCCAATCGCAGAATCAGCAGTTGGTGAGTCGAATCTTTCCGAACGCGCGAAAACCCTCTCGTAGCGTGCTGGAGTGCGCGGCAAATTTTGTACTTATGTCTCGCCAAATCTGTGTCCGGTGACGGAATGGCCGTTCTTTACGGCAAAGAGATGGTTGTGAGGGCATGAGAACTCAAATGGGAACGAGTCCCTGATACCGATTGAAGCGGTTGTGGCGTACGTAGCGCACACCAGATCGGTATCCACCAGAAATGAGCAACCCTCTAAATCTGGTGGAAGAGCTTTACAAAACTCCGATACTGCCATCATCGTGCCACAGCCGGCAAATGGCCTCAGACAGATTCCGCGTAACCAATCCAATCGATCGGATTGTGGCGGCCCAACGTGAGGTGGAAAGTTATCGGCGTATTCTCCGGCAGGTGCACATCGATGTTGGCCTGACCCGTTTGCAGCGGTGCCGCCAGAATGCCCGGCGGCGCAATAATCTTCTCGATCCCGTGGCGGGCCATCAATGTCACGTCCTGCTTGCGGAAGGAGGTCACGGTCAGATCTACGGTTCTTGCCTCCATGTCCCACGTCAGATCGTTGATCCTGGCAAAGGAACGAGCGAGCATTCCACTTATTGAACCCCTGACCAGCGACTCCGGAAGAGCGGGAAGCACTTCGATAAGACCGGGGCGCGAGTACAAAAGCATCTCCATGATGATCGCAGGAATCGCGCCCTGCGCGTCGGGCACGGGCTTGTCATAAGGTTCGCGCGAGCTCCGAAGGGCGGTACTGATGTATCCCTGCTCCATTAATTGCCGCAGTTGAATGTCTACGATGACGTTATCTTTGAGCCGCGCTCCGGCCAAAGCTCGATGGCATCGGGCGTATGCGGGCAAAGTTTCGTACGCGACCGAGGTGCCTAAGGTGTCGAACGTGCGCCTCCGATTAGCGATTTCCGCGGCGCGAGCCAATTGCGGTGTGCTGTCCGGATCAAACTCATCGCCGGGCCAAGCGCCGTAGAGATGAGAAATATGGCGATGGTTGTAATGTTCTTCGAGCGTGGGCCAAGCCCATTCCTTCAGGGTGCCATCCGGTTCAAGCAGGTAGGGCGGTATCTTGGCCAGCATGGCCTCCCATTTCGGCACACTTTCGGTGTCGGAGCCAAGAATCTCAGAAGCCTGAATCAAATTGGTCAGGACCTCACGGCACACTTCGATGTCCCTGCTGGCATTGATCAGCACTGGGCTCGACGGTTCCGTTCTTCGGGGTACATTCTCCGGAGAGATGGATGGAATGAACATGTAATTTCCATCTTTGTCGGCGGCGGTCAGGAAATCCTCGTAGAACAGAGCCAGGTCTTTATAGGCCGGCACCACGCGTCTACGGAGGAAATCCAGATCCCCCGTCACAAGATAGTGGTCCCAGAACGGGCGCACACACCAGCCCCCAGCGGAGATCCAGAAGGGCCAAACCCCGATTTCGGTGCTGGGGGTGTAATAGAAACTGACGCCCATTCCCTTGTCTGGAAAAAGGGGATAGGAAGCACCGCGAAGACCGAAGATGTTCCTGGCGTTGGCCCGGCAGTCCGGGGTCAGGCTCTCCATCCAGTCGAAGTAGGCCTCCATGCCTTCCCGCAGGCCGCCCTGCACAGCACCCGCTGTTTGCAAGTTGATGGTGGCATTGATATCGGTTGAGATGCTGGGATACTTACCACTATTTAGGACGAACCAGTGGCGCCCCATCTCGAAGATTTTCTCGAGCAGCGCGGGAGAGTAATCAGGTCTCGACCGCTGATCGGTAAGAAGTTCCTCCGTGGACATGCCAAATTGCGACGCCCCGCCAAAATCGACGGTGACGCGGTTGAGCATCTCCGACTGGACCAGGCGGTGGCGCTCCAGCAATGCCGGATAGTCGGCGGGAAGTCCTGCCACTCCTTTACGCAGCGCTTCCACCTGGTCCTCGCTATAGTCGGGGAAATATTCAATACGCGTGAGAAGCATTACGGACGACGCTTCTGCGATGACCAACGTGTCACGATCCATCAGCGCCGTGCCGCCGTTGCACGCGATGCGGACTATCCCGGCGTAACCGCTGTTGTCGACAGCAGAATCCAAAATGCACTTGTATATCAGCCGCTGCTCGTTGAAGTCCTGCCGAACGTCGTTGGCTTCGACAGCTCTTTCGACCAATGCTCCGGTGACGGCGCCAAGTCCCGGATGGCTGCCCCAGTCCATTCCGGAATTCATGGTCCACTGCGCGGACTTATGCAAAGAGATTCGAACATTCACGGACTGACCTGCAGGCGCCGTGAGCCGCTGGACCACAATGTTGTCGGGCCGGGAGGTGAAGACCTCGCGAACCCAATCGCCGCGCTCGTCGGTCCAGTGGACCTTCAACTCGCTGGATTCGAAATCGCAGGTGCGGAGATAGTCCTTGACCGAAGCAGTTTTCGGGAAATCAAGCTGCATCAGGAATGCCGGGATGGTGAGGTGAGGTTCGGTGTCCTGCTTGATCGGTCCCTGATTCATGTGCTGGACCGCAAGCGCCATGGCCTCACTTGTTTTGCCTTCCAGTACCATTTGCCGCACCTGCGAGAAGATGTCCGCGGCATTGGGAGCTTCGAGCGGTCTTCTCCAGGGCATGAGCAGGCTTTCGTGGTGGAAGAGAATCTGTTCCGTGTAGGGATCGCCCGTTAACTCGATGTTCATTGCCCCATTTCCAGAGGTGACGCATTCGTTGACAAGGCTGCCAGGCGCAACACTGCAAAAGCCTGACTGCGGCACGATTGTTCGTCGGACTCGTTCCGCCAGTGGCATGGGTGAGATGGGATGCGATCTGGCGGGTACGGGCGACTTGGGTAGGAACGGATCGCCTTGCACGCGGTGAAGATATTCAGCCGGACGGTTGTCCGCCAGTGGCGCTCCCGTTTGTTCCGGTGCATTTTGGGGATCGCTTTCGGCTACAGCGAGCGCCGACGATATTTCCAGAGACCCCATCAGGCCGGCGGCAGCAGCGCTTGTCTTAAGAAAATCTCTGCGTTTCATCAATTCCTCTCCCGGTCTGTAGTTATGCCATCATCAAACGGCCCAATTAACCCAATCCATGGGGTTGCGCCGTCCGAGCTTTAAGTGAACATCTACCGGATTTCCTTCCGGCAAGTGCAGGTTACAGGCGGCCTCGCCAGCCTGCGGCTTCGCCGCCAAAGCTGCCGGGGAAGCGGAAACCGCTTCGATGCCGTGCCTGGCGATCAGCGTAACGTCTTGCTTTCGCAATGAGGTGATCGTCAGGTCTACGGTCCTGGCTTCCATATCCCAGGCCAGTTTGTCGAGCCTGGCGGAAGTGCGCAGCAGCATCCCGTTCATCGACCCTTTGAGCAGAGACGGAGGAAGGGCTGGAAGCACCTCGATGACTCCGGGGCGCGAGTAAGCCAGCATTTCAATCATGATCAGCTGAATCCCGCCTTGCGCATCCGGCATGGGCCCGGCGTAGGGGTCGTGCGAACAGCGAAGCGTGGGGCCGACGTTGCCTTCTTCAATCAGTTGCCGCAGTTCGCTGTCGACCATGTAGGCGTCTTTGAGCCGGGCCCCGACCAACGCGCGATGGCAGCGGCCATGGGCGGCCAGCCTTTCCGGTATACGGTGCCGGTCGGCGACCACGACGGCTTTGGCCAGTTGCGGCGTGCGGTCCGGATCTGTTTCGTCGCCAGGCCACGCGCCGTAGAGATGCGAGATATGCCGATGAACATAACGATCCGCCAACGTAGGCGAGGCATATTCCTTCAGGGTGCCGTCCGATTCGAGCAGGTAGGGCGGCAACTTCGCAATCATCGCCTTCCATTTCGGCACGTTGTCGGCCTCAATGTTGAGAAGTTCGCAAGCCTCGACCAAATTGGTCAAAACTTCGCGGCATACCGCAATGTCCATCGAGGTGTTGAGCACCATCATGCACGCAGGGTCCAGGTTTCCTGGATTGTTCTCCGGAGAGAATCCTGGTACGAAGATGTAATTTCCATCTTTGTCCGTAACAGTCAGGAAATCCTCGTAAAACAGCGCCAAGTCCTTATAAGCCGGCACTGCGCGTTTGCGCAGGAATTCCAAGTCTCCGGTGACCAGGTAGTGGTCCCAGAAGGGTCGCAGGCACCAACCGCCGGCGGAAAGCCAGTAAGGATGCGGCCACATCTCCCCGGTTGAATCAGCGTGGTCGAAATGAGTATCAACTCCGCTTTGCTGGTTCGGCGTCAGTGCATAATGGGCGCCGCGCATCCCAAAAATGTTCTTTGCGTTGATCCGGAAGTCCGGTACCAGGCTTTCCATCCAGTTGAAGTAGGCATCCATGCCCTCCCGGTGGTCGCCCTGCACGCCAGGCGCAATCTGCAGGTTGATATTGGCATTGGTTTCGGCCTGCATGCTGCAGTATTTGCCACTGGTAAGGATGAACCAGTAGCGGCACATTTCGAATAACTTCTCGAGATAGGCGGGCGCATACCCGGGGCTCGATCTCTGTGCCGACAAAAGCTCTTCCGAAGACAAGCCATGTTGGGAGGCGCCGCCGAAATCAACCGTAATGCGATTGAGCATCTCCGACTGCACCTCGCGCGCCCGCTCGAGCAGCGCCGGATAGTCCGGGTTGAGTCCTTCCACTGCCTTTTGTAGCGCTTCCACCCGGTTTTCGCTGTAGTCGGAGAAATATTCAATGCGCGTGAGAAGCATCGCGGATGACGCATTCTCGATGACAAGCATGTCGCCATCCATCCGGGCCGTGCCGCCGTCGCGTACTACGCGAACCATCCCGGCGTAACCGTTGTTGTTCACCGCGGGATCCAAAATACACTTGTAGATGAGCCGCTCATCGTTGAAGTCCTGCTTAACTTCGCTTTGACTGATTCTCCCCCCGAAAAAGCCGCCTTGGGCGCGCGTTCCCATCGAGAACTTCTGTAGTGCGATCCGAACATTCACCTTTTGCCCCTTCGGTGAGGTGAGGCGTTGCACCACGACGTTGTCGGGCGGGGAGGTGAAGACCTCGCGAACCCAATCGCCGCGCTCGTCGGTCCAGTGGATCTTCAATTCGGTGCTCTCGAAATCCACGGCTCGGAGGTAGTTCTTGACCGATGCAGTTTTTGGAAAATCGAGATGCATTGTGAATGCCGGGAGCGTAAAGTGTCCTGCCGGTGCGCCTCGCTGGCGCCAGGTCCGATAAGCTAATTCCGCGGCCTCGCGGTATTTCCCATCCAACACCATCTGCCGTACCTGCGGGAAAATATCGGCGATATTGGGCGTCTCGTAGGGCTGCTTAATCGGCGTCAGAAGACTTTCGTGGCGGAACAGGATCTGCTCCGAGTATGGATCGCAGAGCACTTCAATGTTCATGTGCCCATTGCCGGAGATGAGAAGCGCGTCGCTGGCGGGTGCGATACTGCAAAAGCCCCGAAGCGGGACAATGCCGAGCCGCAGCCGTTGCTCGAGCGGCATCGGCGAAATCGGCACGCCGCCTTCTCCCTTCACTTCCCTGAAGACCGGCGCCTTGGGCAGATACTTTTCAGACAGCTCGCGGCGCAGAAACTCCGCAGTGCGAATTTCCTCTGGAGCCGTTGCCGTCAGCCGGGAATCCTGTGACGGCTTCCGCCTGGCCGATTTCTCAGCTAAGGCCGGCAGGATTAAATTCGACGAACTCGCCAAGCCGGCGACAATCGTGCCTTTTTTTAAGAAATCTCTGCGTTTCACTTTTCCCCCATTCGACGTCCGTTCTTATTAGAATTCTCCCGGCGGCATGAATTCCATTCGGTTCTCCGGAACCACAACGTCTCGGAATCCCATTGTGTTGGAGTTCATTGGGCGGCTTGGCCCCTGAATGCAAAGAGCCAGGCCCCCCTTCACGACCTTACTTAAGCAGTGTCTTCGTGCCCTCTACATGGAAAGTTGCTGTAACCACGATCGCTCCCGTGTCCGGCTGGCCGCCGCCTATCGACAACGAGTACTCACTTTGCGTAATGATTGGTTCGCCGGACTCGCTCACTATGCGCAGGTCTCGACCCTTGAGCTCGAATCGCAACAGCGAGGATTTGAATATTGATCGTTCGCATACTTCTCCGAATCACCTGATTCGTTTCAGTCCCATCATTGGGTAAACAATCTTTGTGAATTCTCTGCTCCAATAAAGGAGTTCGAATTCGTTGGCCAACATCCGCGTGTTTATTTCTCGGTCCGCCTCGCGAAACGCACCTCCTACTTTAAGGATGAATTACATCGACAATTGCTGCGTCAGGGGCGCTCCATGCAGTGGCGCCTTCATGTATCAGTCTGCGCTTCGAATCATCCCAATGGAGCTTCGTGATCGAACCAGCGCCCTTCTCGTAGGCGTATGTGGTGCCATCGTCCGAAAACAGCGTAAAGTCGGCATCGGCTCCTGGGTAGACTCGAACGGAAGCGATGGCTTGCGGTTGTTGAGTGCTGAGAATCGTGGCGCCAACGGGCACAATAGAACCTGCGCGAACAAAAAGCGGAATCCTATCGATTGGCGCGGCAGCAACTATGGTCTGTCCGCCTTTGAGGCGTTTGTTCGTCCAGAAGTTGTACCAATCGCACCCTGCCGGCAGATACACGCTGCGGCTGGTCGAGCCCTGCTCCGTAACAGGCGCTACGAGTAGCGCGGGGCCGAACATGTACTCGTCGGGAATATTCGCAACTTTCGGATCGTCGGGAAAGTCCATGAACAGTGCTCTCATAAATGGAGCACCTGTCAGGTAGCTGTGATAGCCAAGCGAATAGATATAGGGCATCAGCTGATAGCGCAGCCGCAGATACTTTTCAAGGATGGGCTCGGCTTGTTTTCCGTAAGCCCAGACCTCGTTATGCATTCTTTCGCCGTGCGCCCGCATCACGGGTTGGAACGTTCCCCACTGGAACCATCGCACAAACAACTCCGGATAGTCCTCGTAATTGATGATGTTCAGCTTGGCGTCGGAACCGTCGATCAGAGGATTGTGGGCCGCATGGTAACCGGGATAGATGTTCGGCGAAAAGAAACCGCCAAGGTCGGTGTCCCAGTACGGCATGCCGCTGGCCGTAAAGTCCAGTCCGGCAGGGATGGATCGCTTCAGCATGTCCCAGGTGGAAAAGATATCACTTGACCAGAAGACGGTGCCGTTACTTTGCGCTCCGAGATAGGCGGCGCGCGCAAGAATCATCACTCGGCGGCTGTCGCCAAAGTCGCGCCGGAATCCGTCGTAAACCGAAGCGGTGTGGAATAGGGGATAGACATTGAAGTAACGCCTGCCTGATCCGATATAGAAAAAGTCGTTGGTGGGATCGATGTCCGGTTCCGTCTCGTCGAGCCAGATGTAGTCAAAGTCATACCGCTTCACATAGCGATCTTTGATTGCTTCCCACCACCATTTGGCTGCCTCCGGATTGGTGGTATCGATGTTGGGACCGATCAATGGAGACATGGTTCCGCCGTCAGGAGTTCCATCGGCCTTCTCAATCAGCCATCTCTTCTGCGCCAGCATGTCGTAGAACTGGGTGCCGGCAGAGAAGTGCGGCCACACGCTGAGCAGTGTCGTAATACCCATCGAGTGGAGTTTCCGATTCATTTCTGCCGGATCGGGCCATCGTGCTGGATCGAGATCCAGTTCGCCTTGCCTGGTCATGTTCAGAAAATCGACGACCAGGACATCCAGCGGCAAGTTCCGGCTACGATACCCTTTGGCTATGTCCAAGATCTGTTCCTGCGTCGGATAGATCGCCTTGCTCTGGATATATCCGTACACGGCCTTAGGCAGAAGGTGAGTAATCCCCGTCAATTGGCGATAGCCCTGATAGATTTCATCGATCTTTTCCCCCGCGATCACAAAGAATGAAACGCGATCTCCCACCTCTGACGACCATACGTTTTGCTGATTGATGCCGAGGTCGATCGTGGTTTTCGAGGGGTTGTCCCAGATGAGGCCATAGCCGCGGCTTGACACCATGAAGGGAACACAGACACTTTCGCCTCCAAGAGCGCCGTAATTGTGCCAGCACTGGATACGGTGGTCACGGAGATCCAGGTCACCGTTCTGATGTTGGCCGAGCCCATAATAGTGCTCGCCGGCTGGCGAGTCGAACGTTGCCGATACCCGATATCCAGGATCGACTGGCCTCTTGCTAATCGGATCGACCTCCGTTGCCTCGGGGCGATTGGCATACATACTCCAGTGCCACATCGTCAATAAAGGCTTGCCGGCAGCAGTGGTGATGGCGATTGTGTCGTTGTAAGGTCCGCCCGGAATGTTGTGACTGGGAAAGTAGATATCTCTCAATGACTGGTTCAGAGAATCGAATGGAAAGTGGCGCGGCAGCGGCGGATTCCTCGGCGCGATGCGAACCGTCATTTGCCCGGAGCGAATGATGTCGTATCCATCGGCATCCTGCTCGTGACTCCAACCGGCCATGGATGGCTGGCCCACAATTCCATAGCCAGGCGCTCCGGTCGATGCATCTTTCTCCCGGCTCAGGGTAATTCGAACGATGCCTGGCCCATAAGGTTCCACGACAATGGTTCGGTTCTCTCGCGCAAGTACAAAGCCGCCCGCTTCATCCTGTGCGCCGACGCGTGCATTGCAGCCAAAGCCGAGCAACGCCAACATCGAGATAACGATGAACGTTTTCTTATTGGGCAGTCTCTTGGGTACACAAGAGTAGGCCCGCGTAACGTAGGTGGTACACGTCGAATTTTGCAATTTCAGCATGATCTTTTCCTTAGTCAAACAGAGATGGATCGTTCATAACTCTCACCTGGTTACATCCACCTTCACTCAAGTATTTCCGAGACCGGGTGATTCTGCCCTGACCATAATCGCTCCCGGTTTGCCTGTTGGCCGCACGACTGTCACGCACGGGCCGTGGAAGGTATCGCAACGTGCCAGCTTGAAGCTCCCAAGGTCTCTGGGATTTGCATTTCCCGCTGCCGCAATTTCGCCCAAACCGCTGGTGTGCCCGATCTTTTGTGCCAGCGTGAGCGTTAGTGTAGCGCAGTTCTGAAGGGCCTAATTTTTCTGCACCAAGTTCAGAGTTAGTCATCGGCCGGTTTAGGCTTCAGCCACACTGCGGCTAGCCGCGATCTGGCTGGCGAACTCGCTTGGCGTCCTCTCTCCGAGAGATCGGTGAGGACGGCTCTCATTGTATTCCGTCCGCCAAGCTTCGATAAGCCTCCTTGCTTCGTTCAGGTCATTGAACCAGTGTGCATCAAGACACTCTGCGCGGAAGGTACCGTTGAACGATTCGATGAAGGCGTTGTCGGTAGGCTTGCCCGGACGCGAAAAGTCGATCTTGACTCCGTTCTGGTAAGCCCACAGATCCATAGCCTGACTGGTGAACTCACTTACGTTATCGCAAAACAGCAGTTTTGGCACTCCGCGCTTGTTCTTTACCTGATTCAACGTTCGCACTACATCGTCGCCCTTCAGACCCTGCCCAACTGTGATGGCCACTGCTTCCCGAGTAAAGACATCGACGATTGTCAGTGCGCGAAAGCGCCGTCCATCCTGCAACTGATCCGCGACGAAGTCGATGCTCCACGCCTGGTTCGGACCATTAGCCAGGAATCGTTCTTCGCGATGCTTCACAGCCTTCCGCTTTCGCTGAGGCCGCATCTTCTTCAGCGTCAGTCCTTCCTCCTTGTACAGCCGGTATACCAGGTACTTGCCAACTTCCCAGCCCTCGCGGTTCAACAGTGCGCGGATCTTACGGTATCCGTAGCGCACTCTTGACTGAGCGATCTCGCGGATGCGCATCCGCAACTCAGTTCGTGGATCAAGATGACTGCGATAGCGATATGTGGCCCTGGCCACACAGAGAACCCGGCAGGCTCGCCGCTCACTCACGCGGTAACTGCCGACCAGATGCTCCACCATCGGTCCACGCCGCGAGCGCTTTACCATTTTTTTGAGAGCACGTCCTGAAGCATCGCCTGGTCCAGCGTCAGCTCTGCCACCAGCTGCTTTAGCCGCACGTTCTCCTCCTGCAACTGCTTCATCTGGCGAACCCGGTCCACCTGCAGGCCAACGTACTTCGCCTTCCACCGGTAGAACGTCTGCTCACTGATCCCGGCCTTCCGTATCACCTCCACCACGGGACACCAACCTCTGCCTGTTTCAGCACCCCCACGATCTGCTCCACACTGAATCGCTTCTACGCAATCAGCAAAAATCCTCCGCCCTCTTCAGGCTAGGTTCTCGCCGAAGACTAACATTCAAGCTGGCTCAGAAATACCGGGGCCGATCAGGTCGCCGTCCGCTTGCTTGTGCGGACACTGAATGAGGAACATTACCGAGCGGGAATATTATTCTTTCAACTAGCAATGTGTTGATATTTATTCCCGTACGGTAATTTTCTTCGAATTTCACCTCAATTCCCTGATATTATTCCCGCACGGTAATAATTGAGGTGGCATTTGAAATATACAGCCCAGCGAATTGGCACCCTAATCAAGAGCACACGCAAAAGCCTTGGAGTCACGCAGAAGGATCTCGCATTGACCTCAGGAACGGGATTGCGATTCATCATTGATCTCGAAAGAGGTAAGGAAACTTGCGAGATTGGAAAAGCACTGACGATCCTGCAAACCCTGGGCATCAAGTTGACTCTCACGCCGCCTGCGGCGTCGATGAAAGGAGAGTAATGCATGGCGAAAACCCTCGATGTGTATCTGCATAATGAACTCGTCGGTCATCTCACCCAGGACAGGGGCGGCCAGATGCTCTTTGATTACGCGGAGAGTTGGCTAGCCAAGCCAGGTGCCACGCCGTTGTCACAGTCTTTGCCTTTGCGGCAGAAACGCTTCAGCCGCAACGAATGCCGGGGCTTCTTTGCCGGCATTCTTCCAGAAGAGAGCAAGCGTGAAATCATAGCCCGGAATCTCGGCATCAGCGCCCGCAACGACTACGCTATGCTGGACCGGATCGGCGGCGAATGCGCTGGAGCAGTCACCTTCATTCCGGCGGGCGATCCCCTCCCCGAACGCCATTACAGCTATCGCAAGCTCTCCTCAGGCGAACTTGCCGCCATACTCAAAGAGCTCCCAAAGCGCCCGCTGCTGGCTGGCGACGAAGGGATACGCCTCTCGCTTGCGGGTGCGCAGGACAAAGTTGCCGTACGCATCGAAGGCGGTGAGATATCACTTCCTTTAGGCGGTGCGCCGAGCACACATATTCTGAAACCGGCAGTCGAGCGTTTCGAGGGCGTCGTATTCAATGAAGCACTCTGCCTGAAGCTTGCTGCAGCCATAGTGCTTCCCTCGGTACCGGTAGAGACCCGGAGTGTCGAAGGGATGGATTACCTGCTGGTGGAGCGTTATGACCGTACCCATCTGCAGACAGGTGACGAAGCGCCCATTATCCAACGGCTTCACCAAGAAGATTTCTGCCAGGCACAAGGCATCATCTCCGAGATGAAGTACCAAAAGGAAGGCGGCCCCTCGCTCAAGCAATGTTTCGGGCTGCTGCGCGAGGTCTCCAGCGCGCCCGTCCTCGACCTGGCACGTCTGCTGGATGCTGTGATCTACAACTACTTGGTTGGCAATAACGACGCCCACGGCAAGAACTTCTCACTGCTGTATCACGGCGTCGGAACCGAAAACCTGGAGGTCCGGCTCGCGCCGCTCTACGACATTGTGAGCACGGTCTACTATCCGGAGCTTAGCCCCGAGATGGCGATCAAGATCGGCGGTCAATACTCTTCCGAAAACGTCGCGCCGAAGAACTTCGAGCAGCTAGCGGAAGAAACGGGCCTAGGAACTCGTTGAAATTCGCCTGATTGGGTGGTCTTTGCTGGTGTTTTGCGCTTCTTCCCGGTTGAATTCTGTTTGAAGCGCGGGTCTGGCCAGTGTTTATAGGGTGTTGCAGGGCTGTCGGAAGCGAT
>Ga0207933_1000186_pt1 | contig 65122 bp, 69 predicted proteins | sample NGESurdeep092012_4_FD_184488 | JGI IMG/M metagenome (GOLD analysis project Ga0207933, IMG submission 184488) | Arctic peat soil microbial communities from Barrow, Alaska - NGEE Surface sample F53-3 deep-092012 (SPAdes) | ecosystem: Environmental > Terrestrial > Soil > Wetlands > Peat ...
CAACGAAGAGATCCGTCGCCTTGCCCCGGGACTACTGGACGCGGTTCACGTCACTTCGACTCACCACGCGGTCCCCGATGTTGACGCCACCACAGCGTCCCGCGCCGCACGACAATCAGCGCGCAAACGATCGTTGATGGTGTTGGCGCCGCAGCCCCGTCCGGGGGGAGTCAACATCGTCGGTCCCTTCGAAAGCACGTCCCTCGAGGGAGACGTGGCGCGGATCGTGGCCACGGCACTGCGAAGTCGAGGTGTCGCCGTTTCGACAACGTCGTACCACGCCGATGGTCGTAACGGTACGAGGCCCTGGGATCATCGCGACGAGGGCGATCAGCCCTTTGAGACGACGCTGCTCGTCATGTCGCCTGACGACCTCGTCAGTTACGTCCTCGACAATGGCGCGGGACCCTTCGGGGGTCGTTACTGCATCGGTGTGTGGCTGTGGGACTTCGAGCGATCGTCGTCGAAGTTGACCGCTCCGGCTCTGATGGTGCGTGAAATCTGGACGCCGTCGCGTTTCGCCGCCGCCGCATTGTCGGAGATCTCGACTCGTCCGGTCGTACGGATTTCCCTTCCGGTCGGTACTGACTTCGCGCACGACCGTGGCGCGCATGAGGGCGAGGGATTTCATTTCGTGACGAGCGTTGACTTCGCCAGAGGGTTCGAACGTCAGAATCCACTTGGTGTCGTCCAGGCATTTCGAACTGCATTTGCGCCCGGCAAGGGTGCGCGACTCGTGATTGAAGCGGCCCACTGGGAGAGGTCACCGCAGCAATACGCGACCTTGTGTGACGCGGTGAGTGACCGCGAGGACATCGAACTGGTGCTCGACCCTGAAGGGGTCGGAGGCCGCGTCTTCGCTGGTCGCACGACTGGCGACGCATGTTTTGTCTCGCTGCACCGCAGCGAGGGGACGGGTCTCGTCCTCGCGCGCCATGGCCGCCGGAATACCGACGATCGTGACGGGACACTCCATTGGTGCGGAGTATCAAGGTGAGCGCGATAGCTTCCAGATCCCCTTCTTCGTGACGTCGGTCCCGCTGGGCGTCGAGCAACTCAACTCCGAAGCCCAGTGGGCCGAACCCGACCTGGAGGCCGCGGCGCGCGCGATGCGCCAAGTGATGCGTGAGCCCGTGTTGGCGGCGAGCAAGGCCCGGAGTGCACAAGAACGCGAGCGTCGTCATCTGTCGCCTCCGCACGCCGTTCGCCAGATGAAGCATCGTCTCGCGGACATCGATGAACTACGCCGCGCGGTGGCTGTTGAAAGTGGTGGCCAGACACCGGAGCGAAGCGCTCAGTGAATTTGTTGTCGTACCTCTCAACTTTCGGGTGTTGCGGTCCGTAGTTGAGAGAGGAGCACGGAGGCTCCAACTTCCCTCGGGAAGTACCAACGTCATCAGGAGGACAAAGAAATGTCAGGACTACAAATTAATTACAACGCCGCGGCTGTTGACTCGTACAACAACCTCGACGCGGCCAACAGCGCGCTCTCGCAAGCCGTCGGCGAACTGTCTTCAGGAATGCAGATCCAGTCCGCCGCCGACAACCCGTCGGGCTACGTGATTGGCCAGTACCTGCAAGAAGAAGGTAACGGCTACACCCAGGCAATCAGCAACACCCAGAGTGCCGTGTCGGTGCTGCAAACCGCTCAGGGCGCCCTCGGTCAGGAGGCCTCAATCCTTCAGACTATGAACAGTCTGGCGACCGAGGCGGCCAACGGTGGCGTCCAGGACGCCACCAGTCAAGCGGCGGCTCAGGCCCAGTTTGCGTCACTCTCTTCGGAGCTGGACCAGATCGCCTCGAGCACCAACTACGGCGGAACGGCCCTGTTGGACGGTACCTACACGGGTGTCTTCCAGGTGGGCCCCTACGCCACGACCAACGACCAGATTTCGGTCACGATCGCTGGTTCGGGTTCGACCGCCTTGGGACTGTCGACGGCCACCATCGCGACGACGGCAGGCGCCCAGGCCGCGATGACCTCGGTGCAAACGGCGATTGCGACCGCCGCCGGTAACGCGGCCACGGTGGGTGCGACCCAGAACCAGATCACCTCGCTGGCGGCGAACCTCACCACGGCGCAGCAGAACATCCAGGCGGCGGACGCCAACCTGGTGGATGTCAACGTGGCTCAAGAGACGTCGCAGTTCGCGTCCGACCAGATTCTTCTGCAGTCGGGTGTGTCGGTGCTGTCGCAGGCGCAGCAGTTGCCGAGCCTCGCCTCGAAGTTGCTCCAGAACATGTAGGTTGACGCGCCCCTCGGGTGGTCCTCGACGTCCTAAGCGACGGAGGCGTACTCGAGGGGCGCGCGACCATCAAACCGTGACGAACGTCACAAGTGAAGGGTGAGACATGTCGACGGCACCAATTACGTTCGGCGGACTGGAATCAGGGCTGAATACGTCCTCCATCATCGCTGCCGACCAGCGTGAATTCTCTCCAAGCCAACGGGCTGGACGCACACGGTGATCCGGGATCGGCCGTCGCTGGGCCGGGTACCGGTACCGTCTTGCCCAACGTCTTTGTCAATGGCGGTTCGGCGAGCACTTACACGACGACTTCCGCCGGATTCAACTCCGCCAGCACGATAACGGTGTCGGCGGCACTCCTGGCTAATCCCACGCAGGTCGCTACTGCCGCGGCACCAAGCGCGGGGAACTCGAATGTCGTCGGGACCCCCACGCTCGACGGTACGAACGCCCAATTGATGGCGTCGTTGGCCTCCTCGAGCCCTGGTCCCAACAGTCTGTATCAGTCGCTCATTGGCGCCCTCGGGACGCAAGCCTCCAACGCCTTGAACGCCTCGACCGTCGCCACGACACAAGCCACGACCGCGTCGAACAATCTGTCGTCGACGTCGGGCGTCAACGAAAATACCCAGGAAGTCGATATCTTGCAGGCCCAAAACGCCTTTCAGGCCAACTCCAAAGTGGTGAGCGCGATCACCAGCTGTTTCCAATCTCTTCTTCAGGCGGTGTGACATGTCGATATCGGAAGTCGCGCTCATGCAAACCATGACGGGTCAATTGACCGCGCAGCAAAACAGCCTCGCGCAGTTGGAAGAGCAAATGGCTAGTGGTCAGGCGCTGAACCAACCGTCTGACAACCCCGCGGCGGTCACGCAGGTCCTGTCCTTCTCGGCCCAAGCGAGTCAGTTGTCGAGTTGGCAATCCAACTCCGAACTCGCGTCGTCGTGGCTCGGTACTGCCAACAGCACCGCCAACAGCGTGCTCGGTTCAATGCAGACGGCCCAGTCGTTGCTACTGCAAGCGGCCAATCAAGGGGTCCAGAGTGCGACCACGTACGAAGCACTGGGAAACCAGCTCAAGGGTGTGATCAGCAATCTGCTGGCCTTGTCGAACACTCAATTCGGTGGCCGGGCACTTTTCGCCGGCACCTCGGCGTCCGCCCAGGCCTACGACGCGACGGGAAACTACTTAGGCAACTCAGACGTTCCCACGACGGTCATCGGACCGGGAGCGGGCGCGGGTCAGACAGTGGGACTGTCGGTGGCGGGAACGTCGATGTTTGGCGTGGGCGCGTCCAATGTGTTCGCCACGTTGTCGACGGCGGTGACCGCCCTCTTGTCCGGTTCGCCGTCGTTGACGCAGATCACGACCGCGTCGGGTGCTCTAGCGAGCAACATTACGACGGCCCAACAGGCGAGCGCGGTGCTCGGCGAATCCTCCCAACAGGTGACGAGTCTCGCGGCGACCTTGACGACGCAGTTGGCGAGCATCCAAACCAGTCAAGCTAACCTCGAGAACGTGAACGTAGCGACTGCGACGACGCAACTCGCTACGGAGAACGCGAATTATCAGGCGGCGCTGTGGGCGACCACGCAAACGCTGCCCGAAACACTCGTCAAGTTCCTCTAATGCCGGCGCCAACCGACGGTTCGCCCACGGTATGTCGTTCTGATGAATCAACGTGAGAAAGTGAGCCTTATGTCCATCGCGACCGCACCGTTTACTATGACGGCGGCGAACCTGACCTTTATCCGTGAAGTACCGGGATTTCGAGGGGCTCAGCACTTCGTGGTGGAACCCCTGGGAGACGATTCAATCAGCATGTTCGCACGACTGCCCTGCACGGACACGGTCTACCTGAGTGGTGATCAGGCTCTGGAGAGCTTGTCCTTCCTGGTCATGTCGCCGGGAGCCTTGTGGTCAGACTACGAACTCCATCTGGATGAGACGACGGTGGAGGAATTGGACCTTCGCGACGCGGAGGACGCCGTGCTGCTAGTTATCGTGCATCCGCGCGAGCCCGTGACGGCGTCCACCGCCAATCTCTATTCGCCTATCGTCTTTCATCGTGGCACGGGAGTAGCGACGCAGTTAGTGCCCGCCGCAAACGAGCAAGAGTTCGGGTGGTCCGTGAGCACTCCGTTTCCTTCTTCCGAGACGTCCGAGCTCTCGTGCTAACCCTGACGCGAGAAGTGGGAGAGCAGATCGTCATCGGCGATGACGTCGTGATCACCGTGATCTCGGTGTCGCCGGGTGGACGGGTACGACTCGGCATCGAAGCGCCCAAGCAAGTGCGCATCGATCGAAAAGAGGTGCTGGATCGTATTCGCCAGGAAAACGTCGATTCCGCCAACGCCGCGTCCGGAGCGACGGCGGACGTCGCCGCGTGGGCCTCTTACGGGGCTCGCCGCGCCAACGCGCGAGCAAAGAGCGACGAGTGACACTCGTGGTGTGCATGTAGTCATCACCACCAAGCCCGTTGAGTGACGATGAGCCGGCCATAGTTCTATTAGTGACCAGTCAACGGAGTCGGACCAGGCTTGATGATTCGTTGAATTTCGTCAGTCCGTCGCTGGGGATCCAATACCGTCGATGGGTGAAGCACCCATTTGCGCGCGCAGATTGCGAAGACCTTGGTGCAGGAGTTGAGTCACTCGTGATCGATCAATCCCCAGGACGTCGGCGATCTCACTCTTGTGAAACCCTTCGAGGTAATGCATCACGAGGACCTCGCGCTGGCGCTGGGTCAGGCACAATAGAGCGGCCTTCACCGCGTCGCGCATCGCGATTACGTCCTCGTCCTCGTTGCGGTCAATGTTCGATCGCAGCACCAACCAACTGGGATCTTCTCCCGTCATTGACAACGACACCAGACCACTCGACATCGCCGCGAGGTCCTCATATTCTCGTACGTCAGTTAGCGTCGCTCCCAAGTACGTGGCCACCTCGCTCAGGGTTGGTGCACGGCGAAATTCGAGTTCGAGGGACTCGCGCGCCACCTGAAAGGTGCGGACTTTGGCGCGCATGCGCTTGGGCAAAATATCGTCGCGGCGAAGTTCGTCAATGATGGATCCCTGAATCCTCACGGTGGCGTAGGTCGCGAACTGAAAGCCCGCCGCAGGTCGAACCGCTCCACGGCGTTGATGAGACCGAACTGGCCGCAGGAGCACAACTCTTCGACGGATTGGAAGGAGGGGATGCGGGGAGCAATGCGATTCGCCACTAATCGAACGAGGGGGGCGTAGTAGAGCACGAGACGGTTTCGGTCGTCGCTAGAGCGCGTGAGAAAGTACTGCGCCCACAGGTCCTCGACCTGGATGTCCGCCTGGGTTTCTTGCGTATTCACTCCACTAATCTCCTGGAAATCTTCAAGTTGGTGGCGTCACTTCAACGAGCAATGAAATTGACTAGCAATTGCCTTTGCGTCGTTGATTCTCAGCCTTGCAGGCCCAGGTATCAGGGATTATCAACGAATTCACAATTTGGGGACTAGATTTACGGGAGCAGTTTCTGGATCCGATTAATCACACTGTCGTGACCAAAACCTCGTTGTCTACTTTCGTTGTGCCACTTCACGGCGGGTTCACGCGTCCTCCTCGAGAGACGCTCATTACCGGCGCACGCCAATTAATTCGGGGGGCAACATGCGACGGACTTCTTTCACGACCGACCGTGATTTCAAGTCAATAATTCGTGCACATTTTACGAATGACGAAAAATAATTGCGATTCGCATGGACGAGGTGCGGCGCGCCCGTTGTTCTCGTCAAGTCCAGTTAATCGTGACGCGTGTGACACGGAGATTAGATTGGTCTTATCTACTTCTACGTGGTGGGAGTGAGGTCCAAGCGCCCGGAGAGACCACAGCGCACGCCTCTCGGCGAACCTCGTAAGGACATTTAGTGAGCGCGCACCAGTTCTCGTTGGGGGAGCGCGCGAGCGGCACTGGATCACTACTTATCGACGAGACCGCCCGGTGCCTGCGCTCGACGTTTCACGAAATTTAAAATACTGCGGGCCAGGTCGCCGTGGGCCGCGAAACTTGCGAGATGCAAGTCATTGGCGTCGACCATGGTTCGTCCTGCGACGGAATCGAGAATCTGACGATTCCCCGTGGACGCGGTGAACGACCACGAGGCGACGGAGGTCGCGTATTCGAGGGCCCGGGTGCGAATTTGTTCGCGCCCCACGATTTCGGTAACCACGCCTAATGACAACGCGGTATCAGCAGAGACCTCACGACCACCGAGGAACATGGCGCGGGCAAGACTTTCACCCATAGCGTCGCGAACGAGCCGGATCCCGGACTCGGAGTAAACGAGACCTAATTTGGCAGCGGGAATGGCGAACTTAGTGTCCGGGGTCGCGAGGCGGATGTCCGCCAACAAGGCGAGTTCGAGTCCGCCACCGATGACGTTGCCATGCAGCGCAACAATTATGGGGATTATCGACGTTTTTAAGGTCTCGAAGTTGCTCTCGTGAGCTATCAGTTCGTCGGCTCGTCCCCGTGACGCCTCGACGAGGTCATAACCGGCGCAGAAATCGGGTGGCTCGGCCGTAATCACAATCACCTGCGTACCGTGCGGCGGTGCGGCGACGAGTTCTTCGATTCGGTTGATAGTGGAACGACCGAGGACATTGCGGCGCTCGCCCGCCTGAAGTCGAATCTCAAAGACTCCGTCGATGACTTGTTCCGCCTGCACCGGAGTAGCGGGGGGTACGGTCAATCGCGGATGGCGCCTTGCTCGCAACCACTTTGAAGAACGGCGCCAACGAGCGTCGAGACGAGATCGACTCAGCGAGAATGCTCGGCCAACGCGGGTCACGGTGGTCACGACGACCTCTTCTCTGGACGGTACGGCGAATTCACGGACACGACATTTCGCGAAGGTCCGTGAAGTTGACTTTATTCATTGGGGAGAATTTCGTGGCGTACTTCGTCGGTATGTTCGCCGAGGGTGGGTGGTGCACGGCGGACCGACACGTCGCTACGTCCGTAGTGCAAGGGACTTCCGGGCAGTTCAATCGGACCGAGGTTCGTGTGCGTCGTTGACCAGACCAGGTCCTGTTGGCGTACCTGCTCGGTGGCGTACACCTGATCGAGAGTTTTGAGTTGACCGGCGGGAACCCCCGCAGTGTCAAATCGAGCTAGCCAGTCGCTCACGGTGTGTTCGGCGAGACGTGGTGCGAGTAACTCATGGAGTTCGCCTTGGTGAGCGATCCTGTCGGCGTTGGTGGAGAATTTCTCGAGATCCGGATCGATGCCGACTAAGGGGGCAAAGCGGCTCCAAATCGCGTCATTTCCCACGGCGATGACCAGTGGTGCGTCGCGGGCGCTAAACACACCGTAGGGACACACCGTGGGGTGGTGATTACCCGAGAGGGGTGGGATCTCGCCAGCGACTAAGAATCGCGTTCCTTGAAACGTGTGGATACCAACTTGGCCCGCCAAGAGCGACGTCGAGACACGTTGGCCGCGTCCACTGACACCGCGCTCGATCAGTCCTCCGAGAACGCCGATGACACCGAAGAGTGCTGCTGAGATATCGGCTATGGGGACTCCGACCTTGACCATGGGACCTTCGACGTCGCCGGTGATGGACATCAGGCCTCCCTCCGCTTGCAAGATGAGGTCGTAGCCGACGCGCTCACTCTCGGGCCCGTCGTCACCGAAGCCACTGATCGACAATCGAACGAGAGAGGGATTGAGCTCCGCGAGGTCCGAGTCCCCCAGCCGCAGTCGCGCCATTACCCCGGGGCGGAAGTTCTCAATGAGGACGTCGGCCCACCGGACGAGCTCTTCGACGAAGCGTCGTTCGTTGGGGTCCTTGAGGTCGATCGCGACGCTGCGCTTATTGCGGTTGGCCGAGAGGAAGTACGTGCTTTCGCGTCCCTCGGGCGTCTCGATAAAAGGGGGCCCCCACTGACGGGTGTCGTCACCCCCGCCGGGTTGTTCCACCTTGATGACGTCGGCGCCCAGATCGCCCAGAATCATCGCGGCGTACGGTCCGGCGAGAACGCGCGAGAGGTCCAGAACGCGAATTCCTTCCAGGGGTCCGTTAGGACGCTCCTCAACAGGTGGCGAGGATTCAAGACTCAAGGTGCCGCTCTCTTCGTGGTGGGTCAATGCGTGTGCGTGACTTCTTGGCCGCCCGGGGAACGCTGCTGCCGGATACCTCCGACCGTAGCGTTCCCCGGGCGCAAAACGTCTTACTTGATGCCGTCGGCCTTGAGGAGCGCGAGACAACTTGAGGTGGTGGTGCAGTTCGTCACGTCACCCAGCACTTTGGCGGAGAGAGGTGACCCTTGTACTTCGTTTCCCGTCGAGGCGTTGGCGATGAACGGCGCGTAGGGGCCAAAAGTGTTGTGGTACTGGTTGTAGTCAATACTCCCACTCGCTCCTTCGTAGTTGATCTTCTTACCCGCCTTGAGCAACGCCAAGCATGGCTTGTAGGAGTAACACGCCGTTCCCGGAGGATTCGTCACCTTCGTCATGTCGGCCGCGACGCTGGTTCCACTGAATGTTTTGGCGTACGTGTCCGCGAGGGCGAGTGAGATGACCGCGTCGTAGGCGTAGTTGGCTCCCGAGAGGGGACCCGCCGCGACCTTGCTCGGAAACATCTTCGTGAATCCCGCCATGAATACGTTGTTGGCCTGTCCGGTGACGGAGGTTCCCATGACTGAGGTGAGCGTCGAATGCGCTCGCGCCGCTCCAAAAGCCTTGATGTAGTCACTACTCGTTGTCACGTCGGTACCGATCCACGGGATCTTCGAACCCAACTGACTGAACTCCGTTGACAAGACCGCCACGGTTGGCGCATCCGTCTGGGAGAAGATCACTTGAGGCTTGTCGGAGATGACCTGTGCAACGGTATTGGTATACGAGGACTGATCCGCCGCGATGATGTACGTGTGAATGACAGTTCCGCCCAGCTTGAGGTAGGTGGACCTCACCGGAGCAACGATGGTCTGCGCGGCAGCGTCAGAATAGAAGAGCAAGTCTGCCTTCTTGTATCCCTTGATGTGCGCGTACGTCGCCATGGCCACGCCGAGCTGAGAGTCCGACGGACTGTCACGGAACAAGTACGAGTCCGTCTGGTGGTCTCGACCGACGTCGCCCCCTTGGAACTCGTCAACAATCTTGTTCGCCTTCAACACTGGTTCGACCGCGTTGATCTCCTGGGTCGTCGGCCCGATGATGCCCGAGACCCCTCCGCCCGACAACAGCTTGAGCAACGCCGTCTTGCCCTCGACCGGGTCACAGCCGGTATCGCCTTGTGGAATCTGCAATTTCTTGCCCAGAACTCCGCCGGCGGCGTTGACTTGCGCTTGGGCGATCTGTGCACCTTGGTAGATACCCTCACCCAAACTGGCCAGTGGTCCGGTAAAGCACGACAAGACGCCGTAGGAAATGCTCCCCGACGTCGCCCCTGCGCTCGCGCTGAAACCAAAAGTCATGCCGGTGCCAATCACCGTCGTCAGTGCGAGTGCACCGGTAACGGCTCGAGTTGAAATAAATCTGCTCTTCTTTCCCACTTTCTTCCCCCCTTAGTTTGATGCATCTCTCTTATGAGAATCCGCTGAGTACCTACGACATTCGCCCGACGTACAGATCGATGACCTCTTGGTCGTGCAGTAATTCATTCGCGGGTCCGTCGAGCCGATTCTTGCCCAGGACCATGACGTATCCCCAATGCGCGTGGCGCAAGGAACGTCGCGTGTTCTGCTCTACGACGCAGACTCCCACCCCCGTGGCGGCAACCATCTCGATCTGCTCCCATAGTGCCTTTTGCAAGATGGGAGAGAGTCCGGCGCTCGGCTCATCGAGCAACATCACTTCGGGGTCCAGCATGAGCCCGCGCGCCATCGCGAGCATGCTGCGTTGACCGCCGCTTAAGGCGCCCGCCTTTCGACGAAGTGCTTGGCGCAAGTCGGGAAACAGGACGCACAACTCCTCGATACGTTCGTTGACACCGTGGCGGCGAATGTATCCACCCATCTCGAGGTTCTCGCGCACGGTGAGGTCCGGGAACGTATTGGCAACTTGGGGAACATAGGCCAGCTTGAGTCGTACGAGTTTCTCGGGCGCAGTGTTGGTGCATTCCTTGTCCAGGAGAACGACCTGACCGCTGGTGACCTTGATCACGCCACTAATCGCCTTCAGCAAGGTCGACTTGCCCGCTCCGTTGGGTCCGACAATCGCCGTAATCTTTCCCTTTCGCACTTCCAGTGACACGTTGTCGATGATGGGAGCTCCGCCATAGCCGGCGGTGAGACTGACCACACGTAATACGACGGGCGGGGAGGAGATCATTTCGCTCATTCGTCGTCGTTTCCCAAATAGGCGTCCACCACACGCTTGTTATCGCGCAGATCACCGAAGTGCCCTTGGGCGATGACCGAACCCAGGTCCATCACGACGACCTCGTCACAGGTCTTTTCGATAAAGGGAAGATTATGTTCCACGACGACGACCGTGCTGCCGGCGCGCTTGAGTTCTCGGATGGCCTCGCCGATACGTTCGCCCAAGACGGGATTCACTCCGCCCATTGGTTCGTCGAGAATCGTGAGACGCGGCTTGGCGGCAGCGATGCGCGCGAACTCGAGCAGACGTTTTTGTCCACCGCTGAGTCCCGAGGCACGTTCATTTCGAACACCGTCGAGTCGATAGTGCGTCATGAGATCAAAGAGTTCCTGGCGTTCGGACGACTCCTCACGGCGTAGTCGGCGCGACAACGCGAGCGCGCGCCAAATCGATTCGCGTTCCAGCGCCGAGCGCCCCACGCGCACGTTGTCGATCACCGAAAGGTCGCGCCATTCACGTGGCGTCTGGAAGGTTCGAATGAGCCCCATCCTCGAGATAACGTCGGGACGTCGACCGATGATGTTGGTTCCGGCGAATCGCACACTGCCTGAATCGGGTCGCTCGAATCCCGATACCAAGTCGATGAGGCTGCTCTTGCCGGCGCCGTTGGGTCCGATGAGACCCACGACCGATCCTTCGGGGATGACCAAGGAGCACTGCGTGACGGCCACGACGCCACCGAACGACTTGGAGATATTTTCGACCTCTAGGAGCGCCGTGCTCACGCGACGTCCTCATTGAATTCGTCGTCGGGTGCGGCAATGGGGTGATTCGTGGCGGGGGTTGAGCGAAGGAGTCGTTCCGGCCACGATCGACGCGCCACGGTGCCATCGCTGCCGAGTTGCTCGGGCAACAATCCGCTTGGTCGGAACTTCATCATGAGGATGATGAGGAGACCGATCAGAATTTGACGAAGGGCCGGACCTAATTCTGGGCGCGCGGCGGGGGACGGAATGTAGCGCGTCATTTCGACGAAGCCCACGTAGACGATAAAGGAGCCGAGGACGACGCCCTTGGGATTGCCCCGACCACCCACCAGGATGGCGGCGTACAAGACAAAGATTTCCGTGGGCTTCCAATCCAGTGGATTGAACGCGCCGATGTACGCGGCAAAGAGGCCGCCCGAGAGACCCGCCAATCCGGCCCCGAAAAGGTAGGTGCGGTACTTTGCCCAAAAGACGTTGCGTCCGTACACTGCGGCGGCGCGTTCGTCGTCGCGGACCGCTCGCACCATGCGGCCAAAGGCGCTGGTAGAGAGCCGCTGGACGACGAGGTAAATCAAGAAGAGAACAAGCAGGCAGAATCCGAGGAATATGTAGTGATAGTTGTTGTACGAAAGGCTGCCACCCATTGGATCAAAGAGGCCGTAGACACCGTTGTAGCCGTTGAACAGTGGCGTGTAATTCTCGACGGCGTAGTAGATAGCCCACACGGCCCCCAATGTCGTAATTGAAAAATAAACCTCTCGCAAGCTGCGCAACGCAATCGCGCCAATTATCGAAGCGAATGCGACCACGACTACCACTGCGATTGGAACCGCGATGAGGTAAGGCAAGTGCCAACCGAGAATGTACACAACGGGCGCTTTGGGTTTACCGACCGTCATGACGATCGTCATATAGACACCCAGGGCGAAATACGCGTAGGCGGACAAGTCGAAATCGCCGGCCCAACCCCAAATCATGTCGATACCGAGGGCGAGGATGGCGAAGATGGTGGCTTCGGTCAAGATGGCGGTCCAGTATTGGAGCATCAGGCACGTACCGTTTGGGCCATACCGCGAACGAACATCCCGTTGGGTTTGATGAGCAGCATCACTACGAGAAAGCCAAAAGCGATCACCAATTGGTAGGCCGACGACACGTAAGTTCCCGCGGCCGCCATCACGAGTCCGAGGACTACCGCACCCCCCAACGTGGCGTAGGGTCGACCGAGACCGCCGCCGACGGCGGCAGTGATCGACAACAACAGGAAGCCGTTACCAATCGTGGGCGTAATGGTTCCAATCGTTTCGCCATAGAGAAAGCCAGCGAATCCCGAGACGGCGCCGGCGACCCCCCAGGTCTGCATGACGACGCGTCGTGCCGGTATTCCACTGACTTGAGAAAGTTCGCGGTTCTGCGAAACGGCACGCAGCGCCTTACCCAGCCGAGTTCGCTGTAACAGAAGATATATGAGAACTGCCACCACGATCGCGGCGACCATGACTTCGATGGTGAGGGTGGTCCAGAGGAATGGTCCGACGTGCAGCAAGCTCCCTTGGTTGAACGTGTATGAGTCGCTGGCACCGCCAAAAATAATGAGCAGAACGTTTTGAAGTACTAACGAGACTCCGAGGGTAGCGATGAGTGTCGCGAGAGGCTTTTGATTTCGAAAATTCTCGATCACGATGAAGTTGATCGCTATCGCTGCCAGCGAGCCACAGATCGTTGCGACTACCGCACACACGTAGATGTCTTGGTGGTACGTCGTTTCGCAGACGTACGCCGCGTACGCCCCGATGGTGAGTATCTCTCCGTGCGCCAAATTCACCACGCGGCTGACGGCGTATTCGAGAGTGAATGCCACCGATGACAGGGCCAGAATTGCCGCGACGGCCAGACCCTGGCCAAGGCTGATCCAAAAAATACTCAATGTCCCCCCGAACAACCGAGCCGTCTGCAATTCAATAATGAAATGATCATCGGTCGCTGGGGCCGAGTGGTGCAAAATGTAACACAAACGCCACTCGAATTTGACCAAAGTTTTGCTGTTGTCCCTCAAGTCGATCGTTGGGACGCGATGTCAGAGAGTTTGAGAACTCAACCAATTTGGTTGCTCACAACCGCGACCAAATTGGTTGAGTTACTCTCGACTTTCGATGATCGGTCGGGGCGGTATCGATGTGACGTCAAGACGATATTTTTTCGTCGCGATGAAAGATTTTCTCGTGTCAATGCGGACGCAAAGCCAACTTCCCGATCGGTTGTCCAGACGTCGCCATGTCAGACGTCAATTTGGTTGTCAGTCGATCTAACGATGAGTCACACAGTCGTGGACATGACACAAGTGCGTGAGGCGTCCCGCCGTCGCGACCCTTGAAGAAGTCAATCGCTGTTGGTCAGCGCCACTCGAAGTTTGGTGAGGTGCGGGGGTAGTCACCATCTTGCGATTGGATGACCAGCCCGGATGATTTCATCTCCAACGACCACCGAACCATGCTTCGGTAATCCTTGGAGATGCCGGGAATCGAACCCGGGTCCGTCTGCTTTTTAGTGATCCTTCTCCGAGCGCAGCTCACGGGAAATTGTCGAGATCACCACCACCGTGTGCGCCAGAAGTGATCCGTATTTAGCTAAATTGTCCCGACGTCACCACTAACGAGTGTCGAAGGTAAGTCCCACTTTTTTGACGCCCATTATCTGCACCGCGGGACTGGGCACAGGTGGACGTTGCTGCCTAAGCAGCAAGCACAAGCTGAGGCTTGGCGTTTATTTTTGTTTCCGGCTCTTTTACGTGGTTCCGGAGACCACGGCTCGCTTCTCTCACCTCAACGTCAGACGTCGAAACCAATCATCCCCATGTTCCCTCAACCAATTTGGTTGACAATCAATTATACCGCGGAATTGCTGGTGAAGATCAGCCGAATTTTTCGGCGTTACGAATGCTGCGGGCCATTTCCCGATTGGCGTCGCGTTCGGCGATGGCCTGGCGGCGATCGTGGAGCTTGCGGCCCTTAGCCAGGGCGATCTCAATTTTTGCTCGTCCGTCTTTGAAGTACATCTTGAGCGGGACAATAGTGAGCGGTTGGGACTTGGTTTTGTCGATCAGACGGATTAATTCGTGGTGGTGCACCAAGAGCTTGCGCTTGCGGTCGGGGTCGTGGCTACCGAATCCGACGGAGTAGGACCACGGGGGGATGTGGGACTGGAAAAGCCAGAGTTCGTTCTCGTCCACTCGCGCGTAGGCTTCGGCAATCTGGGCTTTTCCTTCGCGAAGGGATTTGACCTCGGAACCCGTGAGGACCAGACCACATTCGAGTGTCTCGAGAATGTCGTAATCGTGGCGGGCTCGTCGATTGGACGCGACGACGCGGTCGCCGTTCAGCGTTTCGGACTTCGCCTTCGCCCGGCGCTCTTGCATTTGTTTGGCTCGGGCCACCTGACCAGCGTACCGAGAGCGACGTCGCCGTGACTTCACTATCGTGTCTGCGTGCTCACCTTGACGTCGTCTCATCGCGCCGCGATGGTCGCGACGTGCATCCGCGCTCTCCCCGACGAGGGGTGCGGACTCCTGCTGGGCACGACTCACGGCGACGTCGTCGACGTGGTGGCCAGCCCTAACGTGGCCGCGTCGGCCAAGGTCTACGAGATCGACCCTCGGGTGCTCCTGCGGGCGTATCGTCGCGCCGACGACGAAGATCTCGAAGTAATAGGTGTGTTTCACTCCCACACCCATTCCGCGGCCTACCCCAGTGCGACCGACGTACGCCAGGCGCCCGACCCGACGTGGCACTACGTCGTGGTGTCCCTGGCGACCCTGCCGATCGAGGTGCGCAGTTACTCGATTATCGACGAGGAAGTGACTGAGGAAGTGGTACGGATCGAGGCGGTCACGCGGTCCCGCGCGGACGATTAAAGTTGACGGTGTTGGTCAGGAATTGATTCCTCGTCGAAAGTGAACATATGTCGGCATTGCTACGCATCCCTACCGTTCTGCGCCCCGCCATGGGGGGTGAGTCGTCGATTGTGGTCGATGGTTCGACCATCGGCGCCGTCCTCGCCCACGTGACGCAGAAGTATCCGGCCGTCAAGGGACAACTCCTCAACGACGACGGAACGCTGCACCGGTTCCTCAACGTCTACGTGAACGACGACGACGTACGGTACCTCGGTGGCGTGGACGCCGTGGTGACCGACACTGACGAAATCACGTTAATTCCCGCGGTGGCCGGAGGAGCCTGGTAGTGACGCGCTACGCGTCGGTCCTCGACCTGATTGGTCAGACGCCCGTCGTGGACGTAAGCGCGCTCTCACCTTCGTCCGACGTGACGATTCTCGCCAAGCTCGAAGGTCGTAACCCGGCGGGTTCCGTCAAGGACCGCGTCGCCCTCTCCCTGGTCGACGCCGCCGAAGCCGAGGGCATCTTGGTGCCGGGCAAACCTGACCAGGTCTTGATCGAGCCCTCCTCGGGTAACACGGGTATTGCGCTTGCCATGGTGTGTCGACTTCGTGGATATCACCTCAAGGTCGTTCTGCCCTCGAACGTCTCACCCGAACGACGTCAATTGTTGTTGGCGTGGGGAGCGGAGATCATCGATTCGTCCGGCACCGAGGGGTCCAACGGAGCGGTTCGCCTCGCCCAAACCCTCGCCGCGCAACACCCCGAGTGGACGTTCCTCTACCAGTATGCCAACCCGAACAACCCTCTGGCGCACTACCGCACCACGGGGCCCGAAATTCTGGACGACGTTCCCGAGATCACTCACTTCGTGGCGGGACTGGGCACCTCGGGCACCCTGATGGGTGTCGGGCGGTACCTGAAAGAGCACAAGCCCGATACGCAGATCTGGGCGGTCGAGCCGCCGAGCGGCGAGATGGTCGACGGTCTGCGCAATCTGGACGACGGATACATTCCGCCCATTTTCACTGATAACGACGGCGCGCACTTGCTGGACCGAAAAGTCGTGGTCCGTCCGAAGGAGTCCATTGAGTGGACTCGTCGAATGACCGAGGTCGGACTCTTCGTCGGGATCTCGTCCGGAGCGATTATGGCGGGCGCGGTGAAGTGCGCGTTGCTGATTCCGCCGGGACAGGTAGCCACCATCGTCACCATCGTGTGCGACGACGGGTGGAAGTACTTGTCGACGGGTGCGTGGAGCGATGATATCGACGACGTGGTCGAACGGGCCAAGAAGATCATCTACTTCTAAAGATCCCTCGCAATCTCCACTACCGTTGTCGGTCGGATGACCATTGAGGAGAATCATGTCTGAACTTCGCGCCGACGGGCGCACCCCGGATCAAGCGCGGCCCTTGTCCTTTGAACGTGACTACACCGAGATGGCCCTGGGTTCGGTTCTCGTGAGTTTCGGACGGACGCGAGTTCTGTGTACGGCGTCGGTGCAAGAAGACGTCCCGCGCTGGCTCCGCGGATCCGGCAAGGGGTGGGTGACGGCCGAGTACTCGATGTTGCCTGGTTCGACGCCCGAGCGCGCGACGCGAGAAGCCGCCAAGGGAAAACAGTCGGGCCGCACACAAGAGATTCAGCGGCTCATTGGACGCTCACTTCGCACGGTCACGCGACTCGAGGCGATGCCCGAAGTGTCAATCACGGTCGACTGTGACGTCCTACAGGCCGACGGAGGAACTCGCACGGCGTCGATTTGTGGTGGTTACGTAGCCCTGCACGACGCACTGAGTCGACTGGTCCAGCGCGGTGCCTTGCGCGAGCATCCCCTCACCGATTTGGTCGCCGCCGTGTCGGTCGGCATCATCGGTGGCGTACCGATGCTGGATCTTCCCTACGAGGAGGATTCTCGTGCCGACACCGACATGAATGTCGTGATGACCGGATCGGGAGGGTTCGTGGAAGTCCAGGGAACCGCAGAATTGACAGCGTTCTCGCGTGAGGAACTGAATGAATTATTGGACTTGGCGGCCGGTGGCATCGCGGCGATTCACGTGGCCCAACGCGACGTGCTCGCGGTCGCCCCCCTCGCACGCCCGTGACGACGTTCGTGCTCGCCACGGCCAATGCGCACAAGGCCGAGGAGATGCGTGCCGTGCTCGACGAACTCTCGGTCACGTTGATTCCGCGACCGAGTGACGTCCCCGACGTCGAGGAAACGGAGTTGACGTTGGAGGGCAACGCGTTACTCAAGGCGCGCGCACTCGTTGACGCGACCGGCCTCGCCGCCATCGCCGACGATACGGGCCTCTTCGTTGACGCACTCGAAGGACGCCCCGGAGTCCTCAGTGCGCGCTACGCCGGGGAGGATGCGAGTGACGCCGAGAACGTGACCAAGTTGCTCGAGGAATTGAAGGACGTGGACCGCGAGTCTCGCAGTGCGCGCTTTCGTACGGTGATCGCCGTGGCCTACCCCTCGGGGGAGTCACGAAGTGCCGAAGGCGTTCTCGAAGGCCACATCACTCGCGCGCCGCGCGGCGACAACGGATTCGGTTACGATCCCGTCTTCGAACTGTCGATCCACGGCGGGCGGACTCTCTCGGAGCTAACGTCGGCGCAGAAGAACGACATTTCGCATCGCGCCCTCGCTCTTCGTCATCTCGTCGAAGTGATAAAAGCGTCGTCCTAGGGCGTCGACACCCTTAGTCTGGAAAGGTGACGCACGCCGAGGTAGCCATGTTCCCCTTGGGGATGGTGGTCTTTCCTCATCAGGTCGTTGGCCTGTGCGTCTTTGAATCGCGATATCAGCAACTCCTCGACGACGTGGATGAGTCTCAACGCTTTGGCACGTGTCTCATCGCGCGCGGCTGTGAAGTCGGTGGTGGCGACGAGCGGACCTTCGTCGGCACCATGTTGAACATTCGTGGACAACAGCGAATCGCCGACGGAAAGATTCTGGTCGTCGCCGAGGGCGTGTCATGCTTCGCCATCGAAAGTTGGTTGGACGACGAGCCTTATCCGCGCGCGATCGCCGAAGAGCGGTGTTGCGATGACGTCATGATCGATCCGGACCTCCTTCAACTCGCTGAGTCGTCGGTGCGAGCCCTTCGCCACTTACAGAGTGAAGTTGCCGCGGACGAGGTATTCGCTACCAATTGTGCGATGGCCGAGGACCCCTGGATCCGTAGTTGGCAACTGTGTTCGATGACGCCCATGGCGCTACTCGATCAGTTCAAGGTGATTTCGTTGAGTGACCCCAATGAGCGACTGCGCCTGCTGGTGGAAATCTGTTGTGAACGATACGGGGACTACGAGCGAATGCTGGCCCTCGAGCCCCCGACGCCCTTCGCGTGACGGCCTAGCGCAGTTCTAGTAAGTCGACGACGAAAATGAGAGTCTCGCCCGGCGCGATGACGCCACCGGCGCCGCGATCGCCGTAACCGAGATGTGCCGGGATGACCAAGCGGCGTCGTCCGCCGATTCTCATCCCCTTCACACCCTCGTCCCACCCCTTGATGACGTAACCGGCACCGAGGGGAAAGGCGAAGGGTTCGTTCCGGTTCCACGACGCATCGAACTCCTCGCCACTGGTGACGCCGACGCCCACGTAGTGCACGACGACGGTTTGACCAGTGGCGGCTTCGTCGCCCGTGCCCACGACGAGGTCTTCGATGAGGAGTTCGCTCGGGAGGTCACCGAGATGAGGTTCGACGAGTGGCTTGTCAGACACGGCGACCGACCTTAGTAACGACGCTGGCGGCCACCGCCGCCCACGACGCGAACGTTGCGAGCCTCACGACCCTTGGGCCCCTGGGCCTCTTCAAAGGTGATCTTCTGACCTTGGCTCAGTGACTTGAAGCCGTCGCCCTGGATGCTCGAGAAGTGGATGAAGAGGTCGTCGCCCTTGTCGTCGCTGGCGAAACCAAATCCCTTGGAGTCGTTAAAGAAACTCACCACGGCCTCACGATTCCCCGCCTTAACGTTGGCGCCGGCGACGCTGCGCTCGTTGCGGTCATTGAAGTTGCGTGCGGGACGTGGTGCACGATCGTTACGGTCATTGGCGTGCTCGGTGCGCGGAGAGTACTCTGTCCGGTCACCAAAACTACGCTCGGTGCGCGGCGCGCGATCCGCGAAGGTGCGCGCGGGACGCGGCGCGCGTTCGTTACGATCAACGGAACTGCGCTCGGGACGTGGTGCACGATCGCCACGATCCGCGAAGTTACGCTCCGGGCGCGGTCCACGATCCGAATAGCTACGCTCGGTGCTCGGACGGTCACGACGTTCAAATGATCGCGGTCCGCGGTCGCTACGCTCGCGTGACTCGGGACGCTCAATGCGACCCTTGCCTCCGCGGTCGTCAATACGCTCCGAAGCTACGGCGTCGTCGACGGCGCCGAGGCGAATCGCCGGGGCGTCTTCGCGAGTTTCGATGGACATCGGGATTCCCAGGGCGCGCTGAAGGCGCTTGACCTGACCGATGGCGTCTTCGCCCACCAGCGAGATGACTGTGCCGGTGGCGCCGGCTCGTCCGGTCCGACCCGAACGGTGCAAGTAGTCCGTCGCCTGGGCGGGCGGGTCGTAGTGCACGACTACCGGCAGCAGGTCGATGTGAATCCCGCGAGCGGCCACGTCGGTGGCCACGAGAACCTTGATCTGACCGTTCTTGACACTACGCAGTGCGCGCTCGCGCTGGGCTTGGGTGCGGTCACCGTGCAAGGGGACGGCACTAATGCCGCGCTCTTCGAGTTGACGCGCCAGGCGGTCGGCACCGTGCTTCGTGCGCGTGAAAATAATGGCGCGCTCGTACTCTTCGATGATGTCGGCGGCGAACTGCGGACGCTGCTCACGCGGGACGCGCCAGAAGTAGTGGTCCACGTCGCTGGGCGCTTCTTCGCCGACCACGTCGTGGATTACGGCGTCGTTAGTGAATTCCTTGACTAAGGACTTCACGTCGGGGCCCATTGTCGCGGAGAACAACATGACGTGTCGGTCGCGAGGGGTCGCACTCATGATGCGACGAACGGCGGGCAAGAAGCCCATGTCAGCCATGCGGTCGGCTTCGTCCACGATGACCGTGGTGATTTCAGAAAGGTCGAAGGCACCCTGTTCGAGCATGTCCTCGAGGCGGCCGGGGCAAGCCACGACGACGTCAACACCGAAGTTCAGTGCCTTGCGCGCCACGTTGTACGAGGTGCCACCGTAGATGCAGATGACGCGACGACCGCGGTCGTCGGTCAGGTTGGCGAGCTCCTTTTGTACTTGTGCCGCGAGTTCGCGGGTGGGTACAAGGACGAGACCGAGCGGCTTGCGAGGACGGGCCTTGCCCAGTCGCGCCATGAGGGGGAGACCGAAGGCGAGGGTTTTGCCCGAACCGGTAACGGCCTTACCGACGACGTCGCGACCGGCGAGCGCGTCGGGAAGAGCTGCTTCCTGGATGGGAAAAGCTTCGGTGATGCCGCGGGCGGCGAGGCGTTCGACAAGGTTCGACGGCACGCCGAGGTCGGCAAAGGACATGGACATATGACTCCTACAAGTTGAGATGAGCCCAACTCGATATGTCACAGTCGAATCGGCTCCACCGCGAAATGCGGCACAGACAGCGAAGACAACGCTAGCAGGTTCGCAAAGTGGTAGCAACACACTTCACGTAACGATCTGATGTCGATACTGATCAACGCCCGCATCGCGCACATTGAGTCTACCAACTTTCACGGTGTTGGCGTCGACATCGTCGTCGTATAAGCAGATTTACCGGCGTCGTCGGCGTCATCACTGAATCAATTTTTCCCGAACTTTGTCGTCGGATTTGTGACGAATGAGGTGAGGTTCGTGAGCCGGTGCCGGAGAAGGCTGAAACCGAAAGTTGCAACAACGACCGAACTAGTTTTGTCCATCCCGGTGGCTGCAGAAACCCTGTCGATCTGGTGCGGGCGGAGGGACTCGAACCCACACTCCGAAGAACTGGTACCTAAAACCAGCGCGTCTGCCAATTCCGCCACGCCCGCCAACCTACGAAGTCTAGGCCCTGATGAGTCCGTCTCCAAGGGGAGGCACGGTAGATTGGACGCATGATTAACTCTTCTATGTCGGACACCTTCGGTGCCAACGACCTCAACCAGCGCCTCCTGCGCGAACGTATCGTCTTTTTGGGTTCTGAAGTCGACCAGAGTGCGGCCAACCGTATTTGCGCGGAGTTACTCCTCCTCGAAGCCGAGGACCCGGGCAAGGACATCAGCCTGTACATCAACTCACCCGGCGGTTCGGTAACGGACGGTCTCGCCATCTACGACACCATGCAGTACGTCAATTGTGATATCCGCACGATTTGTGTGGGCATGGCTGCGTCCATGGGACAGTTCTTACTCTGCGCCGGCACGAAGGGCAAGCGCTTCTCACTTCCGCACAGCCGCATCTTGATGCACCAACCCTCGATGGGTGGCATGCAGGGTCAGGCGTCGGACATCGCTATCCAAGCGGAGCAGATTGTCTACATGAAGTCAATGCTCGCCGAACGCATCTCGTTTCACACTGGTCAGCCGCTCGAGCGTATCGAGGCCGACTCTGACCGCGACCGTTGGTTTACCGCTGAAGAAGCTTTGAAGTACGGCTTCATCGACGCCGTCATCGATCGATCCGCGCTGCGCCAAGGGGTGTAATGGAAGACCCTACCTCGGCTGAGGCGGTCCACGAGGGGCTTTCGCACGCCCCAGTTCGAGTAATGAGTGCTCGGGTCAAGTTGGGTACTCGACTCGTCAACTTACGAAGTCGTCGAGAACTCCTTCGCAATCTCGTCATCTCGGACATCCGTATCAAGTACAAAGGGTCGGCACTCGGTCTGTTGTGGTCGATGCTCAACCCCGCGTTCACCCTGGGTATCTACTACTTAGTCTTCTCGGTGGTCTTGAAGAACGGTTATCCCAACTACGTGATCTTCTTGTTTTCAGGTCTCATCGTGTGGAATATGTTCCAAAACGCGGTTTTCTCGGCGACGGGCGTTATCGTCGACCGTGCGGGACTGGTGAAGAAGGTTTCATTTCCACGAGAGATACTGCCGTTGGCCAGCGTGGGATCTGCGGTCATTTACTTCCTGATCCAATTAGTCGTCCTCATCATCTTCTTGTTTGCGTTTCATCACGCGCCCGAGTGGAACATGCTCGAGATATTGCCCATTACCTTCGCAAATCTCTACCTCTTCGCCGCATCGGTGTCAATCGTCATGGCGGCCTTCACGGTGTACATGCGCGACATGAAGCACCTCATGGAAGTGCTGCTGCAGTTGTGGTTCTGGACGTCGCCGGTGGTGTACTCCTACTCGAATTCGTTGGCCGTGCAGTTGGCGACACACCACCTCAAGTGGTTTTACTTTATGAATCCCATGGCGCTACTGGTCTTGACGTTTCAGCGAACGTTCTACGTCCAGACGCTGGTGCATCAAACCACCGGTACCCACCCGCTGATTCACATGCTTCCCTCGTGGGCTCCATCGTCATTCTTGTATCTCAACTCTGCCATGTTGGTCATAATGGTCGGACTGTTCTTGCTCGCTCTCATTATCTTCGGTCGGCTTGAGGGTAACTTTGAATCGGAACTGTAAATGAAGGCAACCGTTGTTGACGTCGCGGGCGTCTCGAAGTCGTTCAAGATCCACTACGAACGCCACCAGTCGTTGAAAGAACGACTGCTGCATCCCAAGACCGGGCACTCCGAGGATTTTTCGGCTCTGAGTGACATCTCGTTTCAGATGGAAGAGGGCGAGACGGTCGGCATTATCGGCCACAACGGTTCGGGCAAGTCGACGCTGCTGAAGTGCATTTGTGGTGTGCTGCAACCCACGACCGGTGAGATCCGACTCCGTGGTTCTTTGGCCGCGCTCCTCGAACTCGGCGCGGGTTTCCAACTGGAACTCTCCGGGCGCGACAACGTCTACCTCTACGGAACGATGCTGGGCTTCTCGAAGAAGCGTATCGATCAGATCTTTGACGACATCGTGGAGTTCTCGGAGATTGAGCACTTCATCGATACTCCGGTGAAGTTCTATTCCAGCGGCATGTACGTGCGACTGGCGTTCGCGGTGGCGGTCAATGTCAATCCCGACATTCTGGTCATCGACGAGGTACTGGCCGTGGGCGACGAACGTTTCCAGGCCAAGTGCATCGATCGCATTCGTCGCTTTCAACAAGAAGGTCGAGCGATTCTGCTCGTGACGCATTCAGCGGACCAGATTCGTGCACTCGCTAGTCGCGCGATCGTTCTCGAGTCCGGCAACATGATCGCCAACGGCCCGGTGGCCGACGCTCTACGCGTATTTCGTGAACACCTGTTAAGCGATACCCCCTCGAACGTCGTCAATGATCACCACAGTGCCGACGTGCATATTGATTCGGTGACGACACCGACGGGTTCGTTCGACGTCCAGAGCGGCGCCAGCATGCACTTCGATGTCCACATCACGTCGGCCACTGCCTACAGCGGGAATTTTGTCTTGGAGATCTTCACCCGTTCCGGAGTACTCGTCAGTCGTTCCGATGGGCAGAGCGCACCGATTAATTTGCGGCCCGGATCCAACACGATCGGGATTGACCTCCCGAACATTCCGCTGCTCGACGGTGTCTTCGACGTGAATGTCGGTATCGTTGATCCTCGCGGCTCCAACGTTAAGGCGTGGGGCGAGAAAGTCGCGACACTGCAAGTCACCTACGGCGGACGCCACGGTGGGCTCGTTGAACTCGACGCCACCATTCGCCAGGCCTAGGTCGCGACCTCGACATTTCTAGGTCGTCGTGACGATGATGTCGGGTGCCGACGATTGTCGGTCGACGCTCGAGTCGTCCTACGGATTCTGGGAGTTCGAAAAGAGCCGTGTCTGAGCGAGGTTGGCCTCGAAGCTACCTCCCACCATTAGTGACGCTCGGTTGGCGGGAACCGCAGGGGAGAAGAGGAACCCTTGCGCGAGTTTGCACTTAAGGCCCACGAGTCGTAAGTATTGGTCGCGCGTCTCGACTCCTTCGGCCAACATAGTGACGTTGAGGTTGCGACCGAGAGTGACGATCGCTTCAAGCAACGTCGCGTCGCGCGCGCTGGCGCTCGCGAGCTGCACGAAGGACTGGTCAACCTTGATCATGCGTGGATTGATCTTGGCGAGATACGACAGTGACGAGAAGCCGGTTCCGAAGTCGTCGAGGGCGAGGCCCACACCAATGCGATCAAGATGGTTCAGCGTTTTCATGGTCTCACCAATATTGGAGATGGCGACGCCTTCCGTGATCTCGAGGATGAGCTTGGATGGCGGCAGGTGGTGCTGGCGGAGGGTCGCTTCAATCAGTGGAACGAGACCCGGGGAGTGGAACTGTTTGGCCGACAGATTCACACTGACCCAGGGCGCGTCCTCGGCGGAGGTCTTTCGTACCCACGAACTCGCCGTCGCGACGGCGGACTCGATGGCGAAGGAACCAATATCAAAGATCGTGTCACTGCGCTCGGCCAATGGAATGAACTCACTGGGAGAGATCCAACCCCGCTCGGGGTGGTGCCAGCGAATGAGTCCCTCAAAGCCGACTACCGACGTGTCGGGCAAGTTCACGACGGGCTGATAGTACAACTGGAGGTCGCCGCGCGCCAGAGAATTTCGAAGATCCTGGATGAGCAGGAAGCGATTACTGGCTTCTTCGTGCATGGACGTCTCGAATATGGCGAAACCGCCGCGATTCAGGCGCTTGGCTTCGTAGAGGGCAACGTCCGCGTTTTGCAACAGGTCGATATCGGTGGAGTCCTCGGCGCCCCATACCACCACCCCCACACTGGCGCGCTGTTCAATCGCGATGTCGAGGAAATGAAAAGGAGCGTCGAGCGCCGAAAGGAGTCGGCGCGCGATGCTTTCGGCGTCGGTGAGCGACTCGAGACCTTCGGCCAAGTACAGGAATTCGTCCCCGCCAAAGCGGCACAAGGTATCGGTGGGACGAGTGACGCCCTCGAAACGCCGAGCGACACCCATCAGGAGTTCATCGCCGATGGGGTGGCCTTGGGTGTCGTTCACTCCCTTGAAGTCGTCCAAGTCGAGTAGAAACAGAGCGTTGAGACCGCCGTGGCGCAGGACGTTGGCGCGCGCCTTGGCCAAGTGGTTCTCCATGAGTGATCGGTTCGGTAGACCGGTGATCGAGTCGTAGAGTGCCTGGTGAGAGAGCTGCGCGGTGAGCTTGCGCTCCTCGGTGATGTCGCGCTCGGAGAAGACGAAGTACAAGATTTTGCCGTTGGCGTCGCGGGCCGGCGAGCGTGAGACCTCGACGTCAATGACGCGTCCGTCTTTGCGCTGGTAGCGCTTGACGTAACGCACGCGATTGGCCTTACCACTGACGACGCGATCATGCGTCTCTTCGGTGACGCCGATGTCGTCGGGGACGGTGAAGGGCGTCGTATCGTGACCTAAAAGTTCGAGTCGTGAGAAGCCCACCATTTCACAAAATGCGTCGTTGACGTCGAGGATGCAGTCGTTGACGTCGGTGAAACTCATCGGCGCCATGTTTTCTTCGAAGGCAACGCGAAAACGCTCCTCGAGGGCCTGCAACTGCGCGACGTACTCGTTACGCTCGGTGACGTCCTTGCCGTTGATGACGATGCCGTGGATCGACGGGTCGTCGAGCAGATTCGTGCAGACCACCTCGATTTGACGGACTTCACCCGCCGGCGACGACGTACGAATCTCTTGGCGGACCGAGGAGCCGGGCGTCGCAACGACTTCGGCGAAGAATTTGAGATTCTGCTTGAGGTCGTCGGGGTGCAAATAGAGGCGCGCCTGGGTCCCGACGGCCTGTTTGGTGGTGACGCCGAAGACCTTTTGGGCGCCCGGATTTCCGTACACGACGCGGCCCTCCGCGTCGACGATGGCGATGAGGTCCGTGGTGTTTCGTCCGACGGCGTCGAGCAATGAGAGATACTCGACTTCTTCGATGCCCATCGCGGGAGGTCCGGCGTTCACACTCTCGAGCGCGGGGTCGCGATTCAGGCCGTCAGGGTGCGAGAATCCACCGTTCATGGGCTCCGACACGCCATCACCACCTTTCTCGATGCCAGAATATCGGTGAGAAGTAGCGCGATTTCACCATTTGCTCGTAAACCGTTTGACGTTTGTTGGTTTGTTGAGAAAGCGTCCCAGTGCGCTAAATGCTTGGCGTTAGCCAAGAAATATCGCGGGCGCGACGGGACCTAGACCTCGTCGCGTGACGTGGGAATTTCGTCGCGCAGTCGCGGATAGGCGCGCAGTGCTCCCCACCGACCCATTTTCCCCGCGTCGAAGGGGTGAGTGGCTCCCGCCAAGAGTCGACGATCACCACGGGAGTTGCCGTAGGCGTAAATGACTGGTTTCTCGGGGTAGTGACGTGCCTCAATCCATTCGTCGAGACGACGCTTTTTTTCCGTGCCGCGACAATTGTTGCCGAGATAACTCCCGGTCAATTTGCCTCGAGTGTCGACGGCGAGGCGAGTGCCCAGACCACCGGCGATCTTGAACTCGTCGACGAGGATGTCGACGTAGATCTGGGGTGAGGCCGAGACGAGAACGACATCGTGACCCAGTTCACGGTGCCAATTCAGACGCGTGATCACCGGTGCTCGACCCTCTTCACGTAGGTGGTGCACAATGAACTCCTTCGAGGTCGCAGTGACCTCATCGAGGTCGCGGCCGGCGAGGACGGCGCGAAAGAGGCGTTCCTTGGCCGAGTCCGCCCAGTGGCCCGATCGAATTGCGCCAACGGTGAGGGGCACAAGAAGTGGGAGGGCGGCACGCGCCACCGTCGAATCACCGGCGATGAAACGCAGCCAGTGAAAGACACTGCCCCCTTCGGTCAAGGTGCCGTCGAGGTCGAATGCGGCGACGACGGGAGGTGAGGTCATGTGTCTAGTTTCACAGGAATACGTCGACGCCTATTCGAATAATCTACAAATCCACTAGAGATATTCAACAATTCATAAAAGGTGATTAGACTGGCGAAGATCAGTCGAGGGACTGACATTGTTCATATAAGGAGCAAAAATGGCGATTCGCCTTGGCGACGTGGCCCCGGACTTCACGGCGGAGACCACGGAAGGAACTATCAATTTTCACGAATGGCTCGGCGACGGCTGGGGCATTTTGTTTTCGCACCCGAAGGACTTCACTCCGGTGTGCACCACTGAATTGGGCGGCTTTGCCAAGCGCAAGGCCGATTTCGACGCTCGCAACACCAAGATCATCGGACTCTCGGTTGACGACGTCGAGTCGCACCAGAAGTGGAAGGCGGATATCGGTGAGACACAGGGCACCGAATTGAACTTTCCCCTGATTGGCGACGAAGGTCATAAGGTCGCGGACCTCTACGACATGATCCACCCCAACGCGAACGACACGTTGACGGTGCGCAGTGTCTTCATCATCGGACCGGACAAAAAGGTCAAGTTGACCCTGACCTACCCGGCGTCGACGGGACGCAACATTGACGAGATCGTGCGCGTGCTCGACTCGCTACAGTTGACCGCCAGCTACTCCGTGGCCACACCGGTCAATTGGACCAACGGTGGCGATGTCATCATTGCTAATTCCGTAAGTGACGAAGACGCCGAGAAGAAGTTCCCCAAGGGCTTCACTAAGGTCAAGCCCTACTTGCGCACTACGCCGCAGCCCAACCTGTAATCACCCGCCCGCTTCGTTCACTCCCGGGTGAGCGGAGCGGGCGTCGTGCTGTGCGAACTTAAAAATTCTCGTGCGTGAGGGCGTCGCGCAGTTCGCGCTTGAGGACTTTTAACTGCGCATTCCTCGGGAGGGCGAAGGGGCGCAGATAAAAACGTGACGGCATTTCGAAGCTGGCCACCCGTGGTCGCAAGAATTCGGCGATGTCATCTTTACTGGCCAGACCCTCCTCACGTAAGACCACCACGGCCACGACCTCCTCGCCGTCGGCCTCGTCCGGTAGTCCGATCACGGCGCATTCGGCAATCGCTGGATGTTGGGTCAGTTGGGTCTCGACGATCGAGGGGTATACGTTTTCGCCGCGATGGATAATCATGTCCTTGGAGCGATCCACCACGTAGATGAGCCCATCTTCGTCAACGCGAGCGATGTCACCGGTGCGTACCCAGCCGCGCGAAAACGACTGCGAGGTGGCCTGGGGCTTGTGCCAGTAGCCGCGCACGACGTTGGCTCCCTTCACCCATAGCTCGCCCGCTTCGTTCGTCGGACAGTGACAGACGGACGTGGGTTCCACGCCGTCAAACGATTCGGGAACGACCGCAATCTCACACACCGGTACCGCCAGTCCGCAACTCGTCGGATGCGCGAGGTAGTCGTCGCCACTGATCTGTGCCACGAGTGCCGATGTTTCGGTAAGTCCGTAACCGTTGCTCGTCAGGGCACGCGGCAGGGCGGCCTTCACTCGGCCGGGAAGATCTTCGGGAACGGGAGCGCCCCCGTAACTCACCAAGCGCACCGAGGAGAGATTGGTCCTCTTCAAGTCCGGGTGGGCGAGGAGTTGTTGCACGATGGTCGGCACGCCGCCGATCGTGGTGATGCGCTCTCGCTCGATTAGGGACAACGCGCGACCCGCGTCGAAGTGGCGCATCGTCACGAGGGTTCCGCCCGTCGCGGTGTGCGCGACGAGACCCGCGAGGGCACCCGTGACGTGAAACAACGGGATGTTGAGCAGGGTCACCTCACGAGGGGGGTCGGGCGATACCCCGGCGGCGAGATCGCGACACCGATTGGCGAAGGCTAACGACATCACACTCATGACCGAATTGCGATGCGTGGCGACGGCGCCCTTGGGTCGTGACGTGGTGCCGGCGGTATAGAAGATGGTGGCGTCATGATCGGCCGGGATCTCGATGGCGGGCAGCGACGCGTGGCGATCAATAGTCCCGAGGAATTCGCTAAAACCCCGCAGCGCAATGACGTCGTGGGGTTTACCAAGATCAGCGGCGTGGGTGGGGTCATCGCTTATGACGACGATGTGGCGAAGGTGTTCGAGGTTATTGAATTGCTTGCGCAGTCGCGCGAGACGCTCCTCGTCCACCACGAGCACCGTGGCTGCCGAATCGTTGAGACCGAAGGCTAATTCTTCGCTCGTCCACCAGGCGTTCAGCGGTGCCACGACCGCGCCCGCCGCGAGGGCGCCCCAGAAGGTCACCACCACTTGGGGTAAGTTCCGCGCGGCGACGGCCACACGATCACCCGGTTGGACCCCGAAGTCAATGAGGCGATGGGCCATCGTCAGGGACTGCCAATAGTGTTCGGCGAACGTGACGCGTTGGCCCTCGTGCACGATGAATTCGCGGTCGGCGAAAGCCCGTGACCGCTCAAGGATCTGCACAAGATTGTCGGGTGCGTTCTTCCAGGTGCGAAACGAGACCCCGTCCAGTTCAACATGAGCGATCTCAAAGGGTTGACCGGGTGCCATCAATTCCGCGCGTATTTCGGACAAGGAACGATGTGCTGCGGGCATCAGTCCGACGCTACCTCAATGCCACGTGGTGGAAAGAGGGTGGAACGGTAGTGCACGAGTTCGTCGATGGATTCACGGATATCGTCGAGCGCCCGATGTGACGTTACCTTCTCGGCTTTGGCGTCGAGAACCTCCGGGTGCCAGCGGCGCGCGAGCTCCTTGATCGTCGACACGTCGACGTTGCGATAGTGAAAGAACGCCTCGAGCTCGGGCATGTACTCTTCGAGGAAACGACGGTCCGTTCCAATCGAGTTCCCGCACAGGGGCACGCTGCGCGGCTCCATAGTGTGGGACTTCATGAAGTCGAGCGTGGCCACTTCGGCGTCGCGCACCGACACGCTCGACGCGGTGATCGCGGGCAGGAGGCCTGATTTCGTGTGCATCTCGGTGACGAAGTCGCCCATCTGGGCCAACTCCTCGGGCGAGGCGTGGACGACGAGGTCGGGTCCTTCGGCGATGATATTGAGCTCATCGTCGGTGATGATCGTGGCTATTTCAACGATGACGTGGCGGCGAGGCTCTAGTCCCGTCATTTCCAAGTCCATCCAAGCAAGCACCTTGTGAGACTAGTCAAGTGCGCCGACCCGCAGCGATAGTGTGCCGACCATGAAGATCCAGATTCGCCGACTGCACCCTGACGCCGTGATTCCTTGGCCCCGACATCCCGGCGACGCGGGGGGCGACCTCGTGGCGATCGAAGGGTGCGTGCTTCTTCCTGGCGCGAGATCGATGGTGTCAACGGGCCTGAGCATCGCGATTCCCGACGGCTTCGCAGGCTTCGTACTGCCGCGTAGTGGGCTGGCCTCCCAACACGGCGTGACGTGCGCGAATGCGCCGGGATTAATCGACGCGGGCTATCGCGGCGAGATCAAAGTCGCCCTGGTGAATCTGGACGCGCACCTCACGTATGCGGTGCAGCCGGGGGACCGGATCGCTCAATTGGTCATCCTGGCGACGCCCAGGATGGAGTTCGATGAGGTTGACGTACTTCCGGATTCGGTGCGCGGAGACGGCGGATTTGGGAGCTCGGGAAGATAGCAATATGTCCAGTTGGGGTAGGGGGAAGGGACCTGAAGTGCTTGGACGACGCCACCACATCGGCTACACTGGGTCACCACGCGGACGTAGCTCAGTTGGTAGAGCGCGACCTTGCCAAGGTCGAGGTCGCCGGTTCGAGCCCGGTCGTCCGCTCCAAGATTTTGCAGTTGTAGTTACCACAGCGAAATAGGGGAGACTTCATGAAGCAATCAATCCGCTTGCGTTCCGCCGTTGTCATTGTGGGAGCGGCCACGTTGCTGGTTTCTACCGCGGTGACCGCTGGTGCCAGCACCATGACCGGCAAGTACAACGCCACGGATGCTTCGCTCGTGCCTTCTGCATACAAGGGGACCACGTTGGCCGTTGCGACTGATGCGACGTACCCACCGGATGAATCAATGAAGGGCTCGACGATGGTCGGCTTTGACGTCGACCTCATCAATGCAATTGCTACCACTCTGGGCGTCAAGGTCAAAGAGAATAACGTCACCTTCGACAACATCATTGGTGGTATTCAAGGTGGTCGCTATCAAATCGGCAATTCGTCCTTCACCGACACCAAGTCGCGCGAGAAGCAGGTGAATTTCGTCGATTACTTCCAGGCTGGTGAGGGCGTGTACAAATTGAGCACCTCAAAGTTCGTCTTTACGGGATTGACGAGTTTCTGCGGACAAAAGGTGGCCGTCGAGACGGGAACCACCGAGCAGACGGACGCGCAGGCTGTCAAGTGCGGCGGTGGCAAGAAGGTGACGGTTCTCTCCTTCGGTACTCAGACCGAGGCAAACGCGGCGGTCCAGTCGGGCCAGGCAGTCGCCGGCTTCGTCGATAGTCAAGTGGCCGGATACATTGTGTCGCTGGCTCAGGGTGTCTTTAAGCTGACCGGAAAGCCCGTCAACGTCTTCCCTTACGGTATCGCCACACCCAAGACGACGAACGGTTTGAAGTTGGCCAAGGCGATTCAGGCCGCGACGAGGACGCTCGTAGCCAACGGGACGTATGGGGCGATTCTGAAGAAGTGGGGCGTTACCTCGGGCGCGGTAACGGCGTCGCGAATGGTACTTAACGGCGCGAAGTCGTAGGTCCGCCGATCCCATCGCGTGATCAGCGATGTCGAAAGAGGAACACTCAGGTTTAGAGGTCGTTCCTGTTCGCCACGTTGGTCGGTGGGCGGGCGCCGTCGTCGTGCTCATCGCCATCGCGATGGTGATCCATACTCTGTTCTCGCGTATTCCCACTGGTCTCAGCGTGTGTGTAACGACGGCTGGCAAGCACGTGTGCCACGCGACGACGAAGTGGCGATTCCAATGGAACGTCGTTGGCCAGTGGCTGTTCTCCTCGGAGGTACTCCACGGGATCTTGTTGACTTTGGAACTGACGGCCGCGGCGATGGCCATCGGTATTGTGCTCGGCGTTATAATCGCCATTCTTCGATTGTCCGGTAATCGACTGCTATCGGGTCCGGCGTGGGTTTACACGTGGTTTTTTCGTGGCACGCCGGTGTATGTTCAGATTTTCTTCTGGTTCGAAGTTGGCTTGCTCTACCCGAGATTGACTCTGGGGCTTCCGTTCTTACCCGTCACGTTCGTAAGCGCGCCGTCCACGGTGATAACAGGAATCATCGCGGCCATCCTGGGTCTCGGACTCAATGAGGCGGCCTACATGGCCGAGATCGCCCGAGCGGGCATCATCTCGGTAGACGAGGGACAGGTCGAAGCCGCCACATCACTCGGTATGACGAAACGACAAGCACTGCGACTCGTCGTTCTCCCTCAAGCGATGAGGGTCATTGTTCCGCCGACTGGGAACGAGGTGATCTCAATGCTGAAAACGACATCCCTTGCGGCGTCCATTGGCGTACTCGAACTCTTTGGTCGAGCTCAGAACATATACGCGAGCAACTATCAAATCATTGGATTGATCATTACTGCGAGCCTGTGGTATTTATTCTTGACGACCGTCCTCTCCATCGGCCAGTTCTATCTCGAACGGCGCTTCGCGAGAGGCGCGCTCCGGACCCAACCCATGACGCCGATCCAGCGGCTACGTCACGACCTCAAGATCGTTCGTGGCTACACCCGACACGCTCCGGTGACGCGATGACGACCATGGTCGAGGCGCGAGGCGTGACCAAGTCCTACGGCAGTGTCCCCGTGTTGCGAGGAGTGGACCTCACGGTGTCCCAAGGTGAGGTGACGTGCCTTATCGGACCCTCCGGATCGGGAAAATCAACGTTTCTTCGCTGCATCAATCACCTCGAAAAGCACGACGCTGGTGAGCTTCTCGTCGAAGGGCATTTGGTCGGCTACCAACTCCATAACGGCAAACTCTACGAGAGCTCAGATAAGCAGATCTGTGCCGCGCGCGCGAATATTGGCATGGTATTTCAGAGGTTCAATCTGTTTCAGCACTTGACAGTTTTGGAGAATCTCACCATCGGCCAGATGAAGGTTAAGGGCGTCAAAGAAGACGACGCGAAGAAGCGCGCCAGAGTACTGCTCGCGCGCGTGGGCCTCGAGTCGAGAGAGAAGAACTACCCCGCCCAACTCAGTGGAGGGCAACAGCAGCGCGTGGCCATCGCCCGCGCACTGGCAATGGAACCGCGACTCATGCTGTTTGATGAACCGACGTCGGCGTTAGATCCAGAACTCGTCGGCGAAGTATTAGACGTGATGCGCGACTTGGCCACGAGTGGAATGACGATGATCGTCGTCACCCACGAGATGGGCTTTGCACGTGAGGTGGCCAACACAGTTTACTTTCTCGATCAGGGTGTCATCGAAGAATCGGGTCCGCCGGCGGACGTGTTGGGAAGTCCTCGCTCGGGGAGGTTGCGAAGCTTTCTATCTAAGGTCCTGTAGGCCTCGACGAGGGACTTAGCTGACGGCGCGGGAACGGACAAACTTTGTCTAGGCTGACCCATTGACAAGGGGACGTCATGATTCATCCTGACTACGAGAATTACTTGGACACCCTACCCGAGTTGGTGGCGCACCCTTCGTCGCTTTCGCTCGCACAACGTCGTCAGGAGTACCGCGACAGAGCGCTGAGCCAGCGCGGTCCGCTCGAGGACGTGGCCGAGGTTCGTGACGGAGTCGTGCCCCTCAAGGGGCGCGAGTTGAAGTACCGGCTCGTAATCCCGCACGACGAGCGCGGCGGCGCACTCGTGGTCTTCTTTCACGGAGGCTCCTTCGTGTTCGGTGACCTCGACACTCACGAGGCCCTGTGTCGACGCCTCAGTGTCGACACATCGATGCGCTTTCTCGCCATTGACTATCGTCTCGCCCCCGAGAGTCCCTTTCCAGCGGCCGTCGACGACGCAATTGAAACCCTTCGTTACGTTTCTCAACACGTTGAAGAATTCGCGACTCCGGGCACCAAGGTGATCGCGATGGGCGACTCGGCGGGAGCGTCACTCGTTGCCGTGGCGTGCGCTTCCACGCGTCACGACCTCACCTTGGCGGGACAAGTGCTGATTTATCCCACACTCGGTCCAGAAGTGGTCACCGATTCGTCGCACCGCTACGCGAGCGGGTACATCCTGGAGATTGATCAATTGCGCTATGACTATGCCCAATATCTTGGCGAATGGACGGATCACACCGACCCTCGTGTGACGCCACTGTTCATCGACGACCTCACGGGGTCGCCACCGGCCATCGTGGTAGTGGCTGAATGCGATCCGCTGCGCGACGAAGCCATCGCGTACGCGGGTCTCCTCGAGCACTTTGCGGTATCCGTACAAGTACTCGAGGCTGAAGGCATGCTGCACGGTTTCTTACGTATGGGACACGTCATTCCTGACGCGATGGATATCGTCGATGACGTGGCGATCCACCTCACTCGCTACGTTGCGAACGCCTAGGCGCGGCATCCAACAACGTGCGGCCCTCACGGGGTCACCGCACAACGGGCCTCGAAGGAATGAAGGCGCTTATTCTCGGACGAGTTCGAAGGCGCGAAGGTTGCGAATGCGTTCTTGACGTCGGGCACGACGTTTCTTTTGAGTGAGCGCCGACAGTTCCACAAAGGAGGCGAGAATCGCCTCGTGCAAGTGTTCCACGGTGACGAAGGGGTTAGGATCTTCGGGCACCACCTCGTCGATGAGTCCGAGGTCGAGTTGATCGGCAGCGGTCGATCGCATCGTTGAGACGGTCATCTTGACTTGTTCGTGCGTGGGTGTGGGTGTCTTGTACAAGATGGATGCGGCGGAACGGGGCTCGGCGACGAAGGCCATGGCCTTTTCGAGCATGATGACGTGGTCGGCCATCGGGGTGGTCGCCAGGCCTCCCCCCGAACCGAGAGCCCCGGCGACAACGGTGATCACCGGTTCGGAGTAGTCGATGCCCTTGAGAATGGAGCGCGCAATCGCTCGACTCTGACCCCGGCGCTCACTCTCCAACGTGGGTTTGGCGCCCAGGGTGTCAGTGACGAATACCGCGGGTATGTGTAGGCGTTCGCCAATGTCGAGCATGCGCTCCATGAAGGCGAAGTCTTCGGGGGCCGGATTCGACGGTCGCTTGACCACCGTGTCGCCAATGCGCTGATACGAGGGTTGGGTACCTACGATGACGAAGGGCTGGGCGCCGATCTTGGCGAAGGCTCCCACGATCGCCGGGTAGCGACGGTAATCGAGTTCCTGGACGAAGTTGTAGACGGCAGTCGCGTCGGTGAAGGCATAGCGAACGATGAATTCGAGGTCAATGCGGTTCGCGTCGGTCATCAGGTCTTGGTAGCGCTCGACGAGGGCGTCCGCCGGGTCCGACGACGCGGTGCGCGACGGTGACGGTCGAACCAATTCGGCGTCCTTGGCGATGTCAAAGGAGGGTCCCTGGATGCCCACGGGTCCGAAATCAAACGTGCGGCGCGCGTCAGGGGCGCTGACGTTGCGAATGGCCGGGACCGTCTCTGAGGTGAGGTGGTGTTGGCGGTCGGGGAGTGCCGTCGAGGCGAGCAAGTTACCGACGTAGGTGACCAGCTCATTCACGTCGTGCAAGACGACGTCAATATTGCGGTCGAGCAAATTGGCTTCGGCGCTTTGAGAACCCGACGGAACGGCACTTCCCTCGAATGCTTCGATGACGTTCGGACCCGCAAAACCGTAGTCGGTTCCCGAGGTCGCCAAGATGAGATCGGCGTTGGGGACTGCGCTCGCCGAGACCCCGCCCCAGACGTTGCCCAAGAGAACGGCGATCTGGGGGAGTGCGATCTTCTCCTTGTAGTGACGAATGGCTTCGACCATGCGCGTCATTTGCGTCAGGCCGGCGAAGTTCTCGTGCTGGCGAACTCCACTCGAGACGTAGACACTAACGAAGGGCAGCTTTTTCGAGATCGCGAGATCGGCGGCCGCCTGAAAAGTCTCGCCCGACACGACGCCGAGTGATCCGGCGAAGAAATCCCAGTTCATTGCGTATAAGACGACCGGGTGTCCTTCGAACGTGGCGAGTCCGTAGGTGGAGGACTCGGATTTTCCGCGCCCGGTCTCGCGCCGTAATTTGTCGAAGTACGATTCGTCGCGCTCGCCGGCGGGGCCGCGACGGATGAGTCCGATGAGGTCCTTACCGATACTCCAGCGACCGTGGCTGGCTTTGAAGTGCACGAGTTCTTGGAGCTTGAGCAACTCTCCGGGACTGTTTATTTTTCGTCGGTTACGAAGGTGCGCGCCGACCTCGGGCTCGAAGGTCGGAAGTCCGACCGGGTGGCCCTCGCCGAAGAAAATATTGTCGAAATCTTCGTCGTGGGACGCGCCACTATTTTCAGTGGATTCAATCATGAAGAGTAATTATGGCACAGTGGTTTTTCACGTTCTCGTTCCGCGAAAGTAACTCGCCGGTAACGCGACGTTCGTCGGGTAACTGACCGGTAAACGTTTTGTTGCCCTCGGCGAAGCCCTACGCGTCGCGTCGCGTCAACAGAAACGTCCCGGCGCCCACGATGACCGCCGTGTAGAGCGTGAGCAGAATCGTGGAGATTCCCCACGAGAAGGACTGCGAGGCCAGGTCCGGTGACATCATCGAACGGCCCAAATTGGACGGCAGGTACTTCGAAATGTCGTTTTGCCAACTTGACGGCAAGAAGGCGACGATGATGGGCACGATCAATAACAAGGTGACGTAGATACTGATCGTCGTGGACGTTGTGCGCAAGATGAGTCCGAGCCCAAAGCCGACCATCGTCAACAACGTGAGATAGAAACCGGCGAAAATCACCGCGCGCAAATCAGTTGAATTCGACAACGTCGCGAAGGGGATGTGACCGGACTTGTAAATTGCCTGGCCGAGCTCGAACGCCGCGAAGACCACGATCTCACTCAGGACGACGAACGTAATGAACAAGACGATGAGCTTGGCGATCACCAGGTGCACTCGTCGCGGAACCGCCGCGAGCGTGGTGCGAATCGAGCCCGAGGCGTACTCCGACGTCACGAAACGCGCGCCCATTACGCCGACCGCGAATTCGGCGAAGAAGACCCCGACCAAGCTCGTGGTTACCGGGTCGAAGGCTAGTTTGTCGATCGCGCTGCGTTGGGACCAGTTGCTCTTGATGACCAGAGTAATCAGCGCCGCCAGTCCGATCGTTAGGACGAAGAACGTGGCGACACCGATGAACGACGCGCGTACCGTGCGGAACTTGAGCCACTCCGAGCGCGTGGTGTCGAGGAGAGTCGGCGTCGCACTCACGAGGGAACCTCGGTGACCTTGTGGCCGTATTCCAAGGAGTCGGCCGTGAGGTCCATAAAGACGTCCTCGAGTGACGCGCGTTGCGGCGTTAATTCGTAGACCCGGATACTGGCGTTGAAGGCCGCGTCGCCCACTTGGTTCGTGGTGAGGCCGGCGACGCTCAGTCCCGCATCGTGAAGTGGCTCGACGACGCCGTTCGCGTCTCGCAGTACTTGCCCCAATTTCGCAGGGTCCGAGCTGCGGACGAAGATCGTGCCCGTGGCGGTGGACGTGAGCTCATCCACGGTGCCGGACGTGATGAATTTTCCGCGACCGATCACGATGATTTGGTCGGCGCTAACGGCCATCTCACTCATGAGGTGTGAACTCACGAAGACGGTACGCCCCTCCTTGGCCAGGGAACGAAAGAATTCGCGGATCCAGCGGATGCCTTCGGGATCGAGTCCGTTGACCGGCTCGTCGAAGAGCAGGATTCCCGGATCACCTAAGAGGGCACCCGCGATGCCCAGACGCTGGCTCATGCCGAGAGAGAAGCCGCCGACTTTCTTATCGGCCACTGACGCGACGCCAACGAATTCCAGGACCTCGTCAACGCGTTTGAAGGGGATACGGTTGGCCCGGGCCAGGACGCGCAGATGGTTACGCGCCGACCTCGCGGGGTCGAGCGCTTTGGCGTCGAGTAGCGCACCCACTTCGTGTAGCGGCGCTTTGAAGTGACCGTACGTGGTGCCGTTGATCGTGGCGCGCCCACTCGTCGGCCGGTCGAGGCCAATGATGACGCGCATGGTCGTGGATTTCCCCGAACCATTCGGGCCCAAGAAGCCCGTTACCACGCCGGGCTTCACTTCAAAATCAAGATCATTCACCGCGAGCGTGTCGCCGTAGCGCTTCGAGAGATGCTCAATTTTCAACATAGGCTCACTGGCGACTCTACCGAGCCGTCGCGAGATCGCGGGTCAGATGTTGCGCGAGAGGTTGCCCACCCGTTTAGCGTCGACACGCGGCGCACACCCCCGACAGGGCCACGTGGTGACGGTCGAGTTCGAAGTTATTGATCGACATGAGATCACGGGCGAGACGATTGAAGATGCTGGACTCCACCTCGAAGGTGAAGTGACACACTTGGCACGTGACGTGGCCGTGCGATTGCCCCGCGAGGTGATAGACCGACGCGGCGTGACCGACGTGCGAGTGCGTCACGAGCAGCAGATTCTCGAGTTCCTCGAGAATTCGATACACCGTCGAAGGACTGACGTCCGGACGTAGTAATTGCACTCGCCGGGTGACTTCGTCAGCCGTGAGATGGTCGGTGGCACCTACCAGGACCTCGACAACGGCCCGCTTGGGGGCCGTAATGCGTTTGGCGTGCTCGCGCAACGTTGCCAGAACGTCGTCACCGCGCGATGCGTCACTCACCATGACACGAGAATAGAACGCGACGACGTGGGGTGGATGAGCGACCTGACGGGCCCCGTCTTTTCAACAATTGTGCGTACGCAGTCGTCGACTCAGCCGTTCAGCGGGTGGCGCGTCGTAGGAGGACCACTCCCACGCCCGAACCGATAACTGACGCACCAAGTAACCCGACGGTGAAGGCACTATACGTGGCGCTGTCGCTGCCGAAGAGATTTCCGGCGAATAGCAGCGGAACCGTAAAGCCAATGGCGCACAGGCAGGTGGCGCCGAGAAGCACGCGCGGCGTCAGTGACGCGTGACGATGGCCACCGAGGTGGGACGCGACGTAGATTCCCGCACTAATTCCGAGGATCTTGCCGACGAGTCGCACGACGATGGTGCCGACGATGATCTTGCCCGTGACACCCGACAACGAGAGCGACGTCCAACTCACGCCACAGGCGACGATCGCGAAGAGGGGGAGCGCGACGCCGGTCGCCCAGCGACTCATTGAACTTTCGAGTCGTCGCGCCGGAGCGGCGACCACGGGAACGATCAGGCCCACGACGACGCCCGACAGAGCGGGCTCAATGCCGGCCCATTCAAACGCCAACCACATGGGCACAATAAGAGTGAAGAAGACCACGGCGGGGTTACCTCGTCGAGCGACACCGACTCCGACGAGGATCAAAATGGCGATGGCGACGAAGCCAACCAATCGCACGTGAGAGGCGCCCGTCGCCGAGAGAATTGCCACGCTCAAGACGTCGTCCGCGATGGCCAGGGTGAGTAAGAAGAGGCGAAGTTGTCGAGGAACCCGCGGACCCGCTAGAGCGAGAACGCCAAGGGTGAAGGCGACATCGGTCGCCATGGGAATACTCCAACCGCGACGCAGTGCGCTGGAGTGCACGATCTCACCGAGGACGAACGAACCCAGGGCCGTGGCGCCCATGCCGCCAACGGCGCCGAGCACGGGCGACAGAACCGAGCGCAGGTGGTGATGAAGGTTGGTCCGCAACTCGCGCGAGAGTTCGAGTCCGACCGCGGCGAAGAAGATGGTCATCGCGCCGTCGAGTACCACCGAATGGGCCGAAATTGCGTGTCCGTGAATCCACGCGGCGCTCAAGGCTCGGCGGTAATTCGCGGCGGAGACTCCTGACCAACTGAGGGCCACAATTGTTCCCGCGAGTATGGTCGCCGCGGCCGAGTACTGGTGATCAAGGGCCCGCTGCACGCGCCCGACGCCGTGGGACATTTGTACAGCCTAATCAGCGGGCTGAAATTTAAGAGGTAGGTAAGATAATTGAGCGATCCCTCCTGGTCTGCGCCGATTCGCGACGGAGGAGAAGATTTTCATGCCCATTCGTGCCCCCGGGGCGTTGCCTAAGCGCGAACTCTATTTCGTTCTCAGCGCGCTAATGCTGGGCATGCTGTTGGCCGCTCTTAACGCGACCATCGTCTCCACTGCGTTACCGACCATCGTGAATGACCTGCACGGAGCGAACCACTTGAGCTGGGTCGTGGTGGCCTACTTGTTGGCCCAGACCGTCAGCACCCCGCTGTGGGGCAAGCTCGGCGACCTCTACGGAAGAAAGATCTTCTTCATCGCGGCCATCGTAATTTTTCTCGTCGGATCGATGTTGTGTGGCTTCGCCACCAACATGATGATGTTGATCTTGTTTCGTGCGCTCCAGGGACTCGGTGGTGGTCTCATGGTGGGTGCTCAGGCTGTCATCACCGACGTCGTTCCACCGCGCGAACGCGGCAAGTATTCGGGGCGCCGTGTTCGGAGCGGCGGCGGTCTCGGACCACTCCTGGGTGGATTCATCGTCGAGTACTGGTCGTGGCGCTGCATCTTCTTCGTCAACGTGCCCTTCGGTATCGTGGCGCTCGTCGTCACGGCGTCGGCGTTACCGAACGCCGGTGAACGCAAACAACACGTAATCGACTACGCCGGCATCGTCGTCCTCACCCTCGCGTCCTCGGCGCTAATTCTTTTCACTTCACTGGGTGGTTCGAGTTTCGCGTGGATGTCCCCGCAATCAATCGCCCTGCTCGTCGGCGGCGTTGTTCTGACGGTCGCCTTCGTAATGATCGAACGTCGATCGAGAGAACCCGTCTTGCCACCGAGTCTCTTCGCGAACCGGGTGTTTTCCTCGGCCTCGGCGATTGGTTTCGTCGTAGGGTTTGCCATGTTTGGCGCCATGACGTTCTTACCGCTCTATTTCCAAGACGTCCACGGTGCCTCGCCGACGAATTCGGGACTGCGGCTCTTACCGATGATGGTGGGACTCTTCTCCGCGTCGATCATCGTCGGTCAACTCGTCGTGCGAGGGTGGCGCTATCGAGCCTTCCCCATTGCCGGCACTGCGGTAATGACAATCGGTATCGGACTCTTGGGAACGATCGGTGTAACGACGTCGACCCTCATCACGGGGATCTACATGTTGATTCTCGGCGTGGGTATTGGACTGGTGATGCAGATCCTCATCACGGCGGTGCAGAACGCCGTAAATCCGGCCGACGTGGGAGCGGCCACGGCTGGATCGACGTTCTTTCGTTCCATCGGCGGTTCGTTTGGCACCGCTGTCTTTGGCGCGATTTACACCAACGAACTACCGCGCCAACTCGCCGCCAGCGTGAAGTCGTCGGGTTTCACCGGCGTCCTACCGACAGCGAGCCAATGGACACCGTCCGAACTGCGCACGCTGCCGGCCACGGCCATCTACGTGATTACCCACTTGATTTCGTCCAGTATCAGCCATATCTACTTGCTGGCGATCCCCGTGGGGGTTGTGGCGCTCTTGTTGAGCCTTACTTTGCCGGAAGTGAAACTGCGCACAAGCCTGCACCCGGTGGCCGACGAGGTGCCAATGTCCATCGCCGATCCGGTGCCGTAATTCTTGGTCCGTTTCTTACATAATTTTCATAGAGAGGCTCGGATAACCTTTACGTCTCGGCGGGGAAAGTTCCGAGATACGATGATTGCGGAAAGGGAAGGAGTCGCGATGCCACTGTCAGAGCACGAACAGAAGATACTCGCGGAACTCGAAGAGTCTCTTTCTAAACAAGACCCGCGCTTCGCCAAGAATGTTCGTGACACCAACGTCTACTCCCACGGCACGCGACGCGTGCGTTGGGGAATTGCTGGCTTCGTGGTGGGCCTCGTGATATTGCTCGCCTTCTTCTCTCAGAACGTGTACGTCGGTCTCGCTGGAGTGGCCTTGATGTTCGCGTCGGCGATCGTCATTGAACGTAACGCTCGACTTCTCGGTCGCGCCGGTTGGCGCGACATCACGCATTCGCAACCTGGAGACGACGCCTCGGGTTCCTTAGGACCCAAAGCTCGCTCGCTTCGCGACTGGTTGTCGCGCCAACGCCCCTCGCCCGAATGAACCCGCCCGGAGTGGCTACCGCCGCTCCGTGCTTAGCCCTGGATATCGGGGCAACCAAGGCCGAAGCGGCCCTCATCACTCGTGAGGGCACCTTTCTTTGTCGCGATCGCCTCGACGTCAAACTGGCGGGTGACAATCTATTTTCAGAGGTCACGGATCTACTGGCGCGTGTGCGAGCCGATTCCGAGGTGTCGTCCCTGGGAGTGGCGTGCGCCGGTCCCATGTCGCTCGGAGGAGAGGTCGTCTCACCGCTCAACATTGCCGCGTGGCGCGAGTTCGCCCTGCGCGCACGTCTCGCTGAGGCTACGACGTTACGCGTCGACGTCGAGGGCGACGTTCGGGCCCTAGCTCTCGCCGAAGGAATGTTCGGAGCTGCGCGTGATGTGAGAAACTACGCCGCGATGGTGGTGTCCACGGGCATCGGGGGAGCCTTCGTCTTGGACGGGCGACTCGTCGATGGCGATTCAGGAAACTCCGGACACGTCGGTCACTTAATTGTCGTGCCCGACGGTCGTCTCTGTTCGTGCGGCAGCCTCGGCTGCCTTGAAGCCGAAGCCTCGGGGTGGGCGATTGAAGCGATGACGGGTCGCTCACCGCAGTTCGCTGACGACGTCACTCGCGCGCGAACGGCCACGTTGGTCGGTCGTGCGATAGGAACACTCGCGTCGGTGCTGGACTTCAATCATTGTTACGTGGCCGGATCGGTGGCCCTGGGTTTCGACGACGATTTCTTCGCGACGGCGACCAAGGCCGCGAGAGATGTGGCGACTATCGGATTTTTGAAGGACGTCGAAGTGCACCGTTCGGGACTTGGTCCCGACGGACCAATTCTGGGAGCCGCGTGCGTGGCGTGGCGAGGTCAATCGTGAAGCGCTGGTGGGTGCCCGGACTCGGTTGGTACCTGGGTCGCCATCCTGGCGACGTCGCGAGTGTCGCGCGCGCGGCCTGGCGACTTCGTCGTACCCGGTGGTGGCGTCAACCTCCGTGGTTACCGCTGCCGTCGGTGGCGTACTGGGAGTTTCGCATGTCGACGATCAATGGTGTTGACGGGCATCTCGAGCCCGCGGCGGTCGTCGCGGCCGCACGCTGGTCGGTTCAGCAACGCGTGGGACGGTAGTTTTTAACCGTGGGTCGCGTCCTTCTCCTCAACGCGACGTTCGAACCTTTGCAATTAGTGAGCGAGCGTCGTGCGGTTGTTTTATTGTTGGCCGGTCGAGCTGAACCCGTCGCCATCGCGGACGTTCCGCCGGTGTGTCGCTCGAGTTCGGTCTGTGTGACCATTCCGTCCATCGTACGACTGCACGACATGGTCCGTCTGCCGTCGAAGGTGCGTACCCCGCCCTTGACGCGACGTTCCCTGCTCCTTCGTGACGGGTACAAGTGCGCGTATTGCCTCGAGCACGCTGACACTATCGACCACGTCGTACCGCGAAGTCGAGGCGGTCGCCACGAGTGGACCAACGTTGTGGCCGCGTGTCGCCGGCACAATATGCAAAAGGGGGACCGGCTCCTCGAAGAGATCGGGTGGCGCATGCACTTCGAGCCGCGCATCCCCGACGGCCCGTGGTGGCGCTGGCGCCACGTGCCCGACCCCGACCCGCTCTGGGCGCCGTTTCTTCCTCGCGCCTCGTGAAGGATGGCGTCGAGGAACTCTACGACTACGTAGCATTGCGAGCTCTGGACTCGGCGACTCTGCTGATGATCCGTCCGTCGGAGCCGACGTTGGTGTTGGGCGGAAGTCAGTCGCTGGGCGTCCTCGACGAACAGCGACGTTCGCACTTCTCCCTACGTCGTCGCCGCGGCGGTGGAGGACTCGTCTTACTTCAACCCGACGACGTCTGGATTGACTGGTGGATTCCCGTGGGCGACCCTCGCTGGTCGCCCGACGTGCACGTCACGTCGTATCGCGTCGGCACGTGGTGGCGTGAAGTCCTGACATCGAGAATTATGCGCAAGGTCGTGATGCACGAAGGTTCCCTCGAAGGACCGGCGGAACTACGAGTGGCTTGCTTTGCTGGGCGTGGACCAGGGGAAATCTTCGTTGATGATCGTAAGGCGGTCGGACTCACCCAGTGGCGGGTGCGCGAGGGCGTTTTCGTTTCGACCGTCTTGCACGCACACGCGTCGACATCGCTGCTCGTTGCGCTCGACGATGTGCCCGACGGGCTCGTCGGAGCGCTCGAGCACCACACCCTCGCAACGCTGGGTCTCGATCCCGACGACGTGACTGCGGCGTTGATCGAAGAGTCGCAACCGATTATCGTTCGCCAGCTCTTCTTGCTCGCCTAGTTCCCCGGTCGCGCGCCCACCATCACCCGACTCGCGCATCCCCACGTCCCCGCGAGGTTTTTCACCCCGAAAATGTCACAATTTGGCGAGTAGTGGTGATCAGTGGAGTATGGTGGTGCGAAGTGGTGCGAAGTGGAGATTCCACGAAGGGGAGTTATGTTGTTGTTCGTCGGCCAGTTTCAGCACTCGCTGGATGACAAAGGTCGACTCATCCTGCCCGCGAAGTTCCGTAGAGAGTTTGAAAACGGGGGGCACCTCAGCCCCAACCTGGACGGCTGCGTCGCCCTCTGGACGCCGGGAGAATTCACTCGAAAGAGTGGGGAATACCTCGAAGCGGGTAGAAACGGAAGTAGCGACGAACGTCGCCAGTCGCGTTTCTGGGCTACCAACTCCTCGGAAGTGGAGATCGACCGTCAAGGTCGCTTTGCCCTTCCTCCGGTGATTCGCGACTTCGGTTTACTCGAAGGCGACGTCATCGTCGCGGGGAACCTTGACCACATCGAATTGTGGAACCCCGGTCGATACGCGGCCCAAGTAAGTGTCGCGGAAGAGACCTTCCTGCGAGGCAGTGACGAGTGAAAGAAGGACGAACGCAGTATCGGCCGCGGACCATGCGCAGCCTGGCAATCGCCGAACGTGAGAGGGCAATATTCTCCGCCCGCCCGCCCCGTTCGGCGATTGAAAGGCTGCAGATGGCCCAGGACACTTATCACCAGCCAGTTCTTGAACGAGAGATCGTCGAGTTCTTCTCCAGCCAGAACGCTGGGGTGGTCGTCGACGCCACGTTGGGCGGCGGCGGTCACGCCGCCGCGCTCTTGCTCGCCTCGCCGCAGCGTCGCATTCTCGGCATCGACCGTGACCCCGAAGCTCGTGCGGCCGCTGAACTACGACTCTCGCCCTTTGGTAATCGCGTACACATCGTCGCGGCGACCTTTGCCACGATGGCCGAGGTCGTGGCCGAACAATACGACTTCGTGGCCGATCTGCCGGTGGTGGGTGTCTTGATGGACCTCGGTGTTTCGTCGCACCAGCTCGACGAATCGAGTCGAGGATTCTCCTTTCGCGCCGATGCGCCATTGGACATGCGCATGGATCCCACCCAGGGCGTCACTGCCGCGCAGTATCTGGCGACCGCTCATCTCCACGATTTTGTTCGCTTGCTGCGGGCCAACGGCGAGGACCGCTTCGCGGGGGCCATCGCACGTTCGGTTCTCGAGCGTCAGCCTCAAACGACGTCGGAATTGACTGACGCGGTGGAGCGCGCGGTGCCCATGGCCGCACGCCGGCGTGGGCACGTGGCAACGCGGGTGTTCCAGGCGCTGCGCATCGTGGTGAACGACGAACAGAACGAACTCGAAATCGGCCTGGAGGCGGCGATCAGCTTGTTGGCGCCGGGCGGAGTACTCGCGGTTATCTCGTATCACTCGGGAGAAGACCGCGCGGTCAAGTTCGCGCTGCACGAAGCGTCCACCGGAGGCTGTCACTGCCCCTACGAACTGGGGTGCGTGTGCGGGGCCGTTCCGCGCGTCGTCATTACGCGCGCGAGCGCTCAACTCGCCACTGCGCGTGAGGTCGAGGTCAATCCTCGCGCTCGTTCGGCGCGTCTTCGAACGGCCACCAAGGTGGCATCGTGAGCGTCGTCAGTCTTCCTCGCCGCGACGTCGTCGCGCCCCGCACGGCCCCGTCTCCCTCGCGCCCCCGCATTCGACCGACGACGCCGACTCCGTCAACGACCAAGCGCGCGACGCGCGGTCGCCACGTCACCACGCAGGGTCGCCTTGCGTCCATCTCGGTACTCAAGAAGTCCGTCGCCATCGTGGCGGTCGCCGTCATCTTGGCGCTCTTCGGTTCGATGCTCGAGACCAATCGTCAGGTCGAATTGCACCAACTCCAGAGCGAGGTCCTCCAGGACCAGTCGTCCTACGCCACGCAGGTGGGTTCGCTCACGAATTTATCGGCACCCAGTGTCGTGGTGTCTCAGGCCAATGCCCTTCACCTCGTGAACCCCACTTCGGTGACTCAGGTTCCCGCTACGTCGCTTGATGCGATCCTGCCCCTGCCGCATTTCACAGGTTACGCACCGGTCACATCAAGGACGCAGCGGTGAGCGCGCACACTTCTCCCACCCACGCACGCCGCCAATTCCAGCATCGGCCACCGGGGCCATCTTTTTCGCCACGACGTCTCCAATTGGTCCGTGGCCTGTTCATCGTGCTGTTCGCGGCGTTGGCTCTTCGTTTATTCGCGGTGCAGATCGTCGATCATCCGCACTACGCGAAACTTTCGGTCGATCAAGTACGACACGACCTGACCACCAACGCCCTGCGCGCCGGGGTTTACGATCGTCACGGTGAAATCCTCGCGATTTCGGAACCGACGTCACTGGTGATTGCCGACGACATGCAGATATCGCAGCCCCGGCAAGAGGCCCAGGCCCTGACGGGTCTGGTCAAAGTTCCGGTGGCCAAGTTGACCGCGTTGTTGTCCAAGAAGGGGGTCGGCAGCGGGTACGTCATCTTGGCCAGCAACCTCAATCTCACTGACGGCAAGGCCATTGCGAACGGAAGTTTCCCCGGCATCGTGGTGCAAAGTTCGTCGAGTCGCTCGTACCCCAACGGTACGTTGGCCCAATCACTCCTCGGGCGCACGAACGCGTCGGGGGCGGGGTCGACGGGCCTGGAGTATCAGTACCAGGCCCAGTTGGCGGGCAAGACCGGCGTGACGCGCGAGTTCGTCTCGTCCTCGGGCGTGGCCTTACCGAGCACCTACAGCAGCGTGATCAAGCAGGCACAGCCGGGCGTCGGACTCGAGTTGACCGTTGACGCGCCACTGCAGTTCGTGACCGAACGGGCCCTCGCCACTCAACTCCACGCCGTGGGCGGCCTCACCGGCGTGGCGATGGTCATGGACGTCAAGACGGGCGAGATCCTCGCGGACGCGTCCTTGGTGAACACCCACACCAGTGCCGGCGTTCTCGGTCCGATTCCCGCGTGGGGCACCAGCGTGGGTGTACCCGGCATCGAGCAGACCATCAATAACCTCGGCTTCACTCAGGCCTACGAACCCGGTTCCGTCTTTAAAGTCGTGACCTTCTCCGCCGCTCTTCAGGCCAATGTGATGACGCCCACCAGCGTGTTCGCAGTTCCCAACTCGGTGATCGTCGGGGGACGATCCTTCCACGACGCGGAGAATCACGCCCTCGAGTACTTGACCGCCACCCAGGTGCTCGCCCAGTCGTCGAACATTGGCACCTACGAAATTGGTGCGCGAGTGGGGGAAAATGGCATCCTCGCCCAGGTCCAGCGCCTCGGATTTGGACAACTCACTGCCGTCAATTTTCCGGGCGAGACGTCGGGTCTGCTGGTGGACGCCGCTAGCTGGTACGCCAGTGACCAAGTCGCGCTGCCGATCGGTCAAGTCGACGCCGTGCCGCCAATTCAAGTTCTCGACGCGTACAACACGATTGCCAACGGCGGGGTCTTCATCGAGCCGCGACTTGTTCGCGGGTACGTCGAACCCGACGGTTCGACGAAAGCGGCGCCTCCCAGCGTGAAACGCCAGGCGCTATCGCCCTCGGTGGCCGCGACGATGAACTCGATGCTGCAACAAGTCGTTCTCGACGGTACCGGCACCAACGCGATTATTCCTGGCTACAAGGTCGCGGGAAAGACCGGTACCGCCACCATGCCCTACCCCGGTAAGGATCAACTTCTGACCGGCGACTACGACGCGAGTTTCGTGGGCTTCGCGCCCGCGAATAATCCCGTGCTGTCGATGATCGTCGTGATCGAGCGACCCCAGACCACGATCTTCGGTGCGTCGGCGTCAGCCCCCGTCTTCCAGCAGGTCATGTCCTACGCGTTGCGTCACTACGGAATTCCCTCGAGCGGGACCATCGTGAAGCCCCTCACTGGCGCGGGCGCCAGTATCTCCTCGGACGTCACGTGATGCAAGTGGGCGACATCTTCCCCGACGAGTCCTTTGACGTCGTCACGGCCAGCGTAGAGGTCGAGCGCGTCGAAATCGATTCACGTAAGTGCGAGTACCCCACGTTGTTCTTCGCCCTGCCGGGTTCGACCGCGGACGGCACGAATTACGTGTCCGAAGCGATCGAGCGCGGAGCGGTCGCCGTCGTGGCCACTCGCCCCCTGCACGCTCCAGTGCCTGTGGTCGTCATCCCGGAATCGCGCGTGTATGCGTCCCTGGCGCACGCGAGCGCGACGCTGAGCGGACACCCCGAGGTCGGGGTGGATCTGGTGGGAGTCACCGGGACGAACGGCAAAACGAGTGTCACCCACTTGGTGGCGGAGTTGGCGCGCGCCCTTGGGTGGAACGCCGCGATGATCGGCACCTTGACGAACGAACGAACCACACCCGCCGCTCCGGAATTGTTTCGCACCCTGGCCACGCTGCGCTCGAGTTTTGACTCCGTACTCGATCGATCGGTCGTGGCGATGGAAGTATCGAGTCACGCGCTCGACCAGCATCGGGTGGTGGGGAGCCACTTCGCGGTCGTGGCCTTCACCAATTTGAGCCACGATCACCTCGACTATCACCACACGATGGAGGCGTATTTCGCAACGAAGGCTCGTTTATTCGATCCTGAGTACTCCTCACGCGCGGTCATCTGGGTGGACGACACGTACGGGGCGAGACTGGCCGCGTCGACGTCGTTGAGTGTCGTGCCGGCGTCGCGCAGCGACGCCAGTGACGTGAGCAGTACGTTGGCCGGTTCGATCTTCTTTTGGCGCGGCCACCTCGTCAACACCTCGCTCATTGGTGACTACAACATTGACAACGCACTCATCGCGATGACCATCGTCGCACAGTTGGGGGCCGACGACGCGCACATCGCTGCCGCGATGGCCGACGTCGCGCCCGTTCCCGGGCGCTTCGAGGTCGTTCGTCGAGGCGCGGTCACGGTGATCGTCGACTACGCCCACACACCCCAAGGACTCGAGAGGCTCTTGACCTCGGTACGAGAGCTCACGTCGGGGCGGGTGCTGAGCGTCTTTGGATGCGGGGGGGACCGCGACACGACCAAGCGTCCCGAGATGGGTTGCGTCGCGTCACAACTCTCGGACGTAACCATCGTGACCTCGGATAACCCACGCCACGAGCCGCCAGATGCAATTATTGATGCCGTCATCGCTGGCGTCGTGGCGGGGGCCGAGGTCGTTCGCGACGTCGATCGCCGCTCGGCGATCGCGCGAGCCCTCGAGAGCGCCCGACCCGGTGACGTCGTAGTGGTGGCCGGAAAGGGTCACGAAACGACCCAGACGTTTCGTGACCGAGTCGTGGCGTTTGATGATCGTGAGGTCGTTCGCGACCTCTTGAAGGGACAGTAATGCTGAGTTTGATGGAGTCAGGCGGCGTGGGCTTCTTGTTCGCGCTGTTCATGACCCCCTTGTGGATCCGGTTCGTGCGCGAACGCTCCCTCGGGCAACAGATTCGCGAAGACGGTCCCGAAAGTCATCACGCCAAGGCCGGTACTCCCACCATGGGCGGTGTGGTGATCGTGGTCGCCACCTTCCTCGGCTATCTCATGGGTCACGTCGGTACCGACATCGTCTTTACTCGCGACGGCATCTTGGCCATGGGCGTGATCCTCGCCTCGGGACTCTTGGGACTCCTGGACGACTACTTGGGAATTCGTAATGCTCGTAACTTGGGTCTGAAGAAGCGCGGGAAGTTCGTCGGACAACTGGTTATCGCCGGAGTGTTCGCCACCCTCGCCATCACGTGGGTGCACACGTCCACGCACCTGTCCTTCACTCGCGTGACGTTGCCGGGGTGGAACCTCTCGGAGTTGGGGTGGATCGCGATGGCGATCTTCGTCGTGATCGGAAGTTCCAACGCGGTGAACCTCACCGACGGTCTCGACGGCTTGGCCGCGGGCTCGGGCACCTTTTGCTTCGGCGTCTTATCCATCATTGGCTACTGGCAGTTTCGTCACTTCTCGATCTATCACCTGCACGCGGCCCTCGACCTCGGATTGGTGGCTGTGGCGTTGGTGGGAGCGTGTCTGGGCTTCCTCTGGTGGAACGCGGCGCCCGCGAGAATCTATATGGGTGATACCGGCTCCTTAGCCATCGGTACGGGTCTGGGCGCCCTGTGCCTCTTGATGAACCTGGACTTGTTGCTGCCGATTCTGGGCGGTCTCTTCGTGGCCGAGACGGCGTCGGTGATCTTGCAGGTCGTCAGTTTTCGGGTCTTTGGACGGCGCATCTTTCGTATGGCGCCGTTTCATCACCACTTCGAACTTCGCGGTTGGCCCGAGATAACCGTCATCATTCGCTTCTGGATCCTGGCGGGGCTGCTCGCGGCGCTCGGTCTGGGGATCTTCTACGGTGATTTCCTTCGCACGGCGAAGGTGGTCTAAACCATGGCTCCCAAAATCGCACGCGTTCTGCAGCCCTTTCCTCGCGGTGACCGAGCCGCCACCGCCCTGCTCGTCGTCACCGCTCTACTGGTGGGCTACGGCACCGTCATGGTGGGTTCGGCCAGTGACGCCCAGTCCGCCCTGAACGGCGGGACGTCCTTCGCCATCACCATTCGCGATCTGTTGTACCTGGGCATTGGCGCGTTCGTCTTCGTCGTGGTCTCACGTCTTCGATTGTCCTGGGTCCTCTCGATGGCGCCGTCATTAATGATCGCGGGATTCGGCCTGCTCGCGGGAGTCGAGTTAGTGGGCATCACGGTGAACGGTGCGCGACGCTGGTTGCCAACGCCGTTCATCCAAATCCAGCCGTCGGAGTTCTTCAAACTCTTCGTCGTGCTCTACGTCGTCTGGGTGATCCAGCGACACCACCACCGCATCGGGAACTGGCAACACCTCGTGCTCTGGATGTCGCCGGTGTTCGCGGGCGTCGGACTGATCCTGCTCGAGCACGACGTGGGTACCGACACGATCGTCGTGGCGATCGCCCTGTCGATTCTCTTCGTGGCGGGACTGCCCCGCCAGATAGTGACGTCCATAATGTTGTTGGGCCTGCCGGTCCTGGGGATCTACGCCCTGGCCGAACCGTATTCCATGCGCCGTCTCATGTCGTTTTTGCACCCCAACACGAATCTCACCACCACTGGATACCAACTCCTGCAATCGCGAATCGGACTGGGCGCTGGCGGTCTGACCGGACTAGGCCTCGACCACAGCCGGGAGAAATGGGGGTTGTTGCCGAACCCTCACACGGACTTCATCTTCACGATCATTGGTGAGGAGCTCGGATTGATCGGCACCTTGAGCGTGATTGCGCTCTTCGTCGGTTTTCTCATGGTCTCCACTCGCATCGCGCGCCAGTGCACCAATGAGGTCTATCGGTTGCTCGTGGTGGGAATCACCACCTGGATCATTTTGGAAGCGCTCATCAACATCGCCTCCGTCGTAGGCTTTTGGGCAGTGACCGGTATTCCCCTTCCCTTCTTCTCCTACGGCGGTACCGCACTCATCACTGAACTAGCGGCAGTGGGCCTTCTCTACAACATCGCCCACGATCGCAGTCGGTCGGCTCATCTGGTCATTACCGCGAGTGAGCCCAGTTTCATTGCGGTCGCCGCGCCCGCGCGCTCCTCGCGGCCGCCCGTGCGGGCGCAGCCACCGCGCGTAGTGCATCGCAATCCCGTTCGCGCTCCGCGATCGTGACGGGCCCCATCGTTCTCACCGGGGGTGGGACCGGGGGGCACATCTTTCCAATGCAGGCCGTCGCCGACGCGCTACGCGAGGCGGGAATCTCCGACTCCGAGATGCGCTACGTCGGATCGCGACGGGGACAAGAGGCGACGTTGCTCGGCGGCGGTCCCATTGAACTGACGTTGCTACCCGGCCGAGGTCTTTGCCGCTCGCTCTCACGTCGTGCTCTGCGCGACAACGCGGGCGCCGTCGTCGGTCTCGTGCGGGCGTTCTCGCGCGCGTTGATCGACGTGCAGCGCTGGCGTCCGCGCGCCGTCGTCTCGGTGGGGGGCTACGCGGCCGCGGCGATGTCAACGGCGGCGGTGCTCTGGCGTCGACCCCTCGTCCTCGTTGATCTCGACGCCACGGCGGGCTTGACGCATCGATTGTTGGCGCGCTTCGCCACCCTACGGTGCGTCGCCATCGGCACGCCCAGTGAACGCGTTCGGGTGACCGGCGCACCGGTGCGACGCGACATCGCCGACATTGATCGCTCGATCGACGAACGGGGTCGGGCGAAGGCACGACTTGCTCTTCCGATCGATCCCGATCGTCGCGTTGTGGTCGTGATGACCGGGTCCCTCGGGGCGCGGCGTGTCAATCTGGCGGTGGTGGAACTGGCCACGCGCTGGCGTGACCGCACCGACATCACTCTCGTGCACGTGACGGGCCGACGCGATTTCGACGAAGTGACGTCGCGCCGACCCGAACTGACGGGGCTGGATTATCGCGTCCAGGCCTTTGGCGAAATGACGACGTGGTGGGCGGTGGCCGACCTTGCGATTTGTCGCGCGGGGGCGACGACGATCGCCGAATTGACGGTGCTCTCGCTCCCCGCGATCCTGGTCCCGCTGCCGGGCGCTCCGGGCGATCACCAGGGTCACAATGCCCGGGCGCTCTCGTCGGCCGGCGCCGCGGTAATCGTGCCCGACTCGGCCTGCACCGGTGCCGAGTTGGATCGCCAGGCAACCGCCATCATGCGGCCAGAAGTGTTGCGAGAAATGTCCCTCGCCAGTTCGCTGCTCGCGCAGCCCGACGCCGCAACGGCAATCGCGCGCGCGGTTCTCGAGGCGGTCGACCCGTCGTGATTTTCACTGACGGGGTCCGGGTCCATATCGTCGGTGTCGGCGGGGCGGGTATGAGCGCCCTGGCGGTGCTCTTGGCGGGTATGGGATGTCGGGTCAGTGGTTGTGACGCCACCAGTGGACCGGTTCTCGCGGAACTGGTCCAGCGCGGTGTCACGGTGGCGGCGCGTCACGACGCTAGCCACGTGCTCGACGCTGACGTGGTGGTGTGGTCCCCGGCGGTGCGTGACGATCACGAGGAATTAGTCGCGGCGCGCGAGCGCGCACTAGTGATGATGGCGCGTCCTCGCGTGCTGAGCGAATTGTCTTCGCAAACTCGCGTCGTGGGAGTGACCGGAACCCACGGCAAGACGACGGCGACGTCGATGCTCGTGCACATTATGCACGCCGCCGGGCGCGATGATTCGCGACTCGTCGGCGCGCCGGTTCGTAGCGTGGGATTCAGTGGCTACTTCGGTGCCGGGGACCTCCTGCTCGAGGTGGACGAGAGTTTCGGAGCATTCGCCGAACTCACCCCCTACGCGCTGGGATTACTCAACGTCGAAGCCGACCACTTGGATCACTACGGTTCGTTGGCGGCATTGGAATCAGCCTTTACCGACGTGGTGAAGCGAACGACGGGACCGTTCGTCGTGTGGAATGACGACCCGGGCGCCGCACGCGTGGCCGTCCTCGCTGAGCGTGACGTCGTGCGCGTGGGCACGAGCGACGATGACCAGTGGCGCCTCGTGGACGTCCAACTCTCGCGACGCGGAGCGCGCGCCCACCTGGTGGGCAGCGTCGACGTGGAGATCGATCTGGCGGTGACCGGTCGGCACAACTTGGCGAACGCTGCGGTGGCCGCGGTAGTGGCGATATCCCTCGGCGTGGACGCGACGAGCGTGAGCGAAGGACTGCGAGCGTTTCGCGGTGCTCCCCGTCGTTTCGATCACGTGGCCCAGTGGCGACAGATCGACGTCGTCGAAGACTACGCGCACCTTCCGGGAGAAATTGCGGCCACGGTGGACGCCGCGCACGACGCCGGGTACGAACGGATTGTCGCTATTTTCCAGCCGCACCGCGTGACACGAACGGTGAGTGTTGGTGCGGCGTTCGCGCCGGCCTTTGACGCGGTGGACGACGTGATCGTCACCGACATCTATACGGCGGGCGAGGAGAACCCCGACGCACTGACCGGCGACGTCATCGCCCAATACGTCCGCGATCGTGGCCGTACGCGCGCGCACTACGCCGGTGAACTGCGCGAGGCCGCGGCCACGCTCGAACGAGTGGCGAGTGACGCGGACCTCATTCTCATCGTCGGAGCGGGTGACGTGGCGAAGGTCCTCAACTACCTCCCGCACACGAACGCGGTCCGTGAGCCAGGGGTCACTAGCGCCGGTTCGCGAATCTTCGGAGACGACCCTCGTGTGATTTACGACGCGCCGATGGGTGCTCGAACGACGTATCGCGTAGGCGGTACGGTGAGCGCTCTCGTGACTCTCTCGAGTCTCGACGACCTGGACGACGTCTCGGAACGTCTCGTGAGTTCGTCGCGTCCCCTGTGGGTCGTCGGTAATGGTTCGAACCTGTTGATCGCCGATGGTTCGCACGCCGCCATTGGGGTACACCTCGAGGGAGATTTCAAGAGTCTCGAAGTGGTCGACGGCGACGACGGGCGCGTGGCGGTATTCGCCGGAGCCGGTCTGGACCTACCGGTCGCCGCGCGGCGCCTCACGGGCGAGGGCGTGGTGGGCTTTGAGTGGGCCGTCGGTGTTCCGGGTACCTTCGGTGGGGCCGTGGCGATGAACGCGGGCGGGCACGGATCAGATATGCGGGCGAGCGTTCGCCGCGTCGAGGTGTGGTCCGCCGGCCAACGTCGCTGGCGAGACGCAGACGAGATGGCTTTTTCGTATCGCACGAGCGTTCTTTCGATGGGCGACATCGTGACGCGAGTCGAACTCGAGCTATCGCGTGGGGACGCGACCACGTCGCGCGACGCTCTGTCGGAGATCGTTCGTTGGCGCCGCGACAACCAACCCGGCGGAGCCAACGCGGGCAGTGTGTTTCGCAATCCGCCCGGCGACTACGCGGGGCGACTGATCGAGGCCGCCGGGGCCAAGGGTCTGCGGCACGGCACGGCGGTCGTGTCCGAGAAGCACGCCAATTTCATCATTGCCGATCCGGACGGGACGGCGGCGGACGTCCTGGCTCTCGTGTTCGAGGTGCGAGAACGAGTCGCCGAGTCAACCGGCGTGTGGCTCGAGACCGAAAACCGCCTGTTGGGCTTTGAGGAGACCTGGTGAGTCGCCGACCACGTGCTACTAGTCGTGTGACTAGTCGTGGCACCGTTCGCTCGCGTGCGACGGTGAAAGAGACGCGCGCGCCGCGCGCGCCGCGCCACGCGGCGACGTCAACAACACGCGACGCGTCACTCGTCGCGGTCATCGAACCGCGCCGCCGCCGCTCGATGTTGCTAGTGAAAGTGGTCGTCATCGTGGCCTTGGTCGGAGCCACCTTGTTCGTCGGCGGCCAGTGGTTGTTGCGCCAATCGTATTTTCGAGTCCAACACGTCGCGCTGTCGGGCGAGGTGCACGAGACGTCGGCGCAGATACTATTGACGACGCACCTCGACACCCACCCCACCATGATCGACCTCAGTTCGGCCGCTCTCCAACACGACTTGTCAATCTATCCGTGGATCGGTTCGGTAGTGCTGGTGAAGAAATGGCCCAACACGGTTGATCTCACCGTGCACGAGGTGAGCGCCGTGGCGGTGGCCTTTAACGCCCGTCACGTTCTGCAGTACGTGAGCGTCACGGGTCGCGATCTGGGGGTGGCGCCACTCAACACCAACATGACGACGCTCTCGACCACGCCGACGACTTTGGCGGCGACCACCTGGCCCTACGGGGGAGTCGAGTCAGCGGCGGCGCGGGTCGCGAGCCAACTCCCCGTGGCCTTCGCGTCCCAAGTGAGTCAAGTCATTAGTGACGCTCAGGGCAACGTGACGTTGCAATTAACGACGCCGATCAAGTTCTTTCTCGGTGCCGCGACCAACTTGAACGCAAAATTCGTCGCAGTGGCGTCCGCCATCGCGCACGGAACCTTCGCCGCCGGCGACGTCGTGGACGTAACAACACCCAGTGAATTGTCGGTCACGGGACCGTCTCCCTCGTGAGAAAGACATTTGACCCTAAACTGGGGACCTTACTAGCCTTCAATCAAATAATTTCGCACGAATCGGTCGCTCGCATCGAGACCAGAGTAGTTTCGACACACCACAGCAAGGGGAATTCATGAGTCTCAACCAGGGCAACTATCACGCCGTCATCAAGGTCATCGGTGTCGGTGGCGGTGGTGTGAACGCGGTGAACCGAATGATCACTGCCGGCCTACGCAACATTGAATTCATTGCCGCCAACACCGACGCCCAGGCGCTACTGCTCTCGGAGGCCGACCTCAAGATTGACATTGGCCGCTCGCTCACCCGCGGTCTCGGGGCTGGATCGGACCCCGAAATCGGTCGCCAGGCCGCCGAGGACCACCGCGCCGAGATTGAAGAGGCCCTCAAGGACACCGACATGGTGTTCATCACCGCCGGTGAAGGCGGTGGCACCGGGACCGGCGCCGCTCCGGTGGTCGCGGACATCGCGCGCGCCCTGGGCGTGCTCACCATCGGGGTCGTGACCCGACCCTTCTCCTTTGAGGGCAAGCGCCGGGCGACGCAAGCCGAAAAGGGCATCCAGGCGCTGCGAGAGAAGGTGGACACCCTCATCGTCATCCCCAACGACCGACTGCGCTCGGTGGCGACGTCTGAGACGTCGATGCTCGACGCCTTCAAGATCGCCGACGACGTCTTGTTGTCAGCCGTGCGTGGCGTCACCGATCTCATCACGGTGCCCGGACTCATCAACACTGACTTTGCCGACGTGAACGCCATCATGCGCAACGCCGGCACCGCGATCATGGGCGTGGGCATGTCGACCGGTGAGGGTCGCGCCATCAACGCGGCGCGCGCGGCGATCACGTCGCCGCTGCTCGAGGCTTCCATCGAGGGCGCGCGCGGCATTTTGATGAACATCGTCGGCGGTCCGGGCGTGACGTTGAGTGAAGTGACCGACGCCGCGAGCATCATCCACGACGTCGCCCACCAGGACGCCAACATCATCTTCGGCAGCGTGATCGACGAATCCGTCGGTGAAGCGGTGCGCGTGACGGTCATCGCGGCCGGTTTCGACCACATCCCCCCGGTGAAGGGTCCGACGTCAGCGTCAGGCGCTCCCGCGGGCGACGCGCCGCGCACCGACATCTTCGCCAACACCACCAGTGACGACTTCTTCGATGTCGGTGGCGATGACGACCTCCCCAGCTTCCTTCGTTAGTCCCGACGACGTCCAACGAGTCGCGGCCAACCTGGCCGACGTACGTCGTCGCACCGAGCGCGCGGGGGGTGACCCGGCGAACATCGCCGTGGTGGCCGTGACGAAGAACTTCGGTACCAACATGGTGCTCGCCGCACACGCCGTGGGACTGCGTGCGGTAGGTGAGAACTACGTCGACGAACTCGAGGTGAAGCGCGCGGAGCTCTCCGATCTCGACGTCGCGTGGCACTACCTCGGAGCTCTGCAGTCCAACAAAATTGCGCGCGTACTGCGCGTGGCCGACGTGGTCAGTGGTGTCTCGCGCGCCAAGGAGATTCGCCTCATCGCCGCCCAGCGCCCCGGTGCGACGATTGACGTGCAGGTGGACCTCACCGGTGCACCCGCGCGCAATGGCGCCGACGCTGCGGACGTGGGGGCGTTGGTAGACCTCGCACGAATCTCGGGCCTCGAGGTGCGCGGCCTCATGACTGTCGCATCACCCGACGCGGCACGGGCTAGCCAACAGTTCGCTCGAGTGAACGAACTGTGCGTTGAACTCGGCGTCGCGGAACGATCAATGGGGATGAGTGACGACTTGGAACTCGCCATCGCCCAGGGCAGCACCGAAATTAGGATCGGTCGCGCTTTATTTGGCCCACGACCTACCCGGACCCCACTGACCTAACATGGAGCCGGGCGGTAGAGCCGCGAGGAGAAGTAGATGAACGAAAAAATGCGCAAGGCGCTCGGCTTTTTGGGCCTCGTCGAGGACGACTACAACGAGTATGCGGCGACGGAGACTTCGCGACCCTTCAGCGAGGACACTCGCGAGGACCCCTCGTGGGCGCCCCGGGCCAACGCCCCGGCGCCCCGGGCGAGCACTCCGGCTCCGCGCATCAATCCCACCCCCGCTCCACGCACGGGTCCCGCACCCCTGCGCCCCCAGCCCGTGTCCTCGACGCAGGCCCCTCGCCCGATGCCCATGTCGATGCTCGACGCGCAACAACCCAACTCTCGTCCTCGCGTACAGGGTGCCGTGGCGCCGTCAATGCGCGGCGTGGTGGCCTACGTGGGAGAACAGGAGATCGAGGTCCTGACGCCCCTGGAATTCAACGAGTGTCAGCGCATCACCGATCAGGTGCGACTCAACCGGACCGTCATCTTGGTCGTGACCCAGTGTGGTCCCGCCGTGGCGCGTCGACTCATCGACTTCGCCGCCGGGACCTCGTACGCGTTACGCGCGACGGTCGAGACCCTCGAGAAGGGTGCGGTCTACGCCATCTGTCCCCACGGCGCGAGCTTGAGTCCGGAAGTGCGAGCGCGCCTAGTGTCGTCGAATTATCAGTCTGTCGGTTACTAATGAGTTTTATTCGAGAGTTGATTCAGATCTACATCTGGATCTTGGTCATCTCGGCGTTGCTTAGTTGGTTTCCCACGACGTCATCCCAAGGTGGCCTCGCCACGACCAAGCGCGTTCTCGCGCAAGTGACCGAGCCCCTCCTTCGACCCTTGCGTCAGATTGTGCCGCGTCCGCGAATGGGCGGGGTCAGCGTTGACTTCTCGGTGTTGGTGGCGATCATCCTTTTGGTAATTATCTCATCAATCATTTGATCGGTTACCCCTTTTTGACAGAGTGGGCGGTAGGGTAGACGTCATGGAAAGTACGGACACTCCTCGCTCGGCACTGGACGAAATCAAGACGGTTTCCTTTAAACAAGGAATACGCGGCTACGTCGTTGACGAGGTGGACGAATTCTTAGACCGCGCGGCGGCCGAAGTCGACCAGATTCGTGAGCAGATGCACCAATTACGTCAGCAACTTCGCCAGGCCGGTGAACGTATCCGCCAACTCGAAGGTGGAGCTCCCGTGGTCGTGCCCGCGCCCGCGCCGGTAGTCGTCCCCACTCCCGCGCCGGTGCCCGCCCCGGCCCCGGTGGCGCCCCCCGCTGCGGTGTCCGCCCCCGTCGCCAGCCACACGGCCGGAGCGGAGCAAGTCACCGCGATGATCGCCATGGCCCAACAGTTCATCGAGCAAGCACAGCAAGAGGCTGAAGCGAGTGCACGTGAGTTGACGGTGGCCGCGCAAGATCGCGCCCGAGAGATCGTCGCCGAAGCGCGCTCGCGCGCGGAAGATGAAGTCACTCGACTCAATGGCCTCAAGCAGCGCTTGAGCGAGGACGTGGTGATGCTCACGCGCCAGCTCGACGCGGAACGCACTCGCCTGTCGAGCGTGCTCGCCGAACTGTCGCAGTGGATTGAAAGTTCACTGCACATGGGCGTGGAAGAGGGCGCGCACGTGGCCCCTCGCGGCGCTGCTCCCGCGCCCAGCGCGGCACCCACGACGCAATCGGACGTGTCGCCGCGACCAGTTGCACCGCCGCCCGCGCCGCCAGCGACCGTCGGCCAAGTCCTTAATTTCGAATCGCCGGGCGATAATCGCGCCTAAAACCGCTTCCGGCTGCTAGGGTCGGCGCGCTGGTTCACACTGACCAAGGAGTCGTTCATGCCGTCAACCGCCAAAGTCTCGCCCAAGAAGGCCGTCGCCCCCAAGGCGGCGGCCCCCAAGGCAGCGAGCAAGGGAGCGACCGCGAAGAAGGCGGCTCCCGTGAAAAAGGCCGTCATTCGTCCCGCGACCAGGTCGGTCGCGAAGAAAGTAATCGCCACCAAGAAGAATTCAACCCCCCAGGCTTCGACCAAGAAAGCAGTAGCTCAAAAGACCGTGAAGAAAGTTGTCGCCCCCAAGCAGTCCCTCGCCAAGGTCCCCGTGTCGAAGGCCTCCGTTTTAAAGACCATAAAGAATAAGGTGTCCGTGCCCGCCGCCGCCGCCAAGGCCGCCGCGGCCGCGGCGGCCCTCAAGGAGCGCGAAGCGAAGGCCAAAGTCGCCGAACGCGAGAAGCTCGCTGCCGCCAAGGCGAAGGCCGCCGCCGCCGCCAAGGCCCTCAAAGAACGCGACGCCAAGGCGAAAGTCGCCGAACGCGAGAAGCTCGCCGCCGCCAAGGCGAAGACCGCCGCCGCCGCCAAGGCCCTCAAGGAGCGCGACGCCAAGGCGAAAGCGGCCCTCAAGGAGCGTGAAGTTCAACGTAAGGCGCGCGAAAAAGCCGCTGCCGAAGCGAAGAAGCAGCGCGAGATCGATACCAAGCGCAAGGCCATCGAAGCGGAGAAGCAACGCAAACTGCGCGAAATCGAACGACGCAATCAAGAGGAACTCAAGCGTCAAGAGCGTCGCGATGCCGAAGAGCGCAAGCGCATCGAAGCCCTCGAGCGCAAAATGCACTCCAAGCCCTACGGTGACGATGCGGAGTTTCTCGAGGAACTGCGCGGTCTCTTGCTCGAATCTCGTCAGTCGACGCTCCAACAGATCGCCATCAGTGATGCAGAGGCCAACGAGATGTTGGTCGACCGCGAACGACTCGAGTACGACGACGAGGACGGATCGAGCGTCGTGTCGGACATCCAGCGTGACCAGTTGAAGGACTTCGCGACCGCTTTGCGCCTCAAGGTGGACGAAATCGACGTCGCCCTCGGGCGCATCGACGACGGCAGTTACGGACGGTGCGACGAATGCTACGAGCCGATTTCTAAGCCCCGGCTACAATTCCAGCTACCGGTTTTCACCTGTGTCACGTGCCGCGCCAGCGTTTAGCGCGCCGCATTAATGTCACCGTTGTGGCCCTGGCCTTGTCGGTGGCGATTCTCGATTCACTCACGAAACTCTGGGCCCGCCACGCACTCGCGCAGCGCGCGCGTCACGTGATCGGCCCGGTCTGGTTTCGCCTGACCTATAACTCGGGAATCTCGTTCTCGATGAATCGTGCCGGACCCCTCGCCACGACATTGGTCGTGCTGGTGATTGTTCTGGTGGTCGCCTACGTCGCGGTGCAAGCGGCTCCGGGACTCGCAACCCTAGGATTCGGCCTCTTGCTGGGCGGCGGAGTGGCTAACGAAGTCAATCGCCTCGTCGTCGACCCCCATCGGGTCACCGACTTCATCGCTATCGGGCGTTTCCCGGTCTTCAACCTCGCCGACGCTGCGGTGACGGTTGGATTTTGTGTCCTGGTCGTCGCAATGTTGCGCGGCGCGAACTTGGTGCAGCGATGAGCGATTCGCGTGACGCGTTCGACGGCGAGACGCTCGACCTCGTCGTGCCCAGCACTCTCGACGCCATCCGCGTCGATCGCGTCCTCTCGATGTTGACGGGTCTGTCGCGCGCCGAAGCCACCCTCATGGTGGCCGAAGGATCCGTGAGGGTGGACGACAGAGTGGTCACCAAGGGTTCCATGGTCCTCGAAGAGGGCCAGCACCTCGTGGCGCACTTGCCAGCGCCGGACGCCGGTTTCGTGGAACCCGATGCTTCGGTCGACGTCGACGTCGTGCTCGACGACGAGGACTTCGCGGTGATCAACAAGACGGCTGGCCAAGTCGTGCACCCGGGGGCGGGACAACGAACGGGTACCCTCGTGGCGGGACTGCTGGCGCGGTTTCCCCAGATGCAGTCGTTGAGCGACGAGGGCCTCAGCGACCCGTTTCGACCGGGCATCGTTCACCGCCTCGACAAGGGGACGTCGGGCGTGTTGGTGGTGGCCAAGACCCCCGAAGGACTCGTGAGTCTTCGCGACCAATTGGCGAGCCGTGAGATGGACCGGACGTATCTGGGGTTAGTGGAAGGTCACGTGGTGGAAGAACGCGGTGTCGTCGATGCGCCGATCGGGCGCTCCACGCGCACCCCCACGCTCATGGCCGTACGCGCGGACGGTCGACCGGCGCGCACTGGTTACGAAGTGATAGAGCGCATCGACAAGCCCCACACCACGACGTTGCTGCGCCTGACTCTCGACACTGGTCGCACGCACCAGATTCGCGTGCACATGGCGACGATCGGGCACCCAGTCGTCAACGACCCGCGCTACGGGCATCGCCGTGACCGACGTCTCGTCGAGGACCGCTTCTGGTTGCACTCGCGGACGTTGGCGTTTCAGCACCCGCGCACTGGCGAACCAGTCAGCGCAGGCGCGACTCTCCCGCCCGACCTGACGGCCTTGCTGGGAGAGACGCGCGACCTCTAGACGTTCGCGTGTGCCGCGAGGACGGTGGCGTCGTGGCGAAGAATCTCCAGCGCCTCCTCCTCGGCTCGGCGCACGCGGCGCACGCCGATGTCCATCTTGGTGGCCGTGGCTTGCAACGACAGGGGCGTGGCACCACCGAGTCCGAAGCGCAAGGTCACAACCTCGCGCTGCAGATCGGTCAACTGGCTTAACGCGTCCAGGAGTTGCTGGTCCATCATGCCTTGCTCGATGTCGCCGACCCAGTCCTGCTGGCTCGGGGCGACCAGGTCACCCAGAGTGGTGGCCGAGTCCGACGACGCGGGCTGGTCCAGGCTGGCGGTGACGCCAGCAAGGCCGCGCAGTCCTTCACGGACCGCGCGCGTCATGCCCGTCGCTTCTTCGAGCTCCTCGTCGGTGGGCTTGCGCCCAAAGAGAGACGTGAGCTCGGCGTTGGTCGCTTCGAGTCGCTGTAGTTGCTCACCGACTTCTAGAGGGATGCGAATGGTGCGGCCGTGTTGTTGCACCGCTCGCTGCAGGGCCTGTCGGATCCACCAGGTGGCGTAGGTGGAGAACTTAAAGCCACGCTCCCAGTCGAACTTTTCGACGGCGCGCAGTAATCCGAAGGTGCCCTCTTGCACGAGGTCAGTCATTTCGACGCCACGGTCCTGGTAGCGGCGGGCCCAGTGCAATACGAGGCGCAGGTTGGCGGCGACCATTTGCTTCTTGGCCTCCTCGTCACCAGCGGTGACGCGCTTGGCGAGTTCGACTTGCTCGTCGTAATTGGGCATGGGATAACGGTCAAGGTCTCGCATGAGGAGGCCCAGCATGTCATTGGTGTTGACAGCTGATCGGCGGGGTGTTGTGTTCACGGCAACTCCTTTGGGGGTGAGGTGCGCTGGTCCCACAGGGAATTTGTCCTATGGACGCATAACTAATTTACCATGTGGTAGGTACGTCGCGGGTTGAATTTAGTTAGGTCTTAAAAATGTCAGTTGACGGCCTGGTGAGGACGTCGTTGGGGTTGCAGGCCGCGGGCCTGCAAGACCATATCGGCGAGGGTGAAACTCGAGAGATGCTCACGCATGTGGTTGCCGACGTCGGCCCACACACCCAGGAGCACGCACTGGCCTTCGTGGTCGCACGCGCCGTCACGATGGGGTTCTCCGAAGTCGCCCGCCACGATGGGCCCATCGACGGCGGCCACAATCTCGGCGAGGGTGATGTTTTGGGCCTCGCGCGCCAGCACGTAGCCGCCACCCACCCCGCGCTTAGAACGTACGAGTCCGACGCCTTTTAAAATCAAGAGGATTTGCTCCAGGTAGGGCTGGGGCAGGCCGGTGCGCTCGGCGAGGTCGCGCACCGAGGTGGGTACCGACAGGTCGGCGCCTAACGCCAGGCTCAACAATGCGCGACTGGCGTAATCTCCGCGCGTGGACACCCTCACGCCCGCAGTCTATCGGTCGGTGGCGGCCGTCTCGGTGCCCACGACGGGCCACTTTTCTGGCACACTTCATGGTGTGGAACAAGCAGGCAACCCCAACGTCACCGTCGATCCCGACGAAGTACTTTCCCCGGGCGAAGACGAAAAACCCGCGGACGAGGCGAAGGAGCCCGAAACCGACTACATCTCCCAACCCGCCAAGGTCATGCGGATCGGGACGATGGTCAAAACGCTCCTGGACGAAGCGCGCGCGGCACCCCTGGACGAGGCCGGGCGGGCCCGCCTGCGCGAGATCTACGAGACGTCCATTCATGAGCTCTCGGGCGCCCTGTCGTCGGATCTCGGTGAAGAACTCGGACGTATGGTCCTACCCTTTAGCGCCGACGTCCCCACGGAATCGGAGTTGCGCATCGCCCAGGCGCAATTGGTGGGTTGGCTCGAGGGGCTCTTTCACGGCATCCAGGCGTCCCTCTTCGCTCAACAAGCCGCCGCCGCGGCGCAACTCGAAAAGATGCGTGACCGCTCGCTCAATCCCGGTAGTGGCGAACCACGCGCCGGGACGTACCTCTAGCGCCACGGTGACGCGTCACAGTTCGCCGTTAGAGTCGGCCCGTCACGGCGCTGCGTGGCCGACCCCGGAAAGTCACTAAAGCAATGGCCGAGAGCTTCGTTCACCTACATAACCACACCGAGTATTCGATGCTCGACGGCGCGGCGCGCGTGGAGGAGATGGTCCTGGCGGCCAAGGCGGACGGCCAATCGGCGATCGGTATCACCGATCACGGCAACCTGTATGGCGTCATCGACTTTTACGAGAGTTGTCGCAAGCACGGGGTGGTGCCCATCATTGGCCTCGAGGCCTACATGGCGGCAAATTCTCGCTTCGATCGGCCACCGCGGCGTGGGAAAATCGACGACACCGGCGGGGACACCGAGGGGGGCCAGAAGCTCTATCACCACCTCACTCTGCTCGCGACGACGAATGACGGGTACCGCAACTTGCGCGAATTGTCGTCGCGCGCCTTCCTCGAGGGCTACTACTACAAACCGCGACTGGACTGG